>SMVB01073026.1_pt1 | contig 12907 bp, 8 predicted proteins | sample 2456461 | NCBI WGS metagenome assembly SMVB01 (sample SAMN11095934, study PRJNA526329) | marine sediment metagenome | biome: Marine sediment; feature: Surficial sediment; material: Deep marine sediment; isolation source: Hadal surficial sediment | place: Pacific Ocean | collected 2014-05 | depth 0-1...
CCATCTTTCCGTTACATACGGCATGTTTAATCGTTTAGCTTCTTCCGCCACGATTTCCTTGGCCTGCTTTTTTGTGGCCACAAACATTACTTTTCTACCTGAACGTACTATATTCCCAAGAGCGTTAGATGCTTGTTCAAGGCTCTCAAGGGTCTTATTCAGGTCGATAATGTGAATCCCGTTTTTCTCCATAAAAATGTATGGCGCCATTCTGGGATCCCACTTTCTTGTTAAGTGTCCGAAGTGAACACCAGCATCCAGTAAGTCCTTATGTGTTATATTTCCCATTATATATAGATTGTATATTTTAGACTTTAGATTCCAGACACTAGACTACGCAAGTCTATTGTCTCCCATCTAACATCTGATTATTAACGTTTACTAAATTGGAATTTCTTACGGGCTTTTTTCCTACCGTATTTCTTTCGTTCCACCATTCTTGCATCTCTGGTTAAGAAACCTTCGGCTTTCAAAGGTGGTCTGAACTCTTCATCCACTTTGCAAAGTGCTCTGGCAATAGCCAATCTTACCGCTTCTGCCTGACCTCTAACACCACCGCCACCAACATTAACCTTAATGTCATATTTGCCGTCAACGTCTACTACTGTTAAAGGCTGCTTAACAATAATCTGCATAATATCCACAGGGAAGTATTCCTGCATATCCTTATTGTTAATGCTTATCTTGCCTTTACCCGGTTGCATATATATTCTTGCTACAGAGGTCTTTCTTCTACCAATTGTATTAATTACATCCATTGATTATATCTTTACTTCTTTAGGTTTCTGCGCTTCGTGAGGGTGCTCTACCCCTGCGTAAACAAATAGATTACGAAAAAGATCTCTTCCTAATCTACTCTTTGGTAACATTCCTCGTATCGCCCTTTCAACCAAAATCGTTGATGATTTTGCTTTTATTTGATTTGGCGTTTCAAAACGCTGTCCACCAGGATAACCGGTGTGACGTACGTAAACCTTGTCAGTCCATTTTTTGCCGGTAAGCTTTACTTTGTCGGCATTAATGACAATTACATTATCTCCACAATCAACATGCGGAGTGTAACCAGGCTTTTTCTTTCCTCTCAGGATCATTGCCACCTCCGATGACAACCTCCCCAAAACCTTCGCCTCGGCATCAACAACAATCCATTCTTTTACAGAAGTGCCTTTGTTGAGCGAAACGGTCTTATAACTTACTGTATCCACTTATTTAACTTTTATTTTTAATTTACTACCCCTTAAAATCGGGACACAAAAATAGAATTATAATATTGCAAATCCAATATTTGCTATAAATAGTGCATACTTTTCCTAATGTAATTTCACCTCCGGTTGAAATCACCTTAATCTTCTTACCTAAATAGATTATTATGGTTTCTTAGCTACTCCTTTTTGTGTACCGGAATATAGATATCCGTTTGCCATTTTGCCGTATCAGCCTCAAGTCCTGGATCAGTTACGTATATCTCGTACATTTCGCCCGCTTGCTTATATTCATTTTGTGCCAGATAATTCATTAATTGAGTATGCGATGCCTCAAGCAAACTGTAATCGCCCATATGGACCCCTTTAATGAAGTTGCCGGTGTAGGTAATTTTGCTGGCTATTTCATCAGAGGCAACCTCTACTTTTTCTGTAGTTGGCATGGCAGACTCCATATCAATACTGCCATCTTCATTAAAATAATAAACCGTCATTGGCATACCGGCCATGGCTACACCGTTCTTGCTCATGTACGCGCCTATTTGACCATAAAGCTGAGCCATTTTTGCACCAATTTGTGCTGATTCAATGGGCATGGAAACACGAATACCCAGATAAGGTATACCCTCTACCTCAACCTCTTCAATGGCTATGGTATAATCAGGTAAGCCTTCAACGAAAGCTTTTAAGCTGACCAATCCTTCCTCATACATAGGGCTTAATTGTCCTTCGATACCCGAGAGAAGTAGTTTCCAGAAAAGGCTTTCCACCTTCCCAGTATAGGCCCAGGTAACATTAGTTCCTGCTTCAACAGGCTCCAGGGTAAATTCAGCGTAAAAATCACCATCGACCCCAAAGTCCATCTTATTTTTTACATATTCATTCTTCCTGCTCTCTATAATCTCTTGCGAACCAACGCCTACCTCTTGAACTTCACTTGCCCATGAATATTTGGCCCCAACCCCTGTCGCAGTGCCAGAATATTCTGTGGTCATTTCAGGATCTAATTTTGTCCATGGACTCCAGGCTGTAATTGTCTTGAAAGAGTTCACTTCCTTAAACACTTTTTCAACCGGAGCATTAATCACAATCGAACGTTCCAGATGCGCTTCTCCGGAGAGGGTCATGCCATAGCCAACAATTATCAGAATTATAACCAATAATGTAATGCCAATTATTTTGAGTGCCTTCATAGTATTTTGGTTTTGACGAATAAGCAAGTTAATCATAGTTGAGAAATGAATCAAATTCTATTAGGTCTTTGACCATCATTGATAACCACTTAGAATTCACTAAAGGTTGGAATTATTGTTATCAAGGATTCTACATAAAGGGATAGATTTGCACTATGAATTACCTGTCTGTTGAAAATCTTACTAAAAGCTTTGCCGATAAAACACTTTTTGAAAATGTTTCCTTCGGACTTGAGCAAGGACAAAAAACGGCAATATTGGGGATTAATGGAGCAGGTAAATCAACCTTGTTCAATATCCTGATTGGCAAAGAAACTGCCGATAGTGGCAATTATAATTTTAATAAACAGGTAATTGTGCGGATGCTTCCACAAGAACCTGTTATTACGGATCATCACTCCATATTAGATTATGTGCTCTCGGGTGAAGATGAACTTTCTAAAACAGTAAGAGGTTATGAACATGCACTGATCTCAGAAAATCAAGAAGACCTTGACCATTGGCTGGAAAAAATGGAGGCTCTTCATGCCTGGGACTTTGAATCTCAGGCAAAACAGATTTTAGGGAAGCTAGGCATCCATGATCTTTCCATTCCGGCAGATACACTTTCTGGTGGCCAGCAAAAAAGGGTGGCACTGGCAAAATTGCTTATTGAGCAACCTGATTTGCTTTTACTCGATGAGCCAACGAACCATCTGGATTTAGAAGTTATAGAATGGCTTGAGCAATATTTGGCGCAGCAAAAAATGAGTTTGCTGCTGGTTACCCACGACCGATACTTTCTAGAAGCTGTTACCAACGACATCCTGGAGCTTGATAATGGTACCATCTATCGATATAAAGGCTCGTATAGTTATTACCTGGAAAAGAAAATAGAGCGTGACCTAAATGAAGCCCGCATAGTAGAAAAAGCTAAAAACCTGATGCGCAAAGAGCTCGAGTGGATGCGCCGGCAACCGAAAGCAAGGACTACCAAGGCCAAATATCGTATCGATGCCTTCGATGATATTGAAAAAAAAGCTAAAGGAAAAACCGCCGCCAAGGAATTAGAAATAGGCCTTTCTGGCAGACGGTTGGGGAAGAAAATTCTCGAAATAGAGCATTTATCAAAATCATATCCTGGCAAGAACCTTATTTCTAACTTCTCTTATACTTTTAAACGTGGCGATAGAATAGGAATCATTGGTATTAATGGCTCTGGTAAGACTACCTTCCTAAAACTAATAACCAAATTAATTGATGCCGACGAAGGAACAATCGTGCAGGGAGAAACTGTCTCCTTCGGCTACTACACGCAGGACACGCTGAAATTTAATCCGGAAAACAGGGTAATTGATACCATTAAAAACGTTGCTGAGGTAATTGAACTGGCCGATGGACGCCAGGTAACAGCTTCTCAGTTGCTCAATCAGTTCAATTTTTCACCCGAAAAACAATACGATTTTGTTAAGAAATTAAGTGGGGGTGAAAAGCGCAGGTTACAACTTCTTAAAGTGCTGATGGGCAATCCTAATTTTCTTATTCTCGATGAGCCTACAAATGATTTGGATTTAATCACTCTCAATACCCTGGAAGATTACCTTGAACAGTTTCAAGGTTGCCTGATAGTAGTCTCTCACGACCGCTATTTTATCGATCGATTAGTTGATCATCTATTTGTGTTTAATGGCCAAGGCGACATACAGGATATCAAAGGAAATTTTACCGATTACAGAAGTAGTGGCAAGTACAAGGTAAAGCCACTGGAAATAAAGTCACCTAAAGCAGAGGTTAGGAAAGCTAATTCAAAGCAAAAGAAGCTTAGTTATAAAGAACAACGTGAGTTCGAAACACTGGAGAAAGAAATAGTATTACTTGAAGAAGAAAAGAATGCTCTGAATAAAAAATTAGCGCAGTCAGACCAGGCTTATACTAAGCTGGTAGATTGGGGTAAACGACTTGAAGAGGTGAAGATGAGCATTACCGAAAAGGAGGATCGATGGCTGGAGTTATCAGAGATGGCAGAATAGTGGTTAATCAATAGACTGATCCTAAATTTCAAATTGCTATTCTGAGCCGCCGGATAGCGCTGTAGAATCTAATGCGTTATCACAAGAACTAATGTCCCACTAACGTTTCTACTGCTTGAAAAAGATTCCTCGCAAAACTCGGAATAACAAAATGGTAGTGGTCTAGTCCACCACCTCAGCAGAGCTATCCATACTAAAAACGATTGCCTATCCCTCAGAGTTTTCTGTCCTTTTTGCAGAGACGCTGAGAATTTCATTCATCAGCATCCAGCGGAAAAACTGATTGAGTATAGCCGGATAGCGGTGCAAAATCCTATGCGTTATCATAAGTACTAATATCGTACTTATGTTTCTACTGCTTGAAAAAGATTCCTCGCAAAACTCGGAATGGTAAAAAGGTAGAAGGGTTACTCCACCACCTCAACCCGGCTAATTGTATTGAAGCTAATTTTGTTACCATCAATATCAATCACTACATGGTCTCCGGTAGTGATTTCCCCGGCAATTATCTCCTTAGACAATTCGTTTAAAATCTCTCTTTGCATCACCCGCTTAAGTGGCCTGGCTCCAAATTGTGGATCAAAGCCAACAGCTGCCAAATAATCGAGGGCATCTTCAGAAATCTCTACTGTTATTCCACCCTGCTCAATTCGATGTCTGATTAGTTCAAACTGAATTGAGACAATCTTACGTAAATCTGTCCTGCTTAGCGGCCTGAACATGATGGTTTCATCGACCCGGTTCAAGAACTCCGGCCTCACTGACTTCTTCAAAATATCTAATACGGCGGCCCTGGTACTTTCCACCACTTCCTCAACATTTTTCTCATCCAGGTTCTCAAACCTCTCCTGAATCAGTGTGGAGCCAATATTGGTAGTCATGATGATAATGGTATTCTTAAAATTGGCTACCCTGCCCTTATTATCAGTTAATCTCCCTTCATCGAGCACTTGCAGCAGAATATTAAACACATCAGGGTGAGCCTTTTCTATCTCATCCAGTAATATTACTGAGTAGGGTTTCCTGCGTACAGCCTCTGTTAGCTGGCCGCCTTCATCATAGCCCACATAGCCCGGAGGTGCCCCAATAAGCCTGCTCACAGAATGGCTTTCCTGGTATTCCGACATATCAATCCTAACCATAGCTTGTTCGTCGTTAAACAAGTACGCTGCCAGCGCTTTTGAAAGTTCGGTTTTACCAACGCCTGTTGTACCTAAGAATATAAAAGAGCCAATCGGCCTCCTTGGATCCTGTAATCCTGCTCTGCTCCTTCTAACTGCATCCGATAGTACAGTAATCGCTTCTTCCTGTCCGGCAACCCTCCTGCCAAGCTCCTCTTCAAGATGTAATAGCTTTTCTTTATCACTCTGCAACATTTTAGCCACGGGTATTCCAGTCCATATAGCTACTATTTCTGCTATATCTTCACTATCCACTTCTTCTTTGAGCAAGGCGCTCTCTGACTTTTGCATTTCTTCGAGAGCCTGTTTAAATTCTTCGAGCTTTTTTTCTGCTTCTACAATCTTTCCATAGCGTATCTCCGCTACCAGGCCAAGATCGCCTGAACGCTCTGCCTGCTCGGCCTCTAACTTAAAGAGGTCTATTTGTTCCTTATGCTGCTGAATACCCTGGATTACGTTTTTCTCGTTCTCCCACTTAGCCTTCACACGATTTCGCTCATCGGTAAGCTCAGCAATTACTTTACTTAATTTCTGTTCTTTCTGCTTATTCTTTTCCCGACGAATTGCCTCACGCTCAATCTCCAATTGCATTATTTTTCTTTGTAGTTCATCCAGCTCTTCCGGCAGAGAATCAATCTCAATCCTTAGTTTAGCCGCTGCTTCATCCATCAGGTCGATAGCTTTATCTGGCAAGAACCTATCAGAAATATACCTTGATGAAAGCTCCACTGCCGAGATTACGGCACCATCTTTAATTCGTACGCCATGATGGAGCTCGTATTTATCCTTAATCCCTCGTAAAATCGAAATGGCGTCTTCATTGGTTGGTTCATCTACAATCACCATTTGAAACCTGCGCTCAAGGGCTTTATCTTTTTCGATATACTTTTGGTATTCCTTAAGGGTAGTAGCACCAATTGCATGCAGCTCGCCTCTGGCTAATGCCGGCTTAAGAAGATTAGCCGCGTCCATAGCACCTTCGCCACCACCGGCGCCAATCAGTGTATGTATTTCATCGATAAACAGGATTATCTCGCCATCCGAATCAGTTACTTCCTTGATCACCGCCTTAAGACGCTCTTCAAACTCACCTTTATATTTAGCACCCGCCACCAGCAAACCCATATCAAGCGATATCAGTGTTTTTGACTTAATGTTTTCGGGCACATCTCCATCAACAATTCTCTGGGCCATGCCCTCGACAATAGCTGTTTTTCCGGTGCCCGGCTCGCCTACAAGTATGGGGTTATTTTTTGTTCTACGAGAGAGAATCTGTAATACTCTTCTGATTTCCTCATCTCTACCAATAACAGGGTCAATTTTACCGGCCTTGGCCATTTCATTCAAATTCTTTGAATATCGCTCCAGGGACCTGTATTTTCCTTCTGCATTTTGATCGGTTACTGTACTCCCTCCTCTTAGCTCAGTTATGGCCACTAACAATCCTTTCTTTTCGAAACCTACATCTTTTAGCAAACCAGCTACCTTGTCCGACCCACTGAGGAGTCCTATTAAAATATGCTCTATAGCAATGTACTCATCACCAAAATCTTTTAGTGATTTCTCAGCAAATTGTAAAGCTTTGTTCGCATCATTAGATAAATATGGTGATTGCCCAGAAACTTTAGGATACCCGCCAATTAGGCCATCAAGCTTGGTATCAAGCTGGGCAGCATTAACATTTAGTTTCTTCAAAATAAATGAAACAACATTTTCATCAGCCTTTAAAAGTGCATATAAAATATGCCCGGGTTCAATGGCTTGCTGACCAGAACCAGTAGCAAATTCAATTGCTGTTTGCAGTACTTCCTGTGACTTTATAGTGTATTTATCGAAATTCATATCTTTCTCTTTTGCTGTAGTAGAACAAATATGTTACCGTTAGGCTTAATCGGAAATTTTGACATACTTTTACTCCGAAGTATGCGTAAATAAGCCATTTTGGCATGAAACGAGCCGGAATTAAATATATATTACATAATTGAAAGGCCTCCCGCGAGTTCTTTCTCTGCCGACATACAGGCATGTGGTCTTTGAAAATCAAATAGCAGGCACATGAACAAAGGAGATTTAAAGAAGATTGTCGATCGGCCGAAAATGATATCCGGTATTTATAATTATTGCGACAGGTGGTGCGAACGTTGTAGTTTCACTAATCGTTGTGTAACTTTTGCCTTAGAACAGAAGGCCTTAGCTGATCCTGAGAAGGATTTGGCAAATGAAGTTTTTTGGGGAAAGCTATCGGAGATGTTCGAAATTACCATGGAGATGATACTCGAAGATGCCGAAGACCTGGGAATAGATCTGGATGATGTAGATAGTGAAGAAATTGATACTGCTTATGAGAAAATAGAAGAGTTGACTGAAAATCACTACTGTATTAAACTAGGCAAAGATTATAGTGATGGCGTTAAGAAATGGTTTGATGAAGCTGAAAAATTACTCGCTCAAAAAGCAGAAGCTTTTGCTGATAATGACCGTATTGGTATTGAAGGCAATGAAGCCGAAGAGCTAAATGAGGTAATTGAGGTAATCAGTTGGTATCAATACCAAATCCATATAAAAATCAGGCGCGGTTTACATGGAAAATTTGATGAATATACAGAAGACGAGGATTTCCCTAAGGATTCGGATGGCTCAGTGAAGGTCGCCTTAATTGGCATGGACAGGTCTACTGCTGCCTGGGGTAAGATACTCGCTATTTTCCCTGAAAAAGAGGACGAGATACTTGAATTACTGGTAGTATTAGAAAGATTGCGCCGGTTTACTGAAAAAGAATTTCCTGATGCCAGGGACTTTAAACGTATTGGTTTTGATGATTAGTAAATTCATTATTATTAACTTTTAAGATATTTATTGTGCCAGGTAATATGTTCTTCTATATCATTTCTTTTAATATATTCACTCCGAAACAGCTGGGCTAATTAATCTTTTACCGGCCATCTATTTACCTGTAATTATTAGTTCCGGTAATGGGAAGAATATCGTATATTGAGTTTCTAATTAATCTCATATATCAAAATTAATTCCTATGAAAAAACTTTTATTCATACTCCTCATAATGGTGGCCTACTCGGCAACTGCCCAGCAGAAAACAGCACTAACACCCATGGATGTGGCTAACTTAAAGACTGTTCTAGGCGCTACAATTTCCGATGATGGCAACAAGGTGGCCTATAGGCTAGGATTTCGTGCAGATCCTACCAAGGAAAATTCAGGAATTAAAGTCAAACTTTATGTCTATGATGTTGATAAGGATATAACAACTCCCTATGTCACGCAGAAAAATATGAGCAACGTGCAGTTTAGGCCAAAACATAATAGCCTGACTTTTACCAGCAAACGTAGCAATGATAAAGTAACATCACTTTACGAAATCCTGCTATCTGGTGGCGAAGCACAGAAAATTTTTGAGTTTACCTCATCAATTTCCAGCTACAGCTGGCATCCTGAGGGTAAACAGTTGGCCTTTGTTGCCAGTATCAATAATAAGATAGCCTCGGAGCTACCCTATCAACCAGAAATTTATGAAGAAAACTTAAGCGGGGCTAATGCCTATATTGTAACCTTAGGCCTTGGAGAGGCAAAACAAATCAGCAACAATCTTTATGTCAGACAAATAACCTGGAATAATGCAGGTAACCAAATTGCTTATGCCGGTGCGCCATCAGCACTGGTAGATGAATCCTATACCACACAGAAAATATATGTAATTAACCCAAATAATTCTGACCAATCGAATATAATTGAGCATACTGCTAAGTTGGGTCATTTTATTTGGAGTCCTGATGACAAGAAAATTGCTTTTATAGGTGGCCGCGATAATCACGATCCTATTGCCGGCCGAATATTAATTGCTAATGTCACCGGTGGATCAGCTAAAATTTTAGATGAAAATTTTAAGGGATCCTACGATGCACTGGCATGGAAAGACAATAAGAGTATTTTGTTTCTGGCTAGTGAAGGGGTAACCACCAGCCTGGGGACAATTAGCTTAAGTGGAAAAATTAGCAAGTCAATTGATCAGGGTTCGGTTGCCTTTACAAGTTTTAGTTTAGCAGAAAATGGTGCTCTGGCATTAGTTGGAAGTACTCCAGAACATCCTAATGAGCTTTTTTACATGGCTCCCGGAGCTAAAGCAGCCAGGCGTAAAACCAAGTCCAACCCCTGGCTTGATAATAAATTAATGGGCAAACAAGAAGTTATTACCTACAGTGCGTCCGATGGACTTATGATTGAAGGAATATTGATTAGTCCGGTTAACCAGGATGCATCTCAGAAGTATCCGATGATTACTGTGGTGCACGGTGGACCGGAATCGCATTATAATAATGGTTGGTTAACAGGCTATAGCTCGCCAGGCCAAATGGCTGCCGGCATGGGCTATGCAGTGTTTTATCCTAACTATCGGGGAAGTACCGGCCGCGGTATTGAATTTGCTGAATCGAGTCAGGGCGATCCGGCAGGTAAAGAGTTCGATGATATTATTGATGGAATTGATTACCTGATAGAGCAAGGTGCAATCGATAAGGATAAGGTTGGCGTAACCGGAGGCTCTTATGGTGGATATGCAACTGCCTGGATGTCTACCCGGCATACAGAGCGGTTTGCCGCCGGAGTTATGTTTGTCGGTATCAGCAATAATCTATCTAAATGGGGAACCAGTGATATTCCGGAAGAGATGTTCCTGGTTCATAGCCGTAAGCGTATTTGGGATGACTATCAGTTTTTTCTTGAACGGAGCCCTATCTATTATGCCGGTCAGGCTAAAACCCCACTGTTGATAATGGCGGGCAAAGACGATACCCGTGTTGATCCGGGTCAGTCTTACGAATTATATCGTCATATAAAAACGAGAACAGACACGCCGGTTAGGCTAGTATTATACCCCGGCGAAGGTCATGGGAACCGTAACGCTACGGCGCGCTTCGATTATAGCTTGCGCATGCTGCGCTGGTTCGATTCGTACCTAAAGAATTCAGATAATAAAATACCGGCAACCAATATCTCACTCGAAAGTGGCGGTAGCAAGTAAAACTGGCTAATTGCTAATAAAGTTCAAATAAATGGAGGTTGTACCACCTCCATTTATTATTGCAGCGATAGTCGCGAAGACTCAATTATAAATAATTCATCCGCCAAAGTAGTCAGGAACCATATTGATTACTATAATATCAACGCTCCAGCCAGCGCATTAGGAAACAATCATAGACCCGATAATAGCTTCCGATTTCTTCCATTTCCTGAAATACCATTTCTTTACTCACTAATGCTTCAAGTGATCGTTTTACTGATGCAGGATTCCCCAGGCTATGCTGACCAATAAATTTACTGCCTGTTGGTTGCCTGACTTTGCCTTCGATGGCAATTGCCTTAAGTAACTTCCACTGAGCTGAGGTAAGTAAATTACGATACTGGAAAAAAATATTTTCCTGCTCCATCAGTATGCTATCGCATGCAACATAAACATTTTCGCGTATAATTTTTCCGGTGTTTTGGCTATAAATCTTATTGCATAAAGACTGGGTGTAATAAGTATGACTACACGTCCAGTCCAAAATAAAATCAATCGAGTCATCATCAATAGTTCGCCCGCCTTTAGCAAATAGTTTTTTTATAAATTTCGCATATTCTTTAGGTGGAATGGTAGCCAGGTATAATGGATTGGTACTTGAAAAAAATGGCCGTTTAGCACTATTAAACATTTCCAGCAACAAATGCCTTTGGCTGCCACTAAATATGAAGCTCACATTATTTAGCTTCTGAATAATAGTTCGCAACAATGCTTCGGTATTCCTTTCAGGATAGTTGGCAATCTGCTGAAATTCATCAATGGCTATTACCACTGGCTTTTTTTGCTTATCCAGGAAAGTAAAAAGCTCTCTAAGCGAATATTCATATTGCTTAGGCTGACTAAAGGAGAAACTTATCTCAGGAGCTCCGGTCAAGGCATCATAAGAAATTGTAGGGTTTAAACCCTTTATAAGGTTAATAAATTTCTTGCCAATGGAAATACTTTGCGGAAATGCCCTCATGATAGCGGAGGCTAACTGATTAGTAAATTCCGGCAGTGATTGAGTTGCATAGATATCAATATAGATGCATTCCCTGCTTTTTTCTTTAATTAAGTAGTAGAAAACATGGTGAATCAAGCCCGTTTTGCCCATTCTGCGTACCGAGAACAAGGTTGTATTGATATCATTATTAATATTTTCTACCAGGAGGGCACGCTCAGTATTACGATCACAGAATAAACCCGGTCCTTGATAACCTTTAAGATGAAATGGATTTTTTTGCACCTTCATTAGTACAAATATAATTTACAAATTGTAATATACAAAATGTAATATACAAAATGTTAAATGGCGGCTGCTCACTCTTTTATTAAGCCCCTCAATCAAAACCCATTATTCATTCATCAACGTCTCAATCTCATCGGCCTCGATTGGAATATTTCTCATCAGGTTTAAATGACCATCACGCTGAATAATTATATTGTCCTCCAATCGTATTCCCAGCCCCTCTTCGCGAATATAAATTCCTGGTTCTACAGTAAAAATCATGCCTTCGGTTATCGGCGTATGGAAGTTTCCTACATCATGCACATCGAGGCCAAGAAAGTGTGAAGTGCCATGCATAAAATACTTCTTATAAGCCAGATTGTCCTTATCCTGATTTTTAATATCGGTTTTATCCAAAAGCCCTAACGTGAGGAGTTCCCTTTCCATTACCTTGCCTACTTCCTGATTAAACTTACCCACTACGGTTCCCGGTCTCAACATATTAGTCGCTTCTACTTTCACTCTTAACACCGCATTATACACATCTTTTTGCCGGGATGTAAACCTGCCATTTACCGGTATGGCCCTGGTCATATCGGCATTATAATTTCCATATTCAGCGCCTACATCCATTAGTAAAACCTCTCCATCATCACAGGCCTTATTATTTTCGATATAGTGTAATACACAGGCACTATCACCACTAGCAATTATAGGTTGGTAGGCAAATCCTCTTGAACGACTCTTTATAAACTCATGAATGTATTCTGCCTCAATTTGATACTCTGTTACCCCAGGTTTAATAAAACTTAGCACCCTCCTGAAACCAGCTTCAGTTATATCACAGGCTATCTGCATCATCTTAATCTCTTCATCTTCCTTTACAGGTCTGAGAAGCTGTAAGAGTGGTGCTAATCGATGGTAATTATGCTGGGGATATTTATCATGGCACCACTTGGAAAATTTATCATCACTGGTTTCTACGGTAAGAATCGCCCTGGTATGTTCATTACTATTAAGATAAATATTAGTTGCCTCAAC
>SMVB01158556.1_pt1 | contig 12901 bp, 9 predicted proteins | sample 2456461 | NCBI WGS metagenome assembly SMVB01 (sample SAMN11095934, study PRJNA526329) | marine sediment metagenome | biome: Marine sediment; feature: Surficial sediment; material: Deep marine sediment; isolation source: Hadal surficial sediment | place: Pacific Ocean | collected 2014-05 | depth 0-1...
GTCGTTTTGCCCCAGATTGCGGACGGCATCAGGCAGGGAGGTATAGTGGAAATACCCATTCCACAATTCCCGACTGGTATTATTCGAGGCAGAATGAATCCTGCTGATGGGCAGCTCTACACACTCGGTATGTCAGCCTGGGCCACGAATCAGATGATTCAGACGGGAGGCTTGTACCGGGTCCGATACACGGGCAAGGACTTGCACCTCCCGGTGGCGCTGAAAGCGCTCACCGGAGGTATGCAGCTGACCTTTTCCATGCCGCTCGACAAGAGTCTTGCTGAAGACCCCGGCCAGTATACCGTCACGACCTGGGATCTTAAGAGGACCCGTAATTATGGCTCTGAGCGATTCAATACAAAGGAGGTGGGTATCGAGCGCATTTCGGTATCTAATGACGGAAAAACCGTAATGCTGCACATGCCGGATATCCGACCAACCTGGATTATGGAGATTAAGTACGAACTGAAGAGCAGCAGTGGGAAGAAGTTTGAAGGCGCTGTGCAAAACACGATTTTCGACCTGGAAGAAGGTCAATAGAATTATAAACAGGTACGTCGAACAATGCGTAGAAGAGATTTTCTGAAGGGGTCACTCGCCGCTGGCGTGGGTACCATCAGCCTTGCAGCAGCGGACAATTCTATACAATCTGTCGAGCACCGCTCGGCCGGCACCAAAACCGAAAACGCTTCGATATCACCGGTCGATCTCCGATGCGAATCTTTGAAAGACCCGCTTGGAATAGACTCAGATCGTCCGCGTCTCAGCTGGAAATTGCAGGCGACACAAGGTGCCCGAAATCAATCACAATCGGCATACCGTGTTACAGTTGCTACATCCCTCTCCCTCCTTGCCGGGAGTTCTGCGGACCTATGGGACAGTGGTCGTGTGGAATCCGACCAGCAGCTTCACATCGAATACGGAGGTAAATCGCTGAAAAGCGGTGAACGTTGTTTCTGGCAGGTAGAAGTGTGGGACGGTGAGGACCGAGGATCAACTCTAAGTCCGGTTTCGTGGTGGGAGATGGGATTACTCTCTTTCTCAGATTGGACTGGAAGCTGGATATCAGACGGCAAAAGCCTGCCAGATAACGATGCTGACTTTTATGAAGATGATCCTGCACCACTATTTCGGCGGACATTTCGCATAGATAAACCGGTCGAGCGTGCCCGATTGCATGTGTCATCGTTGGGATACAATGACTTTCGACTTAATGGTCAAGCGCTCTCAGATCATGTTCTGGATCCCGCGTGGACGAGTTTCGATAAGCGAATATTCTACACGTCTCACGACGTTACAGACCGCTTGACTGGCGGCGAAAACGTGCTTGGCGCCATGCTTGGAAACGGATGGTACAACCCGCTTCCCCTTCGCATGTGGGGGCGTATCAATGTTCGCGACAGTCTCGCGATCGGGCGTCCGAGGCTCTTGGCTCAGCTGGTCATAGATTATCAGGACGGGACGACGGAATTAATAGCCAGTGACGAAGAATGGAAGGTAGCTGATGGCCCGCTTCTCCGGAATAGTGTGTATCTCGGAGAGAAATACGATGCAAGATTAGAGGAGTCAGGTTGGGATCTGCCCGGTTTCAACGATGCAAATTGGGCGACCGCCACAGTGACACCCCTGGACAAAGCTGTCCAGGGTGAGCTGTGTGTTTCACCCATTCCTCCTATTCGGGCGACAATGACCCTCTCCGCAGTCGACCTCACGGAAGTAAGCGACGGCGTATACATTTTCGATTTTGGTCAGAACTTTGCCGGGTGGGCCCAGCTTCACGTTTCCGGTCCTCAAGGCACAACCGTCAAAATGCGAATGGGCGAGCTCGTTCACGACGACGGGTCGCTAAATCCAATGACGTCAGTTGCCGGGCAGATCAAAGGGTTGAACTCCGATGATTCCCCCAGAGGCGGACCCGGTGCCCCGGAAATAGCCTGGCAGGAGAACTCCTACATACTCCGAGGCGGCGGGCCAGAGGTCTATACCCCGCGTTTCACCTTTCATGGATTCAGGTACGTCGAAGTAACCGGATTTCCAGGAAAACCGGACTTGACATCGATTGTCGGCCTCCGGCTCAACACAGATGTTGAATCGGCCGGATCATTTTCGTGTTCGAACGAACGCTTCAACGGTATTCAGAAAATGGTCCAGTGGACGTTCCTGAGCAATCTGTTCAGCGTACAGTCCGACTGCCCGGCGCGGGAAAAATTTCAGTACGGAGGGGATATCGTAGGATCGAGCGAAATGGCGATATACAATTTCGATATGGCGACGTTCTATGCGAAAACGGTTTTCGACCATCGTGATGCTGCGCGAGGTGACGGATGGTTTACCGAGACCGCCCCATATGTCGGTATTGCTGCAGAAAATTATGTCCCCGAAGCCGGACCAATCGGCTGGGGTCTTGCTCATCCGCTGCTGATCGCCCAACTGTATAAGTATTACGGCGACCGCCGACTCGTCGGAGAACATTTCGAGGCTGCCGCGACCTGGGTAGACCTGCTTGAGAATTCTTCCGACGGATACATTATCGATCGATGCATCGGTGACCACGAAAGCCTTGATCCCAAGCCGATCGAGTTGATAGCAACGGCGCAGTTTTTTCAAGCGGCATCCCTGGTGTCAGGTTTTGCAAAGCTACTAGGCAATTCAGCGCGTGCAGATCACTACCAACTTTTGGCCGATCGGATCAAATTCGCTTTTGTCGAAAGGTTTCTTGAAAATGGTACGGGCCGGTTCGGAATCGCCACACAGGCAGCCCAGTCGGCGGCGCTATATCTGGGACTTGCACCTGACAGAGAAATCGAAAAAGCCATTGAAAGAATGGTTCACGCCGTTGAGATGGATCACGATGGCCACGTAGCAACGGGAATATTTGGTACAAAATATCTACTAAATGCCCTCTCCAGGACAGGTAACTCTGACGTCGCCTACCGGATGGTGGATCAGAAATTCTATCCCGGGTGGGGTCACATGTTAGATAATGGGGCAACAACGCTTTGGGAGACCTGGGCTGCAAGCGACAATGTCTATTCACAGAATCATCCGATGTTCGGATCCGTGAGCGAGTGGTTCTTCAGTGGCCTCGGTGGCATCAGAGCAGACGAAAATGCAGGTGGTTTTGATCGTTTCAGGATCGAGCCCTTCGTGACTACGAACCTCGAGTGGGTAGATGTGGATTATTCGTCCGTCCGCGGGACAATATCATGCCACTGGCGCATCAAAGACGATCAGCTTCAACTGAATATCGAGATCCCCGTCAACACCCAAGCAATCGTTCAAATACCTACATCTGATCGTTTCTCGGTCCGCGAAGGAGGTCAACTTGTGAACGAGAATCCCGCTTTCATGAAGGCGCCCGCTTCGAGTCCTGATACCGTTGGATTGGCGCTTGGATCAGGCCAATATCAATTTACGGCAGCTGCTCCGTGAGAGGTTTGTATGGCCCACCGTATTCATCCCGAAGTTCGTCCGTCCGGCGCCTGAGCTCCGTCAGGATATCGGAATAATCAGAGTCGCCAACGAGGTTTATCGTTTCCATAGGATCCTCGAGTAAATCATATAGCTCTTCGTAAACAGGCTGTTGCTCAAAATACCGCGCGTATTTGAATCGTTCTTGACGAACCCCCTCGTGTTTCGGAATCTCGGGATGGTTGAAGAGATGTTCGACAAAAAAATCAGTTCGCCAGTCCGCTGGTGATTCACCATCCAGGATTGGAACCAGGCTTCTGCCCTGCATCGATCTTGGAATTTCGACACCCGCCAGATCGAGCATGGTCGGTGCGATATCTATATTCAGCGCAGACTGAGCAGGAATCGATCCCCGCAGGTCATTTTTGATGCGCGGATCGAATACGATGAGTGGCACACGAATGGATAGTTCGTATGGGAGCCATTTCCCCGCGTAACCTCGTTCTCCCAGAAAATATCCGTTGTCTCCCATCATAATTATAACTGTATTCTCGGCCAGTCCGAGGGATTCGAGTTCGCGAAGTACACGCCCGATGCCGGCATCGACACCGCTGATCATCCTGAAGTGACCTTTCGTCATAGCCTGTGCTTTTTCAGGAGTATCAAATCGCCAGTACCAGCGGATTCTGTTCAGGGACGAATCTCTCAAAAACTCAGGAAGTGCATCATAGAATGCCGGTTCAGAAAGTGGAGGATCGGGAATTACCAGGTCAGAATACATCTCGTTCAGAGCTTCCGGCCAGATGAACTGTCGCTCGTCCCCATCGTCTGCGTGAGGTGCATTAAAACTCAGCGTCAGGGCAAACGGACTTGATTGATCAGAAGACCTGAGGAATTCAATGGCCCTGTCAGTTGTGATGTCGGTGAGGTGGCGAATCGACCCATCCTCCTGTTCTCTGAGATATGGAGCGGCCCTGAACGTCTCGAATACATCGAACATCTTATCCGTAGCCCCGGAATCCGTATTGACTCCGAACTTCCCGATATGTCCTGTGTGGTATCCTGCCTCTTTCAGCAGAACAGGATAACTCAGATCGACCAGGCGCTCTGCGAGTGGTGGTGTCGCGAATGTGTATTGATGAGTACGCTCAACGAGGCCGGTTAACAGACTGGCACGGCTGGCAGCACATATAGGCGTTGTCACAAATGCGTTTTCGAACCGGATCCCCTCGGTAGCCAGTCGATCCATATTCGGGGTCTCGAGAATCGGGTTAACAACGCCCAGCATATCAAAGCGCTGGTCGTCCGTTATGATGAACAGCAGATTGGGCCTTCCCTCCGGTTCTACCCGCTTTTCGCTCGCGGAACAACCAACCACGAGCAGGACAAGTAGAAGCGTCGCAATCCTTGTCATTGTTGTATTCATATTAATACGAAAATAGTTGGATGAATTAAAGATGGCACTATCGAAGCCAGAAATAGAGTACTGCCATGAGCACGATCAAACCAATGGAAATGGCTCTCGGATCAGTAACACTGGTGATTTTAGATTCCAGGAGAACCTTCATTGGTGGCTGCCAGTGGATGGCCTCGAGCTGTTCGCGAGACGGTGCGGGAGTTAAAAGACTTGTAGTGATATAGACGACAGAGCAGAGGCAGAACAACCACCACCCAACCTGCATGAATGGTATCCCCCAGTCATCGGCGACAAGGCGGGTATCACCGAATACGGGTAAATCGACGAGGAAATAAACGACCCCTATCGTGAGCCCGAAAATCAAGGTTGTAACAGCCGCCTCTTTGGTGCCGCGCTTCCAGAACACACCAAAAACAAAAACACATGTAATCGCTGGTGCGAACATCATCGGGATTTTATTAATGGCCTCGAAAATGCTTACAAATTTGCCACCGAATGGCGACCATAAAATGGCGAGAATGATTACGACTCCAGCAGTAATTCTGCCTATCGTAACAAGAGCCCGGTCACTTGTTTGCGGGCGCATGCGCTTGACAATATCTTCCGCTACTACCGTGGCGGTGCTGTTTAGCGCCGACTCAACCGTACTCATGACAGCAGCCAGCAATCCGGCGGCAAGCAACCCTTTCAGCCCCGACGGCAGGAGTTCTTAAATCATGATCAGAAGCGTGTCATTCGGCTGCTCAATCAGGTCCTGAAATAGAACATATCCCAGCACTCCGGGGAGCACCATAAAGAATAGCGGCAGGATCTTGAGACCTCCTGCAAAAACAGCCCCCAGCTGCCCGTCGCGAATGCTTCGTGCGCCGAGTGTTTTCTGTACGATAGTCTGGTCCGTACACCAGTACCAAATACCGAGAATGGGATATCCGAGCAAGACGGACACCCAGGAATACTCATTCAGTCTTCCTGTTTCCGGATTTCGGAATGAATGCAGCATACTTAACTGATCAGGCTTTACGGCCGCCTGCAGATCGGCCAGGGAATGAATTCCCTGGTCCGGCAGAGCAAAGATCGCGAAAACAGTTAACACGACCGCTCCCGAGAGTAAAAGCACCGCCTGAATCGCATCCGTGATAACAATCGCCCGCAAGCCACCGATGATCGTGTAGGTTGCGGCCACAACGGCGATCCCGATTACCGACCAGACGACTGGTATACCAAAGAAATACAGGAATACCATAGCCCCGGCATACATACTGATACCGATATGGATCAGCAGCGCGGAGATAACCGTGATGACGGCCAATATCAACCTTGGTGCTGCACTGTATCGTTTTTCAAGGAATTCCGGGAGCGTTGTGATATTGCTCCGCAGGTAGAACGGCACGAATATCAGGCCCAGAATGATGAGTGTGAACGTAGCCATCCACTCAAAATTGCCGACCACGAATCCAATCCGATATCCGTCAGCAGCAAGACCCACAAGATGTATGGTCGATATGTTGGCCGTGAACAGGGCGGCTCCGATTACCGGCCAGCGAAGAGATTTCCCGGCAAGAAAAAACTGTTGACTCGACGTGTTTTTTCGGTAGCCCGCGACAATCCCGATCGTCATGATTCCCACCATGTAGATGACCACGATGGCGATATCAAGAGTCGTCATGAATATTCTCCTATGCGTTATTAATCAACGCTTGAAGCATTGCTGCAATAGTTCAAGCATCTCCGGCTCGGAAGCGATCCGTGGGTTGTTCATGTAATCTGGAAGTACTCTGCACTGCTCTGCCAACTGCTGCAGCTCTTCGTACGGAACTCCGTTGTCCCCCAGTCCCATCCATAAGCCAATGGACCGCAGGAATATATCGAGTTCTTCACACGAATGTTCTGCAGCAGTCTGGTCGTCAGCGCTTTCGAGATCAGCATTAAGCAGCCGACCCAGTCTGGCAAAAACACCTACCGCGGATGCATATGTGAAGCGCGTAAAGGCCGGGTAGTTGAGGGCGAGGGCCTCTCCGTGGGCGATGTGGGGGTACATACCGCCGATCGCCATTCCGATTCCGTGCGGAAGCGTTACGCCGACGTGTGCAATGCACATTCCCGCCAGTGTGTCAGCGTACGCGAGCGCTGTACGAGCTTCCATATTCGTGCCGTCACTGAGCGCGGCAGGCAGGTGCGTAATAACAAGAGAGATCGCTTCCCAGGCCATCAACTCTACATACGGAGATGTATGAATGTGCACGACGCTCTCAAACGCGTGCGTAAACGTGTCGAATCCTGTGCAGGCTGTAACGTGGCAGGGGACAGTCAGCATCAATTCCGGATCGATTATGGCGACCCGTGGGAAGAGCAATGAATTGTACAGCGCGGATTTATCTCGCGTTTGCGTATGCGTTACCACCGAGACCTGAGTTACCTGCGCACCGGTTCCCGATGTTGTGGGAACAGCCACGACGGGTAGCGTTTTTTCTGTTGGTTTTGCATCCCGGTAAAACAGGTAGTCCCAACATGACCCTTCGTGAGTGGCTTCAACTGCGATGGCCTTTGCTGCATCCATACTTGAGCCCCCGCCGACACCGAGGACAACGTCCGCGTGATGCCCGACTGCCATTATTGCTCCGGCACTGATGGTATCTGTCGTTGGGTTCGGGATGACTCCGTCAAAATGAGCGACCGAAATACCAGCCTCTTCGAGGCTTTTGAGAAGCCGTGTGAGGTATTGACTGGTTGAGCCGGTTGCAGGGCCGGTTACGAGGAGGCATCGACTTCCAAATCTGGCTACCGTCTCTCCAACGGTATCGAGTATACCGGATCCGAAAAAAACCTCGGTAGGAAGGTGAAAGTCAAAACGCGTTGTTGCAGTTGTTGTGCTTGTAGTCATACTATTTTAGGAATACGGTGGACTAGTTTATATCAGGCATTTCAGGCATGCTCCCGTCCTGGCTGCAGACGTACGCGGCGAGCCTGTTAGCCTGTGCTGCAATCGAGTCCAGAGGTTCACCGCGCAACAGGCCCATTGTGAAGACGGCGGAAAAACAATCCCCCGCTCCGACGGTGTCCCCGATTCGTTCCTGCAAGAATCCTCCGTGCTCTACGGTTTCTTCGTCCGTCCGGATAACACACCCGCGATCGCCAAGTGTGAGAGCGATTGCATTTAATGAGTATTTCGCCGCCAGATGATCCAGAAGAAATTGTGTGTTGCCGTCCACTCCAAGGATGCCTGACACGATAGCCAGTTCACTTTCATTGAGCTTCAGAACGTTCGCCAGGCTCAGATCTTCCCGGATCAGATCGGGTTCATAATACGCCTGTCGAAGGTTAATATCGAAAATTCGGAGACAATCTGGTCCTGTTTCCCGCAACATCGTTTGGATGGTTTCGCGAGAAAGAGGCGATCGCTGCGCCAGTGACCCGAAACAGACGGCGTCTGCGCGCGACGCCAGCTCGAGCTGTTCAGGAGTCCGAAATATAAAATCCCATGCTACGTTTTCATGGATTGTGTACTCAGGAATACCATCCTGATCCAGCTCGACCGAGACCCGCCCGGTCGACCGGTCTGAATCGACCCCGACATGTGTAGCGTCTAATCCCCGACTCTCCAGACCTTCCAGAATTTCACGACCAGCTGCGTCCTCTCCTACTGCGCTGACAATAAATGAATTTGCCCCGAGAACCCTGCAGTGATACGCGAAATTGGCCGGAGCACCCCCGATCTGACGCCCCGACGGAAGTTCGTCCCACAGGAGTTCACCGATTCCGACCACAACAAATCGTCGTTCATCTGTTTCCGTATCACCCGTTGCCACTATCGCGACCGCCTGATTACTTGTTATAAGTCGATAAACACTTTCATACTTCGCGGTCCTTCGTTGTCTATAAACTCGTAAGCGGCAGCAAATTCGGCGAACGGAAAATGTCTTGTTTCCAACGGGACTGTATTGATGTCTCCGCTCGCTATTCGTCTGACAGCCTCCTGGTAATCGGACATCTGGTACATCAACGTGCCCACAATACTAAGCTCCCGATCTCCGACGATAGCCAGGTCCACACGCGGCATCTCACCGTACACGGCTACGACAACAATTGTACCTCCCTTATTGACGGCGTCCACTGCGGCAGAGATAGTCTCCTGCACGCCAGCACAATCAAAAACGACATCAATTCCCCGATCGCCGAACTCCCGCTCACTGGCAGCCTTCAGAGACTCACTTTTCGCATTCGAAATGGCTTGAATTCCACATTGTGCCGCGATGTCCAGCCGGAAATCACTCATGTCGGTAATCAGAACTCGGGCTCCGCGCGCACGACACATCTGAGCCGTCAGATTTCCAATCGGGCCAGCCCCGAGTACGGCGACATTTTTCCCCTCCAAATCTCCAGCCCTGCCAGTCGCCCGTATGGCCACTGCTACGGGCTCAACAAACGCACCCTGTTCGAAAGAGAATTCTTCCGGGAGCATTACGATTTTGTCTGCCTCTGTTACGAACAGATCCTGTGCAACGCCCGGAGCCTGAAAGCCTCTCACCTTCAGACGATCACAAATATGATAATTCCCGTCGCGGCATCGCTGGCATTGTCCACAAACGACCTGCGGCAAAGCGGTCGCCTTAGAACCGACCGTAACACCATGTACCCCTTCCCCAACTGATTCTATGACAGCGCAGAATTCATGACCTTGAATTACCGGGTATGGTGTGAATGGATGTTTACCATGGTTGACGTGAACATCACTTCCGCAGACGCCGATTCGATGAATCCGGAGTAGAACTTCTCCTGGACCCGGCGCTGGCTCAGCAACATTGAGGTGTTCGATCACACCCGGGGACGTCATGACCGCTTGTCTCATTTTTTTCAAACCGTGTGATGTACTTTCAATTCACCTTTACCTCGACGACATTGCAGATCGACTCGATCGTACGATTCGTTCGTCCCGAAGGTAACAGGAGAACTTTTCTGAAACAATTCGACGGCACATTCAGCTATTCCATGCTAGACAGACGACGCTTTATTCAACAGTTGACAGCCGCTGGAATTGCGGTAACTATTCCAGGAATGGCAGGTTGCGGGTCGGAGCCGGACGGCGACGATCGCCCGAATTTTGTAATTTTCCTGGCCGATGATCTGGGATACGGTGACCTGGCATCTTATGGCAACCAGATAATGGACACGCCGAATATAGATCGGTTGGCCGAACAGGGGATGCGATTCACAGATTTCCACTCCGCGGGTACCGTCTGTTCGCCTTCTCGTGCAGCGTTGCTTACCGGTCGCAATCCGTACCGTTCTGGATTTTATTACATCGCCGGCAACGGAATGCATCTGCAGCGCGAGGAAATCACAGTGGCTTCCCTGTTGTCTGCGAATGGATATGACACCTGTTTTGTGGGAAAATGGCACTTGAGCCGGTTTGACCGGGAGTCCAGCACCCTTCCAACTCCCGGGGACCACGGTTTTGACTACTGGTTCGCCACTGCCGTCAATGCATTTGAGGGCCCGGAGAATCCGAATACATTTTTCCGCAACGGTGAACGTGTAGGAGAAGTCAACGGGTGGTATTGCGACGTTATTGTGGAAGAAGCACTGGAGTGGCTGCGCAACCGGCCGGACCCAGACAAACCGTATTTCTTATACGTTTGCAGCCATGAGCCGCATACGCCCGTCGAACCGCCGGATTCCTACTCGGATGCGTACGATACAGACGCGGTTGATCAATTGGAACGATCTGTTCAATACGGATCAGTTGTGCGTCCGGAAAGGGACATTACATCGCTGAAGAAATACTACTACGGAACGGTTACACAGCTCGACAACGCGTTCGGAAACCTGATGGAAGGACTGGATGCGTATGGAGACGAAGAAAATACGCTGGTCATGTTCACCAGCGACAACGGGCCGGAATCCCCGGTCAGCTTTGAGGAATCCAGGGGAGAGTGGGATGATTTCTCCCGCGATCGCTCTTTCGGTACGCCTGGGCAGTGGAGAGGCATGAAGCGCTTTCCTTATGAAGGAGGTCACCGCGTCCCTGGTATCGCTCGATGGACTGGAAAAATCGAAGCCGGCTCGGTCAATGAATCGCTGATCAACGGAACGGATTTTCTGCCGACCATGCTGGCGTTGGCCGGAGTTTCTCTGCCCACTGACCGCGCAATCGATGGTGTGTCCATGTTACCGGCGTTTCGTGGAGAGTTGTTACAAAGGCCGGGTCCAGTGTACTGGTTTTTCCCGGCCCACTTTGAGACGCACTTCCGTATGCCGCACATGGCGATGCGGGACGGCGACTACACGCTTCTGGCCTGGCTTCCACCCAAGGATTCGGAGCAGCTGATCATGGATTGGCTGAAAACCAGTCCACTGGAACGATTCGTCTTGTTCAACCTGGAGACCGATCCCGGCCAAACCGTGGATCTTTCTGAATCGGAACCAGAGCGACTCGCCAGAATGACCGGCCAGATGAGAGCATTCTGGGAGGAGATCAAGGATGACAGTCCGTACTGGGAGACCTGGAAAATGAAGTAATGGTCCGGGCGTCCAGACAGGTGCCCGTTAATCGCTGTTGGTGAGAGGCCTGGGCATCCGGGCTCCAGATGATTTGAGCCACGCAGCAAGGTCGGCCTTCATTTCTTCCGCTACTTCCGGCAGTTCGCCGGACAGGTCGTGTTCCTCACTGAGATCGTTCACGACATCATATAGCTCTACAGAATCGTCGTCGTAAAAATGAATCAGCTTATAGGCACCTTTTCGGATCGCTCCGCCCAGCCGATTTTCCATGTGGAAAGCATAATTCGGGTAGTGGAAATAAATAGCATCCCTCTCCAGCGGTCCACTTTGCCGAAGTAATGGGAGGAGGCTCTCGCCGTCCAACGGAACTCCTGGTGTGGCTTCAAGACCCGCAATTTCAAGGATGGTTGGGAAGAAATCCATACTGATCACGGGATCGGATGATATCGTGCCAGCCTCGATCTGGCCGGGCCACCGAACGATGAGCGGGACCCGGATACCACCCTCATAAAGATGTCCCTTGGCGGCGCGAAGAGGACTGAGATCCGTAACGCCGCCATACGCGCCGTTGTCGGAGGTGAAGATCACAAGCGTCTCTTCGGCAAGATTCAGTTCGTCAAGTTTGGCCAGAACGCGACCGATGGCATTATCCATGGCTTCGATCATTGCCGCATAACGGGTACTTGATTCGACACCATCCCCATAATCCTCAAAACCAGGCCGATCAGCGTATTTGTCTACCAGTTCCTGCGGGGCATCCATCGGCCAGTGAACGGTGTAAGGCCAGAGCGCGACAAAAAAAGGTTCATCCTGATGTTCCTCCATGAACGCCATCGTTTCGTCTGCAAGGCGATAAGTCAGATATTCGCCTTCTTCACGATCCTCTATCATAGGATTTTTATAAGGATCGAAATAACTGGGCGGGCCTCCGAAGCTGACACCTCCGATGTTCACATCGAAGCCCTGGAATTCGGGCCGACGGCCAGGTTCGACGGTAGACATTTCGTCTCTCGTGCCTGAGATATGCCATTTCCCCATAAATGCGGTGGCATACCCGGCTTCCTTGAGCCGCTCGGCCAGCGTGACATAATTCAGGTCGAGATAATTGTGCATTTCTGCCCCGCGAAGCAATGCTCCTTCTGGCTGAAACCTGTCCTGGTCGCCTGATACGTGGTTCGTGATTGCCAACCTGGCGGGAGATTGACCAGTTATCACCGCAGCACGTGTGGGTGAGCATACCGGAGCAGCCGCGTAATTATCCGTGAAACGCATTCCGTCCGCTGCCAGTTGATCTATCACCGGGGTCTCCAATCGATCATTACCCTGGATGTGTAAATCCGTCCAGCCGAGATCATCGATCATTATCATCAGCACGTTCGGCGGACGGTTTGATGGCTCTTGTTGCCCCGGAGCATCGCATCCGATAACAAGAACCACTAACAGGGCGGCAATGCCGGCTGACGGAAGCATTTTTATTGTTAACATGGGTCTGTTATTCTTGCTCATCATATTCAATGCACCTGCCAAGGTAAGTTTTCGATTCGATGAAGTCGAAGTTGATTACAAAACACTTCA
>SMVB01322882.1_pt1 | contig 12900 bp, 11 predicted proteins | sample 2456461 | NCBI WGS metagenome assembly SMVB01 (sample SAMN11095934, study PRJNA526329) | marine sediment metagenome | biome: Marine sediment; feature: Surficial sediment; material: Deep marine sediment; isolation source: Hadal surficial sediment | place: Pacific Ocean | collected 2014-05 | depth...
AGGAAGGGGCAGGCAAAGGGAAGGAACCCATGCGGGACGTGGATATAAAGGGCATTGGCCTTTCGCTTAATAAAGCCATCAACAGGGAAATTGAACGGCTTTCCAACAAACTCGAGTTTTTAGCGACGACGGGTAGCATCACCCCGTTTATCGGCCTGTTCGGGACAGTTTGGGGAATCATGCACTCGTTCCGGGTGATCGGGGTCCAAGGCTCAGCCAGTATCGGCGGCGTGGCTCCGGGGATTGCCGAGGCCCTGATAGCCACTGCGGCAGGGCTAGCGGCGGCCATTCCCGCAGTTATTTTTTTCAATTACCTGAACAATAAAATCCGGATTTTCACAAGCCGCATGGAAGACTTCTCAAAGGATTTTGTCTATCTGGCCGAAAAGAATTTTATGCGGTAAAGATATCCTGTTTTACCCGCATTTATTTAAGGCTCAATAACTTTTAACTGGCAATGTCCAGAGGATTAGCGATGAGAAGGCAAAACGCATACATGTCAGAGATCAACGTGACGCCTTTTGTGGACGTTATGCTGGTCCTGCTCATAATCTTTATGATCACCGCCCCTTTAATGCAACAAGGCGTGGAAATAAATTTGCCAAAAGAAGAGACCACCCCAGTCGTGATTAAAGATATCCCCACTGTGAGTCTGAAGAGCGACAGGAGTATTTTCTGGAATGACGAAGAGGCCGCCAACCTGGCGGTTTTGTCGGAAAATTTAATCGAATATGTGAACGGCAACGAAAACGGCTCGGTGTATTTCCGGGCTGATAAATCCCTTGACTACGGCTACATCATGATGGTCATGTCCGCCATACGTCGGGCAGGCGTGCTTAATATTGGAATGATGACCGAACCCCAGTTATGAAATATGAGTTTTCACCCTCATGGTCGTTTAACCAGATGCTTTTGGTGTCGGTATTTGCGCATCTTCTCCTGATGACAGTGATAATGTTTTTGCCTAAAACGAAAACACCTCCCCCGGTAGAGGTGGTGGCTTGGAATGTTGACCTGATAAGCGAACCCGTCGGCCGACTGGAAAAAATAAACCCGGGAAAAGCCAAAGAAGAAGGTCCGCAAAAAGAAGAAAAACCGGCTTCGACCTCCAAACCCACGCCTAAGAAACCCAAGGTCGCGGCCAAAGAGCTTCAAACCCCTGAACAGAAACCAAACATTGAGAAAAAGGAGCCGGTCGTCGAACCGCCTCCCGTTAAAATTGAGGCGCCTGTTATAAAGCCTCCTCTTCCCAAAAAGATAGTCGTCGCTTCAATACCTGCAGTCCCAAAACCCGACCCTATTGTGGAAGTGCCCGTATTGCCAGAGTTGACTATGCCAAAACTACCGGTTAGGGAGCGGTCGCCGGAGGTCCACAAACTGTCGTTCAGCACGCCAAAAATATTGCGCAGTAAACCACAGCCCAAGACCCTTCCCAAACCAAGAAACAGCATTGCCTTCTCTGATAGCGGAGTGGCGCAGGAACTTGACCAATTAGCTAAACTAGAAACCTCGGCGCGAAGAAAGTCTTTTGCCGCCCCAAGCGAAAAACTGATCACAGAAGAAAGCTTTAAGGCTTTGGATAGGCTGAGAGGCAGTTCAGGTAAAGTCATAAAAGCCAATATTGTCCCCTTGCCAATGGAAAACCCGCTTGAGGGGTTTGACCGGCTTGCCATGCAGGGCAAGGCCACCGCCACAAGGCCGAAACTGGTGACTGGGAAAGACGCCACCCTCATCCGCGACCTGGAGTTTGACTCGCTTTCCAAAAAAAGGCGGGATATAGAAAAACAGCCGCAGACAAAACTTGCCAGCGCCCGTTTGCGAAACCATACCACACAGGCGCAACTTGACGCTATCGCTAACGCGCAACCTCCCAGCCCCGAATTTGAAACGGCGCCGACCCAACCGGATAAAGCCTACCAACGGATTGCCAAAAAGGTTGAAAAACTTAAATCCCGCAAGCCGAGCGTTTTAGTTGATATAAGGCCAACCGCCTCTGACCTCCTTAGGGACCACGTTTCTGTCACAAGTTCGCGTCAGGTGGAAACAAAGAAAGCGTTTAAAAGCGCCATCCGCGAAATGCCAACTAATATTCAGGATGAAAAGTTAGCGGTTTCTCAAAGCAAGACTTTGGCGGAGAAAATGGTCCGCCAAAATAAGAGCGCCGTTTCGCCAAGGAAAACGGTGATTGGAAAAACCGCTATCCCGACAGGGCGGCCGCAGGTGGCGTCTATCCCCCCCGCAAAGAAATCCGGGACGTCAAAAACTGCCGAGCCTGCAAGAGGAAGTCTTGTGCCGCAAGCGCCTCCCAGGGAAGACAAAAGGGGGGCGGAAGTCCTTTCCTTATACGCCGGGTTTATCCGGGAAAAGGTATTGTCTAACTGGAAAAACCCGCTGGGCGCAGAGCAGAAGCAGGTTTTGGTGTCTTTTTATCTGTATCCTGGCGGCAACGTCGATAAGCCTTATGTAGAGAAAAGCTCTGGCAACCCGCAATTGGACGCGCTTGCCCTCAGGGCGATTACTGATTCGGAGCCATTTCCCAAGTTTCCGTCTGAACTAAAACAACCTAACCTTCACATCTCAATCCACTTTAAATATGTCTATTTGCAAGATTAAATCCATCGCGTTATTGATTTCATTTTTTATCCTTATTGGCCTGTCGCCAAGGGACGCCTTAGGGCAATCGAATATCCGCATTGACCTTTCCCGCGAAACCCGGAAGGAAGTGGTGATCGCCATCACTCATTTCGCGGCCGCCGAGTCCAGTTCTGGGCCATTAACACAGAGCAAGGACGGCCGGAGTATTCTTGAAAATGATTTGATCCTTTCGGGGATATTTGAAATGGCCAATGAAAACGTTTATCGCCACCTTGAACAAGCCCAGTCCGACCATAGCAAAGTGGACTACAGGGGATGGAGCCAGACAGGAGTGCAATGGCTGGTGCAAACGCAATATGTTGTCGACAAAGCAAAGAAACTTGTCACCTATGTTTTTCGTCTGTACGATGTTGTGAACGAGCAATTTTTGATCGGCAAAAGGTACAGAGGGTCGTCTGGCAGTACGCGGCAGATAATACATCGCTTTGCCGACGAGGTCGTGAAAAAGTTGACCGGGAAACGCGGGGTGGCCTCCACAAAAATTGTTTTCCTTTCCAGGAAAAATACTGGCAAAGAACTGTATACGGTGGATTTTGACGGCTTTAATGTCCGCGAGTTGACCAATGAAAACACGGTTCTGCTGAGTCCGGTATGGTCGCCGGACGGCAAGTCGATCGCGTACACTTCGTACGCCCGGCAAAACCCCGACCTCGTCCTGTTCAATATTAAGCAAAGAAAGCGCAAAACCTTGACGCGGTTGCCTGGGCTTAACGCGGCCCCGGCCTGGTCGCCGGATGGAAACAAAATTGCCGTGGTGTTGAGTAAAGATAAAAATTCTGAAATATATATCCTTGACCGCAAAGGCAATCTGTCCCGTTTGACCAACCACCTGAATATCGACACGTCGCCCACCTGGTCGGCCAATGGCAAAAAAATGGCCTTCACTTCAGACCGGTCCGGCACAGGGTCTCCGCAAATATACATTATGGACTCGCGCAAGGGCGACAAAAGCGCGGTGAAGAGAATTTCTTTTGGGTCGTCTTATAACGATAACCCTGCCTGGTCGCCGGATGGGTCCAGGATCGCTTATACATCGCTTATTAACGGCACCTTCCAAATAAAAATTTATAACCTGGACACCAAGATGACGTCTGTTTTTACTTCGGGAAGGGTCGATAAGGAAGAACCCTCCTGGTCTCCGGACGGGAGGTTTCTCGTTTTTAAAATGAAAAGAGGAAGAAGATATGAGATTTATGTCAAAAGGATGGGCGACAATAAAATCCGGCAATTGACATTCCTGTCTACCGGCGGGTTCAGCCCGTCATGGTCGCCTAACCTATAACGATAAGGCGAAATTATTGGTCCCCGTTGATAATGCGAAAATCAGTGGCTGGCTATGGCCTCGTCGTCCAGAGCCTTCGCCAGCGTGGCGTTGTTAATCATATGATAACATTGGGTATTAAATCCAGATCAAGAGGATTTTTTCGGGAACTCCTAAATAAACTATTGAAATATCAGGAAATTTCTATAGAATGGGATAGCTAAATCACAAAACAGTAAAGTTTAATGTTGGGCGAGCCTTTTTGGCGTCAAGTTTCATGAAACTATGCCGTTACAGGTATTGCTTTGATATTGTGCAGGTATTTGGATTAAAAACTAAAGGGGTTCGAAAATATGATAAATACTGGAAAATTTTTGCGAGGTTCGATTTATTGGTTGAGTGTCCTTTTGGCATTTGGATTTGCCGGCGGTTGCGCCAAAAAATTATTGCCTCCGGAAATCGATAGTTCCGCAGACACAAGCCTGAGCGCAGGCGGCGCAGGCAGTTTTAAGGACTTTGATGGCCCTGCAGCCGGTGACGGCGGTGACGGCAGAATCCTGTCTGATGAAGACATGAGCGCAGGCGATACAAGTTTCCCCCCAACCAGCTCCGGGTCCGGAGATAGCGACGTATCCGGAACCACCTCAGGAGGCGATGACGGGACCCTTTTCGGCGGCGGCGCTAACGACTCGATGGGAGGTTTTGACGACTCAATGGAAACCACGGCCGCTCTCAAAGTTTTCCGGGAAACTAATGACTTGAAAGATATCCACTTCGCTTTTGACCAATACACTCTCGATGACGGAATGAAAGCCATTTTAAGAAAGAACGTCGAATGGCTGAAGAACAACCCAAATATCAAAGTCGAGATACAGGGCCATTGCGACGAGCGCGGCACTAATAACTACAACCTGGGCCTCGGCGAGCGCCGGTCTCTGGTTGCCAAGAAATATCTGGTCGCCTTAGGCCTGGATGAAGACAGGCTTTTTACCATCAGCTATGGCGAAGAAAAACCGTTTTGTTTCGAAAGCACAAAAGACTGCTGGCAGGACAACAGGCGCGATCATTTTATGGTTGCGGAATAATTTTCTTCCAGGTATCCATTTGACAGCAATACCTTCCATATCAGGAGCCATGACGGGGTCGCCCGTTATGGCTCCTTGTTTTCGACGCTCCGGCAAGGCGCGGCTTTGAAACCTGAATTTCCTCTCTTTGCAAAGAAAAATCCCATGAAAATCAAATGGCTTTTCATCATCCCAGTCTCAATCACCATCATGTGCTTTGCCCCGGAACCTGGTATGGCCCAGCTTTTTGGCGATGAAGAGAAAAAATGGGAAAGAGTGCTCATGGAGATGAAGAAAATCAACTCCAGGTTGGTGAGCCTTAAAACCAAAGACATCGAAAACCTGCAAGCGACGCAAGGTAAACTTCAGGCCTCGCAAGGCGAAGTCCTTTCGCAGATAATGGCGTTGCAAGGCATGTTGCCAAATATTCAGGGCGTTATCGAACAGAACAATGCCGAACTGGGTCAAAAAGTCATGGATGTCACCTCCAAACTGTCTGACATGGAAATTTATCTCCGAGATGAGCTGGACAGGCAGAACCAAAACCAGGGAGACTCAATCGATAAATTGCGGGTCGAATTGAGCTCTAAAGTGGACGCCTTGCGCATCGAAATGAGTTCCAAGTCTGACATCATGCGGTCCGAACTGACCTCTCAGGTTGGCGCGTTGAGACACGAAGTGGGGACGCAGATAGACGCGATAGGGAATACGATGGGGTCGCGAATCGACGCCATGGGCAAGGAAACTGGCGCGTACATAGACGCTATGAGCGCCGAAATGAGCCGACAGGTCAGCGCTATGGGCCAGGAAACTGGGACCCATATAGACGCGATGAAAAGTGAGATGGGCGCGCAGGTCAGCGCCATGCGCACAGAGACTGCGGCCCGGCTCGGCGACCTTAAAATTGCCATGGCCCTGGATGTGGAAAAAATAAATCAACTACTCGCTATTGACATGGAGAAAATAAACCAGAACATAAACTTGGGGCTGGACAGGATTAATCAAAACATCATCGCAAAAGCGGGTACCGCCGACCAGGACAAGAAAATTGACGAGGTTATAGTCCTGCTCTCCGAATTAACCCAGTTGGACGAGAAAAAGTCGCAACAGATGAGCCTCAGGCAGGCGGCTACCCTCAAGACGCACAGGCAAGCCGTATTTGCGAAGTTTTCTGAAATGGACGCCGGCACCAAGACCATGATCGGTATCCTGTCTAAAGGCCTTGAGGAAAGCCAGGCCGTGGGCGACGGGGTAAAAAATATAAACGCCAGCCTGACGACGCTCAATGAAAATATAACCATCAACCGCGCGGCCATCGCCAAATTCAAATCTATCTTTGACACAAACTTGACGAACCTCGTAAAAAGCCAGGGTGATATCCAGACGCAAAACGCGATTGTCATCAAGGGTTCTAACCTTCTTAACCAGAACCTGCATGTGGCGGACACCAAGATCAATAAACTGGCCGAAACCATTAAAACGCTTTATGCGCAGAGCGCCGCTAACGCCAAAACTGTGGCGGTCCTGCAAGATCAAGTCTCCCAGATAACTGTGATCATCGGACGGACAGACCAGAAATTTGACACGCTCATAGAGACGACAAAACTCGTCCTCACCCACTCAAAAATGATTGAGCAAAAGCTTGAGGATGTTGTCGTAAAAGTTGCGGGCAATGCGCCTAAAGAGACAGGCCTTACCGAAGAAAAATTTGTTAAATTAATAGATATTCTAAAGAAAATCGCTTCCAAGCAGGATAATGTGATCAGGGGCGTCATTGCGCATGAAGTGAGTATGACCCAGATAATGAACGTGCATGAAGGCAACGTCAAACAAGCCCTCAACGTGTATGACGACAATGTTGCCGAGGCTTTGAAAGCATACTCCCAATCATTGACCGAGTATGAAGGCAACCTGATCCAGGCCTGGAACGTCCACGACAAAAACGCCACCCTCGATCAGGCCGACCAGGTCCTTCTTGTAGAAAGCTTTAAGACCGCTCAGAAACAAATTCAAAAAATACTTTTCGACCTTAATAAAAATATCGCCGAAACAAACAGTAGCGCCGACGCGATAAACAGGAAAACCATTGCGATCGAAAAGAAAACGACTGCGATCGAAAAGAAAACTACCGAGATAGGCCAAAGGACCGCCGCTATCGAGCAAAAAACTGCCGAAATAGGCCAAAGGACTGCCGAAATAGGCAAGTTAACCGCCGACTTGAACAAGAAAACGACCGCTAATGGCGCCCGTCAGCAAGAAATCAAAAATACCATCAATGATTTGCGCAAAAAAGCCAATGTCAATATCTCTCGCAATGATGATATTTTAAAATCGCTCAAAAAACTTCAGTTTCAATAAATAAAAACCAATTGAAGTTAGCGGCGCTTCATTTTCGCCCGGCCCTATGACATAGTCTCCGGGCCAGCCATTGGCCTTTCGGCCAGGTTGCCGTCCATCCTCCCATTTATCGCGATTTAATAAAATGGCGAAAATCTCCTCGGTCTATGTTTGCCAGGCCTGCGGCTGTCAAGCTCCCAAATGGATGGGCAAATGCCCTGATTGCGGCGGATGGGATACCCTAGTCGAAGAAAAAACCAGCAAAAGCCAAGGGCAAGCGCCAAGAGGTTCAATGACGCGGGAAGGCGCCCCTGCCGTCCAGCCTATCACCGAGGTCACAGGGTTTGCCCATCATAGGGTCAGTACCGGCATCAGCGAATTCGATCGCGTACTGGGCGGAGGCCTGGTCATGGGTTCACTCATCCTGGTCGGCGGCGACCCCGGCATCGGCAAATCGACCCTGGTATTGCAGGCTATGGCGCAGATGGCGCGCGCCGGGGCCAAAGCCCTCTACGTGTCCGGGGAGGAATCCCCCCAGCAGATCAAACTCCGGGCCGAAAGGTTAAACGCCCTTTCCGTCAACCTCAACGTTTGCTCCGAGATATGCATTGAGGAAGTCATCCGCATCATTGACGAAACGCAACCGACGGTCATGGTCCTTGATTCCATCCAGACATTTTTTACCAGAGACCTGCAGTCGGCTCCGGGAAGCATCGGCCAGGTGAAGGAAGTCACTTTCAAGATTTTTCAGGAAGCCAAAAAACGTTCCCTCCCAGTATTCCTCATCGGACACATCACTAAAGACGGGGCCATCGCCGGCCCGAAGTCGCTTGAGCACATCGTCGACACCGTCATATATTTTGAAGGCGATAGAGGGCATTCCTACCGCATCCTCCGCGCCACAAAAAACCGCTTTGGCCCCACCCCGGAAATCGGCGTGTTCGAAATGTTGCCGGAAGGATTAGTCCCCGTCGAAAATCCATCGGAGATTTTTTTATCCGAACGTCCGGTCGAGAGTCCAGGCTCGGCGATTGCCGCCAGCATGGAGGGGAGCCGTCCTCTCCTGATCGAAGCGCAAGCCCTGGTGACCGCGTCAACGACGCTCGGGATGCCCAGGAGAATGGCGACAGGAATGGACCCCAACAAGATGGCCCTGCTCATCGCTATCATGGAAAAGCGCCTTGACCTGCAATTACAAAGGGAAGATATTTTCGCCAACGTGGCTGGCGGCATAAAAATCACCGAACCGGCGGCCGATATGGCTGTCGCCGCCGCTATCGCGTCCGGGTTCCAAAACAAAGCGATCGACGCTAAAACGGTCCTCATCGGCGAGGTCGGATTGACTGGCGAGGTGCGGTCCGTCTCGCAACTTGAGGCAAGGATCGCCGAAGCGGCCAACCTTGGGTTCAACCGATGCGTCGTCCCCTACTCAGCCAAAAAAATAAAATCGCTCGCCAAAATGGATATTGAAATCCTTTTTGTCAAAACGCTGGCCCAGGCATTTGATATTATCCTATAGCAAAGCGGCGTTAGACCATTGACCGGTCTGGAGTCCGTAGGGAAATAACCCGGCGAGGCTCCGGCCTTTAATACAGCGCAAAAATGAAAGTATCGGCAATCATTCCAGCGGCGGGACAGGGGGCGCGGCTTGGCGGCCCCGTGCCAAAACAGTTTCTTCATCTCGACGGGAAACCCATCCTTTCCCATACGCTGGAAGTATTTCAAAAAAGCGGCTTGGTCGATAGCGTTATCCTGGCTGTCCCCGCAAATGAATTGGCGCAGACGCGCGCCCAGTGGCTTAACAATCCGCCGCTGGTCAAAAAAATCATCGCAGGCGGAAAGCAGAGGCAAGACTCAGTCTGCAACGGGTTCAGAGAGATCGACGCCGATACCGATATAGTCCTGGTGCACGACGGCGTGCGCCCCTTCATAACCGTAGAGATGATCGAGGCGACAGTTAAAGCCGCGGTCGAGTATGGCGCCGCCATCACGGCTATACCCGTCAGCGATACTATCAAGCAGGTAGACGGCGAAGGCTTCGTCGCGCGCACGCTGGACAGGGAAAAGTTACGGCGCGTCCAGACTCCGCAGGCCTTCCGCTATAGCCTGCTTGCGAGGGCTTTTGCAAAGGCCGCTGACGACTCGTATTATGGGACGGACGAAGGCTCTCTCATAGAATATATAAACGAGCCAGTCAAAATAATTGCGGGGTCCGAATTAAACATCAAGATCACCCGTCCGGAAGATCTCATTTTAGCGGAAAAAATAGCCACCCATTTGAAAGCGCAATAAACCATATGTTTAAAAACATCATGGTCGTCCTGGCGGGCCTTATCAGCCTGGTCTATTTACTGAACCCCACGGCGGGAGTCCTGGAGCTAATACCAGACAACTTTCCTATAGTGGGCAACCTGGACGAAGCGGCGGCTTGCGCCATCCTCCTGGCCGTCCTCAGATATTATGGCATCGACCTCACCAGTTTCATCGGCAAGCGGTTTAAAGACGATCAGGATGATAAGAAAAAATAACCGCAAATAATATCTGCGTCCCAGCCCAAATTCCAGCATCTAATCTTGAACATATCAAGACTATCTAAAAAGGAGATTATCATGCTTAAAGTAGGGTCGCCCGCGCCAGATTTTTCCGTAACCGATCACAATGGCAACGCAACCAGCCTCAAGAGCCTCCGCGGCAAAAAAGTTATCCTGTGGTTTTATCCCAAGGCAGACACGCCGGGATGCACAATCGAAGGCCAGGGGTTCCGCGACAACTATGAGGATATCAGCAAGAAGAACACCGTCATCCTCGGAGTGAGCCTGGACAACGAAGCGGACAATAAAGCGTTCGCCGAAAGATTTTCGTTTCCTTATCCTTTGCTTTGCGACGTGGACCGCGAAATCGCCCTGGCCTACCATGCCGTGCAGAACAAAGACGACCAATACGCTTCCCGCATCACCTATGTGATAGACGAAAATGGCAACATCGCTGAAGCCGTCGACAAGGTAGACACCAAAACTCATTCAGGAGACCTCTGTTCCCGCTTGTAAAGAATGTGTTTCTTAATCAATTAAACCGGATGCGGGTCCGGCGCTCGCAATGACGGTAAAAAAAACTGCTTGCGGCGGGACCGTTCAACCCTTGACCAGATTATAAGGCAAGGCTATCATGCCCTCTCTATCAACGCGATCAACCAGGGAAGACGATGGCCTATAAAGATTTTTTCAAAGTTCAGCCCACTCTTGACAAAGCGCAAAAAAAACTGAAGAAGAAAATATTGTCTACTGAGATCGGGCAGGTCGATTTCGGCAAGATCAGAAATACCGCCGACCTGGTGGAGTCTTTCAAACACTCCTCCATCCAGGCCCGCAACATCGGCCTCTGCGCCGATATCTTCGGTAGGATGTTGACCGACCGCGAACGGCCAACCATAATGCTCGGCCTAGCGGGACCTTTGATAGCTGGCGGATTGAGAAAAGTCATCCGGGATATGGTCAACAACAATATGGTGGACGTCATCGTCTCCACCGGGGCGATCCTATATCAGGACTATTACGCCGCCCTGGGCGGCCAGCATTTTTACGGCAGTCCCGACGCCGACGACCGCGAACTGAGGGACCTGCTGGTCAATAGAATTTACGATACCTATGTGGACGAAGAAAAGTTCGCCGTGTTCGACACCATGATAGGGAAATTCGCCGACACTCTGGAAAGAAGAAACTACTCGAGCCGCGAGTTTCTGTTGAAACTTTCCCAAACGATAGACGACAAAGATTCCATCCTCGTCACGGCGCGGAAAAAAGGCGTGCCGGTATTTTGTCCCGCCCTCAACGACTCAAGCATCGGCATTGGCCTGACGGAGCATTATTTTGTTTGCAGAGAGCGGGGCGAGGAACCCATAACCATCGACTCCATCCGCGACAACCACGAGATCACCCAGATCGTTTACAAGTCAAAACGCACCGCCGCTTTTTACGTGGCGGGGGGAGTGCCAAAGAATTATATCAACGACTCCATCGTGATGACCTACATGCACGGGCGCGACACCGGCGGCCATAAATACGCCATCCAGGTGACGACCGATTCCCCGCATTGGGGCGGGCTGAGCGGGAGCACCCTCGCGGAGGCCCAGTCATGGGGCAAGATAAATAAGAAGGCCAACCATAACATGGCCTTCGTCGAACCCAGCGTTTCCCTACCCCTGATTTATGGATACGCCTTGCAGAAGAAGCTCCATAAAAACCGGTCACGCCTGAACTTCAAATGGTCGGGAGACGAACTGAAGGAATTAAAAATAAAGAAATGACAACCGCCGTTAGCGCCCCGGCTTTTCGTAATCATTGACGTTCAGGAAGATGCGCGCCTCGTCAACATTCTCAATATCCTGCAAGCGCGTTGTTAAACCCCGCACAATAGTTTTTATTTTGTCCATGCTCAGAGACTCATCCACCCTGATAAAAACTTCTATGACGGCCCTGCCGTTTATAAAATGCACGCGCAGGTTGGTCGCTTCCAGGACCCCTTTAGTCGCGGCGATAACCGGGTCGGTAAATTTTCTTAACTCTTCGCTACTGGTCGGGTAGATAGACATCAACTGGCTGTCATCCTCAGTGTCCACATGGATGAGTATGTCGTGAACATTGTCCCAGGTTTTTATCAAGTCCCTGCGGGCCATTTCCGCTATGTTATGGCCTTCGGAAACGGACAATTCCTTGTCCACCAGGATATGCGCATCCATGATAACCTCGCCCCCTATGCGCCGGGTCCTCAGGTCATGGCATTGGATGACTCCAGGCGTCTGTTCAATTTGTGTCCTTATTTTCCGGACCATTTCTTCGCTGAGCGAAGTGTCCATCAAATCTTTCACCCCCTGGTTGAGGATGCCGTAACCGGCCCTGGCGATCAACACCGCCACGACGCCGCCCGCGAGAGGGTCCATGATGGGATAGCCCAGCATGGCCGCGATAATCCCGGCCAGGGCGGCGATGGATGAGATAGCGTCGGTGCGGTGATGCCAGGCATTGGCGACGATGGTGGGACTGTTGATTTTTTTGCCGACAGCTATGGTGTAATGGAAAAGAATTTCTTTGGCGACGATGGAAACCAACGCCCCTCCGACGGCGAGCCAGTTGGGGACCAAGGCCAGCCCCGACGCGATGACTGACCAGACGTCGGCGATGATGCCCAGGCTCACCAGAAGGATCGCCACGCCGATGATGGCCGCGCCAATGTTCTCCGCCCGCCCGTGGCCATAGGGGTGGTCGGCGTCCTTGGGTATCTGGCCGATGCGGTGCGTGAAAATAACCACAAAGTCCGTGAGCAGGTCGGACAGGGAGTGGAAGGCGTCCGCCATCATGGCGGAGCTTTTGCCCAGTGTCCCGGCGACAAATTTCAACGCCGCCAGAAGAATATTGACCAAAGCCCCGATCGCCGTAGCCCGGAACCCCGGATTAGATGTCCACCGCTTTTTCATAGGTCACTTTTAATAAGGCGATCGATTATTTTTACGTTAGCCGCGGGAAAGGGAAAGCCGCTAAGGTCTTCAGGGCGGACCCATTTCCATTGGTCACAGCTGGTGGCGCGGAT
>SMVB01052813.1_pt1 | contig 12898 bp, 11 predicted proteins | sample 2456461 | NCBI WGS metagenome assembly SMVB01 (sample SAMN11095934, study PRJNA526329) | marine sediment metagenome | biome: Marine sediment; feature: Surficial sediment; material: Deep marine sediment; isolation source: Hadal surficial sediment | place: Pacific Ocean | collected 2014-05 | depth...
CGACGCCGTCATAAACCATCACATTGTTCTTGATCGTCACGTCATCCGCGATGATGCAGTCGTTTTCGATGAAGACGTGAGAGCAGATATTGCAGTTGCGCCCGATTTTCGCATTCGGAAGGATGACCACGTATTGCCAGACTGATGTTCCGTCACCGATATCGATTGTCTGTACGTCCGATAGCTTGTGTATCTTCACACTCGGCACGCTCGGGTCGCGCAAGGCATGGCCACCAACGGACCTGGCCGATCCGGCGGAGGCCCGGCGCCGGGACTGCATCATCGGGAAATCGAGCTTGGTGGATAAAGTCATGGCGCTCCTGCGCTCCCCGGACCTCTCGCCGTCGCCCTTTTGGCGGTGGTGTTCGATCGTCGATAGATCGGGAACGATTAAAAAACCTCTAAAATCCCGCGGGTCTGGCCATTTCAGAGTTGATGAGTCGACAATCCGCTCGATACCGTTCGCGCGTCAGGACCCGGCGGACTCGAGGATTTCGAGGCAATTGACGGCATGGGATTTCCGCGCTTGGCCCAGCAGAGATTGGCCCTGTGGGTCCTGCTCGTCCGCGAGGCTCGCAAATTGCGCCAGGATTTGCCTGAGCGAGGGATGATCGTCCGCGCGAATGGCGGCCAGGGCATCGTCGAACCGGTCCGGGAACAGGATCAGATCATAGTCGCTCGTCGCCAGGCGCAGCGTGTGCTGTGTGCGATCCGACAACGTCCCCGGCTTCTCGCCAGACCGGATGTCCGTCATTTGCGATCTGTAGATGGGTATCCCACCAATGGCCGGCAGTTGATACTCGCGGAAAATGTAGGCCCGGATCTGGTTGTGAACCTGGGATGCCGTACGGTTCATGTCGATCTTGAGGTCGCCATAGTCGATCGCCGATCTCGAAGTGTAGCTCGATCCGGTTTCAGGTTGATCGGTCTGGCTAAAATTTCCAAGCAGAACGGAGTCCAGGTTTTCCCGGAAAAGCCGCGAGCCGGCCCGCATGTATTTGAAATAGAGGTCCCTCGCCGTATCGTCGATTAGGATCGGGAAGGACCGCTGTGCGACCACCGGTCCGGTGTCGATGCCATCGTCGATACGGTGCAGGGTGACGCCGCTCTCGGCTTCTCCGTTCCGCAGCGGCATTGTCGAAGTGTACATTCCCCGATACGCGGGCAGTAGCGAGAAGTGCAAATTAAACAGAGCAGCACTTCTGAACCTCTCCGGCTTCAATATTCGATCAAACTCAAGCGAGAAAAAAAGGAGATCGTCAATATCGAAAAGATCGTCCAGGTCCACCAGTTCCACCCTGCCGCTGGAGGCTGCGCATTTGCGGAACGAAGGCTGCCACCGGTCCGTGCCGTCGTCGCTTCGGTTGGCGACGCAATACACCGGGCTTTCCATCCCCAGCGCGAGCGCCGCGTTCATGCCATCGATCGCGACCTGGTTCTTCCCGGCAATGGCGATCCTCATCATCTTGATGATCCGGCTCTCCTGATGAACGGGCCGCCGCCCTGTCCGGGCAAGGGGTGGCATAGGCCCCGATGGGTGGCAAGGCATAAACCGGCGCCCGGTTAAATCCCTATGCGCCGGTCGCATGAGCATATTGGTAAGCGGTTGATAACCGGCGGTACGTTTCTTAAGAATGGAGCGACAACGGAGTGGGGCTGGATCGGCTCGTGGTTTCCGATGTGGTGGCGCTCCATCGGCCGGAGATGGTATGAACCAGCTTGCAGATCCCCTTGTCACGGTGATCATCCCATCCTTCAATCACGCCCAGTATGTCGCCAATGCGATCGACAGTGTGACCGGGCAGACCTACGCGCCGATCGAGCTGATCGTCGTCGATGACGGCTCCACCGACGGCAGCCACGCGGTGCTGCGCGGCTACCAGGGGCGGCCCGGTATCACCGTGATCCTGAACCAGCGCAACCGCGGCCAGGGTGCTGTGCTCAACCAGGCGCTGGCGCGCGCGCGGGGCGCCTTTGTCTGCTTCCTGCCCTCGGACGACTGGTATCTGCCGGAGAAGGTCGCGCTCCAGGTGCGCCGGTTCCTGGAATGCCCGGATGATGTGGGGGTCGTCTATGGCAAAGGGTTGCGCCATTTCGAGGACACCGGCGAGAGCGTCCTCTGGCAGCCGATGCCGATGCGCCGGGGCTGGATCGCCGAGGCCTTGCTGACCGAGGGCAATTTCATCTATCCGGTCACGCCGATGTTCCGGCGCGAGTGCTTCGAGTGCGTGTCCTTCGATGAGGAGTTCCGGGCCGAGGGCGAGTCGATCTACGTCAAGCTCGCGCTGCACTTCCGGTTTGATTATGTCGACGAGGTGATCGCGGTGATGCGCGCGCACAGCTACAACACCGGCGCGAAGCACAAGCTGATGTATTTCGAGAACATCAGATACTGGGAGAAATTCTTCGCCGGTCCGGGACTGCCGGAGAACATCGCCCGGTTGAGGGACCACAGGCTGTCGTATATCGGGGTGGTCAAGGGGCTCGACATCATCGTCAGCGAGAGGGACTTCGCGCTTGGACGGCGCTGCCTGCGGCGCGCGGTCCTGGAGCGGCCGCGGGCGATCCTGAACAGCTCCGTCCTCAAGGGCCTGGTGCTGACGCTGCTGCCGTCCGGCCTGGCCAATTTCCTGCTCGACCGTCGCCGGGGCGGATAGGGCTCAACCCCATCGGCGCAGCCGCCGGAGACCAGCCTGCGCCAGCGACCGGAAGGTCGGGTCGCGCCAGCTAAGGTGCAGCCAGGCCGCGAGGCAGAGGGCGCCAAGAACCCCGGCAAGAAGCCCGGAGGCCAACATGCCGGTGGCGACGGAGACCGCCGCGACCAGGGCGAAACCGCGCCCTATGGCGGCGCCGCAGGTGGCATCGAGCCGGAAGCCGAAGACCCGCCCGACCAGGAAATACACCAGCGCCGCCTTCACCGCTTGCGAGATCAGGTAGGCGGCAGCGATGCCCATCAGCCCATAGTCCGGCATCAGCAACCAGGTCAGCCCCAGATACAGCCCGACCCAGACCGGGAGACTGGCGCCGTAAAGCAGGAAGCGCCGTCGCGCCAGGAACGCAACCCCGAGCGTCTCCGCCGAAATGCGGAACAGATCTCCGGGCAGCATCAGCAGCAGCAATGCGGCCGCCGGGACGAACTCGGCCGAGAACAGGACCGTCATCAACAGCGGCCCGGCCACGATCAGGAACGCCGCCATCGGCGGCACCAGGAACATGAACAACGCGAGCGCCCGGTTCATCTGGCCGGTGAGCTCGGCATCGCTCCGGGTCGCCGACAGGGTGGGGAAGTAGAACCCGCCCACCGCGGCGTAGAGGGCGGTGAAATAGACCGCCGAGACCCGCCATGCGGTGGCGAAGAGGCCGTTCTGTTCCACGCCGAGCGTTTGCAGGATCCAGCGTCCGACCAGCAACACCGAAAAGGTCGATACCGCCGCCAGCAGCAGTTCGATCCAGCCAAAACCTGCATTGCGCCGGATCTCGGCCCAGCGGAAGTCACCGGGCCGCGGCAACACCACCGCGGTGCCCAGCGTTCTGGCGGACAGCAGGAAATTCATCGCCAGCAGGATGATCTGAAGGCCGATGAAGCTGGCGATCGCTCCGGTGAGGCCCAGCAGCGGCACCAGCATGGCCGACAACGCGACGCTGGACAGGTCGGCCGTCATCTGCGCCCGCGCCAGGGCGCCGACGGCGCGCGCGCCGCTCAGTACCCCGCGATAGTTCTGCGCCGCCACGCCGATCGGCACCGATATCATGATCAGCGCGACATAATTTGCCCGCATGCCGCCATCGGCGAAGATCGCCGCTGAAATCTCGGTCGAGAAGGCCACCGCCGAAGCTGCCGCGGCGAGCGCGAAGATCTGCAGGAACAGGACCGAGGACGAAATCTGCCGGCGCATGCCCCCGGTGTCGTTGTCGCTGTGGCTGCGCGAGATGTGGTGGATAATGCCGCTGAAGAAGCCGAGCCCCGCGAGGGCCGCCGAGAACACCCATAACTGGTTGAGTTGGTTGAGAATTCCAACCCCTTCGGGGCCAAGGAAAACCGCCACGATCTTGCCCTTGGCGATCTGGCAGGCCACTCCCACGACCGATGCGCCGGTGAAGATGGCGAAGGCCCGGGTCAGTCCCGAGGTCATTCCTGGAGCAGCCAATTGAGACAGGGATGCAACCTCGCGCCGCGCCGCGACAGTCCACGAAGCAGGGGGCCGATCATGACCCGGCCTCCGCCAGCGCATCGCGAACCGCCGAAACCACCAGCTCCGCATCGGCCAGCTCAAGATGCGGTCCGATCGGCAGGCTGAGGCAGCGCGCCGCCCAATCCTCGGCGGCCGGGAATGACCACGCACCGGCGGCGTCCGCATAGGCGGCTTGCCGATAGGGCACGGCCGGATAGTGGCACCCGGTGGCGATGCCCACCTGGCGCAGCCTCTCCGCCAGCCGGTCCCGGTGCGCACAGCGGATCGGGAACAGGTGCCAGACCGGTTCGGCCCAGTTGGCGGGTTTGGGCAGGTCGATCGGCAGCCCGGCCAGGCCTTCGAGATAGAGCGCGGCAATCCGTCGCCGGTGGCTGTTCCAGGCGTCGAGGCGGGGCAACTTCTCGGTCAGCACCGCCGCCTGGATCGGGTCCAGCCGGCTGTTGACGCCGGCGATCTCGTGGACATATTTCTCCGCCGAGCCGTAGTTCCGCAGCAGGCGCAACCCCGCCGCGAGGGCCGCATCATCGGTGGTGATCGCGCCGCCGTCTCCCATCGCGCCGAGGTTCTTGGTGGGGTAGAAGCTCCACGCCGCCGCGGCGCCGCGCGAACCAACCCGCTTGCCCTTGTAGCAGGCGCCATGGGCCTGGGCTGCATCCTCGATCACCGGGATGCCGTGGCGCCCGGCGATTTCGCATATGGGGTCGAGATCGGCGGGATGGCCGAACAGGTGCACCGGCATCATCGCCCGGGTTCTCGGGGTGATCGCGGCCTCGATCGCTTCCGGGTCCAGCAGGGCGCAGTTGCTCTCCACCTCGGCGGGCACCGGCGTCGCACCGGCCCAGCTCACCGCCAGCCAGGTGGCGACAAAGGTCTGCGCCGGGACGATCACCTCGTCGCCCGGGCCAATTCCGAGAGCACGAAGGATCAGGACCAGGGCATCCAGCCCATTTCCGACGCCGACACAATGCGCAGCCTCGACATGGTCCGCGAATGCGGCCTCGAAACACTCGACCTCGGGGCCGAGGATATACCAGCCGCTGCCGGACACCCGCGCGATCGCCCGGTCGATCCCGGGCCGCAGCTCGTCATAGGCGGCTTTCACGTCAAGAAAGGGTATCACCTTGCCGCTCCTTCACCACCTTCTGGAACTCGTCATGGTCGCGATAATAGTCTGACTCGTCATAGCGATGCGACGCAAGCACGAGGCAGACCGAGCCCGAGGAAAAATTGTCGATCTCACGCCAGATCATCGGGCAGACATAGAGCCCGTAATAGGACCGGTTGAGGTGGAAGGTGCGCTTCTGATCGCCATCGTCGAGATGGACATCGAAGCTTCCCGACATCGCGATGATGAGTTGGCTCAACACCTTGTGAGCATGGCCGCCGCGTTGGGCGCCGCCCGGCACGTCGTAGAGATAGTAGACCCGGGCAATATCGAAGGGGATGTGATTGTCGCCCTCGATGAAGGTCAGGTTGCCGCGCGGGTCATGGATGACCGGGAAGTTGACGATCGAGCAATTTTCTAGTGACATCATCCACCTCGACGGTATTTCTGTGTTTGCAGGCGAACCAGCGGGCGGAGGGTAACCCCTTTTTCGCCCCTCGGACAATATTCAGCTTCAGCGGCTTGCCCGAGCAACATCGCAGGTCAGCCGATGAGTTTCGTGAGGTAGCCGCCATAGCCGGATTTCTGCAATTCGGCGGCGCGCTGCTCCAGTTCATCGTCACCGATCCAGCCGTTTCGCCAGGCGATCTCCTCGGGGGCCGCGATCTTCAGGCCCTGGCGCGCCTCGACGGTCTGGACGAACTGCCCGGCCTGGATCAGCGAGTCGAAGGTGCCGGTGTCGAGCCAGGCGAAGCCGCGCCCCATTTTCTCGACGAACAGATCGCCGCGGGCGAGATAGGCCTTGTTGACATCGGTGATCTCCAGTTCGCCGCGCGCCGAGGGGCGCACTCTGGCGGCGATATCCAGCACGTCGTTATCGTAGAAATAGAGCCCGGTGACCGCGTGGCCGGATTTCGGCCGGGCGGGTTTTTCCTCGAGGCCGATGGCGCGGCCGGAGGCGTCGAACTCCACCACACCGTATCTTTCCGGGTCGCTCACCTGGTAGCCGAAAACCGTCGCGCCGTGCTCGCGTGCCGCGGCTTTGCGCAGCAGCCCGGAGAGCCCCTGGCCGAAGAAGATATTGTCGCCCAGCACCAGCGCCACCCGGTCTTGCCCGACAAAGTCGCGGCCGATGATAAAGGCCTGCGCCAGGCCCTCCGGCCTCGGCTGCTCGGCATAGGCGAGGTTGATGCCCCATCGCGACCCGTCGCCCATCAGGCGGCGGAACAGCGGCGCATCTTCCGGGGTGGTGATGATCAGGATCTCGCGGATTCCGGCGATCATCAGCACCGACAGCGGGTAATAGATCATCGGCTTGTCGTAGACGGGCAGCAGTTGCTTGGAGATCGACAGCGTCAGCGGATGCAGGCGCGTGCCCGACCCTCCGGCCAGAATGATGCCCTTCATTCGCTATCCCTTTCCGCGATCATCTCCAGCACCCGCGCCAGCGCTTGGCGCCATGGTACTGTCTTTACCCCGAATGTCGCCTCGAATCTGGTGCAGTCGAGCGCCGAATTCGCTGGGTGGGGAGCAGTTGAGGGATAGTCGGCGCTTCCGACCCGCTCGATCTTGGGCATGGACCCGCCGCGCCGTCCGGTCTGCTCGAATATCTCCGCCGCGAAGCCCGCCCAACTGCAGGTTCCACTGGCCGCGTAGTGATAAAGGCCCCGGAGCGGGCTCCCGGCGGGAGCTTCGGCCAGCCGGGCGCCGATGGCCAGGCAGGCGTCGGCCAGGTCCAGCGCCGAGGTCGGCTTGCCGTGCTGGTCATCGACGATGCGCAATCGCGCCCGCTCACCGGCGAGCTTCAACATCGTCAGGACGAAGTTCCGGCCCCAGGGCGAATAGACCCAGGAGGTGCGCAGCACCACGGTCCGGGCATTTCCCTCCAGCGCCGCCAGTTCGCCTGCTCGTTTGCTTGCGCCATATAAGTTCACCGGATTGACCGGATCGGTCTCGACATAGGCGCCCGCTTTTCGACCGTCGAAGACGTAGTCGGTCGAGACGTGAATCAGGGCAGCATTGACGGTGGCGGCGGCCACGGCGATCTCGCCGACCGCCTCGCCGTTGATCCTGAACGCGGCGTCACTCTCGGTCTCGGCATCATCCACCGCCGTATAGGCGGCAGCGTTGATGACCAGATCTGGCCGCGCGGCGTCGATCGCCTTCGCCGCCTGACCGGGGACCATCAGGTCCACCGTCTCGCGGCCATAAAAGCATATCCGGGCCTTGCCGGCCCCGCGCACGTCCAGGGCGCGCGCGAGCTGTCCCGACCGGCCGATCACCAGGAGGTGCATCTCACCCGCCCCGCAGCCCGAGCCGCTGGCCGTGGGTGCTGTCTTGCTGGATGTCCTGCCACCAGCTTGTGTTGTCCACATACCAGGCGATGGTGCCCCTCAGCCCGATCTCGAACGTCTCGGAGGGTGACCAGCCCAGCTCGCGCCGGATTTTCGAGCTGTCGACCGCATATCGCAGGTCGTGCCCGGGACGGTCGGTGACAAAACTGATCAGCCGGTCATGGGGGGCGGCTGCCGGGACATGCTCGTCCATCAGCGCGCAGATCTGGCGCACCACGTCGATATTCCGGCGCTCGGCGTCGCCGCCGATGTTATAGCACTCGCCGGCCGTCCCGCGCTCCAGCACCAGCCGCAGCGCCCGGGCGTGGTCTTCCACATGCAGCCAGTCGCGGATGTTCTCGCCGGCGCCATAGACCGGCAGGGAGCGGCCCTCGAACGCGGCGATCAGCATCACCGGGATCAACTTCTCCGGAAATTGCCACGGGCCGTAGTTGTTCGAGCAGTTAGAGGTGACGACCGGCAGGCCGTAGGTCTCGCCCCATGCCCTGACCAGATGATCGGCGGCGGCCTTGGAGGCGGAGTAGGGGCTGTTCGGCGCGTAAGCCGTGGTCTCGGAAAAGGCGGCGTCATCCGGGCCTAGGGCGCCGTAGACCTCGTCGGTCGAGATATGATGGAAGCGGAATTCGCCCTTGCGGCCCGCGCGCCAAGCGCGCGCCGCTTCCAGAACGGTGAAGGTTCCGAAGATGTTGGTCTGCAGGAAGTCCGCCGGGCCATCGATCGAGCGGTCCACATGGCTCTCGGCGGCGAGGTGCATGACCGCGTCCGGCTGATGCTCCTCGAACAGGTTCGTGACCAGCGTGCGGTCGCAGATATCGCCCGGGACGAGTTGGTAACGTGGACTTTCGGCGCAGTCTTCCAGCGCCTCCGGGGTCGCGGCGTAAGTCAGCTTGTCGAGATTGACGACCGTCGCGTCGGTTTCGCGGATCAGTTGCCGGATTACCGCCGAGCCGATGAAACCCGCCCCGCCCGTGACGAGTATCGTCATGCCGAATCTCCAAGTTCAAAAGGGGTGTCCCACTGTGCGAAACGGGGGGCCGCGGCATCCCTATCGGAGAGCAGCGGTCCGGTGGTGAGGGGCCAGTCGATTGCCAGGTCCGGGTCGTCCCACCTGACCGCGCCGTCGCATTCCGGCGCGTAGGGGCTGTCGACCTTGTATTGCACCTCGGTGTCCGGCTCCATAGTCAGGAAGCCGTGCAGGAACCCCCGGGGTACGAACATCTGGAGCCAGTTTTCGGCGCTCAGCTCGATGCCGAACCATTTGCCGAAGCTTGGTGAGCCGCGCCGCGCGTCGACCGCGACGTCCCAGATACTGCCCCGGGTGCAGCGCACCAGCTTGGCCTGCGCCATGGGCGGCGTCTGGTAGTGCAGCCCGCGCAGGACGCCCGCCTGGCGCGACAGCGAGTGATTGTCCTGGCGCCAGCGGATATCGAGTCCGCGCTGGAGCCAAAGCTCCCCGCTCCAGGTCTCGGAGAAGAACCCGCGCGGATCCGTTTGCCGTTTCGGACGCAGGATCAAGAGATCCGCAATGGGCGTGGTTTCAAACACCTGTCGTTCCCGTTTCCATACCGCTCAAAGGCTCCTGTAGCAGAGATAGGGACGCATCTCGCGCGGAGCGAAGGCCGATTTCAGGCCCAAAAACACGCCGCTGTCGCGGACCGCGCCCGCGCTCCTTTTCGCACCTGCCCCTCGGGTCGTAGATATTACGATAAAACATTGCCGTCAGATTTACGGCTATTGGGGTTGCCGCCGCAATCGTTCATCCGGTCTTCGGCGATCTGGCGATAAAGCGTGTCATACCGCGCCGCGCCGCTTTCGAGCGAGAACCAGTCCTCGGCCGCGGCCCTGCACCGGTGCGCGAGATCCGCATCCTGAAGGAGGGCCGCGAGATCGCTCACGGCGCGGCGCATCGCCGGGGGGGAGCTGTCCTGGACGACAACACCGACCCGATAGCGGCGAATGATCTCGCCAACATCGCCGACGGAGGCGTTGGCGACGACCGGGCAGCCGCAAGCGAGCATCTCGCCCATGCGGGTGGGGCAACTCCCCAGCTTCGAGAAATCCGCCGTGAAGAACATCGCGGCGACGTCGAACTCCGCGACCGCCGCCGGCATCTGGGCGGGCGACAGGCTTGTGATCTCAAGCCGCGCCAGCACCGCCGGGTAAGCGGCGCCGGCGGCCCGGATTGCCCCGGCGTCGTCGCGCGTGACGATCCGGAAGCGGATGTCCGGGAACGATGCCAGCGACGCGGACCAGAAGGCGAACAGCCAATCCAGCAGGAACCACCCGCCGATCAAGGTCCCCATTGTCGCATACAGCCCCGCTTGGGCTGGGGACGCGCGATTCGGGCGCGGCTGGAACCGATCGGTATCGGCACAGGTGGGGATCACCGCGTATCTGACGCGATCATGCCCGAGATCCGACAGGGCGGAGAGATGCGCGACCGCCGCTTCGGTCAACGAAACAACCGCCGCGGCGCGTTTCAGGCAGATCCGCTCGACCCGCTTCAGCATCCGGTACACCGGCGAACCCATCGCCAGGCGCCCGGCGCTGACCATCTCGTCGGGCCAGAAGGAACGCATGTCGAAAATGAAGGGGCGGCGCAGCAGCCAGCCGGTGGCGAGCGCGACAAAGGTCGGGATGTAGCTGCGCGCATGGATCAGCTCCACGCGGCCACGGCGGCATTCCCGTATCGCGGTGACCAGGAACACCGCGAGATCATACAGAGTCGCCAGCATGCGTGGACGATGGTGGTAGCGTTTCGCAATCCAGCGAATGCCGGCTGCCGCACAGCGCCGCCGGAGCGTGGCGATCTCTTCCAGCCGGTCGAGATCGGCAGGTTTCTCGAACGTCACCAGCGTGATCTCGTGGTGGTGCGACAGCCTCTCGAGATAGGCGAGGACCTGCGACTGTGCCAGCGGCTCGAGCAAACCATTGTAGCAGAGATAAAGGACACGCATTCCCGCGGCTTCTTCCTTCCGGTGCCGGCGCCTGGCGGACCGGCGCCATCCAGCCAATCGTTGTTATTGACGCCCGGCGAAAGCTTTGCGCGGGATCGTGAATATTCCCTTACCAGATTCCGAACGTTAACTCAGCCTGATTTCAGCCTGCATTGCCCAGTTGACCTCGTGAATTGACGACAGAGTACCCGGATTCTTCTATAACAATCACTACGTTACAGTCGGATTGCGCCGACCCCAACCCACGTTATGTCCGGACTTGATCAGGGCATCCAGCGCTTATCTGATTGATCTAAAGACTGGATTGCCGGGTCAAGCCCGGCAATGACCAGGTTCTGGATGAGTCAGACTTCGCGCAACTTGGTATTATTCCGTAAGAGTCTTTGACAAGATTTTATGGATTATCGGCCAACCGGACTATGGACAGGCGTGACCCTGAACCCCTACGTCATCCAGGGCCACGTGCTGGGCCAGCACAACACAGACCTGCAACGCCCGTGGCGGCGCGTGCGGGCGCGGGCCGGGCTGCCCGGTGTGCGCATCCATGATCTGTGGCATACCTATGCCTCGAACGCGGTGGCGCGCGGGCTCTCGATCCAGATGGTCGGCAAACCGTGGTGTGGTTCTGCCTGTCTTTGCTACGGCTCTCGGCCCTCGTGGCAAAGCGGAAGCGATTCGTCTCGAACTCCAGTTCCGCCCGACGGAGGTAGAATCGCACAAAAACCTATAAGCCATTTATGATTAGGTGAATTTCCTCTTGCGCCCAGCACATTATTGCCACTAGCTGATCACCGGCGCGCCGGCTCATGCCGCGCGCCCAGCAACGTCATCAACGGAACCAACGAAGCAACGGAGTACGCACGGAGAGATTTTGTGCGACCTGTCCGGATTGTCCGGCGGGCGCCGTAGCAGAGGAGGCCCGAGATGGCTGACCTGAAGACCGGAGCTGACGCTCCAACCCTGCCGGAGACGCTCCGGCTCAAGATCGTCTATCGCCCGATCGACGATCTCACGCCCTACAAGGGCAACGCGCGGACCCATTCGGACAAGCAGATCGCTCAGATCGCCGCATCGATCCGCACGTTTGGCTTCACCAATCCCGTTCTGATCGAGGCGCATGGCCAGATCGTTGCGGGGCACGGCCGTGTCGCCGCGGCGAGGCTGCTTGGCATGCGTGATGTTCCGACGATCGAGCTCGGACATCTGACCGGGGCCGAGCGCCGGGCCTATGTCATCGCCGACAACCGGCTGGCCGAACTTGCCGGCTGGGATCGCGAGATCCTGGCGATCGAGTTGCAGGCATTGTCAGAGCTCGATCTCGACTTCGAGCTGGAGATCACCGGCTTCGAGACGGCGGAACTGGATCTGCTGCTGGATGGCGTGGACGACGCGGATGCTGATGAAGCGGACCGGATGCCTGAGCCGGGGCCATCGGTGACGCGCGCGGGCGACATTTGGCATCTCGGTCGGCACCGGCTGATTTGCGGCGACGCGCGCGATGCTTCGGTCTATGAGCGGCTGATGGCTGGCGAGCGCGCCCGCTGCATCTTCACCGATCCTCCCTATAACGTGAAGATCGACGGCCATGTCTGCGGCTCACGGCGCCGGGATATCCGGGACATCCGGCTCACCCGTACGCGACCGGGCGAACCCGGATCGAGAGGACTGTCACCTGCCTACCTGAGTTTGGTTGACGAAGCGTTACCAGCGATGGAGTGCTCCGGCAGCTCGGCCATCAGGTGCACGAGCCGGACGCATGCCCCCAAAGCAATGCGCCGTCGCTTTCCGGCTTGCCCGGCGCGTGCGGGTCAGCCCTGCGGATCCGCTGCCGGAGGCTGGGCTTCATCCGCCGGCGCGTGGGGCGATCCCGGCTGCAGATATCGCTGCGGCGTTAAATGACGCATGTATGTGAAATAGAGACCCAGCAGAAGAAGGATCGGCGCAACCTGCACTCTGAAGCGAAAGGCCGACCCGAGGTTCTGGTAGGATGCGAAGCCGTAGGCGGATCCCCAGACGAGCAGCGTGACCAGCGCCCATAGTAGAATCGGCTGGCGGAAACAGCCGAGGCCGTAGCGCATCAGCCCGACCACGAAAAGCCCCAATATATAGATGTTCTCCAGGCCCGCCAGCAGGCCGAAAGGATTCAGCACCTCGAGCGGGAGCGGCCGGAACAGGGCCGTGAATGCTCCGATTGGCATGAAGGCGATCATCGACGGGATGGATGTGAAGCCTCCTTCGATCTGCTGCGCCGAGCCACCATGGGCCCACGCTCCCGAGATCTGATCGGTC
>SMVB01024146.1_pt1 | contig 12896 bp, 5 predicted proteins | sample 2456461 | NCBI WGS metagenome assembly SMVB01 (sample SAMN11095934, study PRJNA526329) | marine sediment metagenome | biome: Marine sediment; feature: Surficial sediment; material: Deep marine sediment; isolation source: Hadal surficial sediment | place: Pacific Ocean | collected 2014-05 | depth 0-1...
AACCTGGCGGAAACATGGGCGCGGCCGACATCATCGAATTGTTCTTTACCGAAGTGGTCGGCGGCGCGGTCCTTGGCCTGGCCGCTGGATACATCGGTTACCGCGCCATGTACCGGATCGATGAACCGAGCCTCGAGGTTCTGATCACACTGGCGCTGGTGATGGTCACCTATGCGCTGGCCCAATCTCTGCATATGAGCGGGCCGATTGCCATGGTGGTCGCCGGCCTGTTCATCGGCAACCGGGGCGTCAAATACGCCATGAGCGAACAAACCCGTGACTACGTGCTGACGTTCTGGACGCTGATCGACGAGATCCTCAATTCGGTCCTGTTCCTGCTGATCGGCTTGCAAGTGTTGGTCGTCGCCGAGAGCATCGACCATTTGGGGGTTGCCCTCCTGGCCATCCCCGTGACGCTCTTTGCCCGGGCGCTCAGCGTCACCATCCCCATCGCCATCCTCGCGCGCTGGGAAACCTTCACCAGGGGCGCCGTGCCGGTGTTGATCTGGGGGGGGCTGCGCGGCGGAATTGCTGTTGCCCTGGCCTTGTCCCTGCCGGACAATCAATATAAGGCCGACATCCTGAGCATCACCTACGGCGTCGTCCTGTTTTCGATCATCGTCCAGGGCCTGACTGTAAAGCCGCTGGTTAAGAGAATGGTCCGTTAGCGTGATAAGCCGCCCGGGATGATGCCCGAAGAACTGGCCGGATCATGTGCCACACGCCACCGATCGGGATGTTCCTTGGTACTCTATGAAGGATGTGCGCAATTCCCCGGTTGCCCGTCCCCAGCAGCTAATTCGCATGGTCCAACGAATGCCCGCTTTGGGTCATGAGTTGTCCTTCGCCGTGACTCGGAATCAGGTCTGCAATGCGGCGATGAACCGACATTCAGCACTGAGCGTCGGCAATGCGGCGGTTTCCGTCCCTTCAAACGCTCCGGGCTGAACTCACGCTTTGTGCCAGGAGCCGACATAGCCGCGTTATGGCGCGGGTCGTCGGCAGGTGTTGCCCCGCAATGTCTTCATCCGGGCGAACTCGCGACCTTCGAAAACCGTATCATCCTCCAGCAAGACAAAGACCACGAGCCAGGCGCTGACGATCGCGTCAACGGACGCTTTAGCCCCAAAATAGAGGCTAGCGAGTTGGTTAGGAGCGTCCGGATAGCCGCGCACTACCGACGCACAGTCCGACTCACGCTTCTCGCCGATAGCGGTCGTTGGCGAATGCGCGACCGCGGTGAATTGTTCGGCAGATAGTCGGCGCCGCCTCTGCGGGGAATTATGCGGGGAGCCGGTGTCGGGGTTTTGTGGCACTGGGCGTTCTGACCTCGTAGGATTTTCGTTGTACAGGAGCCAGATGTTCTGTATCCGTTCTCATGCCAATCACAACTGTGAATTACGAGGATATCGGGGATAACTACACTTTGTCGCAGCTTAGCCGTGGCCATTGCCGAAATGCCCGGATAAACTTCGGTTCACTCTGGGGTGGTAATGTGTCGCGCGAATATTGCGTCGCAGTTTGCATCTGACACTCCGTGTCCCGTGAATTACCGGGCCTCTGGTAGGCAGAAACGCGGAACGCCAGTTTCGAACCTGGGGGAGCATGTATTTCTGGAAGCGTTTCGCCATGCCTGAGACTGAGTATCTCGAAGATCGCCGGGCCCGTCCCGACCCTCTTCCCGCCGCTGTCAACCGACCGAATTTCCGCCACGTGATGGCTTGTGTGGATTCTTCTCCCTTCGCGCGCGCCGTGCTGGCGCACGCCGCCGCCGTGGCGGAGGCCATGGGCTCGCGGCTCACCGTGATGCGTGTCCTCGAGCCGTCGACCGCCGGTCAGACCCGGCCCGACCCGGTCGAATGGGAACTGCGCCGCCGCGAGGCGCAGGCGCAGATCGCCCGGCTGGCAGCGAAGGCGAGCGACGCCGTGCAGATCGAACCCTGCGTGGTCGAAGGATCCGCAGCCGAGCGCATCTGCCAATGGGCGCGTGAGCACAAGGTGGATCTCACGGTGCTGGGCGCCCGTGGCGACAGCGGTTGGTCCGAATGGGGGCTGGGCGGCACGGCTCGACGGGTCGCCGAATCCGTTCCCAGCTCGGTCATGCTGGTGCCGGCAGCGGAGATTGGCGGAGATGCAGTGCGGTACCGGCGGCTGATGGTGCCGCTCGACTGTTCGTCGCGGGCGGAATGCGCCCTTCCCATCGCAATCCGAATCGCCGAGGACCACGAAGCCAAAGTGCTTCTCGTACATGCCGTGCCCGACGTCGATTTGACTGAGGTCGGGCCGCTTGAGGTCGAGGATTTCGATCTGCGCGACCGGCTCCATCGCCGCAACGAGCGGGTCGCGCAGCGGTATCTGAACCTGATTCGTGCCCGGATGCCTCTGACCGGGGCGCTCACGCGCATCCGACTGCTGCCGAGCGGCGATCCGCGCCACGCTCTCGCCCGCGCCGTTTCGGGTGAGGGGGTGGACCTCATTGTGCTCTGCTCCCTAGGGCTCAGCGGTCATCGCGACTTGCCCATTGGCAGCACCGCCGACTTCCTGATGACCCACGCCGCGACACCGATCCTGCTGGTTCGCGGGCAGATCACGCGTCCTGCCTCACACCGCCGGCATCACGCGGTCGGGGCGCGGCTTCGTCTGCCCGACAGAGCCCTGACGTGATAACACCACCCGGGCGACATGCGCCGGGTCCACTTGAAGCTGCGGCCGGGGTGCTGCGGGCGCATCACGGCGTTTGTCCAGGCCGACCCCGGGCGGCGCCGGTCTGGGCCGAATTGGACGCCCTGTCCGGCTGGTTGGACCGCGCGCGCCGTTGCTGCGCCGATCCGCCGCCTGACGCCACCAAGGCGGCGGAGTGGCTTCTCGACAACGACTACCACGTTCGCCGGGCGGTCCGGCAGGTCCGCGAGGACATGCCACCCGCCTTCTATCGCCGCCTGCCATGCCTCGCTGCGCCCGAATGCAAGGGAATGCCTCGGGTGTTCCTGCTGGCGCACGGCATGCTCGAAGCCGCCCACATGCAGCTCAGCCTCGCCGACGCGGTGCGCTTCGTCGACGCTTATCAGGAGGGCGCGCCACTCACCGTCGCCGAGCTGTGGGCCTTCCCGGCCATGCTGCGACTTGCCTGTCTGGAGATCCTCGTCACCGCGTTCTCCGAGCTTGTACCGGAACTCGAAGCGCCCTTCGAGCCGGCGGCGGGGTCCGCCTATCGCGAGACCCATGACCCCACCGAGACGGTTTCACGCGCGATCTCCACCATGATGGCGGTCGCGAACATACCCTGGAAGGATTTCTTCGACCGGGTCAGCCGGGTTGAGGCGATCCTGCGCGACGACCCCGCGGGCGTGTATCCCGCGATGGATTTCGACACCCGCGATCGGTACCGCAAGGCGGTCGAGGAGATCGCTCTAGGCGCCGGCAGGCTGGAATGGGACGTGGCCGCCGAGGCGTTGAAGCTGGCGCGGGCGCACACCGGGGCGCCGCGCCGCGGTCACGTCGGGTGCTGGCTGGTTGCAGAGGGGCGTGTCGAGATTGAGACGGCGCTGGGTTTCCGCGTCACACTCGCCGCCGCGCTGCGCCGCTGGGCGTCCGCCCATGCCGGCGGGTGCTACGCCGGCGCCCTCTTGGGCTTCGGTGTGGCCGCGCTGGCACTACAGGCCCTCCTGCTCACCATGCTCCACGCCGGAGCCTTCGCGTGGATGGCAGGGCTGATCCTATCGCTCATGCCCGCCTCAATCATCAGCGTGACGCTCACCCACTGGATCGTCACTCTCATTGTCCCGCCGCGGGTGCTGCCCAAGCTCGATTTTGAGCGCGGCCTCACTGAAGAATGCGCGGCCGCCGTGGTGGTCCCGGTGATCCTGCATACTCCCGAAGAGGTCCCCGCCCTGATCGAGCGTCTCGAGGCGCACTGGCTGACCAACCCCGATCCGCTCCTGCGCGTCGCGCTGCTCAGCGATTTGGCCGACGCCGACGCCGAGCGCGCGCCTGAGGACGCGCTGATCGAGGCTGCGCTGATCGCGGGCGTGCGGCGGCTGAACGAGCGATACCCAGATCATGCGCCCTTCGCGCTGCTTCACCGCAAGCGCCGCTGGAACGAGGCCGAAGGCTGTTGGATGGGATGGGAGCGCAAGCGCGGCAAGCTCGAGCAGTTCAACGAGTTTGTCCTCGGCGAGGCGATCGACGCATTCGCGGTGCGCGAGGGCGATACCGCGGCGCTGCGCGGCGTCCGCTTCGTCGTCACCCTCGATGCCGATACCTTGGCGCCGCCGGGGTCGGTGAACCGCCTCTTGGGCGCGCTCAGCCACCCACTCAACCGGGTGGAGTTCGACGCATCGACCGGGCGACCGCGGCACGGTTACACCTTTATCCAGCCGCGGGTCGAGATCTCGCCCGACGCGGGCGGACGGTCGCTTTTTACGCGGCTTTACACCGGCGACACGGCGATCGACATCTACAGCCGGGCGGTCTCAGACGTCTATCAGGACCTTTTCGCCGAAGGCATCTTCATCGGCAAGGGAGCCTACGACGTCGCCGCCTTCCACCGGAGCCTCCACGGGCGTGTCCCGGAAAACGCGCTTGTCAGCCACGACCTCTTCGAGGGACTGCATGGGCGCGCGGCGCTGGCCACCGACGTGGTGTTCTACGAGGGGTTTCCGTCGAGTTATCTCGAATACGCCCGCCGCTGGCATCGCTGGGTGCGCGGCGACTGGCAGCTTCTGCCCTGGCTCGCGGGGAAGGTGCCGGGACGCGGCGGAACACGGCTCGCCAACCCGCTATTCGCACTCGATCGCTGGAAGATCTTCGACAACCTGCGCCGCAGTTTGATCCCCGTTGCGCTCGTTGCGCTGGCAGCGGTTGGCTGGCTGGCGCTGCCCGGCGACTCCTGGATCTGGTCGGCGCTGACGGTGGCCGCGCCGGGGGCTTACCTGTTCACCGACCTCGTGACCAGTCTCGCCCGCGGACGTCGGCGAGGTGCGGTGCGAGGACAGTTGCGGCGACTGGCGGACCATACCGGGCGCTGGCTGCTCGCCATCGTGTTAATGGCCCACGAGGCGGTGGTCTCCGTGGACGCCGTCGCCCGGGCCTGCTGGCGTGTCTTCGTCTCACGGCGCCGTATGCTGGAATGGACCTCGGCCGCCCATACTGGGGCGCTGATGGACGGCGGGCGCGCCCGGGCATGGGCCGAGATGGCCGGCGCGCCAGCGCTCGCAACTTTGATCGCGCTGGCGCTCGCCGTGGCGAACCCCGCGGCGCTGCCCGGCGCCGCGCCGCTCCTGCTGCTCTGGTTCGCCTCACCCGAGATTGCCCTGTTCATTGGACGCGAACGCCGGCCGGTAGCCGAGACCCTGGACGCGGATGACCGCACCTTCCTGCGCCAACTCGCCCGGCGCACCTGGCTCTATTTCGAGACATTTGCCGGGCCGGATGACAACTGGCTGCCACCCGACAACTATCAGACCGAGCCCCACGAGGAGATCGCCCACCGGACCTCGCCCACTAATATCGGGATGCTGTTCCTCTCCTCGCTGGCTGCGTGGGATCTCGGCCATATTGGCCTGCGCGACCTCGCGGCGCGCACGCGCTATGCGCTCGACACGCTTGACCGGCTGGAGCGGTATCGCGGCCATGTGCTGAACTGGTTCGACACCCGAACGTTGCAGCCGCTCGAGCCACGCTATGTCTCGACCGTCGATAGCGGCAACCTCGCGGTCAGCCTCCTGACGCTGCGCGAAGGCTGTTTGGAGGCGACGCGCGGACCTGCGTTCCAGCCGGCGCTCTGGACGGGGCTCGCTGACGCGTTGGGGCTGCTGCGCGAGGCCGTCGCTGCACTTCCCCAGCCGCACCGGGACGGGATCGTCGGTGGCCTCGATGCGATGCTCGGCCACATACCGGAGATCCTTGCGGCGCCGTCGTCATGGCGGTCCGGGCTTACGGACCTGCGCACGCGCGACTGGCTCGAGCTAGAGACGCTCATCGCTCGCGACTTGGACGCGTTTGCGGAGGCGGACCTGCGCGAGATTCACACCTGGGTGGAACGGGTGGGCCACCACATCGCGAGCATACAGCGCGACTTGGATGCGCTCGCCCCTTGGCTCGCGCTGACCGAGTCGCCGCCTCCCGGGCTCGCCCCGCTTGCGCAGCAGATCGAGGGGCTTCTGGGCCTGCAGACGCCGCTCGATGCGGTTGAGGAGCGCCGCGCGACTGTACTCGCCGAGCTTGCGGAGGCGAAAGGCGCGGATGAAGCGGCGAAACGGTGGCTGGCCGATCTGGGCGACGCCGTCGAGCGCGGGACCAGCGCCCAGGCGGACCTACGCCAGAGCCTTGTCGAGAGCGCCGACCGCGCCGGCCGCGCCGCCTTTGAGATGGATTTCGGACTGCTTTACGACCGCGAGACCCGGATTTTCTACATCGGCTACAATGTCAGCTCGGACCGCATGGATCCGCACCATTACGACCTCCTGGCCACCGAGGCGCGGCTGGCGAGCTATTTCGCCATCGCCAAGCGCGACGTGCCTGTCGAGCACTGGTTCCATCTGGGCCGCCCGATTGCGCGGGCCGGGGGCGATCTGATGGCGCTGTCCTGGAACGGCTCGATGTTCGAATACTTGATGCCCTCGCTTCTTCTGCGCAGCGAAAACGGGCGGCTCCTAGGCCAAAGCGCGCGGGTTGCGGTCGCGGTGCAACGGCGATATGGCGAGAAACTGGGCCTGCCCTGGGGCGTGTCGGAATCCGCCTACGCCGCCCGCGACGCCGAGCACCGTTACCAGTACCGGGCCTTCGGCGTCCCGGGCCTCGGCCTCAAGCGCGGCCTCTCCGAGGACTACGTAGTCGCCCCGTACGCCAGCGCGCTGGCGCTCGCCGTCGCGCCTGTCGCGGCGGTTCGGAACCTGCGCCGGCTGGACGAGATGGGTCTTCGCGGCCTCTATGGCTGCTTCGAAGCTGCGGATTTCACCCCCGACCGGCGGCCCCCGCGCGGAGGTTTCACCCCGGTGCAGGCCTTCATGGCCCATCATCAGGGCATGATCCTCGCAGCCATCGGCAACGTGCTCAACGACGATATTCTCGTCAGGCGCTTCGGCCGCGATCCCCGGATGCAGTCGATGGAGCTTCTGCTGCAAGAGCGCGTCCCCTGGGAGCTCCCGCAAGAGGCGGCGTCCGAGGCCGAGACCGCCGCTCCCGATCTTGCCCGAAAGATTACGCCGCTGCTGCATGGCTGGGACTCTCCGGCCACGCCGTCGCCGCAGGTCCACGTCATCGGCAACGGGCGCATGGCGTCCTGGATCACCGACGCCGGCGGCGGAGCGCTGTGGTGGCATGACCAGTCCCTGACTCGCTGGACCGGGGACGCTGTATGCGACGACGGAAACGCGCGGATCTACCTGCGCGACTCCGAGACCGGCGCGGTCTGGTCTCTCGGCCATCGGCCGTCCGGCGCGCCAGACCAGGACGCGCTGGTCGTCTTCCACGCGCACAAGGCAGAGTTTCACCAACGCGATCACGGCGTCTCCGCGAGCCTGGAAATCGCCGTCGCGCCGAGCGACGACGTGGAGATCCGCCGCGTCACACTTGTCAACGAGAGCGACAGTCCACGCGAGATCGACCTGACCAGCTACGCCGAGGTGGTGCTCGCACCGGCCGCCATGCACGAGCGGCACCCGGCGTTCAGCAAGCTGTTCGTGCACAGCGAGCGGCTGACCTCGCTCGACGGGCTCCTGTTCACCCGGCGGCCGCGGCGGCCCGGGGACCGGCCGCCCGTGCTGCTCCACCGCGTCTTGTCCGAAGACCCCAACGTCGCGCTGGAGGGCTTCGAGACCGACCGCCGCGCCTTTCTCGGCCGCCACGGCAACGCCGCGCGGCCCTCGGGCGCGACCGGCGCGCTGTCGGGCGCGACGGGATGGACGCTCGATCCCGTAATGGCGCTGCGGGCCAAGGTCCGGCTGGCGCCGCGGGCGCGAGTGCAGGTCGCCTTCATCACCATCGCCGCAGGCTCGCGCGAATCCGCCCTCGAGATCGCCGAGCGCTATGCGGCGGCGCCCGCTCTCGACTGGGCCTTCGAAGACGCCAGGCGCTCGGCTGCAATGGAGGCGCGTCGACTCGGACTCACACCCGCGGCGCTGGCCGACGCGCAGGCCCTCTGCCGCGACCTGCTGTATCCGCAGCCAACGGCTGGCGATCCCCGGGCCGAGCTTCCGGGTCAGCCGCGCCTCTGGAGCCTGGGCCTGTCGGGCGACCTGCCCTTCGTTCTAGTCCGCGTCACCGACGCCGAGCGGGCGAGGCTGCTTCCCGCCGCGATCCGAGCGCACCAGTGGTGGCGCCGGTGCGGCCTGCGCACAGACCTCGTCATCTTGAGCGCGGGAACCTCGGGTTACGAGGAGCCGATCCGCGACCGCCTGATTTCGGTGCTGCGCGAGGTGGGCGCGGCCGAAGGGCTGGGCGGCCTTGGGGGAATCCACCTGCACGCCGCTGACCGAATTGGCGGGCCGGAGCGGCGGATGCTCGAAACCGGGGCCCGGGTGATCCTCGACGGTGCGGCGGAGACGTTGGCCGACGCCCGCACCGCCGCAGTCCCGGAACGAGCCGCGCCGCCCCGCTTCGAGCCGGTCGGCGCTCCCGCGCCCGAACCGACGCCCACGGCCGCGCTCGTGCGCCCCGCGGACCTGTCCTTCGACAACGGCTTTGGCGGGTTCTCCCCGGACGGAAAGGACTACGTGATCCACCTGGAGCCGGGCGTCCGCACCCCAGCGCCCTGGTGCAATGTGCTCGCCAACGAAACCTTCGGCACCATCGTCTCCGAAGCCGGCCTGGGCTTCACCTGGAGCCTTAACAGCGGCGAGCGACGCCTGACACCCTGGTCCAACGACCCGCTCGTCGACCCCCAATCGGAGGCGCTTTATCTGCGCGACGAGGAGACCGCCGAAGTCTGGACGCCGACACCCCAACCCGCTGGCAGCGAAGCAGCTTACCAGGTCCGTCACCGTGCGGGAATGACCACGTGGCTGCACAATAGCAACGGTCTGGAACAGCGCCTCACTGTTTTCGTGCCGCCCGACGCACCGGTCAAGCTCGCGGTCCTCAGGATTTCCAATCCCGGCCGGCGAGGCCGTCGCCTCACGGCAACCTATTTCGCCGAGTGGCTGCTTGGCGCGCTTCCCGGCGTGGCGCGGCCCCATGTCGTCTGCGGCTACCACGCTGCCTGCCACGCGCTGATCGCGCGCAACGGCTGGAACCCGGAATTTGGCGAGCGTGTGGCCTTTCTCGCCGCCAGCCGCCCGCCCCACAGCCTGACCTGCGACCGAGCGGAGTTTCTCGGCCGCGAGGGCGGACGCGCCCGGCCTGCGGGGCTCGCCCGCTGGACCCTCGACGGCAAGGTCGAGGGCGTCGCCGACCCCTGCGCCGCCTTCCAGGTCCATCTCGACCTGGCGCCGGGCGGGACCGAGGAGGTGGTCTTCGCGCTGGGCGACGGCCGCGATCTGGCCGAGATGGAGAGGCTGGCCGCCGAGTGGTCGGACCTGGACCGGGCCCGGGCGGCGCTGGTCGAGACCGAAAAGGTATGGGACCGTCGTCTCGGCGCCGTCCAGGTCGCCACGCCGGACGCCGCCTTCGACCTGATGGTCAACCGCTGGCTCCTGCACCAGACGCTGGCCTCCCGTGTCTTGGCGCGGGCAGGGTTCCACCAAGCTGGCGGCGCCTTCGGCTTTCGCGACCAGCTTCAGGACGTGATGGCGCTGATGTTCACCGAACCGGCACGGGTCCGCGCGCACATTCTCGATTGCGCCGGACGGCAGTTCGAGGAGGGGGACGTGTTGCATTGGTGGCATCCGCCCGCGGGGCGGGGCGTGCGCACGCGCTGCTCGGACGACCTCCTATGGCTGCCCTACGCGACCAGTCGATACGTGGCGGCCACCGGCGACGCCTCGATCCTCAACGAGGAGGTGCCCTTCCTCTCCGCGCCGCCGCTCGCCAATGACGAGGAAGACCGCTACGCCCTGTTCGAACACGGGGCGGAGCGCGCGCCGCTCTTCCAACACTGCCTGAGAGCCATGGAACATGGCGTCACCTCCGGCGCGCACGGACTGCCACTGATTGGGGCCGGCGATTGGAACGACGGAATGGATCGGGTCGGCCGCAATGGGCGGGGCGAAAGCGTCTGGCTCGCCTGGTTTGCCGCGGTTTGCGCCGACGGCTTCGCCGACCTAGCCACGCGGGTCGAGCGCGATGATCTGGAAAAGGTCTGGCGCAGCCGCGCCGACGATCTGCGCCACGCCGCCGATCGAGCGGGCTGGGACGGCGCCTGGTACGTAAGGGCCTTTGACGATGAAGGACTAGCCTGGGGGTCGAAGGACTGTGACGAATGCCAGATCGATAGCATCGCTCAGTCCTGGGCGGTGCTGTCGGGCGGCGCGCCTGCCGCTCGGGCGGCCGAGGCGATGGCTTCAGCAACTGCCAGACTCGTCGATCGCGAGGTTCGGCTGGTGCGCCTGCTCGCGCCACCCTTCGACCGGACGCCGCGCGATCCCGGCTACATCTGCGCCTATCCGCCGGGGGTGCGCGAGAACGGCGGTCAGTACACTCACGCCGCCGCGTGGCTGGGGCTGGCCCATGCCGGGCTGGGAGATGGCGATGGGGCCCATTGCATCTTCGACTTGATCAATCCGATCCGCCGTACCAGCAGCCGCGCCGACGCGGAGCGATACCGCGCCGAGCCCTATGTCATGCCCGCTGACGTGAGAGGCGCTGCGCCCTTTGAGGGCGAGGCGGGCTGGACCTGGTACACCGGCGCCGCCGGTTGGACCTGGCGTCTGGGGGTCGAGGGCCTGCTGGGCTTGCGGCTTGATGATGGCGCGATCAAGATCTCGCCCTGTCTGCCGCGCGACTGGGGCGGCGCCGAGGTGCGGATCGCGGGACCGGACGGGACGCTCCTGGTCCGCATCGCGGATCCCGACCACCTTGGGACCGGGCGAGTGGAGCTGTCCATTGACGGCAAGCTCGTCGACGGCGACCGCGTCACATTTCCACAGAACGGCGTCGAGCGGCGCGTGATCGCGCGGCTGCGGCCTGTCGCCGAAACAGACACCGCCCCGCTGGTACAGGCGGTACCCGAACAGCGGCGCGGCCTCGAGCGGTCGTGAACACGCCGCCCGGGGCTCTGCGGACTACGCCCGCGGGACAATCCTTGGCCAGCGCGGCGATCAGGGGATTGGAGCATCGGTAGCGAAGGTGCGGAACGGGATCAGTGCGCGCGTTCAGCCCCGCGAAATCGTGATCGCTGGTCGTCTCTAGGCGGCCTAGTTCCGGACCCGTCCATTGATCCGCGATTGCCTGGGCAATGTCTGCTTCTCTATCGCGGCTTTGGTCAAGGCCCTTTCTGTTTACGCCATGCCACATTCCTCCTGCACGTCGTTCTGCGCTGACTGATGTTGCCGCACGGGGCTCTTGAACCGCCCCGGTTTTCCCGGAGGCTGTTTGGTTTGAGTCACGCCACCATAGCGAGCTCATCGGATTGTGCATAGAAGCGGGTCTCTGCTTCGGCGGGCGGGATGTTGCCGATCGGCTCGAGCAAGCGGCGGTTGTTGAACCAGTCGACCCATTCGAGGGTGGCGAACTCTACCACTTCCATGCTGCGCCACGGGCCGCATCGGTGGATCACCTCGGTCTTGAAAAGGCCGATGATGGTCTCGGCGAGGGCGTTGTCATAGCTGTCGCCGACGGTGCCCACCGAGGGCTCGATCCCGGCCTCGGCGAGGCGCTCGGTGTATTTGATCGAGAGGTACTGCGCACCCCGGTCGCTGTGATGGATCAGGCCGTCGCTCTGAACCGGGCGCCGGGCATGGAGTGCCTGCTCCAGCGCGTCGAGGACGAACCCGGCCTGCATTGAGCGTGAGACCCGCCAACCGACGATGCGACGGGCGAAGGCGTCGATCACGAATGCGACGTAGACGAAGCCCGCCCAGGTCGCGACATAGGTGAAGTCCGACAGCCACAGCGCATCTGGTCTTGGTGCATGGAACTGGCGGTTCACGCGGTCCTCCGGGCAGGGTGTGGCGGGGTTGCTGATCGTTGTTTTCACAGGTTTTCCTCTGACTGCACCAGCCAGGCCCATCTCGGCCATCAAGCGGGCGACGGTGCATTTGGCCACAGCGATCCCTTCCCGGTTCAACTGCCGCCAGACCTTGCGCACGCCATAGACCTCATAGTTCGCTTTCCAGACGCGCTCGATCTCGGGACGCAACTCCGCATCTCGCTTGGCGCGATCAGACCGCAGGGACGGGTCAGCCAGTCGTGCGGCATGTAGGCGATAGGTCGTTGGCGCGATCGGCAGAACCCGGCAGATCGGCTCGACGCCATAGACCTCACGATGCTCGTCGATGAACATCTTCACTTCCTCAAGGGGCGGTCGAGCTCCGCCTGGGCAAAATAAGCGCTGGCCTTGCGCAGGATTTCATTCACCTGACGCAGCTCACGGTTCTCCCGTTCCAGAGCCTTGAGACGCGCAAGCTCATCGCTGGTCGGGCCTGGCCGTGCGCCGGTGTCACGCTCTTCGCGCCGCACCCATTTGCGCAGCGTCTCTCCTGTGCACCCAATCTTCATGGCAATTGAGCAGATCGCAGCCCATTGCGACGGATGATCCGCCTGGTGATCCAGAACCATCCGTACGGCACGCGCGCGCACTTCCGGGGAATATCGTGCTGAGGTTTTCGTCATTGCTCCACCTTCTCAAGGTTTGGAGCCGCCGGCAAACCCGGAGCGGTTCAATTTTGTGGTCGGCGATGCGCTTGAGGACATCGGTGAGCCAGGCTTGGGGATCGACGCCGTTGAGTTTGGCAGTCTCGATCAGCGTGTACGCGATGGCGGCGGCTTGGCCCCCGCCTTGTGATCCCATGAAGAGGTAG
>SMVB01446675.1_pt1 | contig 12896 bp, 16 predicted proteins | sample 2456461 | NCBI WGS metagenome assembly SMVB01 (sample SAMN11095934, study PRJNA526329) | marine sediment metagenome | biome: Marine sediment; feature: Surficial sediment; material: Deep marine sediment; isolation source: Hadal surficial sediment | place: Pacific Ocean | collected 2014-05 | depth...
AGCGTGGTCGGGTCTTCCTGGAGGCGGCGTTCGCGGAAGATGTGGCGTTCGCGCTGGTTCAACTCGGCCATCGATTCATCCAACATGGCGCGGCGCTGCGTCAGCACCTCGTTGTTGCCCACCACGGTTTCCTGGCTCTCCGATTCGTCGACCAGCCAGTCCATCCATTCGCCGTCGCCGTCGATGCGCAAGGGCGCGTTCAACGAGTTGTCGGGCGCCGCCATGCGCCGGTTCATCGAAATCACCTCGGCCTCGGGCACCTTGAGGCGCCGGGAAATCTCCTTGACCGTTTCGGGCGGCAGATCGCCTTCGTCGATCGCCTGTAACTGCCCCTTGATCTTGCGCAGATTGAAGAACAGCTTCTTCTGCGCCGCCGTCGTGCCCATCTTGACCAGCGACCACGAGTGCAGAATGTATTCCTGGATGGCGGCGCGGATCCACCACATGGCGTAGGTCGCCAGGCGGAAGCCGCGCTCCGGGTCGAAGCGCTTGACCGCCTGCATCATGCCGACGTTGCCTTCCGAGATCAGTTCGCCGACCGGCAACCCGTAGCCCCGAAAGCCCATGGCGATCTTGGCCACCAGGCGGAGATGGCTGGTCACCAGCTTGTGCGCCGCTTCGCTGTCGTCGTGCTCGCGCCAACTTTTGGCGAGCATGTATTCTTCGTCATGGGTCAGCATGGGGAAGCGGCGGATCTCGCTGAGGTAGCGCGAGAGCCCGCTTTCGGCGGTCAGCGTCGGAACGTTGGAGCTGGTCATAATGCGCGATCTCCAGTCTTGGGAGCTAATATTAGCACTCTCCGCTCGAAAGTGCTAATCGCGGCCGGTGGCCGAGACCCATCAAAGGGGCCATAACTCTGCGTCAACATTGAGTGCGAAACGAGACGATTTTGTGGCGCCCCTCACGATTGCGCGAGCGAGTCGACTAACATTTTGATATCATGGGGCAAATCGCTCTCGAATTGTATCTTCACACCGGTTGACGGATGCGTGAACCCCAGCAGCCATGCGTGCAGCGCCTGGCGCCCGAACGAACGAATCACGGCTTGCGCCGGTTCCGCAAGAGCGCGCGGACGGCCCCGACCGCTACCATAAAGAGAATCCCCAATCAATGGATGACCGATATAGGCGAGATGAACGCGGATCTGGTGGGTCCGCCCGGTGCCGAGCCGGCACCGGAGCAGCGCCGCGGCGCCCTGGGCCAGCGCGCGTTCGACCCGGTAGCGGGTCAGCGCCGACTTGCCGCCTTTCGTCACCACCGCCATTTTCTTGCGGTTGCGCGGATTGCGCCCGATGGCTCCGGCGATCTCGCCGCGCAGGGGGCTGGGCAGGCCCCAGACCACGGCGCGGTAGCCGCGCGCAATCGTGCGCGCCGCGAACTGTTCGGCGAGCGCGTGGTGGGCGGCGTCGGTCTTCGCCGCCACCATCAGCCCGCTGGTATCCTTGTCCAGACGGTGCACGATGCCCGGCCTGCGCACGCCGCCGATACCCGACAGCGAGCCGCCGCAATGGGCGAGCAGGGCGTTGACCAGGGTGCGGTCGGGATTGCCCGCCGCCGGGTGGACGACGAGGCCAACCGGTTTGTCGATGACAATCAGGTCCGCGTCTTCGTAAACTACGTCCAGCGCAATCGCCTGGGCGCGCGGTTCGGCCGCCACGGCCGGCGGCACTTCGAGGGTGAGGAGCACGCCGGGGCGCACCCGGTGGGCGGGATCGGTCAGCGGAACGCCGCCGGCCGTCAGCCGGCCGGCCAGGATCAGCGCCTTGAGACGGCTGCGCGAAAGCTCGGGCAGATGGGCGGCCAGGCATTTGTCGAGCCGTTCGCGCGCCTCGCCGGCGTCGGGGCGGATTTCGTGTCGGACGATCTTTGACGTCATCACCTTCTAACCAATAGGGGCGGACCATCAATATACAAGTGCTGAAAATCGTGGTGATCGTCATGGGCGTGCTGATCATCGGCGGCATGGGCGTGATCGGCGTGACCATGGTGCGGCGGATCACGTCGGCCTCGACGGATACCGTGGAGACGACGGCAACGACGGCAACGGCGGCGACGACGGCGGCGACGACGACCGTGGCCGGGTTTGGCCACGTCGAGCTGGCGGTGCCCGCGGGCGCCCGGCTGGTGGACATGGACGCCGACGGCGATCGACTGGTGCTGCATCTGGAAACCGCCGACGGCCCGCGCATCCTGGTGATCGACCTGACCACCGGCAAGACCGTGGGCGCGATCGATCTGGCGCCGGCGCCGTGATCCACCTCACCCGCGATCATTTGCGCCAAATCGCCGACGCGGCGGAGGCGGCCTATCCGAAGGAATGCTGCGGCCTGCTGGTGGGTCGCCACGGTGACGGCGACGCCCTGGAGGTGCGCGAAATCCACCCCAGCGCCAACCTGGCGCCCTGCGGGCACGACCGCTTCGAGGTCGATCCCAAGCTGATACTCGACTTGCAACGCCACCTGCGCGACGGGCCGGACCAGGTGATCGGGCTGTATCATTCGCACCCCGACCATCCGGCGCGGCCCTCGAAAACCGACCTGGAGGGGGCTTGGCAACCCGAGCTGGTGTGGCTGATCGTGGCGGTCGAGCGCGGCCGGGCGATCCACACCACCGCCCACCGGCTGGTCGCCGACGGCGGCCGCTTCGAGGAAATCACGTTGCACACGGAAAGCCCGCGCGGATGAATTTTCGCAGCGACAACGAAGCGCCGGTGGCGCCCGAGATCATGGAAGCGCTGGCCCGCGCCAACAGCGGCGCCGACCATTCCTACGGCGCCGACGCCGCCACCGCGCGCCTGCAAGGCCAATTCAGCGACCTATTCGAGACCGAGGTGGCGGTGTTTCCAGTGATCACCGGCACCGCCGCCAACGCGCTGTCACTGGCCCAGTCCGCGCCGCCCTATGGCGTGGTCTACTGCCACCGTGAATCGCATATCCACACCGACGAATGCAACGCGCCCGAGTTCTATACCGGCGGCGCCAAGCTGCATGCGCTGGACGGCGCGCATGGCCGCATCGACCTCGCCGCGCTCAAGGACGCGCTGGCCGCGACCGGCTTTCACGGCGACCACGAGCCCGAACCCGCCGCGATCAGCCTGACCCAGGCGACGGAAGCCGGCGCGGTCTACGCCATCGACGACATCGCGGCGCTCGCCAAGTTGGCCCATGGCCGCAGGCTTCGCGTCCACATGGACGGCGCGCGGATCGCCAACGCGGTGGCGCGCCTGGGTTGCGCGCCGGCCGACATGACGTGGCGCGCCGGCATCGATATTTTATCGTTTGGCGCCACCAAGAACGGCGCCATGGCCGCCGAGGCGGTGGTGGTATTTCGCCGCGACTTGGTGGACGGCTTGGCGCGCCGACGCATGCGCGGTGGCCACCTGCTGTCGAAGATGCGTTTCGTTTCGGCGCAGTTGGAAGCCTATATCGCGGACGGCCTGTGGCTCGCGCTTGCCGCGCGCGCCAACCGCGCGGCGTCTCGCCTGGCGGACGGGGTGTCGGCGATCGCGGGCGCCACGTTGCTCCATCCGGTCGAGGGCAACGAGTTGTTCGTCCAACTGCCCGCCGGCGCGATCGACGGCATGGCCGGCGACGGCTTCGAATTCCATCGCTGGCCCGGGGCCGAGGGCACGGTCCGGCTGGTGTGTAGTTATGCGGCGCGGGACGGCGATATCGACGCGCTGATCGCCTCGTTGCGGCGCCACCGTGGCGCGGCGGCGGATATCAATTCTTGACGAGGCGGCCCTTGCGGACGATGCCGCTTTTTTGGTGCGTTATATTCTGGCCGCGCACCAGCTTGTAGGGCCGTTTGACACCGCATTCGCGCAGCGCCTGACCGGCCGATTCGGCTGTCACGATGATCTTTTTGTCCGGATTGAGGTAAACGTGGTAGCGCGTCTCGTAGCTCTCGTCCGCCCAACGTCGCTGGGCGAACTGAACCGGCGCGAACGCAACGCCTTTGTTTACCACGCCGGAGCTACTCCGGCCGGCAATGCTGATCACCTTGCGCGCCGAGGACATGGCCATCTCGAATAACCCACTTATACCAAGGAGCGATGATAATGACCCATGGGGATCGTCCACGCGGCCCGTCGGGTAGGAGGGAAGCCGCCGGCGATGCGGCGCATCGTCAAGGCTTTCCGACGCCCTCCGACGGGCCGCGTGGACGACCGGGGCGGCGGCTTGCCAAGGCTTTCGGACAGCGTCGCGCGCGCCTCGCGATGCCCCGCATCGCCACGCCACGCGCTCCTTGCCGAAAACCTTGGCAAGCCGTCCCCATGGGTCATTATCATCGCTCCTTGGTATTGCGGCCGGCCTGGGGGCCGCGCCGCGAAAATTGTCTCTCCCGAATAGAGATATAGGGCCCGCGGGCGCCGATATGTAAATCCCCGGCCCTTTCAGGGCGGATTCCCGCCGATTTGCGCGGATTCGCGCGCCGTCGTATTTTCTAAAGCAAATCGGACCAGGAGATCGGATATGAGAAAGACGTTAGCCGCCCTGGCGTTCCTCGCGCTTATCGGTCTGGGCGCGGCGCCGGCGCTGGCCGTGGCGCCGCTGGTGGACGCCGCCTGGGTTCAAGCCAATGCCTGCCGGGCCGGCGTGGTGGTGATCGACATTCGCGACAATCCGCGCGCCTTTGCCCGCGGCCACGTGCCCTGCGCCGTGCATGGCCCGTACCGCGCGTCCGGCTGGCGCCAGGAAGTCGACGGCGTGATCGCCATGCTGCCGCCGCCCGACGTCCTGGCCAAGCTGATCGGCGGCCTCGGCGTCGGCAATGACAGCCACGTGGTGATCGCCGGCGCCGGCGGCCGGGCCATCGCCATGACCGGCGCGACGCGGGTCTACTGGACCTTCAAGGTGCTGGGCCACGACAAGGTGTCGCTGCTGGACGGCGGCATGGCCGCGTATCGCGACGCCGGCGCGAAGCTGGAAAAAGGCGACCCGCCCACGCCCGCGCCGGTCGCTTTCGCGGTCTACCCACGCCCCGAAATGGTGGCCACCGCGGCCGATGTCCAGGCCGCGCTGGGCGGCGGCGCGACGCTGGTGGACAGCCGCGAATCGGACCAGTACATGGGTATCAACCATTCGCCGGTGGCCGCGCCGGGCACCCTTCCGGGCGCCACCAACATGCCTATCTCGTGGCTGACCGCGCCGGACGGGCGGTTTCATTCCAAGGCCGCGCTGCAAAGCATCGCCGGCGCCGTGGGCCTGGGCGCGGACGCGCCCGTGGTGACGTTCTGCACCACCGGCCAGATGGCCTCGCTCGACTGGTTCGTCACCCATGAATTGCTCGGCAACGCGCAAGCCCGCATGTATGACGGCTCGATGACCGATTGGACGGCGGATGCCTCGCGTCCCGTCGAACGCAAGATCGTCATGCCGTGACATTCACGGTGACAACTCGAAATGCAGCAGCAGGGTCTGTTGCAGCGGGTTGAAGTTGTCGTCGGAGACCAGATAGATCAGGGTTTCGCCGTTTGGCCCGACGCGCGCGGCCAGGCCCTCGAAATTGTCGAGCAGTTCCGATTGCTCGATGGTGGCGATGAGGTCGAGCCGCGCCCGCCGGCCGGGGCCGAGGCTTTCGGGCGCCGCCCACATCAAGCGCGCGTCGATGCCGCGCCACAGGCTGAAGCCGCGCTCCAACACCAGCACGCGCCCGTCGCCCAGCACCGCCAGATCGCTGGGCCGATGAAAGCCGTCATGGGGATAGATCAGCGCGCGCCAATCGCCGTTCATTACCCAGCCGCGTAGGTCGTCGCCGGCGCGGCAACCCTCGCACAACACAAGCAACCGGCCGTCGCCGAGATAGCCCAACGCCTCGACACCGGCATTGCCGCGCGCCGAGAGATCTTCGGGCAGAGCCAGAACCTCGGGCGTGCTGTCCCATGGCGCGCCGCCGGGCGGATAGCGCCACAGCCGGTGAGGGCTTTCCAGGCTGACCACGTAGCCGCCGTCGGGCGCGCGCGCCAGGCCCTCGGCGTCGCCCTGGGACTTGCCGCGCGTCGGCGCGCCGCGCGGGTCGCGAAGCGGCGCGATCACCATGTCGGCGAGACCGGTCAGCACGCCTCCCGCGTCATGGACAAGACGCCCGGCGACCCACCAGCCGGCGTCCGACACGGCAAGCATGGTGGCGCCGTCCGCGCTGACGGCGAGGCCGGACAGGCCGCCGAAGCGGCGGTCGCGGGAACGCAAGGTCAGGCCGCCGCGAAAGATCAGCCGCCCGCCCGGACCGGCGATCACCGTGCCGGGCGCCACGCGCACCGGCGTTGTCGTCACGATCAAGGGATCGGCGGCTCCAGCCGGCGCCGCCGCGAAGGCAAGCGCCACGGCCAGGGCGGCATGGCGCCAGGCCACGCTACGCCATGGCGGCACGGCGGCGCGGGCGTTGGCGGGCCGGCTCGTCCGGTCCTTCCTCGAACAGCTCGGCCAGCTTTTCGGTCATGGTGCCGCCCAACTGCTCGGCGTCGACGATGGTCACCGCGCGCCGGTAGTAGCGGGTCACGTCGTGGCCGATGCCGACGGCGACGAGCTCGACCGGCGAGGACGACTCGATCCAGGCGATCACGTCGCGCAGATGCCGGTCCAGATAATTGCCCGAATTGACCGACAGCGTGGAATCGTCCACCGGCGCGCCGTCGGAAATCACCATCAGCACGCGGCGTTGCTCGGTACGCCCGAGCAGCCGGTCATGCGCCCACAGCAGTGCCTCGCCGTCGACGTTTTCCTTGAGCAGGCCCTCGCGCAACATCAGGCCGAGATTGCGCCGGGCGCGGCGGTACGGCATGTCGGCCGCCTTGTAGATGATATGGCGAAGTTCGTTGAGCCTTCCGGCGTCTGGCGGCTTGCCGTCGGCCAGCCAGCGTTCGCGCGCCCGGCCGCCTTTCCAGGCGCGTGTCGTGAAGCCGAGAATCTCGACCTTGACGCCGCAGCGCTCCAACGTGCGCGCCAGGATATCGGCGCTCATCGCCGCCACGGTGATGGGACGGCCGCGCATGGAGCCGGAATTATCGATCAGCAGCGTGACCACGGTATCGCGGAACGAGGTCTCTTTTTCCTGCTTGTAGGACAGCGGCGTCATCGGGCTGGCGATGACGCGCGCCAGCCGGCCGGCGTCGAGCAGCCCTTCCTCGAGGTCGAATTCCCAGGACCGGGTCTGCTTTGCCAGCAAGCGGCGTTGCAGGCGGTTGGCGAGCCGCGTGATCAGGCCCTGCAGGCTGGACAACTGCTGGTCCAGATGGGCGCGCAGACGGGTGAGCTCTTCCGCGTCGCACAAATCCGCCGCCTCCACGACCTCGTCGAAATCGGTGCTATAGGCGTGGTAGGTCGGACGGCCGACGTTCGAGCCGTCGCCGGGCGGGCGCCACGGCTGGCCGTCGGCGTCGGTATCGTCGCCATCGGCCATGTCTTCGGGGTCGACCCCGTCCAGTTCGATTTCGTCCGCGTCCGCGCCGTCGGCGTCGCTTTGCTCGTCGCTGGGCGCGCCGGCGGTCTCGCGCATGGAGTCGTCCTGGTCGCCTTCGCCCTGGCCGTCCATGGTCTCGTCATCGGACGATTGCTCGGCCGAATCCGAGTCCATGTCGGCTTCGTTCTGGTCCTCGTCGGCGAATTCAAGATGGGCGATCAGCTTGCGCAGGCGCTGGCCGAAGGCGGCCTGGTCGGACAGGTCCTCGGCCAGCGCCTTGAAGTCGTGGCCGGCTTTCGCCTCGATCCACGGCCGCCACAACTCGACCATGGACTCGGCGTTGGCCGGCGGCGGGCTGCCCGACAGGCTTTGGCGGGCGAGCAGGCGCACCGCCTCGACGATGGGCACCTCGTCGCGTCCCGTCGCCTGGTCGAACGCCTTGGCGCGGCAATGGGCGGTGACGGCGGCCTGGATGTTATCGGCCACGCCCTTCATGCGCCGAGCGCCGAGCGCCTCGCAGCGCGCCTGCTCGACCGCGTCGTAGATCGACTGGGCGATCTGGCCGGGCGGACGGCGGGCGGCGTGAATGGCGTTGTCGTGATGGCGCAGGCGCAGCGCCAGTGAATCGCCGACGCCGCGAATCTGGTCGATCTCGCCGGCGGTGATGTCGCGCGACGGCATCGGCAGGTGCGCGCTGTCGCCGTCCAGCCTGGGGCCGGTGCCCCCGAACGTGACGGTCAGTTCCCGGTTGCGGGCGATGGCGCGCATGGCGCCGGAAACCACCCGTTTGAGAAGATCGGCGCGTTGTTGAAAGTCGGCCGACACGACGCGCTCAGCTAAGCAGGCCCTTGACCGCCGATTCGGGAAGTTCCTCGCCGAAACAGCGCTGGTAATATTCCGCCACCACCGAGCGCTCCATCTCGTCGCATTTGTTGAGGAACGTCGCGCGGAAGGCAAAGGGCAGGTCGTCGAAAATCTCGGCGTTCTCGGCCCAGGTGATCACGGTGCGCGGCGACATCACGGTGGAAATGTCGCCGGCGACGAATCCGGCGCGGGTCAGGTCGGCCAGATCGACCATGGACGAGATCAGCTTGCGGCCGTCCGCGGTGTCGTAGCTGGGCGCCTTGGCGAGAACGATGCCGACCTCGGTCTCGTGCGCCAGGTAGTTGAGCGTGGCGACGATGTTCCAGCGGTCCATCTGGCCCTGATTGATCTGCTGGGTGCCGTGATAGAGCCCGGTGGTGTCGCCAAGCCCAATGGTATTGGTGGTGGCGAACAGGCGGAACGCCGGATGCGGCCGGATCACCCGGTTCTGATCCAGCAGCGTCAGTTTGCCCTCGACCTCGAGCACCCGTTGGATCACGAACATGACATCGGCGCGCCCGGCGTCATATTCGTCGAACACCAGCGCGGTGGGCGACTGCACCGCCCACGGCAAAATGCCTTCGCGGAACTCGGTGATCTGCTTACCGTCGCGCACCACGATGGCGTCCTTGCCGATCAGGTCGATGCGGCTGATGTGGCCGTCGAGGTTGACGCGCACGCAGGGCCAGTTGAGGCGCGAGGCGACTTGTTCGATATGGGTCGACTTGCCGGTGCCGTGATAGCCCTGGATGAGGACCTTCCGGTTGTGCTTGAAGCCGGCCAGGATGGAAAGAGTGGTTTCGTGGTCGAAAAAATAGGCTTCGTCCAGGTCCGGCACGTGGTCGTCGGCCTCGGAAAACGCCGGCACCATCATGTCGGTATCCAGGCCGAACACCTGGCGCGCCGAAATCTCGATATCGGGCACCCGGCTGTCGGGGGCGGTCGCGCTCGCGGCGGAAGACGTCTTGGCCATCGTGACGGTCCGTGTTCTTGGAAGAGGTTGGGGCTATGTGTTCACGCTTATGCGTTTTGGCGGTTCCGCAGATAGGTATAGGCTTGGTTGATCGTCTTGAACTTTTCTTCCGATACCTTGCTGCCGCCGTTGGCGTCGGGATGGTGCTTTTTCACCAAGCATTTATAGCGCGCCTTGATATCGGCGGCCTCGGCCGTCCGGTCAAGCCCCAATTCGGCCAGTGCCTCGTCGCGTTTGTCGTCGCGCGGCGGGGGCGGGGCGTGCCAGGCGCCGTCGAAAAAGCCGAAATCGCCGGGTATGTGGGCCCGCTCGGCGCCGGCGCCGGCGGCGCGGCTTCCCAGCGGCCACGACGGGCGGTGCCACACCGTGTCGCGCTTGTGCACCTCCTCGATCTCGATTTCGCCCATGCCCTTGAAGTAGTCCCACGCCCGGTTATAGCCGCGCACGTGGTCGAGGCAGAACCAGCGGAACGAGCGCAGGTCGTCGGGCGATTTGGGCGCCCGGTAGTCGCCGTCGCAATCGCAGCCCGGCCATTCGCACGCGCGCGCCGCCGGCGCGCCCGGCTCGTCCAGGGTCCAGGGCCCAAAACGCGGGTCGAAGGCGCTTTTGCCGCTCATTAAACGAATATGCGCGCCAGGATCGGGACTGGCAAGGCGGCGCGGCGGGATTTCGCCGCCATGGCGCGCCGACGTTAAGGCAAGTACGTGGCCCTGCCGCGAAGCAGGTCGGGCGCGTGAACGTAGCCGGTGCGGCCGCCGGCCCGCCTGATCCGGTACCAGTGCGTGTCCGCGACCCCGCGGGTCACGGTGACCACGGCGTCGGCGAAGACGATGCCCACCACCGCGCTGTCGCTGTCCGGCCTGACATGGACGACGATATCGCGTGGCGCCAGCAGTTCCTGGCGCCGGTTCACGGCGTAGGCGACCATCCGCAAGGCCGCCGCCGGCGCGGGCTCGGTCCGCGCCGGCGTGGCGAGCTCGCCGACGCGCCCGGCGGGGATGAACGCGAGGCTACCGTCGTCGCGCGCGACCCGGTACCAGTTGGCGTCGCGCGCCTTGCCGGTCACGGTGATTTCGTTGCCCGCCGATAGCACGCCGACCTTGGCGTAACTCGTGGCCGGCCCGGCGCGCAGAATGGCCGTCCGCAGCACCACGTAGGGAACCTTCATGGCCGCGGTCTCGAACGCCGCCGCCGGCGCGCCGGCTAGCGCGCACGCGGCAAGGGCGTAAAGAAGGGCATGAGCGGTTCGGTGCATCGGGCGTCCCTCGCGGCGGCGGATCGTCTACCGCGCCGACCATGGCGCGAATCGGGGGCCGGGCGAAGTGTCCGCCATCACGCCGGCGGCCGGAAATACCGGCCCGCGGGCGGGATCGCGCGGCTTGGTGGGCGGCGCGGCAAGGCCGAGGAAGGCGGCGACAAGCCACTTGCACAGCCCCATAAAGCCCTTGTAAAGTGGTCTTCGGTGTGTATATGGTCGAATTACGTTGCCACGTCGTAGTTGCTCTCGTGATTACCCGTTTCGGCGGTTAGCCAGGTTACTTCCCCGACATTGTGGACGTTAATTCAGGAATGCCGCACTGGGTAGCATTCCGCCTAATTGTGTCGTGAAAGGAAAAAAATCATGGCTACAGGTACTGTCAAATGGTTCAACCCGGCCAAGGGTTTCGGTTTCATTGAGCCCGAGGATGGCTCGAAGGACGCGTTCGTGCATATCAGCGCGGTGGAGCGGTCCGGGCTGACCAGCCTCAACGAAGGCCAAAAGGTCACGTTCGATCTGGTCGCGGGCCGGGACGGGAAAATGGCCGCGGAAAACTTGGTCATCAACGACTGATCCGGTGGCGGGGCGGTCGTTGGCCGCCCCGAGCTTTCTTCAAACACTGACGGAAACGCAGTTTGCCCCGCAAGCCTAATTACAAATTCGAACGTTTCGAGCGTGAGCGCGCGAAGGCCGCCAAGAAGGCGGCGCGAATCCAAGCCCGCGCCGACCGAAAAACTGCCGAAAGCGGAGAAAACCCGACCGCCGGCGAGGCGGGCGAGGCGGGTGGCGATACGGCCGAGGCCCCCTCGGTCGAGACAAGCACCGACCAAAATTAAGATCGTCGCGGCGACCCGAGGCGGGCGCCGCCGTCAGCCGACGGTGAAGGGTTCGCCGTCGAAGCGCTCGCGGGTGGCGATTTCTTCCACCGCGTTCCGCTTCAGCTTGGTGAGTTGCTTGACCGGCCGCCCCAGCGGCACCGCCGCGCATACCGCGAAACCGTCGGGAATGTTGAGCAGCGCCCGGATCTCGGGTTCCACGGCGGCGACCAGGGTGGTTATGGTGCCGCCGAACCCCGCCTGGCGCGCCGCCATCAGCACGTTCCACACGAACGGGTAGACCGACGCGCCGCCGATCACGCCGATGCGGTCCAGGTCCTGGTCGGTGGCGGCGACCGCTCTCAGATCGACGGTGAAAACCAGCACCACGGGCGCCTTTATATACGGCTCCGTCAGCATCGCCGGCGCTTCGGTGTTGGCGATCTGTTCCGCCGTGACCCGGGACGGCACGACCGTGTTCCACGGGCTCTCGCCGGCCTTGATCTGCGCGATATAGCGCTTGGCCGGGCCCTCCACCAGGGCGGCGATGCGGCCGCGCGTGTCCGCGTCGCGCACCACGATCACCCGATTGCCCTGCCGGTTGCCGCCGCTCGGCGCGAAGCGGGCATTGTCGAGAATGTCATGAAGCACCGCGTCGGGCAGCGCCTCGTCGGTAAACTCGCGCGCCGCGAACGTCGTCCGCATAACGTCGTAAAGCTCCATGATCACGCTCCCCTGGCCAATACGTTATGACTTTCGATATTCACGTGCGCGCGTTCTGAGCAAATTACCCATCTCGGGAGTTAATGCCCCTCTTCCTCGCGCTATGCGCCTATTCGTCGGCCCGAGGAAACGGGGGTTTTTGGTCGATCGCGGTCGTCCCGAAAGCGCTTCCGCCGCCTCGACGTATCCCCAATACGTCACGTGGGGGCCATCCCATGATGGAGCTTTTTGAGGCGCTTGATGCGATGCTTACAATAGGCCGCAATCTCCCGCGCAAGGGGATGTCCGCGGTCGAACGTGAGATGTGTGATCGAGACGATATGCACTTCCTTGGTGTCGTCAAAGCCGAAATCGAGATTGCACGTGATGCCGCCTTCGTCGCCCAAATACGTGACCTCGGTGACACTGCACTCGTTCGGAAAATCCCGCTTGGAATTTTGTTGCAAGATTCCGCGCAGGCCCTTGGTCGCAAATGCACGAATAGGCAGGGCACTCCGGATTCTGTGCGCCAGCGCCACGGATTTTTCTACGTCATCGATCACCGTTCGAAGTTCCAAGCGTTCAGCGGGAAGTGTCTTGTTCCTCTCTCAGCCGACATGCTACGCATCGCCGCGCCCGGCGACAAGCCGCGCCGTGGCATGAACTTGGAGAGCGGGAATGGCGCGCCCGGCGGGACTCGAACCCACGACCCCTTGATTAGGAATCAAGTACTCTATCCGGCTGAGCTACGGGCGCGCGGCGCGGGTGATGGATAGCACGGCGGGCGGCGCGCCGCGAGCCTCGCGGCGGGCGACCCCGGGCGGGGCGCTTGTTCCGCCGGCCCCGGATGGGGGCACTTGTTCGCCCACCCCCGGATGGGGGC
>SMVB01039458.1_pt1 | contig 12892 bp, 9 predicted proteins | sample 2456461 | NCBI WGS metagenome assembly SMVB01 (sample SAMN11095934, study PRJNA526329) | marine sediment metagenome | biome: Marine sediment; feature: Surficial sediment; material: Deep marine sediment; isolation source: Hadal surficial sediment | place: Pacific Ocean | collected 2014-05 | depth 0-1...
AACTCTGGGCCGCGGTCGAGCAGGGCGACCCGCCCGAAGCGATCCTCAAGGCCATCGACCTGATCGCCGAAGCCGAGCGCCAGCTCTGGGCAAACGTGAATCTCAAGCAGGTTCTTGAGAACCTTGCGGTTCAGTGGACGCAAGCAACATCAAGAAGAGAAGCCATTCGAAACAGCTCTACTGGCTTCTCTTGAGCAAGCCGCCGATCGGCTCAACATCTCGACGAACAACGATGAACCCTCCGACCAACCACACCGCGATCATGAGCAGGCTCAACACCTGCCCGCGTGAGAGGTCGCCGATGGGCGTCGGCAGCAGCGGCACGCCGTCATCCGGTTGGCGGATGCCCTCGGAGGCGATCCGCATCAGGCCGTAACCGCCCATGAACCAGGCGCCGACCACGCCGGGCTTTCGCGGCTTGAGCCACACCAGCACGAGCAACAGCATCAGGATCGGCCCGTCGGTGAACGCCTGCACCAGCTGCGACGGGTAGTACGCCGTCAATTCGGGACGCATGGCCTCGATGACCGCCTCGTTGCCGGACTGTACCGCCTCGACGAGGCGGTTGACGGCCCGCTGCACCAAAGAGTTGGCATCGGCGTCGATATCCATACGGTCCAGGGCATCCCGCCACTGTCCCGTGGTAAAACCGACGGCCTTGACGGCCTCGCCGAGACCCGCGAGTTTCTCGGCCGGCCACGTCAGGATCTCCTGCGAGTACTTGATGCTCCACCACGGCGGCGACTGCTGTTGTGCGTCCGGCAACGCCCGGCCCCAGAGCTCGAAGTTGACGAAGTTCGCAATCCGCCCGAAGAACAGCCCCGGCGGCGCGACGAATGTCGCGACGTCGAGCAGGTGCAGCTTCGAGATATGGTTGCGGGCGCCGAAGATGCACAACGCCACCACCACGCCGAGCATGCCGCCGTGGCTCGCCATGCCGCCCTGGTTGATCGCCAGCAGCCCCCAGTACGGCAGTGTCGGCATGGTGCGGGTGAACTGCTCGGGGTCGTAGAAGATGCAGTAACCCAACCGCCCGCCCACGAGCACGCCGAGAAGAATGTAGATCATCAGGTCCGCCACCGCCCTGATCGGGATCGCGGTGCGGTGGGTCTTCGCCATCCACCACACGATCAGCCAGGCGACACCGAACCCCGCCAGGTAAGCCAGCCCGTACCAACGCAGACCGGGGTAGGGCCAGCTCGCGGGGAACTTGATCGCGAACTCATCGAGCGTGTGCAGGTATGCTTCAGCGAGTAACGCCATCCGTGGGACGCAGAGAGTATCCGATATGCCGGCCGATCGCCCCGCCGAGCCCGAATTCAAACCGCCCGGCGCAACGAGCGACCTGACGGCCGCGCTTGGCGTGCTGCTGTCGGGGCGTACGCTCAGCGCCGACCAGACCGCGGCCGCGTTCGAGTCGATCATGACCGGCGGAGCACACCACGGCCAGATCGGCGCGCTGCTGGGGCTCCTGGCAACGCGAATACCGACGACCGATGAGATCCTCGGCGCCGCGCGGGTCATGCGGAAGCACGTTGACCGCGTCGAGTCCCGGTGCGATCCGGCCATGATCGTCGACACCGCCGGGACCGGCGGAGCGCCAAAGACGTTCAACGTGTCCACCGCGGCCGCCATCGTCGCCGCGGCCGCCGCCGGCCCCGACATCGTTGTCGCCAAGCACGGCAACCGATCGCGCACCGGGCGGGGCTCGGCGGAGGTGCTCCGGGAGCTCGGCGTCAACGTTGACGCGGACCGCGCGACACAGGCCAGGTGTCTCGACGAAGCGGGGCTCTGCTTCTGCTTCGCCATCCACCACCACCCGGCGGCGAAGCACGCCATGGGGGTCCGGCTGGCGCTGGGGTTCCCGACCATCTTCAACCTGCTGGGCCCGCTGACGAACCCGGCCGGCGCGCGGCGGCAACTCATGGGCGTCTACGACGCCGCGTTCCTGGAGCCGATCGCCGGGGCGCTTGCGGCACTCGGCTGCGTCCGCGCGATGGTCGTCCACAGTGACGACGGCCTCGACGAGGTGTCCATCACCGCGCCGACGACGCTGGTACACGTCCGTGGCGATGTGATCACCACCGAGCGGCTCGACCCACGGGCGCTAGGCCTCGCCGAGACGACGCTCGCCGACCTCACCGCCAGGGACCTCGACCACGCCGCCGCGATGGTCCGCGGCGTGATCGACGGCACCGAACTGGGCCCCGCACGCGACATGACGCTCGTCAACGCCGCGGCGACCCTGCTGGTCGCCGACGCGGTCGAATCGATCGAACAGGGCATTGGCCGCGCGGCGGAGGCGATCGACGACGGCGGGGCGGCCCGTACGCTGCAGAAGCTGATTCGCTTGAGCGGTTCCTAGCAGCCCGTTGAAGAAGTACGGGCTGCTGGCCCGGACCAGCGCGACGATCGTGGATCGTCGTCGAATCGGATCGGTTGCACGGGTCGTGGAGCTACGCGGCTTCCCGGCTGGATGGGGGCGATGACCCGGCGTCGGGCATCGCATCGGCCGGCCCCCGGGCATTCGGCTTGAGGCAGAGCCGGCCGAGCAGGAACCGCATGTAGCCGCGCTCGACCTCGACCACGTCGGCGTACTCGGGCCGGGCGGACAGCAGCTCATAGCAGCGCGGAAGCTGGTGGTACGGGATGCCCGTGTAGAAGTGGTGCTCGGCGTGGTAGTTGAAGTTCATCGGCGCGAAGAAGAACCCCTCGACCGGGCCGCACAGCACCGTTCGCAGACGCGAGAGCGTCGGATCGCCAAGGTCGCGCAGCTGCGCGTGCTCGGCCACGTTGCGGAAGTGGGTCAGCGACTTGGCCACGGTCAGCAGCGGCACGATCCACAGGAGCACGTACACCTCCCACCGGCTGAACCACGCGAAGAGGCCCAGGAGAATCAGCTGGGTGAACGCCACGCCGATGAGTCCGCGGTCAAACGGGCGCTTCTTCTGCTCGGCGCCGTCCGGGGACTTCGCCCGGCTCTGACGCACGAACTGCGTCACCGCCGCGAGGCCCGTGATGTGCCACAGGAAGTCGCGGGCGACGTAGCCGATGTCGTTGGGGTAGTCGACGTAGTTGGGGAGGTCCGGATCGTCGTCGTGCCCCAGCTGGCGGTGGTGCTCCCAGTGCACCCACCGGTAGCTCATCGTGAAGAAGATCAGGTGGCCCGTCAGGGCACCGACGAAGTTGTTGATTCGCCTGTTGGTGAAGAGCAGGTAGTGGATCGCCTCGTGCTGAATGATCGACAGGTGGTGCTGCAAGGCGCCGATGATCAGGCAGCAGACGACCAAGGTCAGCACGTGGGGCAGCCACGTGAAGAGGGCGATCGTCGCCGCGATCATCGCGAGCACGCCGGCAACGTGCAGCGCGGGCCGCACGTTGCCGTGCTCGCGGAGCGCCGCGAGCTGATCGCGGGGCAGCCGGGGCCGGGGCAGGCTGGGGATTGCAGCGGCCTTCGAAGCGTCCGCGGGCGATTGACCCGCAAGGACGGTCATGGCGTTCTCCGTGCTTCGAAGCACATGATGCCCGTCTTGTGAACCGTCGCCTGCACGGCGTTGACGGGCACCGTGAGCAGCAGCAGCAGGGGGTAGTACCAGGTCCGGCCTGCCGTGAGGCCGGCGCAATCGACGCGGCCGCGTCGAAGCGCGTGCTGAATCGACAGTGCCCAGTGCCCCGTGTGCAGCGCCGGGCGGATCACGATGTCGTCGAACCCGGCATGACGCAGCGCGGCCTCGAGCGTTGCCGGCGTGAAGTGCCACAGGTGGCGGGGCGCGTGCCCGCCGCCCCAGTAGCGGCCGAACAGCCGGGCGTCCCACGAGTCGAGGTTGGGCAGCTCGCCCACGAGGCGGGCACCGGGCTTGAGGATCGACGCCGTCCGGCGCAGCGTCTCGACCGGCTCCCGGACGTGCTCAAGCACGTGATGGAGGATCGCGAGGTCCATCGACGCCGGTTCCACGTCGGCGTCTTCGAGCTCTCCGGTCTGGCACGAGATGCCACGGCGACGCGCGGCTTCCGCGGCCTGGGGCTTGTACTCGACGCCAAAGAGGCGAGCGGGTCGGCGCTTGCCGATGGCCTCCAGCAGCAGACCCGTCGAGCAGCCGATGTCGAAGACTCCAGCGCCGGACGGCAGCGATGCCGCCAGCCTGGCCGCGGTCCGTCTCCGGGCGAGCGACAGCAGGAGACGGGTGATCGCCGACTTCGGCGCCGCGTACGCGTGGTAGTGACACGGGTAGGCGAGGTTGAGCACCTCGGGCGTGGGCATCGGATCGATGCGGACGAGGCCGCACCCGTCACAGCGAAGCCAGCAGTACTCGCCGGGAGCGCCGTACTCGTAATCGCGCACCGAGGTGACGACGGCCGCCGCCCCGCCCGATCCGCAAAGCGGGCAGGCCTCGGGTTGTTCTTGCGCGGTCTTTGTTATAGGACCTGCCGATGGATGAGCGGCGGCAACTGCCATGACGAGATCGGTTTCTCGGCCAGACGGTGTCGATCACTTCAGAGAGTCGAGAGATTTCCTGTTCGACTCACTCGACGAGGATCAGGGAGCGCACCAGGACGACCGTGTCCTGGATCGGGCCGGCGGCGCCCTCGGTCACCTCGACCGTCAGCGTCGAGCCAGACAGGCGGACGCCGATCGAGGCCGTCGGCGTCTCGGCGTTGAGCCGCGTCGCGAAGACCGTGCGATCGTCGTCACGAACGATCAGTTCGCAGTCGCCCCACGCACGGGACGTCACCGGCAATTCGGCCTCGGCGGCGAAATACGTCGCGCCCGCAGGAAGCACGTAGTACGCCGTGATCGGCCCGCGGAACTCCAGTCGTGACAGGCCCAGCGGAGCATGGTCATCGAGCGGCCGTGGCGCCGGCACGATGTACCGCGTCGGCGGGCCCTCGACGCGTCGCGGCGTCAGGTCGGCGAAGGGCACCAGTGCAGCGGGATCGAACAGGACCGCCGCGACAGCATCGAGCCCCATGCGGTACGAATCTTCCTGGCCGAAGGCGACGCCCTCGAGCCGGTAGAAGCCGTCGTCGCTGAGCAGGACCTGCCGCGCTTCGACGATCGTCCCGTCGATCAGCCACAGCCGCGGCCCGGTCGGTTTCCGCGGCGGGGTCACCATGCGGACGGCGTGCACGCGGCCCAGCGGCAGGTCGATCGAGGCGGTCTCGGCGTTGGCGAGCTCGAGCGAAACCGGGTCGCCGAGCGACGTGATGAAACCCTCGACAAGGTCGCCGTTGGCGAGCAGCAGCACGTCGGCGTCGCCCTGGGGCGGCACGACGGCGGTGCTCTGGAACAGGGCGGAGCTTATGTGATCCAGCGGAACTTCCATGCGTCCGAACCACGATGATTGGACCCAGACCAGCACGTCGGTCATCCGCGCCGCGGAGAGTGCCTGGCCGGGGAACTGCTGGCCGTCAGCCAGGTGCAGCCATCCCTGTCGCCGTGGAACGATCAGTACCTCGGTGTTCAACAACGCGACGCACCGCTCGCGCGACACGCTCACCCAGCTCCCGCCGTCTTCGCGGTAGACGAGCCGCCGCGGGCCGATCTCGGCCACTTCGACCGTCTGCACCGGCATGTCCCGGCGGATGAGCAGGAAGTTACCGGACTCCGCGAGCGCGACAGGTGCCGCCGACACGACGGCAAGACCCGTCACGAGACCCCGAATGAGCGGCGCGCGTTTCATTACCTTTGAAAGATCGGCAGATATCGCTTTGGCATCTGCAGGATGATCAGACTCATGGCGGTCGCGTACGCGCCGCCGGCGTGATGATCGAGCCATCCCCCGTTGCTTGCCTGTTTGGACAGCAACTCGTCGCGGATCGCCGGCCACCAGCGGTCCCAATCCTCCCCTCCAGCCAGGTACATCGCCTGCACGGCGTAGTAGTGACCGTAGTAGTAGTGCGCCTGCCCGGCGGCGCGCCGCCCCGGCAGGGCGCTGCGGGTGAGGTAATCGAGCCCCTGCTTGATCGAGTCGTCGTCGTAGACGCCCGCGTAGAACAGGCTCGCGACGCCGCCGGCCGTCCGGGGCCAGGCCGATCCCCCGGCCTGCAACATATACTTGAAGCCGCCGTCGGCGTTCTGGCACCGCCGCACGTAGCTCACGGCCCGATCGATGGTCTGCCTGGGGACCTTTATCCCCGCGTTGCGGGCCGATCGCAACGCCATGATCTGGCAGATCGTGACCGAGATGTCCGCGTCGTACGGCAGGGGGTTGTACCGCCACCCGCCCTCGTCGTTCTGCGTACCGATAATCAGGTCCACAGCGCGGACCAGGGCATCGCGGACCCGTTTGTCCTGCGAGCTCATCCCGTAGATCTCGCCGAGGAAGAGCGTCGCGAATCCGTGGCCGTACATCGGGCCGTGCGACGTGTCGGCGGCGAGCAGCCCCGTTTCGGTCGAGTGCGCGAGTACGAACTCGAGCGCACGCTGCACCTGTTCTCCGTGGTCACCGCGGCCGGGCAGGTGGCCGTCGGACATGAACGCCAGCGCGCACAGAGACGTGATGCCCACGTGCTTGCCGTAGCGACCGCGGCCGCGGTCACCGACGGAGCCGTCGGCGTTCTGTTGCCCCTTGAGGTACGCGAAGCCGCGGGCGACCGCGTTGTGAAGGGCCGCGGTCATCTCGCCCTGGGCCGGGTTGTTCTGGGCGCTGCGCGAGACCGGATCGATCGGTGCCGTTTCCGGTTCGTCGGTCGCCTGCTGCACCGGCGGCGCGTCGGCGGGCGCGGCTGCAACGACTTCGTCGTCGGCGGGCGTCTGGCCCGACGCGACGGCGGCCATGCCGAGGGCGAGGGCGATTACCATCGCGATGTATCTGGACGTCATGACGACCCCTCTTCCGCGAGGCGTTTGTAGTACTGCTCCGTCAGCTTCCGGTACAGCGCGGAGATATGGCTGTTCTGGGCCTGCTCGAGCATTTCGCGGAGACGATCGGGCAGGTGGCCCCACTCGCTGCCGGTCTCCTCGATGATCGTGTTGATATCGCCTTCCTGTCCGGGTGGTGGTTCGACCGACTGGCCGTCCTGACCACCGGATTGGCTCCGCTGCCCGCCGGCCTGCTGCTGTTGCGGCTCGGCGCCGGGCTTCGGCTTGGACTGGCCCGAGCCGCCGCCGCCGGAACTCATCTGCTGCTGCGACATCTGCTTGGCAATGTCGATCAACTGGTCGAGCCTGGCGAGAATGTCCTGCTGCACGCGTTGGGTTCCAAGGCCGCTGTCGAGATCGCCGTCGAGCAGGTCGGCGCTGATGGCCATGTTCGCCAACGCGACGTCAAACAGGTCACCGAGTTCGACGTCGCTCAGGCGCCGCTCGAGCTCTTCCTGGTTCTGCCGCGCCGCCTGCTCGGCCGCGTTGTCCTTTTCGCCGTCGAGACCCAGCAGTTCGTCCAGTGACGGCGGGGTTGCCGTCTCCGGCTGGGTCTCGGCCGGCACGGCTGGATCCTGCGTGCCCAGCGCGGCCGCAAGCAGGCACGCGACGATATGTATGAGCGGTGCGTTCACGGTTGCTCCTGCGGACGCGGCCCCGGGGCGGGCCGGTCCCGCTGCATCGCTTCGGCCATCTCGCGGCCCAGACGCAGCAACGAACGTTGGTCTCCACCGAGTTCCGCAAGCCGCGCGCGGCGATCACCGGCCTCGACGCCGGTGCGCCCGTCCACGTCCTGGGTCTCCTCGTACACCTGCTCCTGCATTCCCCGAAGCAGCATGAGTTCAGCGATCGGCGGGATGAGCGGCGCCGGCTGCCCCTGGCTACCCGACTGGCCGCCGCCCTGGCTGCCGGCGAACTTGTCCGGCGGTGCGATGAGGTCTTCCAGCGCCTCGATGAGCCGCCCGATGCTGTCGGCAATGCGTTGCTGGCGACCGGCGGCGGCGGCTTCGAGTTTGCCGCCGCGGAGCGCCTCGGTCACCTGCACGGCCCAGTCGTCGATCCGAGCGTGTACGTGCGAGAACACCGGCGCATCAAGGATCTCGGGCGTGGTCACGCGAAGATCGTCAAGACCAATCCGGATCTGCTCCTGCGTCGTGCCGAGCCGGCGGGCCTCCATCAGGCCGCGGCGGTCGAGCGGAACCTTCGGGAGCAACGCCAGCGTCTCGGTGCGAAGGGCAACCTCGCGTTCGGCGAACTCGCGGTAGGCCTCGACGATCGCGCCGCGCTGCCGCATGAGCTCCTGTCGCTCCACTGATTCTTCGAGTTGCTCGGCGATCGCCCGCGCCTCCCGGAGCAACTCGAGGGAGCGCTCTTCGGCGATCTGCACTTCGTCCTCGTCCGGCGGCACCGCCCGGAGACCCAGCACCGCGGCGCTCTGCGCATCGGCGGCGCGGTCGAGCAACCTCGCGATCCGCCGCGACTCCTGGCCGGCGGCGCGCGCCTCGGCGGCCACCGACTGCGTGTTCTGCGTCAGCCGGATCATGGAACGGTCGCGGCCGGAAAAATCGCCCATCGCGACGGCGCGTTCCAGTGCTGCGACCTCGTGTTCCTGGACCGTGATCAGCCTCTGGATCGACTCGATCAGGCTCGCGAGCTTTCGGAGCAGTTCCTGGGCGTTGGCGCGACTGTTCTCGCGCATGTCCGAGAGCATCTGCTGGAGCGTCTGGCGGGCGGACTGCTGCGCCGCCTGAGCAGTTCGCAGCTGGTTCTGCTCGACACGCGCCGAGGCATTCGCCATGTCGCGGCCGAGTTCGCGTTGTTCCCCGGTGTCGGCGGCCGATCGCATCGCCTCGGCGCCCCGCTGGTCAACGTCCTGGAGCTCTTCGGCCCGGCGACGCAGGTCGTCGATCAGCTGCCGCGCGGCGTCGGCGAGTTCTTCCTGGCGTTCGGCGAGCCGCCGCAACTCGTCCTGCTCGCCGGCGGTGAGCTCGTCCCACGACCGGCCCAGCGTCCGGCGTCCGACCGCTCCCGTCTGCGCCTCAAGTTCCGCCTGCCCCCGCATCAGGTCCTCGAGCCGCCGCATCGCGACCCAGGTGTCCTCGTCGCGGTCCAACAGGGTGATCAGGTCGGTCAGCTCTTCGCGCACCTCCCGCTGCGCGGCGACGATGTCGACGTCGGCCTCGGCCGGTTCAGGTCCGATGAGCTCGTCGAGATCGTCCGAGAAGTCCCGTGGCAGGGGCAGCTTGTCTGCCCCTGTGGGCAACTCGCTCTCGTCGCGCGGCCCAGGGGCAGGCGAGCTGCCCCTGCCACGATCTGTTCTCATCTCGCCCTGACGCGCCTCGATGGCCTCGACGGCGCGGTTCGCCGCACGGCCGGCGAAGTCGAGCAGGTCACCGGCGTGCTGCAGCAGCGACGCCAGCTGCTCGTCGTCGAGCCGGTTCATCCGCATCCGCTCGGTGACGGTGTCGATGGCCAGACGCTGCGTGGCGATGCGTTCGGCGATCTGCGCCTCGGCCCGCTCGACACCGGGCTTCGCGCCGTCGGCGATGACGTCGTCCTCGAGCTCGGCCTGGCGGATCTCGATACGGATGGCGTTCTGACGCACCACGCCAAGCTCGCGGCGAAACCGCCGTGCGAGCTCGATCTCACTGATGATCCGCAGCCTGCGCGCCGGCGATCGAACCACCGGGTGCCGCACGCCGTCGATGTCGTAGACGTCGGCGGCCGATCCGCGAACGAGCACCACGTCGCCCTCGACGGGCTCGAGCAGCGCGAGGTCCAGATCCGTTGCAAGCGTGCCCGACGCGCCGTTCACCGATTCGGCGACGCTCCACGCCGGCGTTTCGTCGAGCGCCGGGGGCTCGGCTTCGTTCCGCTGCACCGACGCCTCGATCCCCATCCGGGACACCGCCACGTCGTCGCGCGCCTCGACCTTGAGCGGGACCACCGCGGTCGGCAGGACCGGCTCGTCGGATTCCGGCTCCATGATCGTCACAGTCGGCAGCCGATCTTCGACGGCGTCGATGCGGTAAGCGATCGGCTCGGTGTTGCCGAGGCCGTACTCGTCGACGAGATGGAGGTTCAGCCGACGCGTCCCGCCGAGCCGCCACCGCAGCGTCCACCGGTCGGGGTTCTCACTGACGACGCACCGCGGCAGGTCGCCTTCATCCCATCCCAGGGTTCGGCGCAGCGCCTCGTCGCCCTCGGGGAACGGCAGCGGCTTGTTGAGCTGGAGCTCCAGGGTCACGTCGGAACCGACGAGTGCCGCGGTCTCGGTGATCGCCCGCTCGTCGAGCCCGGGTCCGAGGTCGGCCTCGATCGTGCTGAACCACGCCGCGGCGTACGAAGGCGGCGTGATGCGAAGGGCCGCGCGGTACACCGCCGGTGGCGCCGCAAGGGTGATCCGCTCGCGTTTGGTTCTCGCATCGCTCGTCTCGAAGTACAACTCGATGTCGTCCGCGGTCGTGTCCACGAGCCGCTCGTGGACGCTGTCCCCCTGGTGCGTGAGGACGATGCGATGCCACGGGCCGAAACGACCGGCGACGCGGAGCCGGTACCGCGCGGCGACGTGGTCGGGCTCACCCTTGGTGACCAGCGCCCGCAGTGCAAGGGCCTGGCCGCGCGGGTGAACGCGTGTCTCGGGCACGACCTCGTTCATCAGGCTCGCGACGCCCGTCCGCGCGGGCCACTGGGTCGAGCCGAACGGCGCGAACAACCGCGCGAGGCCTGTCTGGGCCCCGACGGGGTCGATGATGACAAGCACCGTCGCGACGGCCAGCGCGCCGAGCATGGCACCGCCGGCTCGCCAGGTGCGACTGCCGTCGATCACGCGTGAGAGTGACTCGCCGGCAAGGCGGCGCTCGGTCTCGGTGACGCTCCGCGCGGCGAGCGGGTTGACCTTGTCCAGGCCGCTGGCTGCGAACTCGACGCTCGACGCCAGCCGTCCGGCCACCGCCGGGAAAGTGCGCTCGGCGCGGAGCGCGAGCTCGATCAGACGCGGCCGGAACAGCAGAGCCGGCCGCAGGTATGTCCACAGACCGTACCCGAACAATGCGAGCCCACCGACCAACAGGGCGAGCCTGGGTGTCGCCGGCAGCCGCAGAACGAAGTCGAGCGCGATCAGGCAGACCGTGAGACCGATAACCCACGCGACGATCACCGACGCCCGCTGGGTCAGCAGCATCGTTCGGCTGCGCCGCCGGATGGTCTCGAGCTCGCTGATGACCTGACGCATACCCAATGTTATCGGCGTCGAGTAGGGCAGGCTCTAGTCAATGCGCCTCCGTAGTGGCATGGGCGGCTTTGCCCGCCCCTGCGATCGTGCATCAACGCACAAAGCACAGGGGCAGGCAAGCTGCCCCTGCCACGAAAACCCTATAGTCCGCCGGGGAATCGCTCGTGGCCATCGACCAGGACATCACGCGACTGCTCAGGCACGTCCACGAAGGCCGGGGCGGCGCCCTCGACGACCTCATGAGGGCCGTCTACGACGACCTGCAGCACGTCGCCGAACGACACATGACCCAACGGTTCGGACGCGACCTGCCGGGCGTGACCATGGAACCGGCGGCGCTGGTCAACGAGTCGTTCCTCAAGATCATCAAGCAGCGCAACACCTACGACAACCGCGGGCAGTTCTTCGCGATCGCGACGCGGATCATGCTCCGCGTGCTCGTGGACTACCAGCGTCAGCGCGCCGCCGGGAAACGCGGCGGCAACATGAAGCGCATTACGCTCAGCCTCGCCGAGGGCCCGGCGGCCGCGGCCGCCAACGGCGACGCCACAAGCGACCACGCGATGATCGACGTGGACGCGCTCGTCGAGGCACTCGGTCGTCTGGAAGCGCTCGACGCCCGCAAGGCGGACGTCGTGAAGATGAAGGTCGTCTGGGGCCTGCAGATGCGTGAGATCGCCCATTCGCTGGGGGTGTCGCTGGCGACGGTCGAGCGGGACTGGACGTTCTCGAAGGCCTGGCTGGCCCGCGACGCCAACGCCGCACGGGATTGAGGGGCGCGAGACCGCCGTAACGCGTGTATTCTCAACATGGTGCGCATGACCGGCGAGCAACTCAAGCAGATCGAAGACCTCTTTCACCAGGCAAAGGCGCTTGAGCCCGAGGACCGCGCCGCTTTTCTCGACGAGGCGTGTATCGGCGCCCTCGACCTGCGCGCCGAGGTCGAGTCGCTGCTGGCCCATTCCGACGGCGGCACGTCGCGGATGAGCCTGCGACCGGCCGACGAGCGGGCGGAAACGATCGTCGACCGCGGGCGCCCGACCGAGCGCCCCGGCGCGAAGATCGGCCCCTACAAGATTCTCCAGCAGATCGGCGAGGGCGGCTTCGGCGTCGTCTACATGGCCGAGCAGGAGTACCCGGTCCAGCGCAAGGTCGCCCTTAAAATCATCAAGCTCGGCATGGACACCAAGCAGGTGATCGCCCGGTTCGAGGCCGAGCGCCAGGCGCTGGCCATGATGGATCACCCCAACATCGCCACCGTGCTCGAGGCGGGCGCCACCGAGAGCGGCCGGCCGTACTTCGTGATGGAGCTCGTCAAGGGCATCCCCATCACCGAGTACTGCGACAAGACCAAGCTCTCGACCCGCGATCGGCTCGACCTGTTCGTGCAGGTCTGCGACGCGATCCAGCACGCCCACCAGAAGGGCGTGATTCACCGGGACATCAAGCCCTCCAACGTGCTCGTGACACTGCACGACACCAGGGCCGTCCCGAAGGTCATCGACTTCGGTATCGCCAAGGCGACGAGCCGCCGGCTCACGGAGAAGACGCTCTTTACGGAATTCAATTCTTTCCTCGGCACACCGGAATACATGAGCCCGGACCAGGCGGAGATCAGCGGCCTCGACGTCGACACGCGGACCGACATCTACTCGCTGGGCGTGCTGCTCTACGAGCTGCTCACCGGCACCACGCCCTTCGATTCCGTCACGCTGCGCAAGGCGGCATTCGGGGAGATCCAGCGCATCATCCAGGAGGAGGAGCCGCCGCGGCCCTCGACACGCGTCGACACACTC
>SMVB01020607.1_pt1 | contig 12891 bp, 11 predicted proteins | sample 2456461 | NCBI WGS metagenome assembly SMVB01 (sample SAMN11095934, study PRJNA526329) | marine sediment metagenome | biome: Marine sediment; feature: Surficial sediment; material: Deep marine sediment; isolation source: Hadal surficial sediment | place: Pacific Ocean | collected 2014-05 | depth...
CAATTCGACTTTCCGTACACCTCCGTGATGGACGCCGAGATCCAAGCCGGCAACCTGAGCGCCACCTACGATGTCCTCGTGTTCCCGCATGATTCTTGGGGCGCGATCACCGGACTTCCGGCGGCGAATGGTGAAGAACGCGAAGGACGCGGAGGACGCGGAGGACGCGGCGGCAACACGCCGCCCGAATACCGCAGCGGTATCGGCACCGATGGTGTGCAGGCCGTACGCGACTTCGTCGAAAACGGTGGCACCGTCGTCGCCATGGGCGGAGCCACCGACTTTGCGATCCGCGCGCTCGACCTCGGGGTGCGCAACGCGCTAGCGGGGCTCGACTCGATGGAGTTCTTCTGCCCGGGCTCGACGCTGCACGTCGATGTCGACCCCAACAACCCTGTGGCCTGGGGGATGCCGACCCATGCGCTGGCGCTCTTTTGGGACAGCCCGGCTTTCGAGATCACGGCGCGCGACGCCTACAACTACGATCGCGTCGTCACCTATGCCGAGCGCAACATCCTGCAGAGCGGCTGGCTGGTCGGGGAGAAGTACTTGTCGAAGCGCGCTGCGGTGATAACGGCGAACGTCGGTGAGGGCCAGGTGGTATTGCTCGGGATTCGGGCACAGCACAGGGCGCAGACTCACGGTGGGTACAAGCTCCTCTTTAACGTCCTGATGAACCAGGACTAGCCCGGATATCTCAACGGGTCACGAAGCGAGAAGATTGAAACCGCTTCGCCCATTGCCGGCAGTAGCTTGCGGACGCCGTCGGGGACGGCGCGGCTGGCTGGGTAGCGGGTTCATTCTTTTCTATTTCCCGCCTACCCGCCCCCGGCCTCTCGGCGCCTGCGGCGCCTTCGCTGCCCGCTTGGCGCGTAGGGGGGAGGAAGGCGCCGCCCGGGTGGTGCGGTAGGGGGTCAACAGCGTTTCCAGTAGGCGGCGCAGGTAGGTTTCGGCGTCGCCGTGGGAGCTGGCTCGGAAGTACGGCTTTGCCGACTGCGATGGGCGCGTTTCGAACTTTGGCAGGCAGCTCGAAACCGCGGTCGCCGAGAACGATTGGCTCAGAGGCGGACTCGAGCGGCAGGCGGCGTTCCTCGAACGCATGTCGACGCGAGCCCGCGGATACCTCGCGGCAGACTGAGCCCTGGCCGCTGCGAGCGGTGGGCGAAGCCTGCAACCCTACCGAATCCGCGCGCCCGAGAGCTGGGCGATCGCCCCCGTCGTCGTCTGCGCGGCGGCGAAGCCGAGCCGGAAGTCGGCGTCGGAGTAGGTCTCGTAAACGTCGCTGTTCTTGTGCCACTGCGGATCGCCGCCACGGCCGATCTCGTTGCGCCGCTCGTTCTCGCGCAGACTGATTGCGGGAACGCCAGCTTCGGCGAACGGCACCGAGTCGGTACTCTGCATGAACTGGCCGACCTCGGCCGGATAGGCAGCATAACGAGAGTTGGCGGCGAGAAAGCGCGCCGCCAGCAGGATGGCGCCACCATCGGCGGTGGCGTCAGCGTCGTATTCGATGTCAACGTCGGCGGCCTCAATCTGGTCGGCAGCGATCTCGCCGGTCTCGCGGTCCGGCATGCCGTGGTCGAACATCATCATGTCGTGCTGGATGACACCGAGCCAGTCAGGCTCCGGATAGCGCCCCGATCCCGGCGGCTCCTCGATGCCCCGCAGCTCGCTGCGCGCAGCGACGTAGCTGCGCGCCCCGACGAGGCCGATCTCTTCGGCGTTCCAGAAGGCGAAACGGATCGAAACGTCGGTCTCGAGGTCTTCCGACGCGAACACCCGCGCCAACTCGAGGACGAGGGCGGTCCCAGAGCCATCGTCGTTGGCGCCGGGGGCAAATGACTGATCCTCGCTCTGGGAGTTGAAGCTGTCCATGTGCGCCGAGACGATGTACATCCGATCGGGGTTTTCCGTCCCGACCTTGGTGACGTAGATGTTGTCGATGTCCTTCGCGTCCATGTTGCCGCGCCGCCCCGACGCCGTGAACGTCTGCCGATGGACCTCGTAGCCGTACGACTCGAGCTGCTCCTGGATCCAATCGCGGGCGCGTTCGTTGCCCTCGGTATTCCAGTAGCGGGTGCCGAACGCTGCCAGGTTGCGGACGTTGCTCTTGTAGCGTTCGAGGTCGAGGCGAGAGACAAGCGTCTCCGGGGCGTTGTTCTGAGCCGCGAAGGCGCCGATCGACGCCGGAGCGACGAGCGCCAGGATGGTCATGAGCGCGACGCCGATGAACCACCCGGCGCTGCCGATTGCGATTCGAGTCATGGGTTCCCCCGATGGATGACGGCGACGCGGCGTTGCGACCGGGACGCCGAAACGGTTCCGGAAAGCGAAGACACCCGCACTCTATCCAGCCATCGGGCCCGGCACAATTGCACTCCTCAGCCAGGCGGCTATCCCTCGCTCTTCGGCGACGATCTTGCCGCAAGCTCGGGCAGACTACTTGGTGAGGAGTTCGATGCGACGCACGCGATCGTCGATGGAAGGATGGGTAGCGAACATGCCCTTGGCCCGCGCTTCCCACTTCTTGATCGGCTGGACGATATACATATGCGCGGTGGCCCGATTGGCGACCTCGAGCACCTCTTTGTCGCCGCCCAGCCGCCGAAGAGCCGAGATCATCGCGTCAGGGTTACGGGTCAACTCAACGGCGCCGGCGTCGGCCAGGTACTCGCGCTCCCGTGACGCCGCCATCTGGATGATCTTGGCGAAGAACGGCGCGATGATGGCGAGCGCGATGGCCAGTATGAGCATCGCTGCCCCGCCGGCCCCGCCACCGCTCCGCCCTCGACCGCGCCGCCCGACGCTGCCCCAGAACACCCCTCGCATGAAGAAGTCGGTCACCAAAACCACCAACCCGACCAGCGTCGCCAACAACATCGCCAGGCGAATGTCGTAGTGCCGGACGTGGGACATCTCGTGCGCTATCACCGCCTGCAATTCGTCGCGCGTGAGCGTCTCTCGCAGCCCTCGCGTCATGGCTACTGCCGCATGCTCCGGATCGCGGCCGGTGGCGAACGCATTCATCGCCGTGTCTTCGATCAGGTAGATTGGAGGTGGGGGAACACCGGCGGCAATCGCCATCTCTTCGACGACGTTGTAGAGCTCGGGATCGTCCCCGTGCTCGATGAGCTTGGCGCCGCTCATCCGCAGGATCATCGCGGCGCCCGAGTAGTAGCTGGACAACGCCATGACGATGGCGATGACCAGCCCCAGACCGCCGAACACCAACGCCGCGGCCAAGTCTCCGCCCGCCAGGGCGGATCCCATCACCGCGACCAGGACGGCCACCAACAGCACGAAGCCGACGACCAAGAGCGCGCTGTTGCGCCGGTTCTTGGCGATCAGGTCGTGATAGGTGACGTCGGATGCGGTCATTTCTCGGCGGAGCAGGATAATTTACGATATCCAATAGTGATCTTCAATAGCGCTTCATGATCATAAATATCGGTTCGTGTCGTTCGCACCGGTTCGGCGTTCGAAAAAATCCGGCGGCCCCCGTTATCCGGTGACTTGAAGGGAGGCAGCTGTGAAGGACATCAAGAGTCTCAACTCGCCGACATTTCCCATGTTCGTCGACCCGAAGACCAATGGGTCGGGCGGTACGCACATCGACGAAGGTCCATTCTTTCGCCATCTGCCGGCGTTGACGACCGGAGACTCGTCTTCGCTCTCCGCCGACCCCGACGAGCGTCGCGGAGCTGAGCGTTGTTCCGTTCGACTCGGTATCGAGGTGTACGGATACGACGCCGATCTCAGCCTCATCCACGCCTACGGCACGACCGCAGACGTCAGCGCGTCGGGTTTCTATGCCTTCGTGGACGTCGACCTGCCGATCGGCGCGCGCACCGTGGTTGCGGTGCGACCGAGCCAGCCGGTCTTGGAACCCAGAATCCTGCGCGGCAAAGTCGTACGCTGTTCCGACAACATCCAGGGTTATGGTTTGGCGATTCATTTCGACCTCGACGTCGAGCGCTTTGCCTACGAGGCAGCCTGAACGTCCCGTCCCGGTTGCCCGCTCAGAAACTCACCTGCGGCGCCTCGCGCTGGGCGGCGTCTTCCATCTCGAAGAAGTCGCGGCGTAGGAAACTGAACATGCCGCCGACGACGTTCGAGGGAAATGTCTCGAGCGTCGAGTTGTAGCGGCTGACCGTGTCGTTGTAGTGCTGCCGCGAGAAGGCGATCTTGTTCTCGGTCGAGGAGAGCTCTTCTTGCAAACGACCGAAGTTGTCGTTCGCCTTGAGATCAGGATACGCCTCCGAGAGAGCGAACAACTGGCGCAGCGCACCAGTAATCATGTTCTCGGCCTGGGCCTGCTCGGGAACTGTCTTGGCGTTGATACCCGCCTGACGGGCCGTGATTACCGCGTCGAGGGTCTCGCGTTCGTGCTTGGCGTAGCCTTTCACGGTCTCGACGAGGTTGGGAATGAGGTCGTAGCGGCGTTTCAGCTGCACGTCGATCCCGCTCCAGCCGTCCTCTGTGCGAACCCGCAGCCTCACCAAACGGTTGTAGATGACGATGAAGAAGAACCCGACCACCAAGACCAGGCCGAGCAAGACGATCAATCCAGTCATTCAGTACCTCCCTGTTCAACCGTTCTCTGTCGGGGAATCGCCCCGCCGCCGGGGCGGGGCCACCCTACTGAAGATATGCCCCCGCGAGCGTATTCCTGCGTCTTTCGCACCGGCGAGTTGACGTGGGCACGGCCGGCGCCGTCGCTGGCGCCGACGACGATCCCGCGCTTGTCGTAGCCGCGGCGGCCGATCTTGTATACCATGCCGGGCGCCGACCGCCCGGGGTCGGCTTGCTCCGGGAGCGACCGGCGTGCGAAAGTTCCGGACATCTATTCCAAACGATTCGGAGATATCAGTGGGCAAAGGTGATCGACGAACGCAACGCGGCAAGATTTGGAGCCAGACACACGGCAATTCGCGCCCGAAGGCCAAAGAGCGGGCCCGAGCGCGGCAGCGCCACGGCCCCAAGCCATCGCAGATCCAACAGAAGAACAAAGAAGCCTAGCAAACCGTGGTAGAAGTATGAGGGGTTTGGTTCGACTCGGGCCTGCTGATCGCACCCTGCTAACTCTTCCACGAATGCATGCGCGGAGGAATCCTCTGCGCAGATGACGACCTGATGCGGGCGTTCTCTTTTCTCCACTGTGCGGACCTGCACCTCGGGGCCCCGTTCCAGGGTCTCGCCGACCTTCCGGCCGAGCTCGCAGCACGTCTGCGCGAGGCGCCGGCCAGGGCGCTCGATCAGATCGTGGCGACAGCCATCGAGCGCCGCGTCGCCGCTGTCATCATTGCGGGCGATGTGTTCGACGCCTCCGACCACAACCTGCGCGCCCAAATCCAGCTGCGCGATCGTCTTCGACGACTCGACGAAGCCGGGATTGCAACGCTGATCGTCGCCGGCAACCACGACCCGCTCGGCAGCGCCGTCGCCAGCATCGAGTACCCGGCATCGGTGCACTTTTTCGACACCGAGGTTGAGGCCGTCCCCCTGGCGCGCGATGACGAGATTCTCGCCCACGTCTACGGCCTATCGTACGGCTCCCCCTCGGTAACCGAGAACCTCGCCACCAAGTTCCCGAGCGAGCCCGACGGCCCGTTTTCCATCGCTCTTCTGCACGCCAACGTCGGCAACCGGACAGAGCACGACGCGTACGCCCCCTGCTCGCTCGCCGACCTCGAGTCTCGAGGGTTCGACTACTGGGCGCTCGGGCACGTACACAAGCGAGAGACGTTGCGGAGCGAAGCTCCCGTGGTGCACTACCCGGGCAACGTGCAGGGGCTCCACATGAGAGAGTTGGGTCCGCGCGGAGCCACGCTCGTCGAGGTTGCGGCGAACGGATCGGTCACCATGTCACCGGTGTGGACCGACACCGTCCGCTGGCAGCGGGCGCAAACATCGATCAGCGATTTCGAGTCTCTAGACGATGTCCTCGGGGCGTTTGCGGAGATCAGCTCCGAAGCCGCGGCGGAAGCCCCGAACCGGCTGCACATCGTGTTGTGGACGCTGACCGGCTCGGGTCCGGTTCACACCGACCTGCGGCGCCCCGGGGTGGTCGCCGAACTGGTGGAGGCGCTACGCGACGAGCACGCTCCCGAGCCCCTCGCCGGCGCGATCTGGCTGCAGCGCTTGGAAACCGACACCCGCCCGGCTCGCGACATCGAGGAACTGCGCAAACAACAGGATCTGCTCGGCGATCTGCTGCGCCTCGCCGACGAGGCGCGGAGCAACCCGACCGCCCTCGCGGCTAGCGAGATCGGCAGCGACCTCGACCCCGGCACGCCAAGTGAAGTCAGCACCGTGATCAGAAGTGAGCTCGCGGTGCTGCTGGATGACCCCCGGCTCGCGGCGCTGCTGGGCGAAGACCCGTGGAACACTCTCGACTGGCCGCGGCTACTACGCCGCGCCGAAGTGCTTTCGATCGAAGGCCTGCTGGGCGCGGACATCGACTCATGATCTTCAAGCGCTTCCACATCGACGGTTTCGGCATCTGGCGCGACCTGACGCTCGACAACCTCGAGCCCGGGCTCAACGTCTTCGTGGCCCCCAACGAGGGCGGCAAGACGACTTTGATGAGCTTTACCCGGGCGGTGTTGTACGGCTTCCGGCAACGCAAGCATCCGGAGCGCTACAGTCCCCTGCACGGTGGCAAGCACGGCGGCTACGTCGAGATCCAGGAAAACGACAAGCTGTTTCGCATCGTCCGCACCAGCGACGGCAGCTCCTCCGGCGCATTGCAGGTAACCGATGGGGATGGAAAGCCACTTCCTGAGGAGACGCTCTCGAAGCTCCTCGCCGGCACCACTCGCGAGGTGTACGAGAACATCTTCGCATTCGGCCTCGCGGAGCTGCAGAGGATCGAGACCATGCGCAACGAGGAGGTCGCGGCCCATATCTACAGTGCCGGGATGGCGGCGGCGGGCACCGATCCGCTCGGCTTTCGCGCCCGTCTCGACGAGGCGCGCCGCGAATACTTCCTGAAGCGCGGCAAGAAACAACACGTGCCACGTCTCGCCAACCGTATCCAGGCACTACAGCGAGACATCGAGCCGCTCCAACAACTTCCGGAAGAACACGGCAGGTTGCTGAAGCAACAGAAGACGCTGAGCGAGCGGTTGGCAACCGTCGACGGCGAGCTCGACGGGCGGCAACGCGAGCGCGACGCGGCCCGCCGGGCACGCAGCGCTTGGGGCGACTACGAGGAGCTGCTCGCGGCAGAGTCGGCTCTGGAAGCGCTCGGTGTTCCTCTCGAAGAGGCCAGCGCCGGCGAAGCAACCGACCTCTTGACCGAAACGGAAAGCGCTGTTCTGCAGGAACGCGGGCAAATCCGCAGCATGCTCGCCTCGAGTCCCCGCCTTCGTGAGTTGCGGGCCTCGGCCGACAAGCATGGCGCCGACGCCGACTCGGCCGAGTCGGCGCTCGAGTCCCACCTCACGGATCTCGGCCATGAGTGGGACGTCGATCGCATTCTGTCGACAGAAGCCGGGTTGAAGCAGCGCGAGACGGCGCGCGAGTATGCCGGCGAGCTACGCGAGATCGAAAGCGAAATCGACAGCATGGCGGCCCGCGCCGGAGAAGCGCACGACGCCTACGAGGCGATCATCAACCGCCGTGATCCGGTCAGTCGCGAAGCGGTGATGCTGACCTGGGGGGTCGGCGCGGTGGTGACGTTCCTCAGCGCCGTTCTGATGCCGGTGGAGTTCAGGCTCATGATTGCGTCGGCGGTCGGAACGGCGGGAGCGATCGCCGGCATCGTCGCCTTCTGGCTCCGCTACCGCGGCCGGCAGCAACACAACGATGACCGGCTGGCCTCGGCGGAGCGCGAGGAAACGCGGTGGGCCCAACACGAGATTGCTGAAGGAAGTCTCCGCGACAAAGAACAGGAGTGGAAGAAGTGGCTCAAGAAGGCGGGGCTGAACGCTGACCTGACACTCGACGGAGCCCTCGACTTGCTCGACCAGGTGCGCGAGGCGCAGGAAGTGGCGCGCCAACGCGAAACTGCATCGGCAGGCCAGCAGAACGCGCTCGAGGAGTTGTCGGTAGCGTGTGGCCGGGTCAACGCCCTGCTGACCGACCTCGGCCGTGACCCGGTGCCGCTCGATGACAAGCTCCTGGAGGCGGTCGAACCGCTCGTCGGCCAGCTCGAAACGTTGCAGGCCGAGCTCGACTCGGTCGAGGACCAACACTTGCGAATACGCAAGGAAATGCAGCAATACGTCCAGGCCCGCGCCGCTCTCCGCGCCAGCGCCGGCGAGGAAGGGATCGGCGGCCTACGCGCACGGCTCGAGAGCCTCGATCCTGATCAGATCCGGCGCCTGCTCGACGACGCCGAAACCGCAGTGTCCGCCATGCTGGCACAGCGCGACGGCATCAACGAGCAGCTTGGTGGGGTTGCCGAGCGCATCGCCCACCTCGAAGGCGACGCCGAGCTCGGAGAGCTGCTGCTCGACAGAGAACAGGCACGCTCAGAGCTCGTCAGCGCCATCGGAGCATGGGCCGAGCAGACGACGGCGGCGACCTTGTTCGATCTGGCCAAGAAGGTCTACGAGGAAGAGCGCCAGCCGGAGATCCTCCGACTCGCGTCGGAGTACTTCTCCACCATGACCCGAAACGCCTACACACGGGTTCTCGCGCCGTTGGGCGAGATCGACCTGCAGGTCGAAGCAACAGGATCCGGCAACCGCAAGGGTCCCGAAGCGCTTTCGCAGGGCACCAAGGAACAGCTCTATCTCGCCATGCGTTTGGCGCTCGCCTCGGTCTACGCCGACCAACTCGTCGCCCTACCGCTTGTCGCCGACGACATCCTGGTCAATTTCGACGACGACCGTGCAGAGGCGACCGCGGCGCTTCTCGGCACCTACGCGGCGGATGGCCACCAGGTGCTGGCGTTCACCTGCCACCGGCGGTTGGCTGAGCTATTCATCGCCCAGGCTCCCGACGCGCGTGTCATCGAGCTTCCGAAGCCAAAGTGATCCAAGCAGAGTGCTGAAAGAACTTCCCGGGAATTCTTCAGCATCACGCTACAACCCACCCGAGGAATCACATTGATCGTTTGCATCGCCCCGATCGGAACGCACCGGATCTCCTACACACTGTGCCGGGTGCTGCCCGACACCGCCCTGGCGCTGCGCGACGTTCTGCGCGAAGCGGCCCGGCTGTGGGCCGCGCACCTCGGCGAGGAACGCTACGCCGAGCTGAGCGCGACCAGCGAGGGAGAGGCGTTCTTCACCGGCCGCGTGCGACTCGAGCCGGTACCACCGGAACGCGAGATGGTGGCGGTCTGGCTGCCGTTTCCGCCCGATTTCGATGGTCGCGTGAAACCTCAATTGGTCGACCTTGTCGAAGCCTTCGAACCCGACCGGGGGTTCCCGCCCCCCCCCGAGGGATGGCCCGGATGGGATCTGAACGGGGTGCAACGGTGACGAACTTGACACCCCGGAAGGGCCGCACCTGTCCTCGGAGAGTATCGGTTTCAGTCGCGACTTTTCCCCATCCCTGCCGCCCCTCTGGCAAGCCGATGCGGGTCGCGGCGATCACGGAACGGGTGATCGCGGTGGGGACGGCGATCAAGGCCAAGAACCCCAACGTCACGATTTCGTCGATCCTATCGTCGTCCGGCGATTTCGGCCGTGTCCGGCGTAGACGCCCGCTTCTCCGCGCCCGCAGCAGGAGGGCGTTGAGATATGCGGGCTAGTCAAATTCGAAGGACGGTCCTTGTCTTTTGGCGGGGGCCCGACGACCCGCTCCGCGCTTTTGTTCTTGGCGCGGCGAGCTCTTTGTGGCACAAATGATCACTGATTGGTGCCGATGGGCAATGAACGGCAGTTATAATTGCTGATTGTCTCTCGAGTAGCTCGCGCAGCCCCAAGAGTTGCTCCCCGTTGCTGAGAAGGCCAGTGTCCGGAAACCCCGTGGCGGAAAAACAAATGAGTCGCGCCGACCTGGTGGCAGCCGCCGTAGAGCGGAACCGAGACATCTGGGTGCGCATGGCCCTGCGCATCACCGCCGATGCGTACGACGCTGAAGACGCCGTCCAGGAGGCCATCTCGAAGGTGCTCACGGGCCCCGGGAACCTCGCCGACGCGGACTCCGCCGGTCGCTATCTGACGCGCAGCGTCAGCCACTGCGCCATCGACAAGGTGCGGGCGCGGAGCCGGCTGGTCGCCTTCGCCGAGTCGGATGAGCCGGGTCCCCGGTTGGCCCCCGTCGACGCCGATCAGGAAGCCCGCCTACTGCGGGCCGAGGCAGCCGTTTCCGAGAGGAGGAGGCTCACCCGCATGCTCGAGGAGCTAGAAACGCTCCCCCAACAGCAGCGAGAAGCGGTGGAATTGCTGGTCTTGCGGCAACCGCCGTTGAAATTGCGAGAGGCCTCAGAGATCACTGGAGTACCAATTTCAACGCTGCACAGCCGTTTGCAGACGGCTTTGGACAGTCTACGTACGATTTTGTCGGAAAGCGACAACTAGGGCCGTTATTCGATCGATGAAGCCGAACCCCCTGGGCTTCCCGAAATGAACGAGATGACGATGCTTTTGAACACCAAAGAGCTCTTGGCGCTGGCCGACGGGGACGTGGACGCCGATCGGCTCGCGGTTCTGCTCGATCGGCTCGACCGGTGCCCCGACAGCGCCGCCGCCTTACAGGTGCTCGTCTCGCTGAAAGCGAATCGCGCGGAGGCGCTCGAAGCGCTCCGCATCGCCGCGGAGTCCGACACAACCTCCCCGATTCCTTTCACCCGTCCCTCCGCTCGGCCGACCGCCTCGGCGGGCTGGGCCACGCAGGGGCTGCGTTTGGCGGCCTCGATCGCTCTGGTCGGCATTTTGGGCGTCTGGGCAGCGACGGCGTTCTTCGTCGCCGATCTAGGTTCCGCCCACGATTTGGCGACAGCGGAATATCTCAACATGTTCGATCCCCCCGGTGGCGTCCCCATCGCCGACAGGACCGACGTTGTCGAGCTCGCCCTCATCGCCCTCGACGAAGGACGTTGGAAGGACGCCCAGACGCTATTGGTTGATGAACCGTACGATGAAGACGGTATGGTTCCGCTCTACCTGGGCATGAGCCAATACTTTCTCGGCGACCATGCGGCGGCGGCAACGACCCTCGCGTCGATCCAGGATATGGCGACTGTGCACGACAGCGGCGTGAAGCTTCAGTCCACGTGGTACGAGGCGAACGCTCTGCTGGCGCTCGACCGCCCGTGGGGAGCGCTTCCCTTGGTGGAAGCGATCACGAGCGCCAATATCGACTTTTCGTTCAAAATCGCGGACCGGGCCAACAAGACCCTCGACGACCTCTCCACCCTGCTGGGAATCAACAAAGCCGGCAAGAAGTAACTAGTGTAGTGCATCATAAATACTACTGATTATATGGTATCATCCTCCTACCGCGATAAGAGACCAAGGAGGATTCAATGAGAGTCGCACCGAGCGTTGTGCTGTCCGCTGAGGAAGAAGCAAAACTCAGGAAGTTGGCACGCGGTCGCTCCATATCGGTGCGGTTGGCACAACGATCCAAGATCGTGCTGTTGGCCGCCGCAGGCTTGCAGAACCGACAGATCGCGACCCAATTAAGCATCGACCGCGAGACCGTCGGGAGGTGGCGCCATCGCTACGCCGAATCCGGGCTGGCCGGCATCGAGAAAGACGCTCCTCGGCCGGGACGCCGCCCCTCGATCTCGCCAGCCAAGGTGCGTGAGGTGGTCGAGACAACCATTCACACCACGCCCAAGGACGCGACTCATTGGAGCACCCGAACAATGGCTGACGAGATCGGCATCAGTGCCGCCAGTGTGAGACGGATTTGGAAGCGGCATGGACTCAAGCCCCATTTGATCCGCACCTTCAAGCTGAGTTCCGATCCCCACTTTGTCGAAAAACTCCACGATATCGTCGGTCTGTACCTCGATCCGCCAGAGCATGCCCTGGTGCTGTCAGTCGATGAGAAGAGCCAGATTCAGGCCCTGGATCGTACGCAGCCTGGTCTCCCCTTGAAGAAAGGGCGGTGCGGGACCATGACCCATGACTACAAGCGGCACGGGACGACTACCTTGTTCGCCGCGCTCAACACGGTTGATGGCACCGTCATCGGCACCTGTATGCCTCGGCACCGCCATCAGGAATGGCTCAAGTTTCTAAAGCTCATCGATCGCAAGACACCCCAGGACAAAGATCTCCATCTCATCGTTGACAACTACGCGACCCACAAACAACCTGCCGTCAAGCAATGGCTCGCCAAGCATCCCCGCTTTCATATCCACTTCACGCCCACCAGTTCTTCGTGGCTCAACATGGTCGAAAGGTTCTTCCGTGACCTCACCCAGAAGAAGTTGCGACGAGGTGTCTTTGGCAGCGTCGCGGATCTCGTCGCCGCTATCGAGCAACATGTCGAGGCTCACAACGTTGACCCTGCCCCCTACATCTGGACCAAGTCTGCCACCGACATCCTCGCCAAGGTCAACAGAGCCCATCTGGCTGCCAATAAGCGGGTATCTGTTTGACGCACTACACTAGTATGAACGCAGACCTCAATCGACATTCGTTTTCGAAATTGCCATGACGACGTACGATTCTCGAGAAGTCGAGCTCATTGATTACATCAGGGTGCTGTGGCGGCGGCGGTTCCTGATCGTGCTTGTCTCACTTGCCTTTGGGGCGACGGCGTGGGCCAGCGCCCATTTCCCCGATCCTGTCTACGAAGCCTCGGTGACGTTGATGGTGACCGGTCCGGTCGACGGGATGGTGACTGGTCCGTTCGCCCGGGAAGAAACCATATTCTCGGTGCCGACTTTCCAGGCGTTGATCCAGAACCGAGAGATCGTTGCGCAGGTGCTCGACGACGCGGGGCTCGACCCGGCCAACTTGTCTCCACAGGCCTTCG
>SMVB01197542.1_pt1 | contig 12884 bp, 9 predicted proteins | sample 2456461 | NCBI WGS metagenome assembly SMVB01 (sample SAMN11095934, study PRJNA526329) | marine sediment metagenome | biome: Marine sediment; feature: Surficial sediment; material: Deep marine sediment; isolation source: Hadal surficial sediment | place: Pacific Ocean | collected 2014-05 | depth 0-1...
ATCGCCCGGGGAAACACTCGAGGCGAGGCGATCCTGCGTATGCGTCGAGCGCTCGAATCATTTGCGATCGAGGGAATCAAGACCAACGTCCAGTTGCAGCAGCGGATTCTGCAGGAAGAGGACTTCGTCCGAGGCCGTCTCTCCACGGCCTTCATGGATCGTTTCCTGTAAGAGCGTTTTCTCGCACCCGCTCGGCGCTTCGCCAGTCGATGCCCGTATTTCGAAGACGACTCGAAAATCCCCTGAATCGGTCTGTCTCTGGGCGCTGGCGAGCAATTTTTGTCACCCGGGTGGAATCCTTGACAATAATTCGCAGCGGCCCTAAATTCGGCCCAGATTTCAACCAGTTGAATTCATAGGTCAGCCCGGCAAAACGCCTAGGCAATCTGCGGCTCTGAGCTATTTGTTTGGGGTCGAGAGGGGTCAGAATCGATGGCGGTCAAACTCGGAGAGATGCTGGTCCGGGCTGGAATGATCAGCCAGGAGCAGTTGGACGAAGCCCTCGAATCGCAAAAAACCAACGGCGAAAAGCTCGGCTTCAACCTGGTCAAGCTCGGCTACGTCAAAGAAGACGACATCACCCAACTGCTTTCCGAGCAATACGGAGTCCCTTCCATCAACCTGCGTCATTTCGAGATCGACGAGACGGTCATCACCCTGATCCCCTCGGAAGTCGCGCAAAAGTACCTCGTGCTTCCCGTCAACCGCACCGGCGCGACGCTCACGATCGCGATGGCCGATCCGACCAACGTGTTCGCGATGGACGACATTAAGTTCATGACGGGCTACAACGTCGAGCCCGTCGTGGCGAGCGAAATCGCGATCCGTGAGGCCATCGAAAAATATTACGGCTCTCAACATGCCCTCGAACTTAAGAAGGTCATGGACGAGATGGCCGACGCCGATGCCGAGGCACTCGAGGTTCTGGAAGAGGACGAGGAACTCGATCTCAACGCACTCGAGGCGGCGACCGAAGAAGCGCCCGTGGTCAAACTCGTCAACATCATCCTGACCGATTCGATCAAGAAGAACGCTTCGGATATTCATATCGAGCCGTACGAGAAGGACTTCCGTGTGCGGTTCCGGATCGATGGCGTGTTGTACGAAATCATGCATCCGCCGTTGAAGCTGAAGGACGCGATGACGTCGCGCATGAAGATCATGGCCAAGCTGGACATCTCTGAAAAAAGGCTCCCACAGGACGGCCGGATCAAGGTCAAGATGAAGCTCGGTGGTAAGACCAAGGAAATGGATTACCGCGTTTCCGTGCTACCCACACTGTTCGGCGAGAAGATCGTGCTTCGTCTGCTCGACAAGGACAACCTGATGCTCGACATGACCAAGCTTGGTTTCGAGCAGGAGTCGCTGACCAAGTTCGAGCGCCAGATCCTCAAACCCTACGGGATGGTGCTGGTCACGGGACCGACGGGATCGGGGAAGACCAACACGCTGTACTCGTCGATGGCCCGGGTCAACACGCCCGAAACGAATATCATGACCGCCGAAGATCCGGTCGAGTTCAACATCCACGGGATCAACCAGGTCCAGACCAAAGAGTCGATCGGCCTCAACTTCGCCGCCGCGCTTCGCGCGTTCCTCCGCCAGGACCCGAACATCATCCTGGTCGGCGAGATCCGCGATTTTGAAACTGCCGAGATTGCCGTCAAGGCGGCGTTGACCGGCCACCTCGTGCTTTCCACCCTGCACACCAACGATGCTCCGTCGACGATCAACCGGCTGATGAACATGGGGATCGAACCGTTCCTGGTGGCCACGTCGGTCAACCTGATTTGCGCCCAGCGACTCGTGCGCCGCATCTGCCGCGAGTGCAAGGAGTCGATCCAGATGCCCACGCAGGCGTTGGTGGACATCGGCTTCTCGGTCGAGGACGCGCCCGGCCTGCAACTCCACAAAGGTCGTGGCTGCGGCAACTGCAACAACACCGGCTATCGAGGTCGCGTGGGGCTCTACGAAGTGATGGAGATTTCCGACGAAATCCGCGAGTTGATCCTCTCGGGTGCTTCGGCGATGGAACTCAGACGTAAGTCGATGGAGGAGGGGATGATTACCCTGCGCCAAAGCGGACTGCGAAAGATTCGAGACGGGGCGACATCGGTCGAAGAGGTCGTCCGTGAAACGGTACTTTAGGTTGGCACACGAGGTGGGACCGATCACTTACAACGCCGCGGCCCGGACAGCGAGTCTCGGGCTTCAAGGAGCCGAACGATGGGCGTGACGATGCATCAGTTGCTCAAGACCCTGGTCGACCAAGGGGGTACCGACTTGCACGTGACCACCAACACCGCGCCGCAGATCCGCGTGGACGGCAAGATGCTCCCGCTGCAAACGCCGCCGATGAGCCCGGCCGAAACCAAGAACGTGATCTACAGCGTTCTGACGGATTCTCAGAAGCACCGGTTCGAGGAAACCTTCGAACTGGATTTCTCGTTCGGTGTCAAGGGCTTGGCCCGCTTCCGTGCGAACGTTTTCTACCAGCGCGGCGCGGTGGCTGGCGCATTCCGCACGATCCCGTGGGAAATCAAGAACTTCAAGGAACTGGGATTGCCCCCGATCGTCGCCGCTCTGTGCGACAAGCCACGTGGCCTGATCCTCGTCACCGGACCGACCGGTTCAGGCAAAACGACGACGCTGGCCTCGATGCTGGACAAGGTCAACTCCGAGCGCAGGGAGCACATGGTGACGATCGAGGATCCGATCGAGTACCTGCACTCACACAAGAAATGCCTGGTCAACCAGCGTGAGCTACACGCCGACACTAAGTCGTTCCCGGCCGCGCTACGCTCCGTGCTGCGGCAGGATCCCGACATCGTGCTGATCGGCGAGATGCGCGATCTCGAAACGATCGAGTCAGCCCTACGGATCGCCGAGACCGGCCACTTGACGTTCGCGACGCTACACACGAATTCCGCGGCGCAGACGATCAACCGCATCATCGACGTTTTCCCGCCGCACCAGCAATCCCAGGTGCGGGCTCAACTGTCGTTGGTCCTGGAGGGTGTCCTATGCCAGGCGCTCTTGCCCAAGGCCAGCGGCCAGGGCCGGGCACTGGCGATGGAGATCCTGGTGCCGAACGCGGCGATCCGGAATTTGATCCGGGAGGACAAAGTTCACCAGATCTACTCCGCGATGCAGGTCGGCCAAAACAAATTCGGTATGCAGACATTTAACCAGTCGTTGTCCTCGCTCGTGCAGAACCGCAGCATTACCCGGGAACTGGCTCTCTCGATGTCGTCGCACCCCGACGAACTCGAAGAGATGCTGGCTCGCGGGGCCGGGGGACACCAACCGATTGGGGGGCCTGGCCGCATCGGCGTGGGTCGTCGTAAGGGCTAAAGGAGAGAATCGATGCCTAACTACAGTTGGAAAGGCCGGACCCGCGGCGGACGCGTTCAAGAAGGCGTGCTGGTCGCGGAGACCAAAGAGGCCGCGATCACCGCGCTGCGCAAACAGCAAATCATCGTCACCGCGGTCACCGAGAAGGGCAAGGAATTCGCTCTCCCGAAAATGGGCGGAGGGATTTCCCGTAAGGAAGTCGCGATCTTCACTCGTCAGTTCTCGGTGATGATCGACTCGGGCCTTCCGCTGGTGCAGTGTCTGGAGATCCTCGGATCGCAGCAGGACAATCGGACGTTCCAGAAAATTCTCTTCCAGGTCCGACAGGATGTCGAGTCGGGCGGGACGCTGGCGGAGTCGCTGCGCAAGCACCCGAAAGCATTCGACGACCTGTACGCCAACATGGTCGCTGCCGGTGAGGCCGGCGGTATCCTCGACACGATCCTGCAACGTCTATCCACCTACATCGAGAAGATCGTCAAACTGCGAGGGGCGATTCGATCCGCGTTGGTTTACCCGATCGCAGTGATCCTGATCGCTGTCGGCGTGGTCTGGATCATCCTCTGGAAAGTCATCCCGACGTTCGCGACGTTGTTCGAAGGACTCGGCGCGGCTTTGCCGCTACCGACACGGATCACGATTGCCGCATCGCATTTCATCGGATCATTCTGGTGGTTGATCTTCGGCTCGATCGGCCTTACGGGCTTCCTGCTCAACCGCTATTACAAGACTCACAGAGGACGGCGTCACATCGACCGAATCATGCTCAAACTACCCGTCATCGGGACGGTGCTGAAGAAGATCGCCGTTGCGCGGTTCTGCCGCACCCTGGGGACGCTGGTTTCCTCCGGTGTTCCGATCCTCGAGGCGCTCGAGATTACCGCCAAGACGTCCGGCAACGCGATCGTCGAAGACGCGATCATGGCCACGCGAGCCAGTGTGGAACAAGGTAAAACGATCGCCGAGCCGCTCAAGGCGACCGACGTATTTCCACCGATGGTCATCCAGATGGTCGCCGTCGGCGAACAGACCGGTGCGCTGGAAGTGATGCTTAACAAGATCGCCGACTTCTACGAAGACGAGGTCGATGAAGCGACGGCCAACCTGTTGGCGCTGATGGAGCCGGTCATGATCTGCGGCCTCGGCGGAATCATCGGCGGCATCGTGATTTCGATGTACCTGCCGATGTTCGACTTGATGAGTAAGATCGGCTAACCCTTCGCACATGGAGGGTGTCGGCGCCCGGCTGAGGACGCTAGACACTGCGGCGGTGGCCAACGTAATTCGGGGTGGGCGCTTGATGCACGTTTCTGAACGAGAAAGCCAGCTTCGCTGGCTGATGACGCTTCGCGTCGTGATCGTGACAACGCTGCTGATCTGCGTCTTCAGCATCGAGTTGCTGCTGCGCCCCGAACTCTCGCTCCGCCCGCTGTTTACCCTGGCCGCCATCGCCTACGGCATGGTCCTGTTGTACGGCATGCTCGACCGCTGGATCTCCGGCACCCGGCTGTTCGCGATGATCCAGTTATTCGGCGACGCGTCCTTGATTACCGTGTTCGTCGGGATGACCGGCGGGCTGGACAGCCCGATGTCGTTCCTCTACTTGCTGCCGATTTCCGTCGCTTCCATGTTGCTGTATCGCAGCGGCGGGATTGCGACGGCGCTAATCTGCTGGGCGCATTACGGCGCCCTCGTTTTCTGGGGCCCGGAGTATTGGCCCGCGGGAATGGCCTCGGTTCCGGCACTCCGGCCCGAAGCGGACCGCGTGATTTACTTTCTGGTCGCCCATCTAGTGGCGCTCGTTGCAGTAGCGTTGTTGTCGTCGTACCTGTCGGAGCGGCTCCGCACGCAGGGTCGCGAACTCGACGAACGCCGCGCCGCCCTGGCGCGTTTGCAGGCGCTCAACGAGAACATTGTCAGCTCGATCAACAGCGGCCTGATCACGACCGACTCTCACGGCACGATTAATTTCATGAACCGCGGGGGCAGCGAGATTCTCGAGCGGAGTTCGTGCGAAGTCGAGGGACTGGGGGCAATGGAACTCTTCCGTCTGGATGGGGACTTTCTGCTGGAGATCAAGCGTCAACTACTGGTGAGCCGGAGGTTCCGTTTCGAGGAGTGGTTTGCGACGCCCGGGGGCCGCAAGATCTTTCTCGGGATAGCGGTTTCGAATCTCCACGACAAGACGGGCCGCCCGCTGGGCTTGATTTTCATATTCCAGGACCTGACCGATATCCAGGCGCTCGAGAACGAAGTTCGGCTCAAGGAACGTATGGCGGCGCTGGGCGAGATGGCGGCTGGGATGGCCCACGAATTGCGCAACCCATTGGCCGCGATCAGCGGCTCGGTCCAGTACCTCAAGGGTGACCTGCAACTCAAGGGCGAGCAGCTTGAACTGATGGAGATCATCCTCCGCGAGTCGGAACGTCTCGATCACGCGATCCGGGATTTCCTGACGTTTGCGAAGCCCGGCGCCTTTGCGCCCTCGCCGACCGATCTGGTCAAGCTCGTCGAGGATCAACTCAAACTGCTCGGCAAGAGCCACGAGCTGACCAAGCGGCATCGGCTCGAGACCGTATTCGAGGAACGGAGCGTCATTTGCGAGGTCGACGCCAACCGTATCAAACAAGTGTTCTGGAATCTGGCCACCAATGCCCTCAAGGCGATGCCCGATGGAGGCACGCTGAGCATAGCGGTGCGGCGATTCGGAGAGGAACGGGTCGAGATTCGTTTCTCGGATACCGGCGTCGGCATGGACGCGGAGTTGCAAATGCGTTACTTCCAACCGTTCAGCAGTTCGTTCAGCGAGGGAACCGGACTCGGGGCTGCGATTGTTTACCGCCTGGTGGAAGAGCACGGTGGCCGGATTCAGGTGGATAGTCGGGAGGGAGAGGGGACATCGGTGAGCGTCGTGCTTCCGCAATCGCAACTTCCGGCCCCGGTGTTGGCTGTCGGAGGCGAGCGGTGAGCAAGATTCTCGTGGTCGAAGACGAAAAGAGCATGCGCGACTTGCTCGGGTTGATGCTGCGCAAGGAGGGCTACTCGGTCGCGACCGCGGATTCCGCTCTGCGGGCGAAGCAGTTGGTCGAGTCCGGTGAGAGTTTCGATCTTGTCGTCAGCGATGTTTCGATGCCGGGAATGTCCGGTCTCGACCTGTTGCGCGAGATGCGTCGGCTCGCACCCAGGACGGCGGTCGTGATCATGACCGCGTACGGGACCAAGCAGACTGCCATCGAGGCGCTCAACGAAGGCGCCAGCTACTACGTCGAAAAACCGTTCGATCTGGACGAAATGAAGGTCGTCATCGACAAGACGTTGAGGCAGACGGAATTGTTCGTCGAGAACGAAGGGCTGCGTGAGCAGAACCGCGACTTGCGTAAGGAGTTGCGCGGTAACTTCGAGGGCCTGATCGGACGCAGCCAGAAGATGAAGTCAATTTTCGAGCTGATCGAGCGTGTCGCCGGGACCAGCAGCACGATCATGGTTTCCGGGGAGTCGGGCACCGGGAAGGAACTGATCGCCCGCGCCGTCCACTACAATTCCGGGAGGCGCGAGCGACCGTTCGTGTCGATCAACTGTGGCGCGCTGCCGGACGAACTCCTCGAGAGTGAACTATTCGGGCACATGAAGGGTTCGTTCACCGGGGCGACGGACACCAAGAAAGGCCTGTTCGAGGTCGCTTCCGGCGGGACGATCTTCCTCGACGAGATCGGTGAGACGTCGAGTGCGATGCAGATCAAGTTGCTGCGTGTGCTGCAGGAGCGGTGTATTCGCCGCGTCGGCGGGACCGATGAAATCAACGTCGATGTCCGTGTGATCACGGCGACCAACCAGGATCTCGAACAGTTGGTTCGCGAAAAGAGGTTCCGCGAGGACCTGTTCTACCGCATCAATGTGATCGCGATCCGCATGCCGGCGCTGCGTGAAAAGCGTGAGGATATTCGAGCGCTTGCCGAGCACTTCCTCGACAAGTACCGTGAACGCGTCGGGAAGTCGATCTCCCAAGGGTTCTCACAGGATGCCCTGGAGTGTCTGGAGCAGTACGATTGGCCGGGGAACGTGAGGCAGCTCGAGAACGTGGTCGAGCGCGCGGTGGCGCTGGAGGCCGCGGAGCAGATTCGGCCGGAAAGCCTTCCGGCTGAGGTGCGGAAAAATGTCGGCCACAGTGCCGTTGACCCGATCGTCATACCGGGGTCCGGTCTGGATCTCGAACAGCACCTGGAAGACCGGCGTCGGCGCTACATGGAGGAAGCGCTGGAGCGCACCGGTTCGGTCCAGACGCATGCAGCGGAGTTGCTCGGGATGACCTTCCGTTCGTTCCGTTACTTTGCCAAGAAATATCGGCTCACGGGCCGTGACGATGTTCGGAGTCCCGAGGATGCGGAATCGCTTGAAGCGGCCGTTGTGGCGGGTGATGGGAACTGACATATATTGTCAACTCGCTGGCCTCGCGACCGACGCTTGGTGGCAATAGCGCAGAAGGTAGTGCTGCGGCGGGTCCTAACTGGATCGAGATAATTTTACTTAACTCACTTGTTATGAATAACTTAACTCCATAAGGTAACTCCAGGATTCAAGCTGGCATCGAGGTTGCTGTACTAGGGGGTCGGACCCGAAAATGGAGGCTGAAGAAATGACCCAACGTAACCAAAAGGGTTTTACCCTGATCGAGCTGCTGATCGTCGTAGCGATCATCGGCATCATCGCGGCCATCGCGATCCCGAACCTGTTGAACGCGATCGACCGCGGTAAGCAGAAACGTACGATGGCGGATCTCCGCTCTGTCGGTACGGCGGTCGAGTCCTACTCGATCGACAACAACGTGTACCCTGTTGCGGCGGCGATGTCCGCGCTCGAGCCACTCATCGAGCCCATTTACATCCGCACGGCCCCGTTGACTGACGGTTGGAGCCGCGACTTCCAGGTGGCGGCCACGATCGGCGAGTACACGCTTTGCTCCGGCGGTAAAAATGGCGGCACCTGCACGTCGGACGGCGGTGGCAAGATGAATCTCTTCGACGATTCGATCACGTTCACTGGCGGCGGGTTCGTACAGTGGCCGGAAGGCTCACAGCAGTAAACCCTGACTGCGAATGGTTTCTGGAAAGGGCCCCGGTGACGGGGCCCTTTCTTTATTTGTGGACCCCCTCCTTGACACGGGTTCTGACCCTGGGTTATTTGTTGTTTGGGGTCAGACCTCAGGTCTGACCCCAGTCATCACTGACTGCTGTGAGCGAATCGTCCCCATCTTCCGTCGCCGGCCGCGAGTGGTTGATTCCCGCCGCGATTCTTTTTCTTGTCGGCCTGTTTCCCCCCGAAACCCGTCCCGAATCCCTGATCGGATGCGCGGTTCTCTGTTCGTTGGGCGCGCTCGTGCTCTGGATTGGTCGACTCGACGGCGCGCGCGCCCTGATTCCACTGCTCGTCAGCGCTTCAGCGTGCGGTTTCGCATTGACTGCAAGCAGCGATGGTGTGCTGTTGATGGTTTGGTCCCGCGTGGTTCTGGCGATTGCCGTCGGGTGGGTGTTCTTCTGCCTGCCCAAGGACCTACGTACGGGCCAGTGGTTGGTCGGCGTACTCGCCGTGACTGGCACGTGGGCGTCGTTGCACGCGATCCATCAGAGGGGGTGGGGACTCGAAGCGTTGGCCCAGGCCATCCGTCAGGGTGCAGTGGTTCCCGACGCCGAGCTGGTCCTGGTGCGCGCCGAGGTGGGGCGGGCGTTTGCTGCGTTCCCGACGCCGGCTGCCCTCGGTGGGTACCTCGTGCTCACGATCAGCGTCCTGGCGGGAGCCGCGTGGGCAGCCCGGGGTGTGCGCCGCTGGTTTCTTGTCGGCCTCGGTGGGGTCCAGATCGCCGGACTCGCCTGCACCGAGTCGGTGACCGCGGTCCTGGCCGCGTTCGGCGCCGTGGCGTTGGCGCTCGCAGCGGGGCAGGTTTCGCGTCGCGTCGCTCTTGTCGGCCTTGTGTTGGTCGGTGTCGGCGTAGGGGGGATCTTCCTCGTCCGTGGTCGCGAAGTGCTCGATATCGGCGGCGAGGACACGCCGTGGTCGCTCCGCGCGAAGAACTTCCGGATTGCCGTCGAGATGATCGAGGATCATCCGTGGAGCGGCGTCGGTCCGGGGGCCTTCGGCGAGCACTACCCCGCGTACCGGCGGGCCGGGGACAACGAAACCCAATACGCCCACAACCTCCCGCTTCAAATGGCCGCCGAGCTGGGCTTGCCGCTCGGTGCCGGTGTCAGCGTGGTCTTCTTCGTCCTGTTCTGCGGGCCGCTGTTCCGACGCGCGGCCGAGTCGCAGCCGTTGACGCGCGGCATCGAGATTGGTCTCGCCGCGTTCGCGCTGCAGAACCTGGCCGATTTCACGGCGTACCTGCCGTCGATCCTCTGGACCGCTGTGATGTTGCGCGCCGCGGTGGCCCGTCGCGACGCACTGGCGTGGTCGTGGCCTTCACGGATTCCGGCCCTCGCCGCGCTCGTATTGACGTTGATCGCCGCAGCGGTCGCCGTCGGGACCGCACGCGGTGAGCAGCACGCCTGGCTCGCGCGGCAGGCCGTCGCGTCCGGCGACCTCCCGGATGCGCTCAGCAAGGCCGAGCGCGCGGCCGCGATCGCTCCCTGGGACGCGGACCATTGGATCGGACTGGCCCAACTCCGTGCGGCCGCCGCGGACGAGGAGCAGCGCGCCGGCGCACTCGAATTGGCCGACCGAGCCGTGCGGTGGGTCCCGCACCGGGCCGCGGCACGTGATCTGCGCGGCCGTCTGCGTTTCACGGCGGGGGATTATTCGGGCGCTTATGTCGACGCCCGGGACGCGACGCGTCTGTACCCGATGCACGTGCCTTACGCCGATCGTTTGGACGAGATCGAGCGCTGGCTTGCCGAGCGAGCGACACGGTGAGACCCGGACCGGCGATCCTCGGCGGGGGACTTCTCGCCGTGTTGGTGCTGGCCACGCTGGGGAACGCCGGGAGTCAACCGGACGTCCTGTTCGCCTGGCATGCCGTGCTGTTCGTGACGGTGCTGGCATCCTGGTGGTTTGCCGTTCCCGGCGGAACCGGACGGCGGCCCGCCGCCGGGGTCGGCCTCGCATTGGCGGTTCTGGTCCTGGTTATGGTCATCGGGTTTGCCCGAGCCGCGTACACGTACGCGGCCTGGATGACGGTGGTCGAAGTGGCCGCGTTCATCGCGACATTCATGCTGGCGATACGCAACGGAAGTTGGCTCGTCACTTGGATGGGACCGGTGCTGGTGCTGGTGGGTTGGTTCCAGACGGCGCTTCTCGTTTTCCAGCGGTTCGTGCTGGAGAACCCGCGTCCCGCGGGTACGTTCCTCAACCCGAACTACCTTGCCGGATGGTTCGCCGCGACGATCCTGTTCTGCGCCGGTCGCTGGATCGCGGCCCCGGACTCCCGTGCCGCCCGGTGGTACGCGCTCGCGACTGCTCCGCTGTTCGCCGGTTTCGTGCTGAGCGGATCGCGCGGCGCGTTGATCGGGATCGTGGCCGGGAGCATGCTGCTCGCCGCCCTCGTCTGGCCCGCGTTGAAGCCGGGGCGACGTCGAGGCCTGGTCGCGCTTCTTGTGGTCGTAGGCTTGGCGGGCGGCGCCACCCTGGCCCTGCGGATGCGCCAACCCGACCCCTACCGGTACCAACGTCTGAAGATCTGGCAAGCGTCGCTGACACCGCTTTTGTCCGCGCCGTGGGCCGGAACCGGTCCGGGGCAATTCGTTCGCGAGGCGCCGAACCTGCAATTCCCGGACGGTCGTGGCGCGCTGCGCTACGACCGTGGGTTCCGGACGACCCATTCCGACTGGATCCGCGTCGCGGCCGAATTCGGCTGGCCGGGGGTTGCCGCATTCGGCTGGATCGTCGTCTCCGTGCTCGCGCACGTGGCGCGCCGGCGGCGGAGTTCCGATCCGGTGGACGCCGCCGCTCTGGCGGCACTGGCCTGCCTGTTCGTCCACGCGGGCGTCGACAACCTGTCGCGTGCACCGGCGCTCTACTTGTTGGGTGCGGCGTTCTTCGGGGTCGTGACCGCCGTCGAAGGTCCCGCGCGGCGCACCGTCCGTCCGTCGTGGCGGTTGTTCGCGGTCGGTGTGGCGGTGCATCTTTTCCTGATCGGCGATCTGGCGCCGTGGCGCGGATGGTCGGAACGCGGCGCGACGCCGGCGCCTTCCGGCTCCGCACTACGGGCGACCGTCTGGAACCCTGCCGATGCCGAGGCGTCGATGCTCTGGGCCGAGGTGCGACTGTCGCAAGGGTTGCACGACTTGAGCGCGTATGCCGCGGCTCGGCCGCTCGCGGAGCGGGCCGTCCAATTGTCGCCGCGAGACGGAGAACTGCTTCGTAGGCTGGCGAGAATCGAGGTCGCCGCGGTGGGCGTCCTGCCGTTCGACCGCGCCGGACGGGAGCGCATCGCCTCGTTGTACCGGGATTCCGAGGCCTTGCAGCGCAGCAATCCGGGCGTCCCCATCGAGCTTGCGGCGTTCCTGCTGGATGCCGGCGACCCGGCGGGTGCGCGCCGCGCTGCCGAGCGGGCGTTGAACATCGAACCGCAGGCCGTCGCGCCGCGACTACTGCTTGCCCGTGCGTTGCTCGAGGCCGGTGACCCGGAACGAGCCCGGAAACTGATGGACGAAATGGAATCGCTCATGAGCCGGAACTCCGCCGAGGCGCAAACCAGCGACTACGCTCGGGACTTGCTGACGGTCGACCCCGCCCTGGTGCGGCAAGTCCGCGCCGGAATCGAGGCGGCTCGACAGGCCGAGTCGGCCGGCGCTAGATTCGACCCCGGAAGCCAGGAGGACGAGGCCGGCTCTAGCCGGTCCATGGACTGATGTCGGGACCCCTCGTATCGACGGTCGTGCTCACGCGCGACCGACCAGAGGCGCTACGGCGATGCCTCGGCTCGCTACGCGCCAACAGTTACCGACCGCTCGAGATCGTCATCAGCGACAACGGCTCGGAAGCCGGGCGGCGCGCGGCCCGGGACTGGTTGGCGGGATGGGGCGCGGACCCCGCCCGTCAAGTACATCGAGTGCCCGCCCGACGGATTCGCGGCGTTACGCCAACGCAGTTACGAGCACGCGGAAGGGGAGTTCGTCGTCAGCATCGACGACTGCGAGGCCGCCCCGACATGCTCGAACGTGTGGTGCGGCGCTTCCAAAGCGAACCGGATGTCGGGATGATCGGCGGGCGGCTCGAGAACATCGGGTTCGAGGGCGCGGAGCGATACAAGGGGCGCGGCCGCCCCGGTATCAACGGACGCTATGGCATCGGTCGGTTCGACTGGGGGCGATCCGCCGACCAGCTGGTGGCGATTCTCGAACAGTCTTTACGGCCGCGCGAGCCAGCGCATGTTTAACCCGTCCTACGTCGGCCCGCGACAGGACATCCTGCGCTTGGTCCCACCGGGGCTGAAACGCGTGCTCGACGTGGGTTGTAGTGTGGGCACGCTGGGCCAGGCGCTGCGGGAACGGGGTGCCGAGGTTACCGGCATCGAGATCGATCCGCGCATGGCCGCCGAGGCG
>SMVB01215092.1_pt1 | contig 12883 bp, 5 predicted proteins | sample 2456461 | NCBI WGS metagenome assembly SMVB01 (sample SAMN11095934, study PRJNA526329) | marine sediment metagenome | biome: Marine sediment; feature: Surficial sediment; material: Deep marine sediment; isolation source: Hadal surficial sediment | place: Pacific Ocean | collected 2014-05 | depth 0-1...
CGGAGATTGAGAACACGTCCTCAACCGGCATCAAAAAGGGCTGGTCAATGGCACGCTCTGGCTCGGGGATGTAAGAGTCCAGGGTCTCTATCAGCAGTTTCACTGAAGAGGTACCCAGGCCGTTCTCGTCTTCGCCGTTCAAGGCCATCAGGGCAGAGCCACAGATGATAGGCGTGTCGTCACCGGGGAATTCGTACAGGTCCAGCAGCTCGCGCAGCTCCATTTCGACCAGTTCTTTCATCTCTTCGTATTCTTCGGAGTCTGCTCCGCCGCAATCTTCGGCCAGCAGGTCAGCCTTGTTCAGGTAAACCACGATATAGGGTACGCCAACCTGACGCGCCAGCAGGATGTGCTCGCGGGTCTGGGGCATAGGGCCGTCGGTGGCGCCACAAACCAGGATAGCGCCGTCCATCTGGGCAGCACCGGTGATCATGTTCTTCACATAATCAGCGTGTCCCGGGCAATCTACGTGGGCGTAGTGACGGTTCGGAGATTCGTATTCAACATGAGACGTGGCAATAGTGATACCGCGCTCGCGCTCTTCCGGTGCATTATCAATACCGTCAAAAGCAACAAACTCACCACCCCACTCCTCGGCGCAAACACGAGTCAGTGCCGCTGTCAGCGTGGTCTTGCCGTGGTCAACGTGACCAATGGTGCCCACATTGACGTGGGGCTTACTACGTTCAAACTTTTCCTTTGCCATGTTCAATCACCTCTGTGTGAGATTCAGTTACTTTGTAAGATTCTTGGAAATAATATCTTCCGCGATATTTTTGGGCGCTTCAGAGTACTTTTCAAACTCCATGGTGAAGGTCGCACGGCCCTGAGTGGCAGAACGCAAATCGGTTGCGTAACCAAACATTTCAGCCAGCGGCACATCGGCAGTAACCACCTTGCCCTGGGGGTTTTCATCCATACCCAGAATTAGCCCGCGCCTACGGTTGAGGTCGCCCACAACATCACCCATGTTGATTTCAGGTGTTACCACCTCAACACGCATCATAGGCTCAAGCAATACCGCACCGCCTTCCTGTGAAAGCTTCTTGGTCGCCAGGGAGCCGGCGATTTTAAACGCCATCTCGTTGGAGTCCACATCGTGGAAAGAGCCGTCATAAAGCGTGGCTTTCAGGCCCAGCAGGGGGTAACCCGCCAGAACACCATTTTTCATCTGCTCCTGGATACCCTTCTGTACCGCGGGAATATACTCTCTGGGCACGGCGCCACCAACAACCTCGTTGACAAATTCCAGGCCTTCAGCATTCTGGTCTTCCGCGGGCTCAAACTTGATCCAGACGTGACCATACTGACCGCGACCACCCGATTGACGTACAAACTTACCCTCAATCTCAGTTGTGTTGCGAATAGCTTCACGGTAGGCCACCTGGGGCTTGCCAATGTTTGCCTCAACATCGAACTCACGGCGCATTCTGTCAACCAGGATATCCAGGTGCAATTCGCCCATGCCGGAAATAATCGTCTGGCCGCTCTCCTCATCGGTCTTGACCCGGAACGAGGGATCTTCCTGGGCCAGTTTGCCCAGTGCAACACCCATTTTTTCCTGGTCGGCCTTGGTCTTGGGCTCGACCGCAACCGAAATAACCGGCTCGGGAAACTCCATACGCTCCAATATGATTGGCTTGTCGATAGCACACAGGGTGTCACCGGTGGTCACATCCTTGAGGCCAATGGCTGCGGCAATATCACCCGCCAGTACTTCCTTGATCTCTTCCCGGCTGTTGGCGTGCATTTGCACCATACGGCCCACACGCTCTTTCTTCTGTTTAACCGAGTTGTAAACACCCGTGCCACTTTGCAGCGTACCGGAATAAACACGGAAGAACGTCAGGGTACCGACAAAGGGGTCGGTAGCAATTTTAAAAGCCAGGGCGGAAAACGGTGCGTCGTCATCTGCCTCGCGGGTTGCGGGGGTCTCACCATCCATCAAGGTGCCTTCAATCGGTTTCACCTCAGTGGGCGATGGCAGGTAATCTATGACCGCATCCAGCATGGCCTGAACGCCCTTGTTCTTAAAGGCCGAACCACCAATAACGGGAACAATTTCATTGGCCAGGGTGCGCGCGCGAATACCGGCTTTGATTTCCTCTTCGGTCAGCTCGCCACCCTCAAGGTACTTCGTGGTCAGCTCGTCGTTTGCCTCTGCTGCGGCCTCAACCACGAACTCACGCATCTCTCTGACAACGTCAACCATGTCTTCAGGTACATCATGGTACTCAAAGGTCATGCCCTGGTCTTCTTCATTCCAGATAATGGCCTTGTTTTTTATCAAGTCGACAACGCCCTTGAATTCCTCTTCCGCACCGATGGTCATTTGCAGCGGCACGGGGTTCGCGCCCAGGCGGTCCTTCAACTGCTCGACAACCATCATAAAGTCGGCGCCGGCCCTGTCCATTTTGTTAACGAAGACCATGCGAGGCACTTCGTAACGGTTGGCTTGACGCCACACCGTCTCGGTTTGGGGCTGCACACCGGACGAGCCACACAGCACTACCACCGCGCCATCCAACACCCGCAGGGAACGCTCCACCTCAATGGTGAAGTCCACGTGTCCGGGCGTGTCGATGATATTGATGCGATAGTTTTCAAACTGCCCGTCCATACCCTTCCAGAAACAGGTCGTCGCTGCAGCCGTGATGGTAATACCACGCTCCTGCTCCTGCTCCATCCAGTCCATGGTGGCAGCACCATCGTGCACCTCACCCATCTTGTGCGACAGGCCGGTGTAAAAAAGTACACGCTCTGTAGTGGTGGTTTTACCCGCATCTACGTGGGCGACAATACCGATATTGCGGTATCGAGAAATAGGTGTCTTACGTGCCACGATTAAATCCTCAGCATCGGGTTGCAGTGCAACCGATTAAAAACGGTAGTGAGAGAAAGCCTTGTTCGCTTCCGCCATACGGTGTACGTCTTCACGCTTCTTCACAGCGTTACCCTTGCCTTGAGAGGCATCGATGATCTCTCCGGCCAGGCGCTGGCGCATGGACTTCTCACCGCGGTTACGGGCGTACTCAACCAGCCAACGCATGGACAGCGCAATACGGCGGGAGGGACGCACTTCAACGGGCACCTGATAGGTGGCACCACCCACACGACGGGATTTTACTTCCACCATGGGTGCGATATTTTCCAATGCTTGGTCAAAAGCCTCTATAGGATCTTTGCTCAGGCGCTCCTGAACAATGTCCAGAGCACCGTAAACGATGGTCTCTGCGACAGATTTTTTACCGGAAACCATGACATGGTTCATGAACTTTGCCAGTGTCACATTGCCGTATTTTGGATCTGGCAATACTTCACGTTTGGCGACTACTCGTCTTCTTGGCATTTTATGCCCCTCTATCTCTTCAGGTTAATCCGAACACTGTCCTGCCACAAAAGCGGGGGAGGCAGTGGTTCAGCCTTACTTACATTCGCTTAGCTTAAAAGGCCAGCGTAACTTTTTGCCTTACTTAGGGCGCTTGGTACCGTACTTGGAGCGACCTTGCTTACGGTCGGCGACTCCAGAGGTGTCCAGGCTGCCACGTACGGTGTGATAACGCACACCAGGCAAATCTTTTACCCTACCGCCACGAATCAGAACAACACTGTGCTCCTGCAGGTTGTGGCCTTCACCGCCGATATACGAAGAAACTTCGAATCCGTTGGTCAGGCGCACCCGGCAGACTTTGCGCAGTGCAGAGTTCGGCTTCTTGGGCGTGGTAGTGTAAACGCGCGTACAAACACCGCGGCGCTGCGGGCAGGCCTGCAGAGCGGGTACGTCGCTTTTAGCTACTTTGCGCTTTCTGGGCTTACGAACCAATTGATTGATCGTTGCCATTGCGTTAAAACTCCAGTTTTAGTCAATTTTCAAGGCCATTTGGCCATTTCCATGCCCCCAGAAACGATGGGACGCACAGACTTCCCCCAAAAAGAGGAGGCGGCATTTTATAGATGCTGTGGGCTGGAGTCAACCTGATTCGTAGCCGTAGCAGGCAACCATTATGGTAATTTGGGGCATCCCGCTTGGTCGCCCTGGTTTATGCCCCGCTTGGTTGGAGCCCCACGCCCGTGCGAGGCATAAAAGGGTGCAATACAGCTACCCGGGCAGGATTCGACAAGCATGATTGCAGGTTTCAGTATGTAGAGCTGCACGCTGTGCGGGACACACTATCAGGGCGTGGGGTTCCAACCAAATAGTGTGTCACGTGCGGCGTGCAGCGGGTACAAACCACCACGGCAATGCATCAAATCAACCTGCAGCTGTTAACCGAAAGAGCTCTACACTGTACGAGGCACACCATACGGGCGTGGGGTTCCACCAATTGGTGTGTCACGAGCAGTGTAGAGCGGGTTTTACCACCGGTACGACGACTATCTGCTACCGTCCCTCACCAGTTTGCCGTCATACAAACGCGGCTCATCACAATCCACCACGCCATCGAAGGTCTTCATCGCCCGTTGCCAGCCACCGTTATTGGCGTAGGTCTCAAAGACCCGACCCAGCTGGGCGTAGGAGGCATAGGCACTGACAGCGTAATAATCGAACTCGATATCACCCGCACCCAGGGCCGGCCACAGGATCCAGCTACCCGACTGGGAGTCGTTCTCGACCAAATAGTCCGAAAATGACTTATGCGCTTTGTACACGTCGTCGGAGGTTTTACCCTCTGCAATAGTACAGCTGGCAAATTGCACCAGTGGCGTCTTATTGGGCTTGCCCGTGGGGGCGTTGACTACCTGTGAAGAGAACAGGGCATGAAAGCCGCCACAGTCAATCACCGCATCGTAGGCCATGGCTATCTCGCCGGCAGAATCCCGGTAGGCCTGCATGCCACCGCCCATACTGGCGCCATCGGGCCACACCCCTATCCAACCCACGTCAAAGGGCTCTTCGGAGGAGCGAAACTGCGGGGTAATGGTCCACGCTGAATAGCCCTTGTTTTGCTTATCGGACCATTTATTGAAGCGGGCGTTGACCTTATCCAGATCTTTCATGCCCATACCGTCCTGGTAAGTGCAGGCGAAAAGCTCCAGGGGAACCGCTTTTGCGTCCTGTGCCTGTACGCCCTGCCCCCAGGCCATAGCTACCGCTAACAGACCCATTACCACTGTGTGTAATTTTTTCATTGTTCTATACCTTTTCGGTGATTGTTACCGCACAAAATTGTGCCTGCGCGAACACCTATAAAGGTAGACTAGTTTCCCATTTGTACAACTTCAAACAAAAAGCGGCGGGTGTTGCCACCGGCCGCTTCGAATTTCACCAAAGAGCACTAGCCGTCGGCTTGCAGGGCCTCGGTCAGCGCCGCTTCGATATCCTGGGCACTGACAGTGACCTCCTTATCCGCCTCACGCTTCTTCTTGCGCTCTTCGTGATAGGTCAAGCCAGTACCGGCGGGTATCAAACGGCCCACGATCACGTTTTCCTTCAGGCCACGCAGGTAATCGCGCTTGCCGGTTACCGCCGCTTCGGTCAACACCCGGGTGGTCTCCTGGAAGGAGGCCGCCGAGATAAAGCTCTCGGTTGCCAGAGATGCCTTGGTAATACCCAACAGCTCCCGTTCCGCGGTAGCGGTCACCAGGCCTTCAGCAACCAGACGCTCATTCTCTTCCAGGAAAGTGGTGTACTCAACCTGCTCGCCTTTGATCAGCTTGGAATCGCCGGAGGATGTGATAACAACCTTGCGCAGCATCTGGCGAACAATCACCTCGATGTGCTTGTCGTTAATTTTCACGCCCTGCAGACGGTAAACCTCCTGAATCTCGGTCACGATATACCTGGCCAACTCCTCGATACCTTTCAGACGCAGGATATCGTGTGGAATTAATGGCCCCTCGGATACCACTTCACCCTTGTCTACGTGCTCACCCTCGAACACGGAGAGGTGACGCCACTTGGGAATCAACGCCTCGTAATGATCGGAGCCGTCCGCCAATGGCTTGCCATCGGTAGGTGTAATGACCAGCCGGCGCTTGCCCTTGGTTTCCTTACCAAAGCTCACCGTACCTGATATTTCAGCCAGGATGGCGGCTTCCTTGGGCTTGCGTGCCTCGAACAAGTCGGCAACGCGGGGCAGACCACCGGTAATATCACGGGTCTTGGAGCCCTCCTGCGGAATACGCGCGATGACGTCACCCGCCTCAATGTTGGCACCATCTTCCAGGCTGACCATGGCGTTCGCTGGCAGGAAGTAATGGGCTGGCACGTTGGTGCCCGCCAGGCAAAGCTCCTCACCTTTTTCATCGACCAGGGCCACCGCCGGGCGAATATCCTTACCGGCAGTTGGGCGCTCGGTGGCATCCAAAATAGAGATGCTGCTCAGACCGGTCAGCTCATCGGTCTGGCTCTTGACGGTAATACCGTCTTCCATGCCACTGAATTTAACCCGTCCCGCCACTTCAGTGATGATGGGGTGCGTATGGGGGTCCCAGTTGGCAACAACATCGCCAGCGGCCACTTTAGTATTGTCAGCCACCTTAATAACGGCGCCATAGGGCAGTTTGTAGCGCTCGCGCTCGCGGCCTCGAGTATCGAGCAGTGACAGCTCGCCGGAGCGGGATACCGCAACCAATGTGCCATCCTTGCGTTCCACAAACTTGAGGTTGTGCAGACGCACAGTACCTTCATTCATCACCTGAATACTGTCTTTCGCCGTGGCACGCGATGCCGCACCACCAATGTGGAAGGTACGCATGGTGAGCTGGGTTCCCGGCTCGCCGATAGACTGGGCGGCAACCACACCAACGGCCTCACCCATATTCACCCGGTGGCCTCTGGCCAGATCACGGCCGTAGCAGGTGTAGCAAATACCGTGGCGCGTTTCACAGGTAATGGGTGAGCGCACTTCGATTTCGTCTATACTCATCGCTTCCAGACGGGTGATCCACAACTCATCCAGCATGGTGCCAGCGGTGAGGGCGATTTCGTCTTCGGTACCTGGCTTGATCACGTCCCTGGACACAATACGGCCCAGCACTCGATCACCCAGGGTTTCGATGATGTCACCACCATCGATAACCGGCGTCATCATCAGGCCCTGGTCGGTGCCACAATCGGCCTCGGTAACCACCAGATCCTGGGCGACATCCACCAGGCGGCGCGTGAGATAACCGGAGTTAGCGGTTTTCAACGCGGTATCGGCCAGACCCTTACGGGCGCCGTGGGTGGAGATAAAGTACTGCAGTACGCTCAAACCTTCGCGGAAGTTAGCCGTAATGGGCGTCTCAATAATTGAGCCATCCGGCTTGGCCATCAGGCCACGCATACCGGCCAACTGGCGTATCTGTGCCGGGGAGCCCCGCGCGCCGGAGTCAGCGTAGATGTACACCGAGTTAAATGACTCCTGCTGTTCTTCTTCGCCATCGCGATTGATCACCGACTCGGTAGAGAGACCATCCATCATGGCCTTGGACACCAGGTCGTTGGCCCGAGACCAGATATCGATCACCTTGTTATACTTCTCGCCCTGGGTCACCAGGCCGGCGGCGTACTGGTCTTCGATCTCCTTAACTTCAGCCTCCGCCATGGCGATCAGCTTGTTCTTGTCCTTGGGAATAACGAAATCGTTGATGCCGATAGAACAACCGGAGCGTGTTGAATACTCATAACCGGTGTACATCAACTGGTCGGCGAAGATCACCGTTGCCTTGAGCCCCACCATGCGATAGCACTGATTGATGATGCGGGAAACGGCCTTTTTGTTCATGGATTGGTTAACCATCTCGTAGGCGATGCCCTCGGGCACAATTTCCCACAGTAAGGCGCGACCAACCGTAGTGTCCACGATGAAGGTACGCGAGGTGCTCTCACCGTCCTCGTGCTTGACCACTTCGCTGACGCGCACTTTAACCCGCGCCTGCAGATGTACATTGCCGCTGATATAAGCGCGGTGTACTTCAGAGATATCGGCAAATACAGTGCCCTCGCCCTTGGCGTTAACCCGCGAACGGGTCATCCAATACAGACCCAGGATAACGTCCTGAGACGGTACAATAATGGGCTCGCCACTGGCGGGAGACAAGATGTTGTTGGTCGACATCATCAGGGCGCGCGCTTCCAGCTGGGCCTCGATGGTCAGTGGTATGTGTACTGCCATCTGGTCGCCGTCAAAGTCGGCGTTGTAGGCGGTACAGACCAGGGGGTGCAGCTGTATGGCTTTACCCTCGATGAGCACCGGCTCAAACGCCTGGATACCCAGACGGTGCAAGGTGGGCGCCCGGTTCAGCAGTACCGGGTGCTCGCGTATCACTTCGGCGAGAATATCCCACACCTCCGCCGGCTCGCGTTCAACCATCTTCTTGGCGGCCTTGATGGTGGTAGCCAGACCGCGGGCTTCCAACTTGCCAAAAATAAAGGGCTTGAACAGTTCCAGGGCCATCTTCTTGGGCAGGCCACACTGGTGCAAACGCAGCGTGGGACCAACCACAATCACCGAGCGGCCAGAGTAATCGACGCGCTTACCCAGTAAGTTCTGACGGAAACGCCCCTGCTTGCCTTTAATCATATCGGCGAGAGACTTCAGCGGGCGCTTGTTGGAACCGGTAATGGCTCTGCCGCGACGGCCGTTGTCCAGCAGGGCATCAACAGACTCCTGCAGCATACGCTTTTCGTTGCGCACGATGATATCCGGGGCGTTCAGGTCCAGCAAACGCTTTAAGCGGTTGTTGCGGTTGATTACCCGGCGGTACAAATCGTTCAGGTCGGAGGTGGCAAAACGGCCGCCATCCAGGGGAACCAGGGGACGCAAATCCGGTGGCAGCACTGGCAGAACATTGAGCACCATCCACTCGGGCTTGTTTCCGGATTTGGAGAAAGCCTCCATCAACTTTAAGCGCTTTGACAGCTTCTTGATCTTGGTCTCGGAATTGGTCGCGGGGATTTCCTCCCGCAATGTGGCAATTTCCTGGGTCAGATCCAATTGCTTCATTAAATCTTGTACCGCTTCGGCACCCATCTTGGCGGAGAATTCGTCGCCGAACTCTTCCATGGCCTCGTAGTAGCCTTCGTCGGTCAACAACTGGCCGTGTTCCAGAGTAGTCATACCGGGATCGGTCACTACGTAGGATTCGAAATACAATACCCGCTCGATATCTCGCAGGGTCATATCCAGCAGCAAGCCAATACGCGAGGGCAATGACTTCAAAAACCAGATATGGGCAACCGGGCTGGCCAGCTCGATGTGCGCCATGCGCTCACGGCGAACTTTGGCCAGGGCCACCTCAACACCACATTTCTCGCAGATGACACCGCGATGCTTGAGGCGCTTGTACTTGCCACACAGGCACTCGTAGTCTTTGACCGGGCCAAAAATCTTGGCGCAAAACAGGCCATCACGCTCAGGCTTGAATGTGCGGTAGTTAATGGTCTCTGGCTTTTTAACTTCACCAAAGGACCACGAGCGAATCAGTTCGGGCGACGCCAGACCAATGCGAATGGAATCGAACTCTTTTGTTTTTCCCTGGGACTTCAATAAATTTAGTAAGTCTTTCAAGGCCTTTCCTCCACGAGGTAATTTACTGGAAAGTGTGGGGATTCAACGGAACGCCACCACACTCATCATCGAATTTACGGTCAATTGCTAATCGCTTTCCAACTCCATATCGATAGCCAGAGAACGAATCTCCTTGACCAACACGTTGAAAGACTCGGGCATGCCCGGCTCCATTCGATGATCACCATCAACGATATTTTTGTACATCTGCGTTCTACCGGCGACATCGTCAGACTTGACCGTCAGCATTTCCTGCAAGGTGTAGGCGGCACCGTAAGCTTCCAGTGCCCAGACCTCCATCTCTCCGAAACGCTGGCCACCAAACTGCGCCTTACCGCCAAGCGGCTGCTGGGTAACCAGGCTGTATGAGCCCGTGGAACGGGCATGCATCTTGTCGTCCACCAGGTGGTTCAACTTCAGCATATACATGTAGCCCACGGTGACAGGGCGCTCAAAGGCCTCACCGGTGCGACCGTCGTACAGGGTGAACTGGCCCGTGTCAGGCATGTCGGCCAGCCTCAGCAGATCTTTGATAGCCTCCTCAGACGCACCATCGAACACCGGGGTTGCCATGGGCACACCGGCGGTCAGGTTGTGCGCCAGATCCATGATCTCCTGGTCACTGAATGACTTGAGGTCCTCGGAGCGGCCCACACCGTTGTTGTAGATTTTGTCGAGGAACTTGCGAATCTCGGCCACTTTCTTCTGCGCCTTGATCATGGCATCGATCTTGTCGCCCAGACCTTTTGCCGCCATGCCCAGGTGGGTTTCAAGAATCTGGCCCACGTTCATGCGCGATGGCACACCCAGTGGGTTCAGCACAATGTCTATCGGCTCACCGTTCTCATCGTAGGGCATGTCCTCTACCGGCATGATGACCGAGATGACACCTTTGTTACCGTGTCTTCCCGCCATCTTGTCACCGGGCTGAATGCGACGTTTGATAGCCAGGTATACCTTGATGATCTTCAATACGCCGGGGGCCAGGTCATCCCCGCTTTGCAGCTTGCGCCTTTTGTCTTCAAAGCGATCTTCCAGCAGTTTGTTCTGCTCTTCCAACTGGCGCGCCGCGTTACCCAGGGCTTCGTTAAGGCTAGATTTTGAAAACTTGAGCTTCAGCCACAGTTCGCGATCCAACTCAGCGAGTACCTCAGGGCTTAACTCAGTGCCCCTGGACAGGCCACCACCACTGACGGTTTTCTCGCCGCCAATCAGGCTGGCCAGACGCGCGTAAGTAGCCTCTTCGTAAATGCGGAACTCTTCCTTCAAGTCCTTGCGGTAATCATCCAGTTGATACTTTTCGATCTGCAGGGCACGTGCATCTTTTTCAAGACCGTCACGCGTAAACACCTGCACGTCAATCACCGTACCTTTGGCGCTGGAGGGCACTCGCAGGGAAGTATCCTTTACGTCGGATGCCTTCTCGCCAAAGATGGCACGCAGCAGTTTTTCCTCCGGTGTCAGCTGGGTTTCACCCTTGGGTGTTACCTTGCCTACCAGGATATCGCCGGCGTCGACTTCGGCACCAATGTATACAATGCCGGACTCGTCCAGCTTGGCCAGGGCACTTTCGCCCACGTTGGGGATATCGGCAGAGACTTCTTCCGAACCCAACTTGGTATCCCGGGCAATACAGGTTAATTCCTGAATGTGGATGGTGGTGAAGCGATCTTCCTTTACCACACGCTCGGACACCAAAATGGAGTCCTCAAAGTTGTAACCGTTCCAGGGCATGAAGGCGATACGCATATTCTGGCCCAGGGCCAGCTCCCCCATGTCGATGGAGGGGCCATCGGCCAGAATATCACCGCGTACCACGGCGTCACCTTTGCGCACCAGGGGGCGCTGGTTGATACAGGTATTCTGGTTGGAACGGGTGTACTTGGTGAGGTTGTAAATATCGACAGGACCCTGATCCGCTTCGATATCGTCGGCACTCACCCGCACTACGATACGACTGGCATCCACAGAGTCGATGACACCAGAACGTTTTGCCGTCACACACACACCGGAGTCACGGGCGACGTAGCGCTCCATGCCCGTACCCACCAGGGGCTTGTCGGCTTTCAGTGTGGGAACTGCCTGACGCTGCATGTTGGAACCCATCAGGGCCCGGTTGGCATCGTCGTGCTCCAGGAAGGGAATCAGGGCCGCGGCCACCGACACAACCTGCTTGGGAGACACATCCATGTAATCGATACGGTCGGCCGGCAACAGGGTGAATTCGCTCATATGGCGAACCGCTACCAGGTCCTCGGTAAATTTGTTGTTCTTGTTCAGCTTCGCAGACGCCTGGGCAATTACGTGATCGGCTTCGTTGATGGCGGAAAGAAACTCAATTTCGTCCGTGACCCTGCCATCGATTACCTTGCGATAGGGGGTCTCCAGGAAACCGTATTCATTGGTGCGAGCATAGGTCGCCAGCGAGTTGATCAGACCGATGTTCGGCCCTTCGGGTGTCTCAATGGGGCACACACGACCGTAGTGTGTGGGGTGTACGTCACGCACTTCAAAGCCAGCGCGTTCACGGGTGAGGCCACCGGGGCCCAGAGCTGAAACGCGACGCTTGTGGGTCACTTCGGACAATGGGTTGTTCTGGTCCATAAACTGGGACAGCTGACTGGAACCAAAAAACTCTTTCACCGCAGCGGAGACCGGCTTGGCATTAATCAAGTCCTGGGGCATCAGGCCCTCGCTCTCTGCCATGCTCAAACGGTCTTTAACGGCGCGTTCTACCCGCACCACACCCACGCGGAACTGGTTCTCGGCCATTTCGCCCACGGAGCGCACACGGCGGTTACCCAGGTGGTCGATATCGTCGACAATGCCTTTACCGTTGCGGATATTAACCAGGGTTTTCAGCACATCAACAATGTCCTGCCTGTCGAGAATGCCACTACCCTCTATCTCATCCCTGCCCAGTCGGCGGTTAAACTTCATACGCCCCACGGCTGACAGGTCGTAGCGCTCGGGGGAGAAGAACAGGTTCTGGAACAGGTTCTCTGCAGATTCCTTGGTAGGCGGCTCACCGGGACGCATCATGCGGTAAATTTCTACCAGCGCTTCCAGCCTGTTGCGGGTGGAGTCTGTGCGCAAGGTGTCGGAGATGAAGGGGCCACAATCCAGTTCGTTGGTATAGAGAGTGTCGATAGTTTTAACACCCCCCTCCACCAGTGCTTCCAGTACTTCTTCATCCAGTAGGGTGTTGCATTCAAACAGTACTTCACCGGTTTTCTTGTCGACAATATTCTTGGAAAGCGAACGGCCGTAAAGGTACTCGGCGCTAACTTCAAGCTCCTTGATGTCGGCCTTGGTCAGTGCGCGAATGTGTTTGGCAGTGATACGTCTGCCCTCTTCCACGATGACTTTGCGGCCCACTTTAATATCAA
>SMVB01176139.1_pt1 | contig 12878 bp, 12 predicted proteins | sample 2456461 | NCBI WGS metagenome assembly SMVB01 (sample SAMN11095934, study PRJNA526329) | marine sediment metagenome | biome: Marine sediment; feature: Surficial sediment; material: Deep marine sediment; isolation source: Hadal surficial sediment | place: Pacific Ocean | collected 2014-05 | depth...
CCTCTCCCTTCAGCCGGAACTGAACCTGGGCCTCGAGTACGTCGGCGGCGCGATCCAGAAGATCGATCGCGACCAACCGCTCCGCGAGATTGAGAATGACCGCATCGCCCTCTTTGCCGGGCGGGGTCAGCTCCTTGAACTCTTCAAACAAGGTGAGCGCCCGGAGCGGCGGAAGCTCCGATTTTGGATTGCGGAACAGCTCGGTGAATACGGCGCGCATGCGTGCCGCCACCGTGGCCGAGAGTTCCGGGTTGGGGGTATGTGTCGCGGCGCGGCGCAACAGGCGGAGACCCTTTCGATGCTCGCCCCTCATGATATAAAGATCGCCCAGACGCTGGAGCAGGGCGAACTCAAAGCGGTCGCCACGCCAAGCGAAGCGCAGGCTTTCCAGTGTCCCGATGGCCTCATCGGCCGTCATCGAGCCATCCTCGAGCGCCAGATCGAGGAGCGCGACACGGGCCCGGATGCGCGACGAGGCGTGCTTGCTGGCGGCGACCCGGCGCCACAACTCGGCGGCGGCCTCGGTGTCGCCTTCCAGATAGAGCCCGCGCGCGACCAGATAGGCGACTTGCGCCTCCTGCATATGGCTCGGATTATCCATCCGCACCGCCTCGAGGTAGTGCTCCGCGCCGCTCCAGTCGCCGGTGGCCACGCTGGCTTCGGCGGCGAGTAGACGCAACCGGGCGCGCACGACCTGTGGATAATCGCCGATCAACTCGCCGGTCGCGGCAAATCCGGTGGCGGCATGGTCCCATTGCTGGCCGACTGCGGCCAGCGCCGTGCGCCACAAATCTGCTTCCCACTCACCGGCCAAGGCGGGATGGAACAGGCCTGCCGCGGCAGTCGTGTAGTCGTCGGTCATGAACTCGGCCGCGGCGACGATCAGAAGCGCCCTCGGGTCCAACACGATCTGGTCGTCCTGCACTTGGCTTAAGCGAATCATCGACATCGACTCGGTGAACATGCCATGGCCGAAATAAAACTTCGCCAATTCCAGTCGTACGATGCCGACCCGATCCGGACTGGCGGCAGCTATTTCCCTGATTAACCGGTGTTTGTTGGTCATGAATTCCGCGGCACCGCCACGACGCCAAGACGCGGGATCGAGCAACCGGACGCCGCGACGTGGGGCCGGTTGGTTCGATTTCAGCAGAGCCAGGCTCCCACCCCGCGAGACGATCAGGCCCTCGTCGTCGCGCAATACGACCGCCTTCGGCATAGCAGTGACTCGCAGTGTCTCGGAAAGCGGCTGCACGATCAGCCCCTGGTAGCTGGCAAGGGTACGGAACTGCGGAAATTCCCGATCGGTAGGGCTGCCCGGGCCGGCGTCAGACAGAGGCACCACGATTAAGCGATCGCCCCGCTCCGGATCGACGAAGGAAACGATTCGGCCCTGCGCTTCGAGCGGAAATGAAATCCATGGGTCACCGGGCCCACCTTCGACCGTCATGTCGATGACGGTCTCGAGCTTTCGCATACCACGCTCTAGATCGACGATCCAAGTGTGTCCCTCGCGGCGCAGCCGGGCTGACATGAGGCCCGACGCGGCAAATCTAATTATGGTTGCGCCATCGACCTCAAACTGCGCAATCGGCTCGAGTTCGGGTGCGGCCTTGGCCGTTTCGCCAGCAAGATCGCCCGGCGGCGGGCGGTCAAACACCAGCCATAGGCTGTCGTCGCGGGTAAACGCCGCCGCGGCCGGGACAGCCCCCGCGGGCCACTCGAAGCGCAGAGAGCGCCGACGACCCAAAGACAACGTCTTGCCTGGCAGGGGTGAGGTATCGATCAGGACTGGGACCGTACCGCTCGGCACCAAGGTCCGGCTGGCCGCAGGCGCCGGCGTCGCCGAGGTTTCGCTTTCGTCGCTTGCCGCCGCCGCCGGCGTAATTACGGGACTTTGCGGCGTGACGGTTGCCTGGATGGCGGCCGGGACCGACGTTTGTTCGGTCGCGGCCGGCGCGTCCGCTGACTCTGCCCTTGGCCTCGCCTTGGGTTTTGGCGGCACTTTTCGGGCCGTGGCCTGCTTGCCCGCGGGCGCCGCGGCGCGATCGGGGGTTGGCGGAAATAGCGAGATCGGCTCGGTGGCGGCAAGTTGCGTATTTGCCGAACGATCCGTGGTCCCGGTCGGGACGGAAAGGGCTGGAGCCGCCGGGGCCGGGGCCACTTTACCGGCCAACGTTCGAGCCTGATCGCGGCGCCATTCCACGGGCGTTGCCGCCTTGGCGCTGACCGAGGTCTCCGGCCGGAGCACGTCGAGCACGGTCTTACCTTCGCTCTCGAACAGCCGGGTCCTGGCGCCCGCGATCGTGGTCACGGTCACCGACAGCCCGGCGCCCGCGGCTTCGGCCACAATGTGCGAAACTTCGGGTGGCGGATCGGCGCGAAAGGCTTTCAGGTCGAGTGTGGCGGACCGATCGAAATGCAACACGATCTTTCCGTCTATTTGCTCGAGGCGCGCTCCCACGGGCCGGCGCCAATCGAAAACGATGCGGCTGAAGCCCGGGTGTTCGCCGACCCGCACCGCAACACGCTCCCGATCTTGGGCGGCGGCCTGTCCCACAGCAACGAAGACAGGGGTCGCGAAAATCAGCAGGCCGAGGGCCAGAATCAAGTGTCGCAACTGGTGTATCATCGGGGTTCCCGTGCAGATTTATGGATCACGATATCGAGGCGGGCGCCTTGGCCGCTCCGTGAACCGGTGGCCGCGGTGACCCGCGAGACGATCCGGCCGGTATAGCCGGTATCGATTAGAATTCTGGAAAAAGCCGCGGCCCGGGCCAGGGCCAGCTCCCAATCGGCGCGCTCGAGATGGGCTTCGACCTCGACCGAGTTATTGAGATTGCGCAGCACGCCGACCAACGCCGAGCCGAGTTCCGTGGCTTGGGGCACCGGCACCGCAGCGCCAGCGCCGAACACCAATTCAACTGGCAGTGAAATCACCAAACGCTCGACCGCTTGATGAACCGAGGCCTGCGCCAGCAACGGATGGGCGGAAATTTGTTCGCGTATTATCGGCATTAAATAGTCAAGTGCCGCACCCGGTACCACCGCTTGTTCCTCGGGATGGAGATCGAGCGCCGGTTTGACATTCTCTTCCTTGCGCAGGGTGTTGAGATCGCTGGCCAAGCCTTCTACTAGACCCAGCCACTTGCTTTGCTCGATCTGAGACATCGAAAACATCAAAATGAAGAACGCCAGCAACAGGCCCATCAGATCGGTAAAGGTTACCAACCAAGCCCGCCCGGCAGCGCTCGACAAGTCCGGCTTGGCGACCAGATCGAGATATGAGGACCGCTGGTCAAGCCGGCCCGCCGGACCGCGCGTGCCGGTCACGGACATGCGATCAGCCCTCCCCCCCTCCGGAACCGGCCCCGGCCCCGGCCCCGGCCCTGGCGTTGGGGCGTAGGCGTACGACAAAACGCAGGCTATTCGCCGCACCGGGCTGAAGCCCCGTCGAGAGCCCGTCGAGCGGCGCGCCTTCCGCGTTCAGACGCGCGGCCAATACCGCTGCGCGGCGCAATTCAAGGGCCGCGGAATTCGACGTCGTGGTTCCTTCGACGGCCTTCTGAGCGCCAATGCCCACCAATATTTCGAACAGATAGCGCGGGCCGCCCTCGGGAGTCTTTCGGAGCGAATGTGCGAGCCGCTCGAGCAGGGCCGCGCGACCCTGGCGAATGTGCGGGCTTCCCGGCTTGAACAGGGCGCTGGCGGGAAGGTCGATCTGCACCGAGTTGGCGCGCCGGAGGCTTTTCGCTAGCGCCAAAGGTGCGATCGCCTCGAACAGGCTGCCGACTTCCCGCATCTTGGCCGCAACCTCAGGCAATTCACCGAGCGCGTTGCTAGTGGTCGGCAACTGGCCGGCCACTTCAACTTTGCCGTGGAAAGCCTGCTTGACACTGTCGAGGACCGCCCGCGCCCGGTCGGTCTCGAATTCGGCCAAGCTGTTCAGTAGGATGAAGAAAGCCAGCAGAATGAGATTCAAACTCAACAGCAGCATGATGTTGCTGTTGCTTCGCGTGTCGTGACCGGGGGACGCGGCGGTCGCCATGCCAGATCAATTGAAGCTGGCTAGAAGGGCGTCGATCTCTTCCTGGCTATTTCCTGCGCCGGGTACCTGTGGACCGCTCAACAGACCCTTTTCCGATTCCGCACTGGACTCCGTTGTGACTGGCGCCTCGGTGGATTCCTTGGTCCCACTCGCCGCGGTGCCGACTTCTTTGCCGAACGCCTTGAGCAGCGCGTCCACTCGCGTTTCGACGTTCTGCAAAACGGTCACCACCTTAGAGATTCGCTGCCCGGTGATGTCCTGAAAGCTGCAGGCCTCGTAAATCCGGGTCACGGCATCGGAAAGCCCGCCAGCCTGCTTTGGCGACAGTGTCGATGCCAGCTCTTCGATGATTTCGACCGCATCGAAAATTTCGTTGGTTGCTTTCTCGGTGGCGCCGACGATGGCGCTGAGTTGGTCGCTCGCCTCGGGCAGATAATGAGAGTTGATCTCATCGACGCGGATATTCGTGATCTCGGCCTTGGCTTTATTGATGTAGTCAGCCAGAGCTTCGATATCGTCATGCAGGCGCTGACTCAAGCTGAAATGATCGCCCTCGATCGAAGCCATAATACTTTGCACGACTTCGAGAATGTCTGCGGGATCGACGCGGCCTGTCGACTTCGATAATCCCTGGAGTCTTTTTTCGACGTCTTCTTTAAGGGCGGGCATAGCCATGAGCCTAAAACCTAAAAATTACCGAGAACCGTCGTCAACTTACCCTTAAGGGTCGCCGCATTGAACGGCTTGACAATGTAATTGCTCACGCCGGCTTCTTTGGCGGCAATGACATTTTCGCTCTTGCTCTCGGCGGTAATCATGATGAACGGGATTTCTTTGAGCTTGACGTCCGCACGAACCTCCTTGAGCAACTGCAAGCCGCTCATGGGCTCCATGTTCCAGTCGGAGATCACCAAGCCAAAATCCTTATCGCGGAGCTTGGTCAACGCCGAGCTACCGTCGATCGCTTCATCGACGCTATTGAAGCCGAGTTGCTTGAGTAAATTTCGGATGATCCTGAGCATGGTTTTGTAGTCATCCACGATTAGGATCGACATGTTCTTATCGACACCAGCCATTGGTTGCTCCTCTTTTCGGGGCGACCGAATATCGGTCCCCACCCCTCTCGAAAACTCGACCCGGAGACTAACCAAGCTCGGTTAACACTGGGTAAACTCGAAGAGATTTCGTGCCCATTTTCCCAATTCCGCCATTCTGCGCCGAATTATTGCGCCGAATTACTGGGCCGATTTATTGCGCTGAATTATTCGGCCGGGGGCGGCTAGTCCTGGAAACTCCGGCGCTGCGCCAACTGGATGGTCAGGGCCATGGCATTGGTCGTATTCATCTTGGCCAGAACCGCCGCGAGCTTGCGCTCCTTCATGCGTTCGGTCACCGGCAGCAAAATCGCCATGTCCAGTTCCTCGAATATCCGGGCCGCATCCTTGGGTTTCATGTTTTCGTAAATTTTTACTAAGCTCTTGTATTGATTTTCTGTTTCTCCCTCGATCGACTTTCTCAGCAGTTTGAGTGCGACGACTTTTTCGTCGATACGACGCTCCACAGCCAACAGCAGGACCTCGCGTTGCTCCAACTGGTGGGCGCGCAGATCGAGCTCCTTGCGCCGTTCGGCCAGCGACTGGAGCAGATTGATCTCCTCGTCGCTCAGCGAAAAGGGGTCGGAGGGCAGCGCCATGATCCGGACGCTCTCGACCTCGGGCGGAGTCGGGTCCTCGCTGGCGGCGCCTGCCGTCGGAGCCGCACCTGGGGCGGCCGCGCCGAATTCGGCCGCGGGCGCCGTCTGGTCTGCGGTTTGGGCCCGCGCGATGGTGCCCAAGCCGGTCCAGAGGTCACCGACCCGGACCGTCAGTGCAATCAAGGCCGTCGCGATAAGAACTGGAAATAGGCGCAAGCGCATGAATGGTTATCTCCTCCCGATACGCCGCGGTCAGCGCATGCCCTGCAGGGCCTTGAGTAATTCGGACTCTGCCGCCGAGAGATCCGCCGCACCGGCGTTCGGCGCGGCCTTCTCGCCGGGCGGTTTACCCGGTTCGCCGTCGGCATGCTCTGGTTCGATTTCAGCGTTATCGACCGCAACCGCAGGCGTTTCCGCCTTTTTCTGAGGCGCCGGGGCGCGAGCGGTGGCCAAGTCTGGCGCCGGTTTGGCCCGCGCCCCACTGACCCCACCGTCGAGCCGCTCCGCCAGTCCGGTCCCCTTTTCGATGAGAAAGCCCAGGTCGTCCACCAGGCCGCGCGCCGCCTCCACTTTTCTCTGCAGGTCCTCACCCGAGCGGCCGGCCGCTTGTTTGAGCGTTTCGATACCATTGCCGGCGCGCTCGGCGGACTCGGAAAAGCTGGCGATCAGCGCCGCCATATCCGATTTACCGTCCCTTAGAACGGTAAGCTTACGGTTCAAGACCGCGGCGTAGGCGATGGTGGCGACCAGGAGTACCGCAATGAGCGCGTCAATAATGAGGCTGAATTCCATCGACTGGCTCACTCCAACTCGCTGCTCTTCTCCCGAGCCACCTTGTCCGCAATGCGCACGGCGATGTGACCGCCCTTGCGGCCCATGAAGCCGGTAAGCATGGGTATTTCCCCACAACGAATATTGATTTTCGAGGTTGGCGTGGCGTTCAGCTCGAGCCGGCTTCCTACGGTCCATTCGAGAACCTCGCGCAGGCTCAATTCGACCTGATCAAGGACCGCTTCGAGTGTAATTTCGGTCTGCCAGAGCTCGGTCGTCAAATGCCCTTCCCAGATCGAGTCACGGCCGAATTTCTCGCCCATGAACATCTGAAGCAGCAGTTCGCGTATCGGTTCCAGGGTCGCATAGGGGATCAGAAGCTCGATGCGTCCGCCGCGGTCCTCCATGTCCACGCGCAGCGTCACCACGACGGTTGCGTTGGCACCGCGGGCGATGGTGGCGAAGCGCGGATTGGTTTCGAGCCGCTCGAACCGGAATGTCGTCGGCGACAACGGATCGAAAGCGGCCGAAAGGTCGCCGAGCACCACATGCACCATACGCTCGACCAAGTTGCGCTCGATGGTGGTGTAGGGCCGCCCTTCGATACGCATGGCCGCGGTGCCGCGGCGTCCGCCGAGCAGCACATCGACGATCGAATAGATAAGCGCGCTGTCCACGGTCATCAGGCCGTAGTTGTCCCACTCCTCCGCTTTGAATACCGCCAGCACGGCGGGCAGCGGGATCGAGTTCAGGTAATCGCCGAAACGCGCCGAGGAGATATTGTCCAGGCTCACCTCGACGTTATCGGACGTGAAGTTTCGCAGAGAGGTCGACATCATGCGGACCAAGCGGTCGAAAACGACCTCCAGCATCGGCAGGCGTTCGTAGGATACCAGCGCCGAGTTGAGGATCGCCTGAATGCCGGACTTGTCACCGTTGTCAAGACCATCGTCGTCAACGCCGAGCAGGCTGTCGATTTCGTCCTGATCGAGGACCCGGGTCGAGCCGACCTCCGCCGCGCCGCTCTCCTCGGCCGCGTCATTTTCGTCGTCGGCCATTGCCTCCCACTCGGCAAGCATGGCGTCTTGGTCAACGTCGTCCTGACCTTCCGCGCTTTCGGTTTCGTCAGCCATCAATTACTCTCGTGTCCGTTCAGGAATTCAGCCCAAGTTGCGTCGCCAAGGATCGCTGGGCAAAGGTTATTGACCAAAGATTACTGGCCAAAGGCTACTGAATGAGCATTTCACGAAACAGGACATCCCTCACCACTGTCGGAGCGGCGGCGTTGGAGACCCGCATGAACAACTCTTCGCGCAGGCGCTGGAGGCCTGCTGAGCCATGCAAATCTTCGACCCGAAGCTCGCGCAGGTAGACTTGGAAGTCGTCGACGATGCGCGGCAGTATAGCGTCGAGCCTCGCGAAATCTTCCTCGGATCCGACTTCGAGACTGACCGATATCTTCAAATAACCCGCTCTTCGGCCGGACGTGTTCAAGTTGACCAGCATTTCGGGCACCTCATAGTAGACCGAAGGGCCCAATTCCTCCTCGACCATGAGTTCCTCTTCGTGCTCTTCGAGGCCTAAAAGGGAATCGAGCAGACCCGAGGCGTAGATGCCGCCACCGGCCGCACCGAGGAGTAGGATCGGAAGAACGATGAAGAGAACTAGCTTTTTACCTGGGATTCGGCGGCCGGATTTCGAACTTTCGCTGTCCTGGCTGTCTGCCCCCGCTTCGTCTTCCGAATCTTTTGTCGCCGTCTCATCAGTCATTCGATGGATTTCTCCCGTATTAAAGTAGTTTATTTAAGGTTCAGCCTACGCCGGGGTGGTTAAGAACTGGTTGAGGTTCGGGGCCGAATGGTCGCTGCCGCGCCAACGGCAAGAACTACCCGGCAAGCTCTGCCCGAAAGGAACTGCTGGACCCCGCAGAAGCTGCGGCAAACCCATCGTACCGGGTTGATAATACACGAGGAAATTGTTGGCACGGCTCCTGCATAGGTACCCGTGACACGCCGGTTTCGCGGCGTATTGGACGACCCAGGGCGACCGTAGGACGGCCCGACACATATCGGAAAACCATGGAAAATTCACTTACCGTTGCCTTAGCCCGCCAATCCGTACTCGGCCGCCAAATGGACGTGATCGCGACCAATCTGGCGAATCTGGAGACTGCCGGCTTCAAGGCCGAGAACATGATCTTCACGGAATACCTGGAACAGACCGCCGAGGGCGAGGTTCTGAGCCTGGTGCACGATGTCGGCTTCATACGAGATCTCTCGGAAGGACCCATGGTCGGGACCCAGAATCCGCTCGATCTGGCTATCCACGGCCAAGGTTATTTTGCCATCGAAACCTCGGACGGTGAGCGCTACACCCGCCACGGGGTGTTTCAGCTCGACGCCGACGGGCAGATCGTGACCACCGATGGAAATCCGGTACTCAACAATGGTGGTTCCGCCATCACGATTCCGCTGGATACCAGCAGCATTACCATTACTCGAGACGGCACTGTCTCCGCCGACGCCCAGGAAGTGGGCAAGATCAAATTGGTCAGCTTCGAGAATCCACAGGCGCTGTCCAAGATCGGCAGCGGCCTCTATGAGGCGGTGGACCAAACCCCAACGACAGATACCGATTCCGAGATTATGCAGGGCATGGTCGAGAAATCCAACGTCCAGGGCGTCGTCGAGATGACTCGGATGATCGATACGGTCCGGTCCTATCAAGCCGCGGCCAAGCTCGCCGATACCGAACATCAGCGTATTCTCGACGCCATCGAAGCCCTGGTAACGACGGCCTAACGGCCCGGAAAGCAAGGAAGGATACCGCTTATGCGTTCGCTTAGCATCGCTGCGACAGGCATGTTGGCCCAGCAATTGAACGTCGAAGTCATCTCGAACAACATCGCCAACGTGAACACGACCGGATTCAAACGCCAGCGGGCGGAATTTCAGGACCTGCTGTACCAGGACCTGCTGCGGGCCGGCACCAATTCCTCGGAATCCGGCACGATTGTGCCCTCCGGCATTCAGATCGGCCTGGGCGTCAAGCCGGCGGCGGTCTATCGCATCACCGAGCAGGGCAACATAACAATTACCGGCAACGATCTGGATATGGCGATCAACGGCAAGGGCTACTACCCGATCGAGATGCCCTCAGGCGACATCGGTTATACCCGCGCCGGCGCGTTCGGACGCAGTCCCACCGGCGACCTGGTGACCCCGAACGGATACACCGTCCAGCCTGGAATCACCATCCCGACCAACGCTGTCGGCATATCCGTCAACGCCCAGGGCCAAGTCTCGGCGACGATCCAAGGCCAGACCGCGCCGCAGGTCGTCGGCCAGTTACAGCTCGCGACCTTTGCGAATGAGGCCGGCCTGCAGGCCGTCGGCGACAATCTGTTCCTGGAAACCACGGCCTCAGGCATCGGGACCCTGGGCAATCCCGGCGCGCCCGGCTTCGGCACCATCCAGCAAGGTGCGTTGGAAACCTCCAACGTCAACGTGGTAACGGAAATCACCAACCTGATTACCGCCCAACGCGCCTACGAGATGAACTCGCGAGTGATCCAAGCCGCCGACGAGATGCTCTCGAGCGTTGTCCAGCTCCGTTGATGAATGCAGACCGGAAAGAGTACGCCATGCGCCATATTCTAATTGTTTTCGCCGTCGCGCTTATCGCAAGCGCAAGCGCCGGTTCGCTGGTTCGAGCCGCATCGCAGCCGGCCGGGCTCCAGGATGAAGAGTCCCAGGTTGCCGGGCTGGTGCTGTTGAAGCCGACTGTCATCATCGACGGTCCGATCGTGCATCTGGGCGATTTGTTCGACGGCCTCGGAGAGAACGGTGCGACCCAGGTGGCCCGCGCGCCCGCACCCGGCACCCGGGTTACAGTCAATGCCCGCTGGTTGTCCACCGTGGCCCGGGCCTATGGAGTGCGATGGCAGCCGACCTCGCGGCTCGAGGGCACGGTGATCGAACGGGCGAGCATCGTCATCGAAACGCAACGCATCGAAGGCGCCACCCTTCAGGCACTGCGCCAGCGCGGTATCGACGGCAAGCTGTCGTTGGTGCTCGACAACCCGGCCACGCGCATTCATTTGCCGACCGATGCGGAACCCAGCCTGCTGGTCGCAGGATTGAACTACAATCCGAAAACCGGCCGCTTCACGGCGCACCTGGTGGCACCGGCCGTGGGCACTCCGCTCGCCCGAATTACGATCTCCGGCCGTGCGACCGAGATGATCGAGGTCCCCGTCCTGCGCCGGCGCATGGTACCCGGCGAAGTGATACGCGAGGGCGATATCACGTGGCAGGACGTTCGGGCCGACCGCCTCTCCCGAAACGTGGTGCTCGATCCGATCAACTTGCTGGGCCTGAGCCCGCGCCGGCCGATCCGCGCCGAAAAACCGTTGCTCGGCAACGACCTGCGTCGACCGATCCTGGTGGCCAGAAACAGCCTGGTGACCATCCGCCTGCAGACCGAACGCATGGTCATGACTTCGCGCGGCCGGGCCCTGGAGCAAGGCGCGCATGGCGATGTGATCCGCGTCGTCAACACCAAATCAAATCAGACAATCAGCGCCAGCGTTACCGGCTCGGGCACCGTCGAAGTCGTCCCGGGCGGGCTGCGCGCGGCCCAATAGGAGTGGTATGGATGATTCGGACTCCACGATCCGGCTCGGCACCCGCCGGGCTCGCCCGGATGGCGCTGACCGCGGCCCTTGCGTTCGCACTGGCCGGTTGCAACGCCCTGACCCGCTTGTCCGAAGTCGGTCAGGAGCCGCAGCTCGCGGCCATTCAGAACCCGGCATTGCTCCACGGCAATCAGCCGATCGCCATGCCCATGCCGCCACCGGTTGTGGTCGATCGGCACCCCAATTCCTTGTGGCGGCCCGGCTCCCGCGCCTTCCTTAAGGACCAGCGGGCGAGCGAGGTCGGCGATATCCTGACCGTGGTCATCGAAATCTCGGACGACGCCTCGATCACCGCCTCGACGAGCCGCGCCCGCACCGCCGGGGAGGACTCATCGATGACCTCTTTGCTTGGCTACGAGGGCAGCCTTGCCGCGGTCCTGCCGGAAGCGGTCAATCCATTGAGCCTGATCGATCTGGACAGCACATCAAGCTCCACTGGCACCGGCAGCGTGGCCCGGGACGAGACGATCAACCTGCGGATTGCGGCGCTGGTCACCCAGGTCCTGCCCAACGGCAACCTGGTCATCGCCGGGCGCCAGGAGGTGCGGGTCAACTACGAGATCAGGCAATTGCAGATCGCCGGCATGATCCGGCCCGAGGACATCACCTCGGCCAACACCATCAGCTACGACCAGGTCGCCGAGGCGCGCATCTCCTACGGCGGTCGCGGGCAGGTCTCCGATGTACAGCAGCCCCGCTACGGCCAGCAAATCTACGACATCATCTGGCCATTCTAGGGAACCTCCGAATTTCCGAATCCAAGCCTACGAGCGGGCCGGCGCAACGACGGGCGCCGGCCCTGTCGTGGTTGGCTCAGGCGGGGAGCGAATGGGATTGGGTTGCCGTCCACACTGAGTGCGCTCCTTAGTCCTGCCGATCTCACTGGCCGACCCCGTCTCCCCCAAGCCATACACCTGGATCATGCACTACTATCCTCGAATCGCTCCTTGGCCTGTCTCAAGGGGGCAAAGTCCTCAACTATTGAGTCCGGAATTTTGTTCGAAAGCCACACGCGGGCCCCCCTCCCCGGGGCCAGTCCAGCTGTTGAAACAGTTAAAAAAACAGCTGAACTGACGGTTCTCGAGTGCCGCGCGACCGTTATTGGGGCCTTTCCTGAAGAGCTCATCCCAGGGTTCCGCAGACAAGTGATTTAGAGATCGATCATCCTGTTGTAGTTGCACGTAAAGAAATCTACTTCGCATATTAATTGAAAATGGCTTCGTTTCGTAATTCCGTGTTTAGATTTCCCTCTTAACGAGAAAATAATTAAAGTTAATCTCCTTTATATAGCATATGTCTACCCATAAATTGCCGCTATTTGCTCGATGTCTAGGTTCTGTGGATCTGCACTTAATCGAGCGGAAACAAGGACAATTCCTTGTGCACCGGAGGCTGGAAAATAATCCCTAGAGCAGATCCGTAATAGACGGAATCGAAAAAGGGGATTCCCAAAGGTCGTAAAAAGTGATTCAAGCTATGAACTGGTTTGAAGGAGGCCAGGCATGGATGACACGACCTTATTCGGAAGACTTTCGCGAGCGGATTGTCCGGGTTGTTGAATCCGGGACTTCTCGCAATGCGGCGGCGAAGCGGTTTGATGTGAGCATCAGCTTTGTTGTGAAGTTGATGCAGCGCTGGACCCAGCGCGGCACGATCAAAGCGGACAAATA
>SMVB01204001.1_pt1 | contig 12875 bp, 11 predicted proteins | sample 2456461 | NCBI WGS metagenome assembly SMVB01 (sample SAMN11095934, study PRJNA526329) | marine sediment metagenome | biome: Marine sediment; feature: Surficial sediment; material: Deep marine sediment; isolation source: Hadal surficial sediment | place: Pacific Ocean | collected 2014-05 | depth...
AAGAACAGGGTCATCAGGCCCCGTGGGTGTCCAAATACCAGGGCTTCTCCCGTGCCGGGCTCGGTCGCAGTCATAAGCGGTTCTCTCTCGGGTTAGATTGTGGGACAGATGTGCGGCGGGTCCCCCGACCTCTGTCGCTAGGCATTAAACACTATTTTTTGGCGCGTTTCTTGATGAATACACGCGACATCAGGATGCCGCACTCGTAAAGCAAATAAACAGGAACGGCGAGCAAGGTCTGACTTATAACATCCGGTGGCGTCAGGAACATGCCGACGACGAAGGCACCCAGGAACACATACGGGCGCGCCTTGCCCAGTTTTTCGATATTCGTCAGGCCAGTCCAGACCAGCAGCACGGTGGCGACGGGCACTTCAAAGGCAAGGCCGAACGCCAGCACGATCATCGTAATAAAGTCGAGGAAGCTCGAGATGTCGGTCATCACCTCGACGCCTTCCGGCGCCACTGCGGTGAAGAAGCCAAACATCAACGGAAAGACCACGTAGTAAGCAAAAGCGACGCCGAGATAGAAGAGCAAAATACTCGTCACCAGCAATGGCACCGCGAAGCTTTTTTCCTTCTTGTAAAGCCCCGGCGCCACAAACGCCCACACCTGGTAGAGAATGACCGGCATCGCCGTGAACAACGCGACGAAGAAAGTGAGCTTGAAGGGCGTCAGCAGAGGAGAAGTAACGCTTGTTGCTATCAATTGCTTGCCGGGCAGGAGGTCCCTGAGCGGCTCGGAGACCAGCGAAAAAATTCGCCGCGAAAATGGCAACAACACGATGAACACAACGACGACAGCAGAGCCGATCTTCAAAAGCCTGCTTCGCAGCTCGACGAGGTGCGAGATTAACGTGCCCTCCGCGAGGCCCTCTTGTTTTTTGTCCGCGTCAGTCAATCCGGCTTCTCTACATCCTTGATGACCGGTTCACTGTCGAGGGGTGCCTGCAAAGAGGGCGAGTCAATCTTGAGGTTTTTCTCGAGGTCCAGCTCTTCCTCAAGCTGGCGTCGCATCACGCGCGTCATACGACGCGCCTGACCGAGCCAGGTGCCGAGCTGATTTGCGACGCGCGGCAGCTTCTCGGGGCCAAGCACGATGAGCCCGATCATGAACAAAATAACGATTTCTGAGAAGCCGACGCCGGACATATCAGCAGGGCTCAGGACTTGTTTTCGTTACGCGTCTCTTCAGCCGGCGTGTTTTCAAAGTCTGCGTCTTCTTTCGATGACTCGCTGATTTGTTCGGCAGTCTTATCGGCGTCACTCATTGCCGAGCGGAAACCTTTCACGGCGGTGCCGAGATCGGAGCCCAGCGTACGTAGTCGCTTCGTGCCGAATATCGCGAGCACGATGACAAGCACAATCAGTAGCTGTACCGGGCCGACATTGGAAAACATCTCTTAACTCCTGGGGCGATGCCCTTTGCATGTTGTCGAATTACTGCGTCCGACTCGGACGCAGATGACCAATGATAACCCCGCCAGCGAAATAAAACCGTCTCGAAAGCAATCGGGTTTCGTGCCTCAGGATTCCAGCCAAAACGTCACGGGGCCGTCGTTAGTCAGGGTAACTTGCATGTTGGCGCCAAAGCGGCCGGTTTCCACCGTGTTGAGGCGCTCGCGACACAGCCCGACCAGCTGCTCGAAGAGCGCAAGCCCCGTCTCGGGCGCCGCAGCCTTCGTAAAGCTGGCCCGAGTGCCTTTTTTCGTGTCGGCGGCCAGCGTGAATTGCGGGACGAGCAACAGCCCCAGTTCCTCGTCGAGCAGGCTGCGATTCATGCGATCGTCGCCGTCTGGAAATACGCGGTAAGTGAGAATGCGCTCCGCAAGCCTCGTTACGTCTTGTTCAGAGTCGTCGCGGTGCACAGCCACAAAGACCAGCAGGCCACGACTTATCTCACCCGTCGTTTTACCATCCACAGTGACGAGCGCCTGTGTGACACGTTGCAAGAGGCCAATCATTTGTCAGCGTTTTCCCGAAAATTGGAAGAAAAGTGGCGTTTATTAATGCATCAACGAGATACGAATAGCCAGAGAGTGGTGCCACCAATGCCAATATTTAGTGACCGGCCAGCGGGTGAGACTCCCCATCAAAGGACCATGCCACGGATGGCGGGTTCGGGGCGCCAGCCCCCTGGTCGGACCAAGGATGGGACGGGCCCCGGTCGCAGGATCGGGGCCTTTTTTGTCATAAAGCCCCACAAACATAACAACAGCCGGCAGAGTTGGACAAACTTACCCACTAATAGATAAAATACAAAATAGTGGTAATTACTGTCCAATCTCCACGAAGAGAGCGCCCTTCGGTGGGGTTTATGGCGTGAGACAAACCAGCGTTGGCTTCGGACCCGGCAGCCCCATACACTGGACGGCTTGTGCGGGCGGGGGAGTCAGAAATGAAGAGAAGGCAATTTGTCGGTGGTCTGGCCGCCGCAGTCGGGGTCGCTTCGTGCGCGGAGGAAGACACTGCCAGCAGTTGCGCCGCAGCGGAATCGACAGCTTCGTTTGAATGGTCGTGCGTGACTTCATGGCCGCCCAAATTCCCGGGGCTCGGCATCGCTGTCGACAATCTGGCTGCGCGCATCCTGGCTGCATCCAACGGGCGGCTGAAGATTAAAGTCTATGGTGGCGGTGAACTCGTACCGCCGTTCGAGGTATTCGACGCGGTGAGCCGCGGTGTCGTAGAGATGGGGCACGATGCGTCGTACTACCACAAGGGCAAAGTCGATGCCGCGCAATTTTTCACTGCGATTCCGTTTGGCCTGAACCATCTCGAACTCAATGGGTGGCTTTACTACGGCGGCGGCCTGGAACTGTGGCGGGAACTTTACCAGCCGTTTGATCTGGTGCCGTTTCCCTGCGGCAATACGGGCGTGCAAATGGGTGGCTGGTTCAATAAGGAAATCAACACGGCGGACGATCTCAAGGGACTGAAAATGCGTATTCCGGGGCTGGGCGGCGAAGTGTTCCGCCGCGCCGGCGGCACACCGATTAACATTCCGGGCGCGGAGATTTTCACGGCGCTGCAAACCGGCGTAATCGATGCCACCGAGTGGGTCGGCGCATACAACGACGTATCGTTCGGCCTGCACAAAGCTGCCAGATATTATTACTACCCGGGCTGGCAGGAACCCGGCGCCGGCCTCGAGTGCATAATTAACAGTGATGCCTGGGCGTCGCTGCCGCCGGACTTACAGGCGATCGTCGAGACTTCTTGCCAGGCTATCAATGCCGACATGATGGCGGAGTACTCGCACGGCAACGCGGTAGCGTTGCATCAATTGATGAATGATCCGAATATTGAAATTCGCCGCTTTCCCGACGATGTCTTACGCTTGTTGAAGTCGATAACGCTTGAGATCGTTGAGGAGATGTCCGCGAAGGATCCGGCGTGGGCGAAAATAGCGGAGTCGTACTACGCCTTCATGGAACTGACAACTGTAAATCAGCGCATTACTGAACAAGCCTACCTGGAAACAAGAGAGCTGTAGGAGCCCGCTGCAATGGAAACCAGTACCACACCACCGCAACTAACCGTTAAGGCAATACTGCTGGGCATCGTGTTATCCATGGTGCTGGCAGGTGCCAACGCCTACCTGGGCTTGTTTGCCGGGATGACCGTGTCTGCGTCGATACCGGCCGCCGTGATATCCATGGCTGTCCTCAAGCTGTTCAAGGACTCCAATATTCTCGAGAACAACATCGTACAAACCGCGGCCTCGGCGGGCGAATCGCTCGCTGCCGGTGTGATCTTCACAATTCCGGCCCTGGTGATACTCGGTTACTGGAACGTGTTCGATTACTGGTGGGTGACCGCCATCGCCGGAATAGGCGGCCTGTTGGGTGTGCTTTTCACGATCCCGCTCAGGCGCTCCCTGATCGTGGAGCAAGACCTCATTTTTCCCGAAGGGCGAGCGACCGCAGAAGTCCTGAAGGTAGGTCAGGAGGGTTCGGGCGGCGTCAAATTTCTCGCCATGGCCGCGATAGCGGGCGCCGTTATCAAGTTTTGCACCACCGGCCTGAAGGCCTGGCAAGGCACGGTCGCAACGGCGGGGTTTTTCGGCAAAAGCTCAATCGGATACGCCGGCATGAACCTGTCGCCAGCGCTGATCAGCGTCGGTTACATCGTTGGCCTGAATATCTCGGTGCTGATTTTCGCCGGTGGCGCGATTTCGTGGTATATCGCGATCCCCATTTTTTCCACCGCTTTTCTGGACAGTAGTCCGGAGCTCCTGGCGATGTATGAAGCCGGCGTTTCAGCCGAAGACCTGGCATGGGCCATATGGACGTCGCAAATTCGCTATCTGGGTGTTGGCGCGATGGTCGTCGGCGGTGTCTGGGCGCTGATTTCAATGCGCGGCTCGCTGGTCGATGGCATCCGCAGCGGTCTGAAACAATACAGAGGCGGCGGCGGACAAATGCTGAAGCACACGGAACGCGATATTCCGATGAACTATGTGTTGATCGGCATCGCCGTATTGGTAATCCCGATTTTCGTGCTGTACCAGAATATAGTGGGCAGCGTCGGTATCGGTCTTGTGATGACGGTCATCATGGTTATCGCCGGCTTCTTGTTTTCGTCAGTAGCGGCCTACATGGCAGGACTCGTCGGCTCCTCCAATAATCCGATATCCGGAGTGACCATTGCCACCATTTTGTTTGCGTCGCTGGTCCTGTTGATGATGATGGGGTCGGGCAATGTAAACGGGCCCGCGGCGGCGATCATGATCGGTGGTGTCGTGGCCTGCGCCGCTGCAATTGCCGGCGATAATATGCAAGACCTGAAAGCCGGGCAGATCGTTGGTGCGACACCGTGGAAACAACAGTTGATGCAAGTGGTCGGCGTGGTGTCGTCGGTGCTTCTGATGGCGCCGATTCTGACGCTGTTGTTGCACGCCTACGGCATTGGCGTGCCGACCGCGGAGCATCCGAATCCACTCGCGGCACCGCAGGCAACCTTGATGGCTTCGGTTGCTCAGGGCGTGTTCCACGGCGGCCTGCCCTGGTTGATGGTTGGAATTGGCGCTGCAGTCGGCGTCGCCATCATCGCGTTTGACGAGCGACTCGCGGCCAAAGGCTCGGCGTTTCGTGCACCGGTACTCGCGGTCGCCGTCGGCATTTACCTGCCGCTCGAGCTTTCGTCCGCGATACTTCTGGGCGGCCTGATTGCGCACTTCGCGTCCAAGGCCCACGCGGCGCGCGGTGGGGACGGTAAGACGAGCATGCGTAACGGCATGTTATTTGCCGCCGGCCTCATTACGGGTGAAGCGCTGGTCGGTATTTTGATGGCCGTGCCGATTGTACTAACCAAGAATGCGGATGTGCTGGCGATCAGCGAATCTCTACGCATGAACAGTTTCGCCGGGCTCACAGTCATTGCTGCAGTCGTGTACTGGATGTACCGGGTGTCGGCAGCGCGTGCTGAGGGAGACTAGATGAGCGCTATCAGTCGCCGTAGATTTTGTTCGGCAGCCATGTAACAAGATCGGGAAAAAGGGCCAGCAGCAATAGAGCAAATAGTTGTATTGCCACAAATGGAATGACGCCGCGGTATATCTGCGGCGTCGTGACGCTCGGCGGCGCCACCCCGCGCAAGTAGAACAACGCGAAGCCGAAGGGTGGCGTCAGGAACGACGTTTGCAGGTTGATCGCGATCATGATGGCCAGCCACACAGGGTCTATGCCCATCGCCAGCAACACCGGCCCGACAATCGGGACGACGACAAACGTAATCTCGATAAAGTCGAGTACGAAGCCCAGCAGAAACATCACCAGCATCACGACCAACACCGCCCCGAAGGTGCCTCCGGGCAACGATCCGAGAATAGCGCGGACACCGTCATCGCCGCCGAAGCCGCGAAAAACGAGCGAAAACACCGAAGCGCTGATCAGAATCATAAAAACCATGCTGCTGATCCTGAGCGTGCTGCGCATTACCTCGCGCAGCCTTTGAAGGTCAAACTGCCGGTGCAGCACGGCCAACAGCAGCGCGCCCATAGCACCGATACCCGCGGCCTCGGTGGGTGTCGCGCGGCCGGTCAGGATTGAGCCGAGCACCGCAAATATAAGCAGCAGCGGCGGCAGCAAGGCAGTCAGAATCTGCTTGCCGGAAACCCGCTCACCGGGTTCGCGATGCTGTACCGGCATGACATCCGGCCGGATTGCGGCGACCACCAGGATATACAGGAGGTAAAGCAGTACCAGCAGCAGGCCCGGTATCAGGGCGCCGGCGAACAGGTCGCCAACGGACACGGTCTTGGGAGAAAAAATACCCATCTCAAGTTGAGCTTGTTGATAGGCCGTAGACATGACATCGCCGAGCATCACGAGAATGATTGAGGGCGGGATAATCTGTCCCAGTGTTCCGGACGCACAAATAGTGCCGGTTGCGATCTCCGGTGAATAACCGTGGCGTAACATTGTCGGCAGCGACAGCAGGCCCATAGTTACTACGGTCGCACCGACGATGCCGGTGCTCGCCGCAAGCAGCATGCCGACGAGCATGACCGAAACGCCAAGTCCACCGCGCAGTGATCCGAACAAGCCGCTCAACGTGTTCAGCAATTCATCGGCGATGCGCGCGCGCTCTAACGTGACACCCATGAAAACGAACAACGGCACGGCCACCAATGTTTCGTTCGTCATGATCCCGAAAACGCGATTCGGGAGACCCGACAGCAACGCTTCGTTAAACGAGCCGGTTAAAACGCCGACGCCCGCAAAAATCAACGCGGTACCGCCGAGAGTAAATGCCACCGGAAAGCCCGCAAGCAATACGACGATCACGGTCAGGAATAATAGTGCAGCAACCCACTCCATCTTTATCGTCGCCGAATAGCGGTCAACGACCGGAGCAGCAGCGAGACTCCCTGCAAGCCGACGGCCAGCGGCATGAGCAAAACAATTGACCGAAGCATTGGGATAAGCGGATACGGTAATCCGCCGGATTCACGAGACGACTCGTGGATCGCCCATGATGCGGCCGCAAAATCGAAGGACGCGTAGGCAAGGTATCCGCACAGGGGCAGCAGCAACAAAATGACCCCGATCAGATCGACCCAGCCGCGTCGCCTGGCGCTCATTTCCCGATAAAAAATATCTACGCGAACGTGGCCTTCGTGAAGCAGTGTGTAAGCGGCGCCGAGCATAAAGACGGCGGCGTGCATCCAGATCACCGATTCCTGCAGCCAGATATAACCCGCATCGAAGACGTAGCGCATGATGACGATGATCGCGGTAACGACAACCATGACGAGCGTTAGCCAGGCGACCAACCTGCCGGTGGCCCGATTGAAGCGATCGATTAGATTTAGCGTCGCCAAAACATTGGGGTAATGAGAACGAGCAAGGTAAATATCTCAAGCCGACCTAGCAGCATGCCGACGACGGAGATCCACTTCGCGGTATCGGTCATGGACATGAAGCCCGAAGCGACTTCGCCCAATCCGGGCCCGAGGTTGTTCAAGGTTGCCGCAACGGCTGAAAAGGCGGTTATCTGATCAACGCCGGTTGTCATCATGGCGAGCATCATCGCGACGAAAACGACGATGTAGACAGAAAAGAAACCCCAAACCGCGTCGACCACCCGGTGCGGTACCGCCTTGTTACCGAGCTTTACAGGTATTTCCGCGCTCGGGTGAATCAGCCGAGCAATTTCACGGATACCTTGTTTGTAAATCAACAGACAACGAATAACTTTGATGCCGCCGGCAGTCGAGCCGGCCGAGCCGCCGACGAAGCTGGCGAAAACCAATAGCACAGGTATCGCGGCCGGCCAAGCGGAAAATTCGGCAGTTGTGAACCCGGTTGTTGTGGCAATCGATACAGCCTGGAAGACGCCGTTGATAATCGTTCGCCCCGGAGTGTCGTAGGTTTGATGCTGGAACAGCATCGCTACGACCAGGATGGATACAGCGAGAAGAATGCCGGCGTAAGCGCGGAATTCCGGATCAAGCGAATAGTGACCCGTCGTCTCGCGACGCCCCGTCGTGATGCGACGCCATGCAAAAAAGTGCAAGGAAAAATTGATGCCGGCGGCGAACATGAAAAATATCGCGACAATATCGATCGCCGTGCTGCTGAAGTAAGCCATGCTCGTGTCATGAGTGGAAAAGCCGCCGATCGCTACCGTGGAAAAAGCATGACACAGCGCGTCGAACCAACCCATGCCGGCCGCCATGTAGCTTGCTGCACAGGCAATGGTAAATGCGAGATATACATACCAGAGCGCTTTGGCGGTCTCGGTGATGCGCGGCGTCAATTTCGTATCTTTGACAGGACCCGGCGCTTCAGCGCGGTATAGCTGCATGCCACCAACACCGAGCATCGGCAGTACGGCGACCGCCAGTACGATAATTCCCATGCCACCGAGCCATTGAAGCTGCTGACGATAATAAAGAATAGACTTCGGCAGCTCATCAAGACCCGCCAGCACAGTCGCCCCGGTCGTGGTCAGACCGGATACCGATTCGAACACGGCATCGGTGAAGGACATCGTGATTGCGTCGGCGAAGTAAAATGGCGCAGCACCGAAAGTGCCCAGCACCGTCCAGAAAGCGGCAACGATCAGAAAGCCATCGCGCAAGCGCAAATCTTTGCGAGACCGATGCACGGGGAGCCAGATAAGTACGCCGGCGGCCAGGGTGAGTCCGAAGCCCTGCAGGAATGGCCGTGCGGCGTGCTCGTCAAAAATCATGCTGATGATGACGGGCGGCAGCATCGTCACGCTGAACATCATCAGCAGCAGCCCGAGAATACGCTGTACTACCGCCCAGTTCATTGCGCGCGCTGCGGGACTAGACGAAAGACACGTTGACCTGGAAAAGCTCTTCCAGGTATTCGATCTTGCGCCGGTCGGTCAGGAAGATAATAACGTGGTCATCGGTCTCAATGACCGTATCGTGATGGGCAATGATGACCTGGCCATGTCGGACGAGTGCCACTATCGAGGCACCTTTGGGCAGGTTGATCTGCTCGATGGAGCGACCAACGACCCGCGACTGAGTTTCGTCACCGTGGGCGATTGCCTCGATCGCTTCGGCCGCGCCGCGCCGTAAAGAGTGCACTTTGACGACGTCTCCGCGACGCACGTGGGCGAGCAACGAACCGATAGTTACCTGTTGCGGCGAAATGGCGATATCGATGCTGCTGGCCTCGACGAGATCGACATAGGATGCCCGGTTGATCAGTGCCATGACCTTGCTTGCGCCCAAGCGCTTCGCCAGCATCGAGCTTAAGATATTCGCCTCTTCGGAATTCGTTAGTGCGCAGAACACGTCAACGCTGTCGATATTTTCCTCGAGCAACAGTTCTTCGTCTGCGGCATCGCCAACGAGCACGATCGCCTTATTGAGTTGCTCCGATATGACTCGTGCGCGGTTCTGGTCTTTCTCGATGATCTTGACCTGATTCGTTTGCTCCAGCGCCAGCGCGAGGCGCACGCCGATATTGCCGCCGCCAGCGATTACCACGCGTCGTACCGGATCTTCCAGGCGCCGCATTTCACTCATGAATACGCGAATGTCTTTGCGGTCGGCGATGAAAAAGACCTCATCTCCTTCCTGGATGACAGTGTCTCCATCGGGCTGCAAGGCCTTGCCATCGCGGTAGATGGCGGCGATTCGGCCCTCCGTGTTCGGGATGTGATCCTTGAGCGTCGCAATGCGCTGGCCGACGAGCAAGCCGTCGCGATCTGCTCGGGTGCCGACCAGGCGGACTTTGCCGTCGGCGAAGTCGAGCACTTGAGATGCGCCCGGATACAGGATCAATTGCTCAATGTATTCACAAACCAATTGCTCCGGACTAATGCAAACGTCCACCGGAATGGCGTCCTGAGTAAACAGGTCTTTCTCATTCATGTACTCGGCGGCGCGGATGCGCGCAATCTTGGTCGGCGTGTGGCACAAGGTGTAGGCAACCTGGCACGCGATCATGTTGGTTTCGTCGGTATCGGTCAGGGCGACGATGATGTCGGCGTCTTTGGCGCCTGCCCGTTCAAGGACTTCGGGGTGGGCCGCGTGGCCAACAACAGTCCGGATATCGAGTCGATCCTGTAACTCACGCAGGACGTCCGGACGCAAGTCGACGACAGTGACTTCATTGGCCTCTTCGCGCGACAGGTGATAGGCGGCCGAAGAGCCAACCTGACCTGCGCCGAGAATCAGTATTTTCATTTTTCTTGACGGGCCTCAGAGCGCAGCAAACTACTCTGCCTCAAGTACGATAGTTTACATGAGATCGAGATTTGCATAGCTGAGAACGAGCCATTTTGTGCCGGCTGTCTCGAAATTTACCTCGACTCTGGCATGCGCGCCCTGCCCCTCGCAGTTGAGAATGACGCCATCGCCGAATTTGCTGTGCCGGACTCGCTGGCCGAGCCGAATACCGAGGTCGGCGCCGGGGGCGGTCGACTTCGAGCGGCGGCGTGCGGGTCGCATCGGTCGCGAAACCTGCACACGTGGCCGAACCTCTTCGATGTATTCCTCCGGGATTTCAGCGATGAACCGGGACGGTTGCGGAAAGCTATCCATGCCGTGCAGGCGGCGCTGCTCAGCGTAGGTCACATACAATGTTTGTTTCGCACGTGTAATGCCGACGTAGCAAAGTCGGCGTTCCTCCTCCAGGCCACTCGGGTCTGCAATCGAGCGCTGATGCGGAAATAAGCCGTCCTCCATGCCGGAAAGAAAGACGAGAGGAAACTCGAGGCCTTTGGCCGAGTGCATGGTCATTAGTTGGACGCAGTCTTCCCAGGCATCCGCCTGCCCCTCGCCTGCTTCGAGAGCGGCATGCGACAGAAATTCATCGAGGGGCGACATTTCCTCGGCAGGGTCCGGCTCGAAACCTTTGGCGCCGCTAACGAGCTCGAGCAGGTTCTCGACGCGGGTCTCGCCCTTTTCGCCTTTGTCCTTCCTGAAAAAATCGATCAGGCCGCTGGCCTGAATGACGTAATCCACCTGTTCGTGGAGGTCGAGTCCCGCCGTGTCGCGGGCCATTGTTTCGATCAGATCAAGGAATGCGAGGACAGCATTCGAGGCCCGCCCGCTAAGATTATCGTTCGCAACGGCACCCGCGGCGCGCCACATCGAACAAAGGTGCGCACGGGCGTAAGAGCGCATGATCTCAGCGGTGCGGGCGCCAATTCCGCGAGTAGGTCGATTGAGAACACGCTCGAACGCCGAGTCATCGTTGCGATTGGAAATAAGCCTGAGGTATGCGAGGGCATCTTTTATTTCTGCGCGCTCGAAGAACCGCAGACCGCCGTAAACGCGATACGGAATTCCCTTGTTGATAAGGCCCTCTTCGAGCACGCGTGATTGTGCGTTGGATCGATAGAGTATGGCGGCGTCCGCCCGCAGGTTTCCCTGATCAATCCAGTCTTGCAGTCGGCCCAATATGAAATCGGCCTCGTCGCGCTCGTTGTATGCCGCGTACACCTTGATCGGTTCGCCGTCGGCGCCGTCGGTCCAGAGATTTTTGCCCATGCGCGAACGGTTGTTCGCGATAACGGCATTGGCCGCATTCAAAATCGTGGCAGTTGAGCGGTAATTTTGTTCGAGCTTGACGACAGTTGCGGTCGGAAAATCTTTTTGAAATTGAAGAATATGTTCGACTCTGGCGCCGCGCCACCGGTAAATGGACTGGTCGTCGTCGCCAACGACAAAGGGTATGCCGGTCTTTCCGGCGAGCAGCCGCAGCCAGGCGTATTGGATCGCGTTCGTATCCTGAAACTCATCGACGAGCAAGTGCTGGAAGCGTCGCTGGTAATGCGCCAGCAGCTCGGCGTTGTCGCGCCATAGCTCGTGCGCACGCAACAACAACTCAGCGAAATCTACGAGGCCGCCTCGCTGGCAAAGTTCTTCATAAGACTGGTAGAGAGCGATCTTCTGGCGACGAGTTGGGTCGCCTTCGTCGTCCAGATGTTTGGGCCGCAGGCCCTCGTCCTTTTGGCCGTTGATAAAATACTGAATCTCGCGAGGCACGCAGCGACTGTCATCAATCTCGAGGCTCTTTAGCAGACGCTTGATCAGTCGCAACTGATCGTCAGAGTCGATGATCTGAAAGTTCTGTGGCAACCCGGCTTCGCGCCAGTGACGTCGCAACAGCCGATGCGCGAGGCCGTGAAAAGTTCCGATCCACAGGTGGCTGACGGGAGTGCCGAGCAGCGCTTCGATGCGCCCGCGCATTTCCGCAGCCGCCTTATTGGTGAATGTGACGGCGAGCAGGCTTTGCGGCGAAATACCCTCGACATCGATCAGCCACGCGGCGCGGTGCACAAGCACTCGGGTCTTGCCGCTGCCGGCTCCCGCGATAACCAGCATGGGGTCGGCAGATGCAGTGACAGCCTGACGCTGCGCATCGTTGAGAGATTCGAGGATCGGTGTGACGTCCATCAGTGGATTAGTGCTGCGTTGGGAAAGCGCGCCATCTTAGCAAACATAGCATCTGCCCACGCCCGACAGATAAGATGCGACCGCGCCAGGATTGTCATATCTGCTCCCGCCTGGTAAATCGTTGTTGTGGTGGTCAGCGTATCAACGGCGTTTGGCGAATCAAACGGCCGCTTAACCTCGGTTAGCGGCCTGTCAGATGTTAGAATCTCGTCAGAGTTTACTGGCTGCTATTGACCCAAACCGGAAGTTCGCAAATCCGAGTCGCTAGCCGGTCAGGTGATAGACTTGCGACGTTATTCTACTTAGGGTGACCGATGAGCACATGTTGCTGTCATGCCCAGTCCGCTGGAAGGATCTTTTCTTTTTTTGCACGACGCACTCGCAAGCGTTTTAAGCGAAAAGGATTTGAGCCGTCTCAGAAGCAGCTTATGACAGGCCTTGAACAGGTCGGTTATCGGGAGGCGAGTGTGCTCGATATTGGTTG
>SMVB01359733.1_pt1 | contig 12870 bp, 6 predicted proteins | sample 2456461 | NCBI WGS metagenome assembly SMVB01 (sample SAMN11095934, study PRJNA526329) | marine sediment metagenome | biome: Marine sediment; feature: Surficial sediment; material: Deep marine sediment; isolation source: Hadal surficial sediment | place: Pacific Ocean | collected 2014-05 | depth 0-1...
AAAACGTGCGCCGAAATCCTTAAACGCCAGTGACGGGCCGTGAAATAGCTCCAGCGCATGGACGTTTTTTGAAACCGACTCCAGCTTCAGCGGGAAATTAAAGGCGTTTTTGACACAACGCAGTAAATCTTTCTGTGTCATTGCATCACCGATCAGGTGTTGCAAAATAATCGCGCTGCGGCTGACAAAATTCTTTTTCAGCAAACCCTCGACATCGGTCAAGGCAGTTAAATGCTCTGGAAAAAACAAACCCTGTCCTTTGCCCAGGCCAGTCACTACTGCCTGTGGAAAACTGACATTTTGCTCGGGATGACTGATGTTGATAAACGGCATATTACTGACCATCAATTCAGATGACCCTGGCACCGGCAAGGTCGGCCCGGCAGATGTGTACAAAGCCGCTTTCATTTTGCATATAATGCCGTTGCAGCCAGTCGGCAGCAGCCTCGGCCACGTTGCTATCATCAACAATGCAAAATATGGCCGGTCCTGAACCTGAGATACCAACGGCCAGGGCTCCCATTTGCGCCAACTCAAGCTGGGCCTCTTCAAAACCGGGTAGCAGGACCTTGCGATAGGGCTCGGCCAGAAAATCAACCAGGCATTCGGCCGCAGCACCGGCCTCACCCTGGTGTAACTCATGTACAAACAAGGCAAATTTGGCACCGTGCGCAACCACCGTTTTGCGCTCATAGCCTACCGGTAATACCCCCCGGGCGGTCTTGGTATCCAACCGGGTTCCCGGCCAGGCAATCACAGTCTGCCAATGGCCCGGCCACGGCAAACCATATTGGCGCGCGGCATTGGGGATACACAAGCGCAAGCCCCCCAACAGACAGGGAGCAATATTGTCCAGGTGGATCTCACCACTGATACTACCTTCCATTTCAGCCATCAGTTGCAACAATGCAGGACGGTCCAGTGGCCGGCCAAAAAACTGGTTCAGCGCAACCAGCGTAGCGACTATGGAGCTGGCGCTCGAACCCAAACCACTGCCTACCGGTAAATTTTTGTCCAGCGTCATGTTTAGCGGGTAAATTTCAGCACCGCTGTCACCTGCTGCCTGCTCAAAGCGACGGCACGAAGTGATGACAATATTTTGCTCCTGGTCCTGTGGCAGGGCGTGGGCGTAGGCCCCATCCAGGCATAACATCCAGTCATTCGGTCTGCCGTGCATGATACTGACGCAATCACCCAGCAAACTTCCGTTCACCGGCGCAAGAGCCAGGCCGAGCGCATCAAAGCCCACCGAAAGATTACCGGAGGATGCCGGTGCATAAACAGTCAACGCTCCCTTCTTCACTGGTTTTCCGTTCACAGGTCTAAGGGCCTCCATGCTGTGCGTAGTAAATCACCAAACACACCGGCTGCAGTTACATCAGCACCCGCACCATAGCCGCGCAGCATCAATGGGATCGGCTGATAATAACGACTGTGCAAAACCAGTGCGTTTTCGCCATCACGAATCGAGCCCAGCGGCTTGTCCTTCGGTACGGCCTCCACAGAAACGCTGCAATGACCATTCTCAATCCGGCCGACATAACGCAAAACGCTGCCATCAGTCCGGGCCGCTTCCACACGGGCGATAAATTCTTCATCCAGCTCCCTCAACCTGCCAACAAGTTCGTCACTGCTGGCATCTGCGGCAAACGCCGTATCAATCACCGGTTCGATCTCGATGTCGTCAAGTTCGAGCTCCATGCCTACTTCGCGAGCGATAATCAGCAATTTTCGGGCCACATCCATACCTGAAAGATCGTCTCTCGGATCCGGCTCGGTAAAGCCCAGTTGCATGGCCTTATCGACCGCATCCGAGAATAAAACACCATCTTCAAGCAGCCCAAAAATCATCGACAGGGAACCGGACAAAACACCGCCGAATGACTTAAGTTCATCACCGGAACGCATCAGAGATTGCAAGGTGTCAATGATCGGCAAGCCTGCCCCGACATTGGTCTCATACATGAATTTGCGAAAATGACGGGCTGCGACCGTGCGCATCTCGCGGTAATACGCCATGCTGGTGGTGTTGGCCTTCTTATTGGCCGCGACCACATTGAAACCATTGGCGAGAAAATTAGTGTACTCGGCTGCCAGGTCTTCATTCGAGGTGCAATCAATGATCGTCGGATTTAGCAAACCCAATTGCTTACGGATGGCGATCACATCATCAATGCTCCAGGCCACGCCCTTTTCTTCAAGATCCTGCTGCCAGCTGCCGAGCTCAATGGTGTCGTGGCCGATCAGCAATTTACGGCTGTTGGCAATGGCTCGGACATGCAGGGCCTTGTGATCGGCCGTCAGTTTGCTGCCCTGGTTCTGAAACTGCTGCAATAGCGCTGTGCCGACATTGCCACAGCCAAGCAGGATGACATCCATATGGCTGGTATGGCTGAAAAAAGCGGTATGGCAAGCCCGCAATGCGGCTTGCGCCGCCTGCTTTTCGACCACCACCGCGATTGCACATTCGCTTGAGCCCTGGGCAATCACTTCGACATTGACCCCGGCGGCAGAAATTGCACTCAGAAAGCGCGCCGCGATACCCCGGTAATGATTCATACCTTCACCCACCAGGGTGATCACCGAGCGCTGATCTTTTACCGAAACACCGCTAATCAAGCCGTGCAGTATTTCAAAATGAAAGGCTTCTGTCAGCGCCTTGCGGGCACGATTGGCCTCGCTGCTTCTGACACATAGGGTAATGCTGTATTCGGAGGAGGTCTGCACAATTAACAATACGGAAATCGACTGGTTGGCCAGGGCTTCCATCACCCGTCTCGCCACACCGACGCGGCCACGCATGCCGCCCCCCTGTAAGGTAATGCTAGCGACATCATCTAGGTGTGAAATACCCCTGACAACCGCGGGTTTCTCGGTGTTGGTGTGAATCAGGGTGCCGGGAAGTTCCGGCTGATAGGTGTTCTTGATGACGCAGGGAATTCCACTGCTCATTAACGGCGTCAAGGCCTTGGCGCTGATGACCTTGGCACCGTAAAACGACAGCTCCATGGCTTCTTCGTAACTGACCTCATCCAGGCATTTCGCACTGGCGACAATACGCGGATCGGCCGTGAAAAAGCCATCGACATCTTTCCATATCTCGCAACTGCGCGCTTTGAGTGCTGCGGCCACGCAGGCTGCCGAGTAGTCCGATCCATTACGCCCTAACAGCTGCGGTTTTCCTGCAGCATTGACAGCATAAAAGCCCGGCAAAATCAAAATATTGTGCTCGCCGCTGACAGCCTGTTGTAAAAGCGGTGCCGCTGCATCTATATCCACCAGGCTGTCCGTATGGCTATCATTCGCCGGTGGTAAAACAGTGGTATCCGACCAACTCGCCGCTTGGCCCTGCGCCTGCAACAAATCACACATCATGCGCGAACTGAAACCCTCACCGGCAGACAGGATTTCGGCCCGAACCGCCGGTGGACACTGTTCCAGCAATGCCACGCCTTCCAACCTTGAACTCAGACGTTGCTTTTGTTTTGTTAAGAATTCTGTGGCCTGTGGGCTTTCCATGCCCAATGCCTGCATCGACTGCAGGCCTTCCTGCTCTTGTTCATTTATACGATTCAGAACAACTTTAAAATCGCCGCCTTTGACCGCCGCTGTGATCGCCTCTTCCAGCAGGTCGGTAATGCCGTACATGGCGGAAAGAACAACAACCACTTTTTCGTCAGCAGCCGCCCTGCTGATAATGGCGGCGGCGGCAATAAAGCTGTCCAGGTTCGCCAGTGAAGATCCACCAAATTTTTGAATCAACATAGATCAGAGGCTCCTGAATATGCTTTCTGATGTACCGAACGCACAGCCCGTCCGGACGGGTCGTCCAGCTCCTGCAAACTCTTGTCCCACAACACCGCCTCAGGTGTGCTGCATGCGACCGAGGGACCGCCCGGCACACACTCAGCGGCACTTGCCATTGGAAAATGATTATCAAACAGACGCCGGAACAGGTACGCCTCTTCGGTCGCGGGTGTATTGAATGGAAAACGCCTGGCCGCATGCGCCATTTGCTTTTCGCTGACCTGGGTTTTCGCAAAATCTCGAATACCATCGATCCAGCCGTAACCTACGCCGTCGGAAAACTGTTCTTTTTGCCGCCAGACGATTTCTTCCGGCAACATATCACTGAACGCTTCTCGCAAGATCTGTTTTTCCATTTTTCCTGCAGTGATCATTTTGTCTTGCGGGTTTAGCGACATGGCCACGTCCAGAAACTCACGGTCCAGAAACGGCACACGCGCCTCAACACCCCATGCCGCCATTGCCTTGTTGGCACGCAAGCAGTCGTAGCTGTGCAAGCGGGAAAGTTTCCTCACGGTTTCTTCATGAAAAGACCGCGCATCGGGCGCCTTATGGAAATAAAGGTAGCCGCCAAATACTTCATCGGCACCCTCACCCGAGAGCACCATCTTGATACCCATGGCGTGGATCTTTCGCGCCAGCAAATACATCGGCGTAGCTGCACGGATAGTGGTTACATCATAGGTTTCGAGGTGGTAAACCACCTCATCCAGAGCGTCCAGGCCTTCCTGCAGCGTAAACTCGAAACCATGGTGGACCGTGCCGATGTGTGCTGCCACTTTTTCGGCGGCCGCCAGATCCGGAGAACCTTTCAGGCCCACGGCAAAAGAATGCAAGCGCGGCCACCAGGCCGGGCTTTGTTCATTGTCTTCGATGCGCATACTGGCATGGGCCTGGGTAACCGCAGCAATAATGGAAGAATCCAGACCGCCGGAAAGCAGAACCCCGTACGGTACATCGGTCATCAGGTGGCTGATGATGGACTTTTCCAATGCATCAGCAACTGCCTTGACGCTGGTTTCAGCGTTTTCGACCGCGGAAAACTCCTGCCATGGACGCTGGTAATACGGCATTGGCTGTTCAGCTTCACTGGTCCAGTAATGACCCGGAGGAAATTCGAAAACCACATTACACACATCAACCAGGGCCTTCATTTCTGACGCCACATACAACTGGTGATCATCATCAAATCCGTAATACAGGGGAATAATGCCAATAGGATCACGGGCTATCAGGTATCGACCGGCAGTTTCGTCGTAAAGTACAAAGGCGAACATACCCTGCAGATCATTCAGAAACTCACTGCCCCTTTCCAGATACAGCGGCAAAATTACCTCACAATCCGATTCGGTCGCAAATTCAAAGGGCTGGTCCAGGGTGCCGCGCAATTCCCGGTGATTATAGATTTCACCGTTGACTGCCAGTGACTGCTTGCCATCCGGCGAGATCAGCGGTTGAGCACCGGTATTAACATCAACGATGGCCAAGCGTTCATGCGCCAGTACCGCGCCCTCGCAGGTATGGATCCCGCTCCAGTCCGGGCCGCGGTGCCGCAACAGACGCGACTGACGCAAAGCGACCTGACGCAAGGCCGTCAAATCATCGTTAATATCCAATACCGCAAAAATGGAACACATAAAAACACCCCTGGAGGTATACACCCAAATCCCAACTTGCATGATACGTTCACTCGACAGCGCATGGAACAACAAATACGCATAGATAATGAACTAATTGGGATACGGAAGAATAGATTTCCAGCCGAAGACCGAACCCCAGCCGCGACACGGGTATCTTCCCCCTGGGACCGTCTCGAACAGGATGTTCGAGGACGAGCCCACATGGATGTGTTTATGGCGTGTCTCAGGGGGAAGATACCCGTGTCGCGGCGGATATTACGGTATTTAATCTAATGAATTCGCCGTCCAAACCGGTTTCCAGCTCAGGCACGAAATGACGGAAATGATCAGAAACCGTTATGCTAGGGATGTATGAAGAAACTCTTAAAATGGCTGTTGTTCCTGACCCTTGCGCTGGCAATCGGTGCTACCGTCCTGTTATTCAATCCAGGTTTGGTCAAAGCCCCATTGGAACGCTATTTAAGTGATCTCACCGGCTACCCGACCAGGCTTGAAGGTGGCCTGGAACTCAACCTCGGTAGTCTGATCGAAATAACTGCCACCAACATCAGCATCTTTCCCCAGGACCGGGCCAGCCAACAGGCGCTGATCAAGATCGGCTATTTGGACCTGGTGCTTGTAACCGGGTCCCTGTTTGAAGATATTCTGGTATTGGAGTCGCTGCGGATTGACGACTTGCAGGTCAGGCTGGAAACCAAACCGGACGGAACAGGCAATTGGGAAAGTATCAAGCCACACCCCCCCAATAGCGGTGAAGACGACAGTGGGACCAGGGTGGTTTTCAACACCATACAAGTCAATAACGCCAGTTTGCGCTACCTGCGTGGTAAAAAAGGTTTTGAGCACCGCTTGCACATCACATCTCTGGATCAAACACAGCAGTCTGACGGTATGCTTCAAATCAACCTGGTTGGAGACTACAACGATAAACCACTTGTGTTTGATGGCAACGTTGGCCCATACACAAACCTGCTTGATGGCAACAATATTTCCTTCACCGTCAGCGGCAATTTCGGCTTCCTGACAATAACCGGCAATGGGCTGATTGATGACTTGCTACAACCCCGGCGCCCGCAGTTCAATTTTGAAATTAGCGGACCTGACATTGATGCCATCACCACTGCATTTGGCATCGATGACCTGGGCGCGGGTCAGTTTTTCCTGCACGCCACAGGAAGCGAAATTGACGATCACTATGCAGCCAGCCTGGACGGTGATATTGGAGATATCTCGCTAAATGTTTCTGCACAGGTTTCCGACCTCTTGCAGCTGGATGAACTTGACCTGAGTGTGGCAATACACGGCCCCAGTCTGGGTTCGTTCACGCGGGTATTCGGGGTTGAAGACTGGCCGGATAAACCATTTCGTATGAAAGCAGATATCAAGCGGCTTGGCGAAACCCTGAATATTCCAAACCTCAGCCTCAATATCGGTGGAACCGAGTTGGTGCTGGATGCCCTGCTAAGCAACTTTCCACATCTTGATTCCAGCCGTATCAAGCTCTCGATCACGGGCGACGATATCGTACAGTTTCGTGAACTACTGGGTATTCCCGGGATCGCCAGCGGCCCGTTTGCTGTGCGTGCAAATCTTGATGTATCACCGGACAGACTCGAGCTGTTGCGGGTAGACGTGAACACGTCTATCGGCCACGCCACTCTTTCCGGGACCCTTGGCCCGTCTCCCGACTACGTCGGCAGCAAACTGCACCTGTACATGGATGGTGACAACGCGAACCTTGTTATGTCCGCTTTTGGAATAGATGCTTTGCCCGAGCAGCCATTCAATCTGGTTGCCCGAATCGAAACCGTGGAGAACGGGCTGCTTATTGAGCATGGTGTGTTGGTCACCATAGAAGACCAACGGCTGGAGTTGGGTGGGTTTCTCGCCCTCGTTCCCGGGAGTCATGGAACAGAACTTGATGTGAAGCTGAGTGGCAAGCATCTGAACCGGATGCTGAGAGGGCTTGTCGGTGATACTGAAGTCCCTGACCAGGCTTATGAGCTAAGCGGCCGGGTTCAGATTTTGGAAAATGGCGTTCAGCTGGATAGCGTCAAAGCAGAGCTGGCAGAAATCAAGTTAGAGGTAACGGGTCTGATCACACACAATGATCAGCCGCCGGGTTTTGATCTCGACTTCAAAGTTGGCGGGAACGATCTCACCGCGCTTGGAAACTTTGAGCTCATTGGTGATTCTCTGGATATTTTTGTTCCCGGGCAGCCTTACCAGGCCGCCGGTCGGTTTACGATGAAAGACAACGGCTGGAAACTGGATACCGTCAACGGCAGGATAGGTGAATCAGAGTTCACTTTCGATGGTCTGATCAGCAATCAGCCCGAATGGGCCGGAACCAACCTGCGGTTTTCCATCAAGGGACCGGATCTGCACGCTTTGTTGGTCGATGGGGATGATTCCGACTTGCCACTCGGAGAATTTCAGTCCAGCGGCAAGATCAAGATGTCAGAGAACACCCTGAGCATCAATGATCTCGTTTTTGAGACTGTCAACGCCCACGCCAAAGTTGACCTGGCGCTCGGATGGCCAATCAGCAGCGTTATAGATGCCCGTTTCGATGTCAACATCCGGGGCGACGATATACGTCATTTGATCCCCGACAACGATGTATTTGAACCAGATTTGGCCAGCTACAAAATCATTGCTGTCGGGCATAAACAGGGGGCTTTGTTATCGCTGCAGCAGTTTGATGCCAGTATGGGTAATTTGCAGGTGACACTCAGCGGTGAAGTAGATGACGACCCGAATGACCAAATTGCCAATATCAGCTTTAGCGCCACATCTGACGACCTCTCTGCGTTGGGCTTACTGAATGGTAATCGGCTGCCACCTATGGCGCTGGAACTCAAGGCAGACTTCAAGGGCAATGCAAATCAGTTTGTTCTCAGCAATCTCAGTGGCAAACTGGGGGATAGTGATATCGCCGGTATCCTGGAGGTGTCACTGACTGGCTCAATACCAAAAATAATCCTGGCTGCACAGTCTGACTACATTGATATCCGTCCCTTTTTGGAGCCTGCCGACAACGGCGCTGAAATGGCTGTCAGCAAAACCCAGGGCCGCCTGATCCCCCCAACACCGTTGCCCCTTGATGCTCTTGCCGCTGCCGATATTGAGCTTAAGCTTGATATTGCAGAACTGAGACATACAAAAGACAGCCTTCGGAACATCAGGATTGAGGCAATTACACAATCTGGGCACCTCAATACGCCGCAATTTTCACTCAAGGGTCCCCGCGGCAAGCTCAATGCATCATTCTCCATTCATCCAATCGGCAGCAACCAGGCTGATGTGAAATTTGAATTAAATGCAGAAAACTTGGTTCTTAATATCACCGGGCAACCCACTGATAAACTGCATCAGATTCCGACTATCGATCTCATTCTTCATGTCGATGGTACGGGTGGGAATTTACAGGAGGTTGCCGGTTCATTGAATGGCTCAATTGCCATAGGGAGCCGGGGCGGCACCCTGGAAGGTGTCAATCTGAGTGTTTTGGATACGTATCTTCTGGATGAAATATTTAGCCTGATTTTGCCAAAATCCAGCATCGCGGATGATCTGGACCTTACCTGTGCCGCTAGCATTTTCAAAATCACCGATGGTCTTCTGGAAACTGATCCTGCACTGGCGTTCACCACCAGCCGCGTCACACTGGTGTCCAAGGGTAGCCTGAATCTGAAGACAGAAGAGATCAGGTTCAATTTTAATGCAACACCCAATAACGCTTTAAAACTTAGCGCCGGGGAATTATTCAACCCCTATATCCTGGTGGGCGGCACACTCAGTGAACCCTCCGTGGGACTGGATCCGGGAAAAGTATTACTCTATGGCGGCGCCGCTATTGGAACCGCTGGCTTATCAATACTGGCGAAGGGTTTGCTGGACCGGGTCAGCACCGCCATCCCCGTGTGTGAAGATATGCTCAAGCAGGTACAGGCAATACAGTAAAAACCAAATTTGCCGCCACACTACAGGAACGGCTTAATGCCCAATGCGCTGTAGAGCCGCGAGGGCCGCCAATAACGATTGCCTTTGAATACCATCTTTGCCCTGCGCACGGCATTGATATCTTCCAGGGGATTGCCAGGCAACAACACCATATCTGCGTTCTTGCCCACAGTAATCGAACCACTTTTATCTGCCATAGCCATCACTTCGGCTGCGCCGAGCGTTGCCAAACGTATGACATCCGACTCGGCGATCCCGGCCTGTACATAAAGCTCCAGTTCCCGGTGCAGGCCGAAACCGGCCAGTGAATCGGTACCGGCAACCAGCGGCACACCGGCTTGGTGCAGGCGCTTGATCATGTCCAGCAATGCCTGTGCCGAGGCCGCATAACGAGCCGCATTTTCATCATTGATATCCATCTCGCCGGCCAGCAAACCACGCCGTACGGCAGGCGGCATATGCTCTGCCACCATCGCAAAGCTGGGGCTGAGATCACCCGACCGGTGCCGGAACATATTGTCAAAAATTGCAACGGTTGGGTCTACAACCACATTATTGTCTTTCAACAGCTCAATAAATGCGCTTACCTCTGCGGAGTCCAGATCCATAACACCTGCCTTTTCAGCCACCAGCGAGAAACGCAGCGGTGTACGGGTATCGTCTTCAGGACCCGCCAGGAAATTCAGAAACAGCATGTTGATATGCTGGATTTCATCGAAACCCTGGCGCACCGCCTGCTCGGCGGTCATAAAGCTGGGTATATGCCCCGACAGACGCATATTATGGCTATGAACTTCAGCGGCTATATCCTCAACCCAGCTGGGATCAATGCTGGAGTAAATCTTGATCTGTGGATAGCCGCGGGCGGCGTAGTCACGCACCAGCTGCAGCGCATCTTCACGGCTCTCTGCCAAACGATCTATGGGCGCTGAAAACGGACTCTTGCGATCAATAAACCCCGCCGCAAAACTACGCGGCCCGATCACCGAGCCATCATCAAACATTGCACGGACCTCATCCAGTCGATCCGGATTGTTACCGAGATCCCGTGCTGTGGTGACACCGGCCGCTATATGCAGCAGACCACTACCCGCAAACAAATGGGTGTGCATGTCCCACAAACCCGGCATCAAAATGTCGTTCTCACCATCAATGATGGTTGTAACAGATTCAGGCGGGGCATTACTACCAACCGACCGAATAATGCCATCTTCAACTACGACCGTTTGACCCGGCAGTAAAACGCCCTGCTCGACATCCAGCACGCGCACATTGCGAATAGCGTAGGCACCCTCTATTGAACGCGTAAGTTCTGCCGCCAGGTGTTGATGATAAGCCGTTTCCGCTTTATCAATACCCGCCTGCAAGACGGGTAATACTTCGCCCCATCCTTCCGGCACCATCCCCATCCAGCCATAAGCCACCGCGAACAACTGCAGGTCTTCATCCAGCCAGATATAACCGGGTTCCAAATCCAGACCGGAGATTTCATACAATCGCACCGTCCGGCTAAGGCCATCATGACTCACTTCAAGCTGTTGCAGAGGTCTGACCGTTGCCTCACCCGCCGGTAGTAATGCAAGCCTTTGACCCGAAGATTTTAGCGCTTGGCGCACCAACATGGCCGTCTGCTCCAGAGAACCATCCGCCGCCAGATACATGGCATCCTGCGGATGACTGCTCGCGCCTTTTTCAATCGTGCTGGTCCAGCGTGCTGCGCTCGCATCCCGCAAAAAGTGCTCATCCACCTGCGCGCCCATATACGAGTGACCACTAATCGTCAGCTCCAACAATTCACCGCTCTCACCCAGCCTGATCTGCTCAAACAACTCAGGCCCCCGCCCCCGGTCATTAAACTCAAACCGAACTTCACGATGCTGCGCATCACCAATGGTCATCACCAACTCACCGGAAACAACACCATTGGTCAACCAGTCATACTTACGAACCTCATCCGCATGCAGCAAAACAGGCGGCGCAAGAATAAGAAGGGAAATTGTGAGACCAGGAAGATTCGAGAACACTGTCTTCATATTGTTTACTCTATAGTTTTCAGTAGATGGTTAATGCCAACAAACTTTGGTTTTCACTGCGTGAACCCCCACCACCAGCGGGGATATGGGTGGGTTTACTATGAGACCTTCGCCAACAGGCGGAACACTCTACCGCATACGAGCCTGAAGCTCAGCCAAAGCCTCACTACCAGGACTCAACTGCTCAAACGTCAAATCCTTCAACGGCGTCCCGGTCGTCCGGTAAATACTATGCATATCCGGCAACTCGGCATTAATAAATAACAAGCCAGTCACAACCTCACCGCGGGCCCGGTTCTGCTCCAAATACCGCAAGACCGCACTACGATTGGTTGCGTCGTAACCGCTATCTGGCTTTTTGAGCAACAATTTCGAGCCATCGTGCAATTCGATAAGGATGCTTTCGCCTTCAGCATAACTCGCTTTGATCTCACTCGACGGTTCGATGAAATCCATTTGCGAGGCCGGGTGGTAATGGTCGCGTGTATAGCTATAGCTCTTGGTTGAGCCTTCATGATCGTTGAATGTCACACAGGGTGAGACGACGTCGATAATGGCGCAACCGGGGTGCCTGATGCCGGCCTTGATCAAAGTGGCCAGCTGTTCACGATCACCGGAAAAACTCCTGGCCGCAAAACTGCCACCCATCGAAATCGCCGTGGAGACCGAATCAATGTTTTTCCATTGATTGATTTCGCCCCTCTTGGACTTGCTACCCTTGTCTGCCGCAGCCGAAAACTGGCCTTTGGTGAGCCCGTAAACACCATTGTTTTCAATGATGTATAGCATATTAAGATTGCGGCGGACTGCATGGCCAAACTGCCCGAAGCCGATTGACAGGGAATCGCCGTCACCGGAAATACCGATGCAAATCAGATCGCGGTTGGCAGCATGGGCACCGGTCGCAACCGATGGCATACGGCCATGAACCGAGTTGAAGCCATGCGCGCCAGAGATAAAATACGCAGGGGTTTTTGATGAACAGCCGATACCGGACAGCTTGATGACTTTTTCCGGCGGGATCGATAACTCCCAAAAAGCCTGCACGATCGCAGCGGTGATGGAGTCATGTCCACAACCCGCGCACAAGGTCGATAAAACCCCCTCATAATCGCGTCTGAGCAAGCCGAGTGCGTTGGTTCTTAAACCGGGCAGATCGATTTTCGGTTTTGCGATAAAAGTCATGCCACGGCCTCCACCTGCAAATGCTTGCAGAGTCCTTCGACCACACAATGGCTGGGGATCGGCATACCGTTGTAATGCAATACCGGTATGAGTTTAGCCGCATCGGTATTGGTTTCCAGTATCAACAAGGAGCGCAGCTGCGCATCACGATTCTGTTCGACCACAAATACCGTATCGTGGCGCTCAACAAAGTTGGTAACTTCGCCGTTAAACGGAAACGCACGCACCCGCATATAGTT
>SMVB01050522.1_pt1 | contig 12868 bp, 10 predicted proteins | sample 2456461 | NCBI WGS metagenome assembly SMVB01 (sample SAMN11095934, study PRJNA526329) | marine sediment metagenome | biome: Marine sediment; feature: Surficial sediment; material: Deep marine sediment; isolation source: Hadal surficial sediment | place: Pacific Ocean | collected 2014-05 | depth...
CCGACAATCGGTGCAGCGCCGGCAACCGACGTAAAGTGATGGCCCCACAGAATATATTTGTTGGTGGGATGGTAATCGGCGCCGTCATTGAACTCGTGCGCCGGAGTGACGAAATCGGGATCGAGCTGATAGATCCTGGTGGCTATGAACCTGGAATAGACGAACCAGCCAACTGACATGCCGCCAATTCCAAGAACAACAATCATCACGGATTGCATTGATTCTTCCCCCGAATTATTCATGTATCGCCCGCTGGGGCGGGCTCCTGCGAAACAATAGTAGAGCCCGGCCGCAGGAGCCTGCCTCAGCGGGCGATTCAACCTTCGCTTGTTTTTGGCAGCTTAGCCGTTGCCGCTCATTTGTGAAAGGTTGGGCTCGCTATTCAAGTTGAGGAATCGCCTGTAAATAAACTTCAGGATCCACAGCGCGCTGCCGATGATCAGTAACAGCATCGCCCATCGCGTCAATGTGGCAAGCAACGCATAATCGAGCGCCGGCCTGCGGATACTGTAGGCCATGAGATCACTGGCCCGACTGCTCAACCAATGCCAGCCACTGTGTGCAAGGAGTGCGGAAATAATAATTGTCCCCATGCGCTCGGAAATCGCGTTGCGGAACAGCCAGTTCAGGGCCGGAACCGCCAGCACGATAATAAGGAGCTGGCCAATTTCCACGCCGAGGTTAAATGCCAGTAGTGAAGTCAGCAAATGGGTGCCGGCAAACTGCAAAGTTTCGCTGAGCGCGAACGAGAAACCGAAGCCGTGAACCAATCCAAAGCCAAACGCAATGACCCAGCGTCGCTGCCAGTGTGAGCCAACAATATTCTCAAATGCCATGTAAACGATGGACGCCGCAATGAGTGTCTCGATCAAGGGCGGGAACCACAGCACAGCGGGCACCAACCCAAAGGCTGACGCAATCAGCGTAATCGAGTGCGCGACCGTGAATGACGACACAATCGCGACCAGCGGACGAATGCGGCGAAATGGAATCAGGAGACAGATCACGAAAAGCAGGTGATCAATGCCGTCGAGAATATGTTCGATGCCGGTTTTCACGAAACGGAAAAATGCGTGATGCCAGCGCGGATCGAGGCGAACCAGGCCAGGATCCCCGGAAAACTCGAACAGGCGTTCCGTGCCATCAGTGTGCAAAAAACGCACAACCGTCGTCGTGCGCAATCCAAGCCGTGCAAATTCCGGATCGATCGAGAAATCGGATGCCTCGTTTCGAATCGGGTAACGAATCAGAACATCGAGCAGTGCCTGGTCGCGGAGCAATTCTGTATCATCAGGCAGCGGAGGCTTATTGAAACTGGCAAGCGCTTGACTATAGCTGTCGAAAGATCTGTCGGATGGCAGAGACAACCTCGCCGCAACAATTTCCCACTGGTCGAGGCGATCCGCGTTTTCGAACAGCGACACGCCCCTGGCGATCCAGACTACCGCCGCATCCCGGATGGTCTCATCAGCTTCCGATATGACGAGATAGCCCGGACCAACTTGTGGAAAATTGACGTCGCGCATCGCGGCTAGCGGCACACGAACAAGAAAGTTGATGCTGTCTGCGTCGGGTTTAAGAATGGTTTGAATGACGACATCCGTCGGCATTTCGTGCGCCACGGCCTGGTCTGTGACCAGGCTCGCGAGTGTCGCTGCGGCGATCGCCACCATCACGAACGAAACTGAATGCTTGGCTGTCTGAGTCACGGGTTTTAATGCAGGCTTTTATTATTATTCAAAAATCCGCTGTTAGCGGATGTTGCGACAGGCATACTTGTTGCAGGTGCTGATTGGGCCGCCCGCTTCGTTCCATAGTATACTGCCACGCTCCCGGGAGCGTCTGCACTCTCGTGGAAAATCTCCGGAAAAAATAATCAGCGGGAGTATGGGACGATGACTAAGCGAAATATTGTTGCGGCGGTTGCCGTGATCGCGACTATCACTGGCTTGGGATTTGGACAGAGAGCGCTGGACAATGCTGCCCAGGCACAGGTAAAAGAAGCACCGATGTTCGAGGTGGACCCGTTCTGGCCAAAGCCTTTACCCAATCACTGGATTCTCGGCGCGACCATCGGCATAGACGTCGATTCGCGGGATCACGTTTACATCATCCATCGCCGCGACACCTTTAATGAGCGGACTGAAATCGGTGCAGCGACGGATCCGGTGAAAGCCGATTGCTGTATCCCGGCGCCGAATGTGCTCGAGTTCGACCCGGACGGCAACCTGGTTAATTACTGGGGCGGACCAGGCGAGGGATATGACTGGCCTGCCTCGAATCATGGCATCACGATTGACCACAAAGACAACATCTGGATTGGCGGCAACGCCAGAACCGACTCGCACATCCTGAAATTCACACGCGACGGCAAGTTCCTCGCCCAGTACGGTACACCGGGCGCCGATACCGACAGCCACAGCAGCGAAAATTTCGGCAGCGTGGCTGAGATCTCTTTTGACCCGGATGCCAACGAGGCCTACGTTGCTGATGGTTATCGAAACAAACGCGTTGCTGTGCTCGATGCCGACACGGGCAAGTTGAAACGATACTGGGGTGCGTACGGCAACGAACCTGATGACACCAACCTGGGTCCGTTCCAGCCGGGCAGCGAGCCGGCGCAGCAGTTCCGTAACCCGGTGCACTGTGCGCAACCATCGAAAGACGGCCTGGTCTATGTGTGCGACCGTGTCAATAACCGGCTCCAGGTGTTCAAGAAAGATGGCACTTTCGTCAGGGAAATCTTTGTTAAGCCGAACAGCCTGGGCGACGGTTCTGTCTGGGACATCGCGTTCTCGCCGGACCCCGAACAGACATTTATCTATCTGGCCGACGGCACCAATCGCAAGATTTTCATCATCGAACGTGAAACGCTGGAGATCCTGACCAACTTCGGCGACGGCGGCCGCAATCCGGGACAGTTTTTTGCAGTGCACGGCCTGGCGACCGACTCGAAGGGCAACATTTACACAACCGAGACATACGAAGGTAAGCGGGTACAGAAATTTATCTACAAGGGCATGGGGCCGGTCACCGTAATGGATCAGGGCACGCCCTGGCCGTCGGATCGAAAATAGTCCGGAGAATTTCCGGACTTGGTGTATCGCAATCCGTGTTGATCTATCCGCTGCCGCCACTTATCATTGCTCGGCTGGCTTAGAAACAATCGGGGGCGAAAGCCAGGCATATCGAGCGCCGACCTGTCGATTTGCCGCCGACATTCGTCAACTACAACACCAAATGCGACCAATAAGGCAGGTACCAAGGCAGTGAATCCCAGACTTTCTCGCCGGCGCTTTATCAAGGCAGTTATCGCTTCAAGCGCCGCAGCTGCAGCCAATTCAGGCATCACTTCAGCAGTCGCCAAGGATCGACCCACGGGCGCTGTCGAGCGCCTGATTTCGCTGAACATCAACGGTCGAACCCGTCGGGTCGATGTACTGCCGCAGGAGATGCTTGCGTACACCCTGCGTTACAAGCTCGGCCTGACCGGTACCAAGATTGGCTGCAATCGCGGCGAGTGCGGCGCTTGCACGGTAATCATCGATGGAGTGACCAACTATTCCTGCTCGACATTGACGCACAGCGTGCGCTCACGAAAGGTGCTGACCATCGAAGGGCTGCAAAGCGCTGAGGGCGCCTTGCACCCCGTCCAACAGGCCTTTATCGATGAACTGAGCCCACAATGCGGTTTCTGCACGCCCGGCCAGGTGATGTCGGCAGTTGCCTTGCTCGAGGAGAATCCGACGCCAACCCGTGAAGAGGCGCGACAGGCCTTGTCCGGCAATCTTTGCCGCTGCGGAGCCTACGATCATTATCTCAATGGCGTCATGCGCGCATCGGGGCAGAACTCATGAGCGACTACAAACATATTGGTAAAGATTTCGTTCCGCCCGACATCATGGGAAAAGTCACCGGCAAAGCGAAGTATGCGGAAGATTTTCGCGTCGACGGCATGGTCTATGCCCGCATGTACACGAGCCCGATGGCTCATGGCCGGGTAACGAACATTGATACGTCTGCGGCCGAGGCGATGGAGGGTGTCGTTGGCATCCTGACTGCCGAAGATGTGCCCGCAACTGACGCACCGAGCGCCGCAATTCTTACCAATACGCCCGCTTACATCGGCGATCCGATTCTTGCGGTCGCTGCGGAGGATGAGAAGACAGCCGAAAATGCGCTTGCGTCGATCAGGATTGATATTGAGCCACTGCCATTTGTAACCGATCCGCTGGACAGCCTGGTCGCCGGCGGCCCGGATGCGCGAGAAGAGGGCAACGTTTATGTGCGGTCTCAAGAGGGCTCCGGATTCCGCACCGTCAAGTGGACTAAAGAACAGGTTGACGAATTCCGCGCAGGCAGGGAGCCTGGTGGCGAATATGCCAATGAATGGAGCTATGGCGATCTCGAAAAAGGCTTTGCCGACGCCAGAGTAATCATCGAAGAACCGTTCGTGACCATCGGCTATGCGCACATGAGCATGGAGCCGCGTACGGCGATGGCGTACTGGCAGAACGGTACCTGCTATATGCATGCATCCTGCCAGAGCCAGAGTTTCTTCATGCCTGGACTGGCGGCAATGCTTGGTGTTGAGACCAAAGACGTTGTGCTCATCAGTGAAAACACCGGTGGCGGATTCGGCTCCAAGATTGGTGCTTACCCGATCGTCGGATTAGCGGGATATTTCTCGAAGAAAATCGGCAGGCCGGTGCAACTGCGCGTCACTCGCGAACAGGAGTACTACATGGGTTCTGCCCGGGTCGGCTTCCAGGGCTGGATCAAGATCGGCTTTGCCGCAGATGGCCGGGCAACTGCAGCGGACGTCTTCATTGTTGAGGACATCGGTCCGAATGCAACCGGTGGTGATGCGTCCTCAGCCGGCGGCGCAATCTCACTGGTTTATGACCCGGAGGCGATGCGCTTCCGTGGATTACCCATACTGACGAATACAACACCGCGTGGCGCCCAAAGGGGACCGGGGCAAAACCAGATTGCAGCCGTCATGGCGCCATTGATGGACAAGGCTGCAAAACAACTGGGCATCGACCGGCTCCAGATTCGCAGAGTCAATGCTGTCCAAAACGACACGACCGTTTACGCGGGCCAGGAACCGGTTACCAGTGCATACATGGATGAAGCCCTACAGCAGGGCGCTGAGATGTTCGACTGGGAAACCAGGAAAAATCAGGCGAAGCGCAATGGCAGCAAGGTCAGGGGCCTCGGCATTGGCCAGGGCTACCACTCAGCCGGCACCAACGGTTTCGATGGTCTCGTTCGTATTACCCCGGACGGCAAGATTCACCTGCATTCCGGTATCGGCAACCTGGGTACCTATTCCTTCGCATCAACCTCCCGCGTCGCCGCCGAAGTATTGAAATGCGAGTGGGATGATTGCGTCATTCACCACGGTAGCACGGAAGCTAATCTGCCGTGGAATTCGTACCAGGCCGGCAGTGTATCGACATTCACGCAGACGCGAACCAATTACGTCGCCGCAATGGATGCGGTCGACAAGATGAAGCGGATAGCTGCCGAAACCCTGGGCGGCACCCCGGACGACTACGATATCGACGGTCAACGCGTATTCAGGATTGGTACTCCGGCGCAGGGCATGTCGTACGGCGCGGTCGCTGCCCGCGCAATTCAGCTCGGCGGCGCCTACAGCGGCCAGACCTATCCCGAAGACATTCATGAAATCACCCAGCGATCCGTGCAGAATCTTGCGGGCAGTGGACTGATCGGGGTCGCGAAAGACAAGCTCGAAAGAAACGGTGTCATTCCGGGCCTCGCCTGCGCATTTGTCGAAATTGAGCTCGACCTCGAGACCGGCAAGTACGACATCCTGGATTACGTGGGTATCGCAGACTGCGGCACCGTTTTGCACCCGCAAGGGCTGGCACAACAGATGAAAGGCGGTGCCGTCTGGGGAATGGGCATGGCCGGCCTTGAGCGACATGTGTACGACCCGCAAAACGGGTTGCCGGCAAACGTCGGATTTCATGAATGCCGCATTCCAACCTATATGGACGTTCCGTCAGTCATCCAGGTGGGCGCGGTCGATCTGCCCGATCCGCAGAACCCGGTCGGCGCCAGGGGCATCGGCGAACCGGCGATGGGTTGTTCGGTTGCCGCGCTGACTTCGGCAATTTCCGACGCGCTTGACGGACACATTTTCGGCAGAACGCCGATCAGTGCCGACATGATCGTCAATCATGTGGCAGGACTCGACCAGTCCTTCAAGCCACTTCAAACCAACAACTCCTGAGGTAACGATGGCTTCTTTCGACGTTATGCCAGACATGCAGCTCTACCAACCGGTCGAGCTTGATGATGCACTGAACCTTGCTGACCGGTACGCCGCTGACGGCTGGATTCTGGGCGGTGGACAGGACACCTACGGGTGGCTGAAAGACCGGGCCAAACACCCGCAGGCAATGATCGATTTGAATGGCATCGAAGCGCTTCGCGGTATCCGCGATTCCGCAGATGGAATCGAAATTGGTGCCGCAACGACACTGCGTGAGATTATCCGCGATAAGCGCATTAATCGCGATTACCGGCTACTAAGCGATGCGGCAGCGACTGTTGCCAGCCCGCAGATCCGCAACGTCGGGACGCTCGGCGGCAACCTCGTACAGGACGCGCGTTGCTGGTACTACCGCCGCGGTCTCTCCTGCTATCGTGCCGGCGGCAATACCTGTTACGCGGATACCCCGGATGGCATAAATCGCGAACATTGCATATTCGGCGCCAGCCGCTGCGTTGCGGTCACCCCGTCGGATACGGCAACAGCAATGGTCGCGCTCGAGGCAACCATGGTCGTACAGAGTGTAGCTGGTGAACGGACCGTGTCTGCAGAGGATTTCTTTGTTGGACCTGACACGCACATCACCCAAATGACCTCGCTCGAGCCCGGTGAAATCCTGACTGCCGTACGCATTCCCGCGAAATGGGCCGGCAAGAAATTCTATTTTGAGAAAATTGCGGACCGAAACGTCTGGGACTTCGCGCTGGTCAGCATCGCAGTCGCGATGTCGATGGACGGCGACACGATCGGTGACAGCCGATTCGTATGTGGCGGCGTTGCTTGCACACCCCACCGTTTACGACACGTTGAAAATGCCGCACGCGGCAAGTCGTTGTCAGACGAGTCCGCCGATGCGGTGGCCTCGATCGCTGCCGACGGCGCGCGTCCGCTTAACGCCAACCAATACAAGCTACCGATGATGGAAAATCTCGTGCGGCGTGCTATGAGGGCCTGACACCGTGGAAATCGCCACTTATAAGAATGATGTTTGGGGAAGAGAGGTCCTGCTGGGTGTTTCCTGGGACTTGCTATGGCTGGTTTGCGTCGTTGCACTCGTCATCATTGCTGGGCATGCCGTTTACATGGCAACGCAGCAAAGAGCAGAGCGGCCCTCGCAGGAAGGCAAACACGTGCAACGTCACGAACCGATTGATCGCATCATGCATTGGGTCATGGCAATCAGCATCCTGGCCCTTTTGTTTACCGGTGTCCTGCCAATCATTGGCATCGAGTTCGCCTGGCTGACGCTGCACTGGATCGCGGGCCTTGTACTAACCGCTGCGGTACTGTTTCACATTATCAGGTCGGTACTGCAAAAAGACCTGATGTCAGTCTGGATCAGCCCCAGCGATCTGAAAGAAGCACTCGACGATAGCCACAAGCCTGGCAAGTATTCGGTAGCACAAAAGGGCATGCATGCGGCGGTTACCGTTGTTACGTTGTTGGTTATTGTCAGCGGGCTATTCATGTTCGCCATGATCGATACGCCATGGTGGGACCGGACCAATTCGCTTTCCGAGTCCACGCTTGGCTGGATGTTTTTAATACATGGACTCACTACACTTGCATTGATCGCACTGATTGCGTTTCACCTGTACTTCACTTTGAGACCGGAGAAACTTTTTTACCTGAGATCAATGATCAAGGGCTGGATTTCCGAAGACGAACTTTCGGCGAATCATGACCCCGAGCGGTGGGCGCCGGACGATTCTGCCTGACCGAAAGGCCTCATTCTTAGTTTAGGACACCACACGATTTGACGAGCGTGAGTAAATCTCTGCACGAAAGTATTGAAGTCATTGAATCCGGTTACGAGTTCCTGCTCGCATATGCAGCTCAGGGCCGTGAATCAGACGAAGGGCCGGGCGGCTCCGAAGTCAGGACGACATTGACCAGCATGTCAAAAGCCGCCGGAAGCATATCCGCCGATCTGAGCACAGATGAATCAGACTTCGGTCCGGTGATTATAGACGATGCACGGAAAGCAGGTGCAGCGATTACCCTGGTTCTGGCCCAGGAAAAAATCAGTTCAGAACTGGTTGATAATCTAAACGCGTCAATACATTTACGGGCACTCTTGACAGACCTGTTCCTGCTTAGCGAAGCAAAAACCTAGATTCACCAAATATCAAGGAACTTACCCGCAATGTCTGGGACCTAAGGTCTGAACCTGTTACAAACTTCAACGAAGCATACGGATGAAAGAGAAAAACTTATCGCGTCGTCACTTCCTCGGGCTGGTAGGCGCTGCGGGTGGTGCAACGGCAGTCTATCAGACCGCCATGGCAATGGGCCTGATGCAGGAAACCGGGCCGGTCGCCATGCTCGCCTTGCAGAGCGCCGGTCCTGCCGGGAAAAAAGTTGCAGTCCTGGGAGCCGGAATTGCCGGGCTCACCGTGGCCTATGAGCTCGAACGCGCCGGTTATGAGGTTACCATCATCGAGGCCTCGCACCGCGTTGGTGGCCGAAACCTGACTTTGAGACACGGCGATCGGGTCGACGAGATGGGCTACGACCAAGTCTGCAATTTCGATGACGATCCGGAAATGTATTTCAACGCCGGGCCGGCACGCATACCTGGCCATCATCATCGTGTACTTCATTACTGCAAAGAATTACAGATTCCGTTACAGATAAAGGCAAACTTCAGTCGTCCAGCCTACAAGCACGATCCTGAGCGCTTCGGCGGCAAGCCGGTCCTGATGTCTCGGTACGTTGCAGATGCGCGCGGCTTTTTGTCAGAGCTTTTGTACAAGGCCGTGGACAAGAATGTTTTCGATGAACCACTTTCTGCCGAAGATAGAGAACGGGTGCTGCAGTTCGCGACCGGCTATGGTGATCTTAATTCCAAGGGCAAATACACAGGCACGCGCCGTGGCGGCTATAAATCAGGCGGATTCGCGAAGCCTGCCGAACACCACCCGATCATGGACTTCGGTGAGTTGCTCGACAGTAAATTCTGGGCCGGGGGGCTGACAAATTCGGAAAACCCCGACTGGGGCGAACCGCTTATGGAAGCCGTTGGCGGCATGGATAACATCATCAAGGGCTTCGTCAAAAATATTAAGCGCCCGATTCTGACCAATGCGCAGGTTCAGTCCATTCAAAACCGTGCAGACGGCATCGATATCATCTACAACCATAAGGGTCAACGGCACAAATTCAGTGCGGACTGGTGTTTCAACAGCATTCCAACCCATTTCATGCAGGGCATTCCGAATAATCTGTCGAAAGAATACAAAGCAGGTCTGGCGTCGCTGCGGCCTGGTAATTTCTTCAAGATCGGCTTCCAGATGAAGGAACGCTTCTGGGAACGTGAAGGAATTTATGGTGGCATCACCAGCACGAACCAGAAGATCAATCAAATCTGGTATCCGTCGCACGGCATTCATGGCAAAAAAGGCGTCGTGCTCGGTGCGTATGCGTTCTGGGACCAGTCGAAGTTCTTCGAACGCATGACGCCGGATGAACGCTTGAGGTTTGCAGCAGACTGCGGTGAAAAAATTCATCCCGGGTATGCGGACTATATCGAGGCAGGCGTCAGCATCCCCTGGGGACGCATGAATCATATGATGGGCTGCGGCACGTCCTGGTCACCGGAAGCGAGAGACCGGTATTACAAAATGCTGCAGCAACCCGACGGCAGGCACTACATGATCGGAGACCAGATCAGCTATCACACAAGCTGGCAGGAAGGTGCTTTCGCGTCCGCCGAAGTCGCATTGCTCGATCTGGACCAGCGTGTACGCGCTGCATCGTCGACATCACGGAAGGGTTAAATCGATGAATGCAGCAAGAATTACGTTTGTGGCAGTTTCAGTGCTGGCCCTGACAACGCTTGCCAGGGCAGAAGGCGAGCTGCCAATTCCTGCCGACGAATTTGTCTACTGCACGGTTTGTCACGGGGTGCAGCTCATGGGCAATCCGACCATTGAAGCCCCGCGACTCAGTGGAATGGAAAGCTGGTACGTCGAGAATCAATTACGCGCGTTCAGAAAAGGATGGCGCGGCAAGCACGAGATGGACCTCATCGGCATGGAAATGCAGCCGATGGCAGCCGCGTTGTCTGACGAGCAAGTCAAAGAGGTCTCGGCATTTGTAAGCACCACCCGATCTGATGCGCCACCCAGCACCATTGACGGCGATGCCGACAAAGGAAGAACGCATTACTCCACTTGCGCCGCATGTCATGGTGTCCGCGGAGAAGGCAACATTGCGCTCGGCAGTCCGGCGCTGACCGGCCTCAACGACTGGTACCTGGTCACACAACTCAGGAATTTCAGGGACGGAACCCGCGGCAGTCACGCGGGGGATACCTACGGCATGCAGATGCGTGCCTCGACCCGGTTGTTGCCGGATGATGAAGCGATCCAGGACGTGGTTACTTACATTTCAACTTTGCAAGAGCAATAGTAAAAGAAACAGGAAAATCAATAATGAAAAAAACCATACTCATTTGCACACTCGTTTTAATTGGCAATAGTGCGACTGCGGACGTTACCCGTCATCCGTTGCCGAATAATTCCACGTTTCCGATTTCCCGGGCTGTGGAAGTAAGCGCCGACACAACCCTGATCTATCACAGTGGCACCGTGCCGGGGCCCGTCAACCCCGATGCGGAGCGCGGCAGCCGCGAATATTACGGCGACACCGAAACACAGGCTTTGAACGTGTTTGGCCGCATGGAAGATTCATTCAAAGAACTGGGGGTTGGCTTTGGCGACGTCATCAAGTTGACAGTGTTCCTGGTCGGTGATCCCGAGATGGACGGCCGCATGGACTTCGGCGGATTCATGAAAGCCTACACCAAATATTTCGGCACCGAGGATCAGCCAAACAAGCCGGCGCGATCAGCAGTGCAGATAGCCGGTCTCGCAGGCGGACCCAATATGCTGATCGAAATCGAGGCCGTCATCGCAAGACCTTAAGAAAAGACCGTACACAGGAACTCGCCGTAGCGAGCGACAACCAACAAGGCTGCAACATTTGTTGCGGCCTTATTGGTTGTAAAACATTCCGGCACCGAGATTAATTAACGATCTCACCATCCCGATACCGCACCTTGCCACCGAGTATGGTCATGACAATCTCCGTATTCATAATTTCGTCATCCGGCACGCTCAGCAGGTCCTGAGACAGAACGGTGATGTCCGCAAGTTTGCCAGGTGTCAGCGAGCCCTTGATGTCCTCTTCGAATGCCGCGATCGCATTGCCCATCGTATAGGAATAAAGCGCGCGCTCCCTCGAGTACACTTCCTGCGGCTGAAAGCTGGTGCCATCGGGAAGTATCCGGGTCACCGAGCAATAAAAGCTGCCAATCGGATCGATCTCATCAACGGGTGGATCGGTTCCATTGGTCGGCACCGCACCGGCTTCGGCCAGCGTATTAAAAATATAGCCTCGTTCCAGCGTTCTTTCCGGACCCAGACGGTCGACCACCCATGGACCATCGGAACAGGCGAATATTCCCTGTACGGCCGGGATAACACCTAGATCAACAGTGCGTTGCACGTCGTCCGGGTGAATCACCTGCGCATGTTCGATGCGCCAGCGCAGATCGGTTTTATCCGGATGCAAGGCGAATTCTTTCTCGTAAATATTCAATAGTTCGCGATAAGCGCGATCGCCGATGCCCTGGATTGCGAGCTGGTAGTCATGCTGGATGGCCAGCCGGGCTGATGCTTCTATCTCTTCAACCGGCACAACGTTCAGGCCTGAACTACGCGGCAAGTCTGCGTAGGGTTCGAGCAGCCAGCCACCATGTGTTCCAAGGGCGCCGTCCAGAACTTTCTCGCCAATCGCACGTACCGTCAGAAAATTATTGCCGTAGCCGACCATGCGATATTCCGCAAGCCGGTCCTGCATATCGGCCGCCTCCTCTTCGAGGGCCATGTACAGCCGTACGGGAAGATTCCCCTCGTCCGCCATAACCTTCAGCAGATCCACCTCGACGAACGACGTCCCAAGATCCTGGAACGATGTTATGCCATGCCGTAACGACGCTTCACCAGCCAGCAGAACCATGCGGCGTATCTCGTCTTCCGCTACGCCGGCAGGCCGCCGTCCCTGATGACCTGAAAACGCCTGGCGAAATACGTCCTGGGCCGACTCGCGCATCATGCCGGTTGCGTGGCCATTTTCATCACGCACGATTTCACCGCCCGCGGGAGCCGCAGTGTCGTCACCGAGTTCAACCAGCGTCATCGCCTTCTGATTGACGAACACAGCGTGCCCGCTGGTATGAATCAACATGGCAGGATGATCAGGCGTCGCAGCACTTAAGGATTCATGTACCGGCAGGCCCTCGACCAATACATCCTCTTTCGTTTGCCATTTATCCTGGTGCCAGCCGCGGCCAATGATCCACTCGCCGCGAGGCGTTTCCTTTGCAGCGGCCGCAACCTGGGAGACGATCTCGCCGAAGCTCTTCGAATAACGGAAATCGAGAATCATCAGGGAACCGCCGAAGCTCGTGTAATGTCCGTGCCCTTCGATGAAACCAGGAATCGCGGTATGACCGTCCAGGTCAATCACTTCAGTGGCATCTCCGATGTATGCGGC
>SMVB01255575.1_pt1 | contig 12867 bp, 7 predicted proteins | sample 2456461 | NCBI WGS metagenome assembly SMVB01 (sample SAMN11095934, study PRJNA526329) | marine sediment metagenome | biome: Marine sediment; feature: Surficial sediment; material: Deep marine sediment; isolation source: Hadal surficial sediment | place: Pacific Ocean | collected 2014-05 | depth 0-1...
CCTGGCGGCGTCGAAGTCATCGCGCAATCGCTGCAGCTCGGCATCGGCCTGACCGGTCTGTGCCCCGCCGGTCGCCCCGGCGAGCGACACCGCGGCCAATATCAACATCAACGCACCCGCGGCTGCCCGCACTCCCGTCATTCGATCACCAGGAACGCCTTGAGATCCTTGTCGGCGATGTAGATACGGCCGCTGCCGTCGACGCTGATGTCGCGCGGGCTCTTGAGCTCGATACCACCACCCGGCAGTTGCGGTCCGAGCCGCCACAAGAACACCCCATTGGGATCGAAGACCTCGATCGTCTTGGCATCGCGGTCGAGGATGTAGAGGTTACCCAACCCATCGAGCGCAATGGCCTCGGGGCGACGCCAGTTGCCTTGCAGGACGCGGGTGCGCTGGCCACCGTCGGCGGAAAAGCGCAGCACTGTCTTCGCCTTGCGATCGAGCACGTAGAGACGCCCCAGGTAGTCGACGGCGATATCGATGGGCTCGCTGTTGTCGCCGCCCACCAGCTGCGACATGTGGTTGGCGTCCTCGTCCAGCAAGAGAACCCGCTTGCGCTTGCTGTCCAGGACCATCCACTGGCGGTGGATGCCGTGGGCGCCGGCGGTGACCTCCTCGACCTGCTTCATCTCGTTCTTATCGGGCGCCATGAAGTCCTGCCGCCGACGTGAAACGATGTTGAGCACCGAGCGCTTGGCGGCGACGTAGGGATCGGTCCCCCGGCCCCACCAAGGGTGGAACACATCCGACGACCTTATCCGGTGGGTCAGCGTGCCGTCAGGCTCCACCACCGCCACCAGCGGGATACCGGAATCGACAATCACCACCCGGTTGTCCTCACCGGCTTCAATACCCACGGGGTCTTTGAGCTGCGGCCCGGTGAAACGGACCCGGCGCGCGCCCTCCCACGGCTGCCGCGACAAAGAGGGACGCAGCTGCAAGCGGTAGCTGAGCTCCAACCACCGCCGCGCCGCGGCCACGATGCCGTCGTCGGTATCGTGGACGGCGGCTTCAAGGACGCTCTCGTCGATAATGCGCTGCAGGATCTCGGCCGCCGGCTGCCAGGCGCCGGAGCGCATCAGCACGGTGGCCAGATGCAGCTGCGCCGGCTCGGTCCATCGCGAGTGCGGCTCGTCCTCGATGGCGGCGACCAGGTGTGCCGCCGCTGCCTGCGGCTCGCCCAGCAAGATGCTGACCTCGCCGGCGCGCAGCCGGGCGAGCGCCCGCCACTCGAGGCCGGGAAAGTCGGCGGCGCCGTACAGCAGCACGACGCTGCGGAACGCCTCGCGCGCCGCTTCCAGATCGGCCGCACCTCGCGATGTGGCCCTGCGGATGTTGCCCTCCAGAACGAAAGCGCCGGCAGCTCCGGCGGTGCCCGTGTAGTCGGTCTTGAGAGCATCGATCGCCACGTCCGCAGCGCGACGATCACCAAGCTGCCAGCGGCCCTCGGCGATGCGCAGCAGTGCGTCGTCGGCAATGGCGGCGCGGTCGAACTGCCGCACCAGCAACTCGTAGTTGCGCAACGCCGCCTCGAGATCGCCTTCTTGCGTCAAGCGCTCGGCCTCGGCAAACAGGCGCAGCGCAGCTTCGGGGTCTTGCTGCTGCGCGCCCGCCACACCAGCCGCCAACAGCGCCGCGATGATGGTTACGACAGGACTGCGTTTCATGGCTTACCGCCGGCCTGCTCGACGATTCGCTGGTTGTTGTTACTCACCGGGATCGTTACCTCCTTGCTGCCTTGGCCACTCGCGGACCAGTCGAACTTGAACGTATGATTGCCAACGGCGATCTCTAGCTGCAGTTCCGGCAGCGCACCAACGACGACACCGTCGATCGACAGTACGCAGTTGCCCGGAATAGCCGAGACTTGCACCGTCACCACCCGAGGCAACCAGTTGATGGCGGTCGTCTTGTCGGACTCGACCGTAACCGTACGCGTTTGGCCGGCCCAATACACCTGGGGAGCCGCAGCATTGATGGAATAGGTTCCAGGCGCCAGGCGGATCTGCTCCGAGCTCGAAGTGTTGAAGCTGCGCGCGCTGCCGCTGCCGCCGACCGGCGTAATGGTGATCGCCACCGGGTAGCTCGGATTGTCGATGGACACGAAGCCAGGTGGAATCGCGGACTTCAGGGGAAAATCGAGCCGGCGCGACTCGAGTTGTTCGGTGGTCAGGTCGTCTCTAGTGAACGGCCACGACTCAGGGTCGTAGCCGTCCAACTCGATCAACACCGAGTGCCGCTCGGCCATGTCGATGTCCACCTCGACCGGCGTACGATCATTGAGAACTGCGCCGTCGAAGGTCACGCGCGCGCCAGCCGGATTGCTGAAGATGGTGAACGTCAAAGGGGGCTCGGCGGCGGGCGGGTCTCCCGCCGCTTCCGCGTCGGCGACCGTTGCGGCTGCCACAGCAGCATCTTCCGGCACCCACTCACCGAGCAGCCCCTCGCCCAGCGTGAAGGTCGCGGAAATCGGCGCCAGGTCCCCGAAATGCAACTCGACCGTAACCTCATCCCCGACGACCCCTGATAGTTCCACCGACCCCGGCGTCACCAGGCCGCTGTCGTTGCCGTTCACCCACACCTCCCAGCCGTCACCGGCCTGGATCATCAGGGGCTGCGTCACGGCGGCCGGGGCTTCGGTGGTGGCGGTCTCCGCAGCCTCGAGGCCCGCATCACCACCGCCAAGAGCCCCGATGCTGTAGGCCCACGCGGCGATGGCCAAGCCGATCACCGCAACCCCGGCGGCAGCCAGGCCAACGACGCGCCTACGCTGACCCTTATCGGCCACGCCCGTCTGGGCCCGCGGAAGTCGCAGCGACGGGTCCACCACGGTGGCGTCCGTCTGTACCGACGACATCACCACGGTGGCGTTCGCGGGGGCGGCGCCGAGGGCGGCACGCAGGGCGTCGGCGAGCTCCATGCAGGTGGCGTAGCGGTCCTTTGGGTTCTTGGCCAGCGCGCGGATCAATGCAGCGTCCACCGGTTCGGGCACCATGGCGTTGAGCGCCGACGGAGGCAGCGGCTGCTCATGCACGATCTTGTACATGATGGTGGTGGGGTTCTCGCCCGTGAACGGCCGCTCGCCGGTGAGCAACTGGTAGATCATGACCGCCAGTGAGAACTGGTCGGCGGTACCTTCCACCGGGTGGCCGGTGACCTGCTCCGGCGACATGTATGCCGGGGTGCCGACCACCGTGCCGGTACGAGTAAGCGTCGTGGAGGCGACCTTGGCCACACCGAAATCGGTGATCTTCGGCCGGCCGTCGCGCGTTATCAGAATGTTGGCCGGCTTGATGTCACGGTGCACGATGCCGAACTCGTGCGCATAGTCGAGCCCGCTGCATAGTTGCGCGGTGAGGTCGGCGATTTCCTTGAACGAAAAGGCGCGGTTCTCCGCCAACACCGAGGCAAGGCTCTCGCCCGGCACGTATTCCATGGCGATGAAGGAGTTGCCTTCTTCCTGGCCGACGTCGTGCACGCTGACGATATTGGGGTGCGATAGGCGACCGGCGGACTGAAACTCACGCTCGAAGCGCGCCTGCAGCTGAGCGAGCTCCTCTTCCTCGAGCCCCGCCTGCGCTTCGACCACCTTGATCGCCACCTTGCGGCCAATCACCGGGTCTTCGGCGAGGTACACCACGCCCATGGCACCTCGACCAATGGTGTCGCAGACCTCGTAGCGCCCGAAGCGTTTCACGTCGCCCATCGTGGTCGCCTTCTCCGTCGCACAAAGCGCGGCCGGGCCCCTCCCGAAGCAGGAGCCGAAGAACATAAGCCCGCCAACCCACATCGTACCGTAGCCAGCGACCGCCGGACCACCGCTATCACGCATGCATCGTCGGTATCGCGCTACACAAAACGGCCTAGGCAACTCCTTCGCAAGCCTCCGCGGCGTCGCGTCCGGCTTCGGGAGACCGCCGCCGAGGACGCGCTATCATCGATCTACTGCTCTCCTGTTCCTGCCCAGCATCAACCGTACCCAGGACGACGACATGACCCTCTTGCGCGCGACCTTCCGCACTACTTGTTCCCTTGGCTGCCTGTTCCTCCTGCTGGCGACCACCATCGCCGGGTGCGGTGGTGGCGAGGAGACCGCGCCGCCGCCGGCGAAAGAGTCACCGGAATCGCCGTTGGCAAACGGCATCACTGCGCAGGATCTGGCGACCTACACTCGGGAGCTGTCCGACGACCTCCTGCAGGGCCGCGGCCCCGCCGGTCCCGGTGAGCTCCCCACGCTCGAGTACCTGCAAGCCGCCTACCAGCGCATTGGCCTGGCGCCGGCCGGCAACATCGCGCTTCCCGGCGCCGCCGCGGGCGCGCCACGCTACTTCCAGGAGGTCGCCCTGCAGGCCATCACCGCCGAGCCGTCGACCGCTTACCTGGCGTTCGTCGGCAGCGCCGCCGCGGCGCAGTTGGAGCTTGACTACGGCGACGACTTCGTCACCTGGACGACGACTCCCGAGGACGTGCTCGACGTGGCGGGTGGACTCGTCTTTGTAGGCTACGGCGTCGACGCCCCGGAGGAGAACTGGGACGACTTCGGCGACATGGACATGACCGGCAAGATCCTGATGATGCTGGTCAACGACCCGCCGCTGGCGGACCCAGAGCGGTTCGGCGGTGACGCCATGACGTACTACGGCCGCTGGACGTACAAATTCGAGGAGGGCGCCCGGCAGGGCGCCGCCGGCGTTCTGCTGATCCACGACACCGAGGCAGCGGGATACGGTTGGAACGTCATCCAGGGCTGGACCGGCGAACAACTGCAGGTGCCCCCGGCCCCCGACTCGACGCCCCCGACGAGGCTGCAGGGTTGGGTTTCCTGGGAGAGTGTGAGCGCCATCTTCGACGCCGCGGGCGTGAGCCTCGACGATCTCGCAACCGCCGCCGCCACGGAGGGCTTCGAGCCCGTCGACCTCGGCCTCATCGCCGCCGGCCACCTGGACAGTTCCAGCCGCACGGTCACCTCGTACAACGTCGTCGGGGCTTTCGAGGGCGCCGACCCGGACGTCGCCGACGAGTACATCGTCTTCACAGCGCATTGGGACCATTTCGGCATCGGCGACCCCATCGACGGCGACGACATCTACAACGGCGCCTTCGACAACGCCACCGGCACCGCCGGCCTGCTGGAGATAGCAGAGGGCTGGGTCAACGAGACCCCACGGCGTTCGGCGCTGTTCATCGCCACCACCGCCGAAGAGTCGGGGCTGCTGGGCTCCGCATACTACGTCGACAACCCCCTGGTGCCGCTCGCCAAGACCCTGGCGGTGATCAACATCGACGGCGGCAACGTTTGGGGCCGCACCGAGAACATGACCATCGTCGGCCTCGGCAACTCGACACTCGACGACGTCCTCACCGCGGTACTCGCCGACCAGGGGCGCACCGTGGTGCCCGACCCCGAACCCGAGAAGGGCTTCTTCTACCGTTCGGACCACTTCCCCTTCGCCCGCGCCGGCGTGCCGGCGCTCTACACCGACTACGGCACCGTGTTCGTCGGCAAGCCGCCCGAGTTCTCCCAGCAAATCCGCGAAGACTACAACCAGAATCGCTACCACCAGCCATCGGACGAATTCGACCCCTCCTGGGACTTCAGCGGCGCGCAACAGGACTTCGAAGCCTTGCTCCAGGCAGCTCTGCGCATCGCCGCAGCCGACACCTGGCCGGAGTGGCGCGAGGGCAATGAGTTCAAGGCGACGCGCGACGCGATGTTGGGGCGCTAGCCCTGCCTTATCGCTCTCGCCAGCTATAGAGCCATTGGCGGGCATCCATCACCAGCGAAAACACTGCCGGCACCAGCAGCACCGTGAACACGGTGGAAACCGCCAGGCCGCCGACCACTACACTGCCGAGGCCGCGGTAGATCTCTGAGCCAGGACCGGCAAACAACACCAGGGGCGCCATGCCCATCACCGAGGTCAACGTGCTCATGAAGATCGGGCGCACCCGGTCGGTCACCGCTTCGCGCAGCGCTTCGTTGTGCCCCATGCCCCTGTCGCGCATGTAGTTGAGCGTCTGGTGCACGATGAGGATGGCGTTGTTGACCACGATGCCAACGAGAATGACGAAGCCGAGCATCGCCACCACGTCGAGCGCCTGGTAGCCAAGGAACCTGTTGACCGCGGCGAGGCCGAGGAACCCGCCGACGGCGGCGAACGGCACCGAGAACAGGATGACAAACGGATAGAGGAACGACTCGAACAACGCCGCCATCAGCAAATAGGTCACCAGCACCGCGAGAATGAAGTTGCCCCGCAGCGAGTCGCGTGTCTCCCTGAGCTTGTCGGCCGAACCGGCGAGATTGACCGAGTAGCCGCCACCGAGCGAGCCATCGGCACGCATGGGGTCGAGGATGTTGGCGTTGATCAGCGTCATCGCCGTCTCCAGCGGCATCTCGGGTGGCGGCGTGACGCGTATGGTGACGGCGCGCTGGCGCTCGATGCGGTTGATCTGCTGCGGACCGCTGGTGGTGAACACCCGTGCGACGTCGCCGATGCTGACACCACGACCGGACGGGGTGATGATGGTCATGTTGGCGATGTCCTGGCTGTGGATATCGGCCGACGTGTCGGCGCGCAAGATCATGTCGATGGCACGACCCTCGTACTGATACTCGCTCACCTTGACGCCATCGATCAGGGCGTTGAGGGTGAAGCCAATCTCCCGGGTAGTGAATCCCACCTCGGCGGCGCGCTCGCGGTCCGGAACGATGCGTACCTCCGGGTTGCCGAGCTCGAGGCTGGGAATGGGCTGCGCCTGGGCGCCCGGAACCGACGCCATCACCCCACCGAATACGCGGCGGCCGAGCTCTAGCAAACGCTCGAGGTCGGGCCCCGCGAGGTCAATGTCGATGGAGCGACCGGCCGTCGGCCCCTGATCGAAGATCGAGCTCTGCTGCACCACCGCGAAGGTCCCCGGAATGCCACCGAGCGCCTGCTGCAGGACCGGGATGGCGCGGTACGCCTCTGCTGCATAGTCGTCGTGCACCCGCGCACCCATGAACACGAAGCCGCCGCCGGCCACGAAGAAATACTGGTCGATCACCGGACCGTCGAGCGCCGCCGCCTCGGGGCTACCGGGCTCCACCTCCCAGTAGGGCCGCAAGCGGTCTTCGATACGGCGGGCGATAGACTTGTACTCACCAACGTTGTAGCCGGTGGGCGCAATGAGGATCCCCTGGATGAAGTTCTGGTTGCCGGCCGGCAGGTACTCGGTAGCCGGCATCAGCACCCAGGACATCACCACGGCGCCGCCTGCCAACGCCACCACCAAGACCAGGCGCAACGCGAGAGAGTGCGACATGCGGTAGATGGCGTTGCCGACGCCCTCGCTGAAGGCGCGGCCGAAGTCCGCCAGCCCCCAGAGATGACGCCAATCGTGCGGTACCGGCGCGCCGGTACCGAGGCTCGCGGCGGAGGCCTCGGGCGCTACATCAACCTCCGACGCTGTCGACGACGTCGCGCTATTGCCCGGCGAGGACACGGCGCTGAGCACGCGCGCCGCCAGGCTAGGGATCAAGGTAATCGATACCACCAAGGAGATCAGCACCGCGGCGCTGACCGCCACGGCGATGTCGCGAAAAAGCTGCCCGGCCTGGTCCTGCACGAAAAACACCGGCAGAAACACCGCCACCGTAGTGAGCACCGAGGCGAGCACCGCGCCCCACACCTCGGTGGCGCCGTCATAAGCGGCCTGGCGGCGGCCCTTGCCGAGCTGCTGGTGTCGGTAGATGTTTTCCAGCACGACGATCGACGCGTCGACAATCATGCCGACGGCAAACGCCAATCCGGCGAGGCTGACGACGTTGATGTTGCGACCGAGCAAGGTCATGGCCAGGAACGTGCCGATCACCGAAACCGGGATCGCCAAACCGATGACTAGCGTGCTCGAGAAGCTGCGCAGAAAGAGCAGCAGTACGCCGACGGCGAGGATACCCCCGACGAGGATATTCTGCTGCACCAGAGCGATGGCGCCTTCGATGTAGTCGCTCTGCGCGTAGGCGACGTCCATCTGCATGCCGCGCTCCGCCAACGGCCCGGCGTTGAGCTCGGCAACCGCCCGGCGCAAACCCCGCATGACGGTGATGGTGTTGGAGCCGAGCTGCCGTGAGGCGTTGATGGCGATGGTTTCCTCGTCGAGGCTGCGTACCGACATTTGCGGGTCGGCAAACCCGACCTCGACCCGCGCCACGTCCTTGACGTACACCGGCGCACCGTCGCGCCAGGCGAGCACCACGTCTTCGACATCCTTCGGGTCGGTGTATTTGCCCACCGTGCGCACGATGTAGCTGCGCTTGCCCTCGTCAAAATCACCCGCTGAGACATCGCTGTTCTCGGCATCGAGCGCCGCCCCTACCTCGCTGAGACGCAAGCCGCGGGTCGCCAGGGCGTGTGCATCGACGATCACGTGCAGCTCGCGCTCACGGCCGCCGAACAGGCCGCTGGTGGCGACCCCGGGCACGCGCTCCAGCGCCGGCTTGATGACCTCCTTGACGAAGTCGAGCTGCTTGTCGATCTCGATGTCGAAACCCGGCTTGGACTTGAGCATAAACCAGGCAATGGCACCCTCGGCGCCGCCGAACGCCGAGGTACCGATCACCGGCCTGAGCGCGTTCCGCGGGTACGATGGCACCTGCTGCAGCTTGTTGTTGACGCGCAGCATGGCGTTGTCCAGATCGGTACCGGTGCGGAACCTCAGGGTCACTTGAGCGCTCGATTGGCGGCTCACGCTGGTCATCTTGACCAGGCCCTCGAGCGTCTTGAGCTGCTCCTCCTGCTCCTGGACGATCTCGGTCTCCACCTCCTCCGGCGACGCTCCCGGCCAGATGGTGGAGACGAAGATGTTGGGCTCCTCGACGTCGGGAATCATCTGCACGGGGATGCGGAACAGCGACAGGAAGCCGAACAACACCACGAACAGCACCCCCACCGTGACGCTGACCGGGTAGCGAATGGCGGCGGCGACCAGCTTCATCGGTCGCCTTGCTTACGCCCCACCACCGGCACCTCCGCCGCGGGGGTCGGCGGTGGCTCGATCTCCGCTACCCCGACGACGATCACCGGCATGCCCGGTTGCAGCCCCTCGTTGCCGCGTACCACGACCTGGTCGCCGGCTTCGATGCCGCCAAGCACCACTTGCCAGGCGCCATATCCGTTGCCGACCTCGACCTCGACTTCTTCGACATTGAGGGGCGGGCTTGCGGCCGGGGCCGGGGCGGTAGCCGGGGCTCCGTCGCCAGAGCCGGAGGCCGAGCCGGCATCTCCCGGCGCTACAGCACCCGAGCCGGCAGCGCCCACGCCCGGCGGCGCCGGCATAGGCACCGTACGGAAGATGAAGGTGCGGCCGGAGCGCAACACCAGGGCGTCCTTGGGCACCAGAACGGTAGGAACCGGATCGCCGAGCTGGGCCAGGACACGGGCCGACATGCCGGCGCGAATGAGCCCGTCAGGGTTGGGCACCAAGACGATCACCGGAAAGGTACGCGCCTGCGGATTGGCCTGCGGGACGATCGCCTTCACCTTGCCGGAATAGCGACCCGAGAGGGCCTCGAACTCCACCGGCACCTCGAGACCGTCGAGCCGTGCCTGCTCGACCTGTGCCACGTAGCGCTCCGGCGAGTTCACCGTGACCTCGACCTCGGACAGGTCGACCAGCGTGACGATGTCGCCGCCACGAGCATTCCATTCGCCGAGCTCCACATGCACCTGCGAGATCTGGCCCGCGAAGGGCGCCATAATTTCGGCGCGGGCAATGAGCTCCTCGAGCCGCTCCGCCTCTGCCTCGATGCGGGTCACCGTTTGGGCTTGCGCGTCGCGGTCGGCGATCGCCTGCTCGTATTCACGCTCGGAAATGGCGCCGCGCCCGCGCAGGTCGCTGATGCGACGCAGCTCGGATTCGAAGCGCACCAGGCGTGCCTGAGCCTCGGCGCGCTCGGCATGCGACGCGGCGAGATCCAGCTCGGTGGTCGTGCTGTCGAGGCGCACCAGCACATCCCCGGAACGCACGGTATCGCCTTCGTCGACGAGCACTTCGGCGACCCGGCCTTCGACCTCGCCGGCCACCACCGCCCGGCGCACCGGCGTGACTTCGCCGATCAGCCGGACCGGCTCCGCCGCCATGGTCTCCACCGCTACCGCCACCTCCACGGGCGCGGGGCCGAATCCGAAGCCACCGCCGGCTGGTCCGCCGCCCGGCGTGCCCTCCGGTGCGCCGCCGGTGGGCCAGAAGAAAACCGCCACCGCGCCGACCACCATCAGGCTGGTGGCAGCACCGTACAACGCATACACGAGGGGTGATCCGACGGGCGCTCGGCCCGACGATGTCGAGCTCTCTGAAACCATGGGAAGGCCTTCGCGGGATCCTGCGGATCCGAGATAGAAGGAATGGGGGGCGCCGCCGCGGGGACTGAAGAAAGGGTACGTCTGCAGTGTCCCTGCCGCAAGCAGCGGCCGGGCACCGTTCGCCGGGAGAGCATGACCGCTCACCCGCCGCGCGCGCCGCTGGGGGCGGGAGCATTTTCTACTGCCCGGCGGACCAATAGAATGCGAAGCTGAACCCCATCAAATTTGCCGGGAGGGGCCGGCGCGCCAAGACGAGGTTCACATGAGTAAAGAAATCGCCCTCCGGTGTAGCGGCCTGACCAAGCGCTTCGGCGACAAGCTCGCTGTTGATGGGCTCGACCTCGAGGTCGGGAGCCAACAGATCTTCGGCCTGCTGGGGCCCAATGGTTCGGGCAAGACGACCACCATTCGCATGTCGCTGGGCATCTACGCGTGCGACGCTGGTGAGGTCGAAGCGCTGGGCAGCGTCGACCCGCTCGAGGTCCGTGACCGCCTCGGCTACCTGCCGGAAGACCGCGGCCTGTACCCCAAGATGAAGGTCGCCGAGCAACTCGCCTTTCTCGGCACCCTCCGCGGCCTGTCCCTACGCGAGGCCAGACATCGCGCTGCACAGTGGCTCGACCGTCTCGGCCTGGGCGAACGCGCCAAATCCGAGACCAACGAGCTTTCCAAGGGCATGCAGCAGAAGATCCAGTTCGCCGCCGCGGTACTGCACGACCCCGAGCTCATCGTCCTCGACGAGCCCTTCACCGGCCTCGACCCGATCAACGTACGCCTGCTGAAGGAGCTTATCCTCGAGCAGCGCGACCGGGGCGCCACGGTGATCCTGTCGACCCACCGCATGGACCAAGTGGAACAGATGTGCGAATCAATTTGTCTCATCCACGAGGGCCGTAGCATCCTTTCCGGGACCCTCAGCGAGATCAAGGCTTCGTACGGTGAAAGCACCGTGAACCTCGAGTACGATGGCCCCGCCGGGGCGCTGAGCAACCTCGCCGGGGTGCGCGAGGTGCGCGATTCCGGCCGCACGGCGAGCCTGCTGCTGGATGATGTTAACGCCTCACAAGACGTTTTGCGCCAGCTCGTTGATCGCGTGAGAGTGCGCTCTTTCGAGCTCGCGGAGCCGTCGGTCGAGGACATCTTCCTCGACAAGGTCGGCTATGTCGCGCCGGCCGGCGCCGACACAGCGGCGCCCGAGGAGGCGGTGCAATGAAGGCCGCCAAGGTCATCAGCATCGCGCGCCGCGAATACATCGCTCGCGTGCGTAGCAAAGGCTTCGTCATCACTACGCTCATGGTACCCGCGATGATGGCGATCTACGCCGTCATCTTGCCCGCCATGACGCGGGCGGACGTCGACGAGTTGCGCATCACCGTGGTCGACGCCGGCACCGGTATCGGTGCCGCTCTGGCGACGCGCCTGAGCGAGAACCGCAGACTGCCATTCGTGATGCAGCAGACCGAAACGGTGGCGGAATCCGAGGTCGAGACCGTACGGCAACAGTTTTCCGACGCCGTTCGCAACGACGAACTCGACGGTTACATCGTGTTGATGCCGCATCCCGACACCCTGGCACAGGGCACGTACTACGCCCGCGAGACCGGCAACATCCTCATTGTCGGCACGCTCGAGAGCGCTATCGAAACCACCATCCTGGAGAACTGGTTCGCCGGTGAGGAACTCGAGCGCATCCGCGCCGTGCAGCGCGCCGATATGGAGACCATCACCGTATCGGCGAGCGGCGAGGAGCGCGGCGGCTTCGGGGTAGCGTACGCCAGCACCATGATTCTCGGTATGCTGCTGTACATCACCGTGCTGATGCACGGTCAGCAAATGGCCATGGCGATCGTCGAGGAAAAGAACTCACGCCTCGTCGAACTGATCATCGGTGCCGTCACCGCCACCGAGTACATGGTGGGTAAGGTCCTCGGCGTCCTGGGGACCGGACTGACGCAGCTGAGCATATGGCTGCTGATGGTAGCGATCACCATCCTCGCCATCCTTCCTGCCCTGGCGATGGGCGCCGCAGTGGCCGAGTTCGACCTCGCCGGCGTGCTCGATTTCCGCACCCTGGCCTACTTCTCGATCTTCTTCTTTCTCGGCTACCTGATGTACGCGACCATTTTCGCGGCGGTGGGAGCAACCTGCGACAACATTCAGGAGATGCAGCAGGCGATGTTTCCCGCCGTCATGCCGGTGGTCATGGCGTTCATGTCCACCTTGTACATCATGACCAACCCGAATTCTTTCGCCTCGCAGGTGCTGAGCTTCTTTCCGCTGTTCACCCCGCTCACCATGTTCGCGCGCGTCAACGTCGCGGAACCGCCCTTGTGGCAGGTGTGGCTCAGCATCGTGCTGCTGGCAGCCACCGCGTTGTTCACCATCTGGGGCGCCGCCAAGGTGTTCCGCGCTACAATCCTGTTCCACGGCAAGCGGCCGTCGATCGCGGAACTGGTGCGTATGGTGCGCGCCGCCGCCTGAAACCACCACCGCCTATCGAGCGGAGGCCCCTCGTGGCTGC
>SMVB01437330.1_pt1 | contig 12863 bp, 9 predicted proteins | sample 2456461 | NCBI WGS metagenome assembly SMVB01 (sample SAMN11095934, study PRJNA526329) | marine sediment metagenome | biome: Marine sediment; feature: Surficial sediment; material: Deep marine sediment; isolation source: Hadal surficial sediment | place: Pacific Ocean | collected 2014-05 | depth 0-1...
TATGGCGCGCATTTTAGAGGAACAAAAAGAATTTGAACAGGCCATTCGTATTTACGAAGAAGTGATACAACAATCGCCCAGGATGGCATCAACATACAATCATTTGGCGGTGTTAGTTGGAAATCAAGGCAAGCTTGGAAAAGCGATTTTGTTGGTGGAAAAAGCTATCGGTCTTGATCCTGAATTCGGCCTGGCCTATTTTAATCTGGGAGCGTTTCAGTACCAAGTAGGAGATTTGGAAAAGTCTTTAGCGGCGCATCAGAAAGCGGTGGAAGTCGAGGCGAACAACTCCCAGTTTCATTACCAACTGGGTTTGTTTTACCTGAAAAACACGGATCGTGGCGATTTGGGGCGCCATCATCTGGCGGAAAGCCTTCAGCTGGATCCCGACCGACCCGATGCGGATAAGATTCGGCAAATGATTCTCAAACCTTCTTGAATCTGTAGCCGCAGTGAAACGTTGCATTTAATTTAGGGGTCAAATCTTTATTTGACGTAAATTGATACAGAATTCCCTTGATGATGCAAAACGTTCCTAGCGAATATCGAACCGGTAGAGACCTGCCTCTTTGGCGATGGCGAAGGTCTTCTGCATTTCTTCTATCGCAACAGGCCGGTTGATTTCTGAATATTTTTCTATCGAGACTTTTCCTGCCGGACGGTATTGCGACATGATATTGACGTAAGTGTCCGGCGATATTTCCCCAGCCAGAAACTGCATGATCCCTCGGGCATCCTCAAGATTGTCGGGCATGACCAGATGCCGCACGAGAATGCCTCTTCGTGCTAATCCGTTTTCATCCACCTGCAAAGAGCCCACCTGACGCTGCATCTCCGAGATGACCCGCCGTGCCGCTTCTGGGTAATCCTTGGCGATGAGATATTGTTTGGCCCGCTCCGCACTCCAATATTTGAAGTCTGGCATATAAATGTCTACCAGACCATCCATCAGGAGCATGCTGTCCATGGAATCATAGGCTCCGGTATTGTAAACCAGCGGCAAGCGCAGTCCCATTTGCACCGCCAGGGGAAGCGCTTCGAGAATTTGTGGAACGACATGTTCCGGCGTGACAAAATTGATGTTGTGACAGCCCTGGTTTTGCAGGTCCATCATGATCGTAGCCAAAGCCTCCGGCCCCATTTCCTCGCCGTCCTGTTTTTGGCTGATGTCGTAATTTTGGCAGAACACGCATTTCAGATTGCACATTGAAAAAAATATTGTCCCACTCCCGTTAGTGCCGCGCAAACAATCTTCCTCGCCAAAATGCGGGAACCAACTCGAAACGATTGCATGTCTGCCGGTTTTGCACAAAGCCACTTCATCCGCTAGCCGGTCGATCCCGCAATCACGTGGACAGACCTTGCAGTTTTGCAATTGACGTAATCCTTCCCGCGAGCGGCGGTATAATTCACCCGAGCGAAACAGTTTCATGTAGGCGGGTTCCCAGGATGCGGAGTCGATTACAAATGGGTCATTCTTTGAACTCATAACGTGTCTTCTTTGCGAACAGGTCGATTGCTGGCATTGTACCGCGAAAATTTCCTTGCGTCAGCGTCCCGTTTCCGTCATTCGGCCCAGCCAATGCGCCGTTACGGTGTAGCAGAGTCCATCCTGCTCGACACGTCCGCGAACAATGTAGGGGCCGCAGTCGCGCAAGAGGAGCCCAAACTGCCGATACACTTTGGGAAATAGAGTCACCTCGAACGTAGCCGTGCGGTCTTCCAGCATGAGAAATTTCATGAACTCGTTTTTCACCGTGCGCGTACGTTTTGAACTGACCAGCCACCCGGCCAACGTGACCATGCGTCCGGCAAAACGCTCCATCTCATGCGCATCGATACGGTTCTTGCACTCGACATCGTAAAGCGCCAATAAATGATCCGACACGGTAAGGTCCAGGCATTCCAGATCGGCGATGAGTTTTTCGTCAGCGCCGTAGTCTGCAAGTTTTGCCAACGGTGCAACGCATTCCTCGCCAAAACGATTGGCCACGCCAGACCAGAGTCCGATGCTTTTTATATCGGCAATGGTCTTCCCGGTGGAAGTGCTTAGGTTGTGTCGTGCCGCCAGTTTCAACCGCCATAACAGTTCCGGTCGGGAAGACCCGAAGCCATCGAGAGCGCCACAGCGGATCAGCGTTTCGACTTCGCATTCGTTGATCTCCACTCGCGCGAGAAAATCCTCCAGCGAACAGTAATCTCCCATAGCGCGATTCTTGAGGATCGAGTCGATGCTGTTTTGGGTCAGCGCCTTCACCTGTGAGAGGCCGATCCGGATGGCGTTGCATAGCGGTTTGTCTGCATCAGAATGGCGGGAGGTTTCCATCGGCGAATAGGTGGCGGTGAAAGCGTCATGACTGCGGTTGATATGCGGCGGTAGGATGGTGATTCCCATGCGTCTTGCTTCCTCCACATAGGCGCGTGTGTCGTAGAAGCCGCCATGATTCGAAAGCACCGCCGCCATGAACTCGGCGGGGTGATGTGCCTTCAGCCAGGCAGTGCGGTAGGAGACCAGCGCAAAGGATGCGCTATGGGCTTTGCAAAAAGCGTAACCGGCGAAGCTTTCGATCTGTCGCCAGATTTCCAAAGCGATGTCCAACGACACGGCATTTTCCCGTGCTCCAGACACAAACCGTTCGCGGTAATTGTTCATATCCTCCCAATCTCTTTTTTTGCTCATGCACTTCCTTAAACTGTCGGCTTCTCCCAGGCTCATACCGGCGATGGCGTTGGCCACCTTGATGACATCCTCCTGATAGATCATCACACCGAAAGTGTCGTGCAGGATGCTCTGCAGTTTTGGATGCAGGTAGTGGACTGGTTCGCGGCCATTGTGGCGGTCGATGAAGGATTTCATCATGCCGCTGTCGGCAACGCCGGGACGAATGATGGAACTGGCGGCAGTGAGCATTTCGAAAGTTTCGACCTGCAATTTTTTTAGCAGATTGCGCATGCCCGGTGATTCGATGTAGAAACAGCCGATGGTATTTCCGTCCCGCACCATGCGCCGGGTCTTCGGGTCACGAACGGGATCGAGGTGGTCGAAATCGATTTTCTTCGCGTAACGTATTTCCACTTCGTGAATCGTGTCAGCCAGCACTGCCAAGCCTTTCTGCGCTAACAGATCGATTTTCAGCAGACCCATGTCTTCCACCGGGTACATATCATATTGCGTCACCACAAAACCCTTGGGTGTTTTTTGCAGTGGAATACGGTCGGTGATGGGAAAAGGACAGATGACGATGCCGCCGCAGTGAATCGACAGATGCCGAGGGAATCCATCGATGCGACTGCCAAGTTCGATCATGGTTTTGTAGGGCTCATCTTCCATAGGCAGGTCACGGCATTCCGGAACGCTTTGCCGGACCTCATCCAGCCGTGAAATATCGGCAGAGTGCGGCAAGCGTCGGGTGAAGGCATCGATTTCCGTGATCGGGATGCCGAGGGCCTTGCCGACTTCGCGCAATGCCGAGCGACCGCGAAAATGCACGTGGGCGGAGATCAACGCAACATTTTCACGACCGTATTTTTCAAAAACATAATCGAGTATTTCATCGCGGCGATTCCAGGGAAAGTCGATATCGATATCGGGGTAATCCTTGCGCTCTGGGTTCAGAAAGCGTTCGAAGTATAGATTGTGAGCGATTGGGTCCACTTCGGTAATGCCAAGAGCCCGGCAAACCAGGCTATTGGCGGCAGAACCGCGTCCGACGCTGGGGATTTGGCGAGCTCTGGCTTCCCGAACGATGTCCCGGACGATCAAAAAATACGGTGCGAATGTGAGTTTTTTGATGACGGCAAGTTCGTCACGCAATCGACGCACCGCGATGGCCGGAATTCGGTGCCGGTAAATTTGCGACAGGCCCACGCGTGCGACCTTGGTTAAATGCGAATCGGCGGTTTCTTCGGCAGGCAGGTCGCAAGGAGGAAACAATATCTCGCCTATAGGAAGCTGGACCTGACACTGTTCGGCAATGACGCGAGTATTGCGAATTGCGTCTGGAACATCGTCAAACAAGAGCGCCATCTCGGCGGGGGATTTCAGCCAGGCATCCTGAGCGACAATCTCCTCTGGCGGCAAGCGGTGGATCGTCGTGTTGGTGCGGATGGCCGAGAGCAGGCGGTGGATCATCCAGTCCTCGGGATTAATGAAAAACACGCGGTTGCTGGCCACCACCGGAAGTCCGTGTCGCGTAGCGAAAGCCAACAATTTGCGCGACCGTTGGCGGGTTTGTCGTGAAGACCGGATCAACTCGACGAACAGGTCATTTGTGCCACGGATATTTAAAACCTGTTGCAGGACCTCTTCGTCTGGGCTTAGAAGGATGACATCATGACTGCATTGCGCCAGCCGATCTGCCAGGGAAAAATCCGGGCATAGTTGGCGGTCGCTGATGATACGGCATATTTCGCCAAAGCCTTGGAAGTTTTTTGCCAGCAGTACCGCTTTCGATGAAGCGTTTTCTCTGCCATCGATTTCCGCGCCAAAAATCGGCTGAATCCCTGCCTCGCGGGCTGAGCGGTAAAATGCCACAGCGCCATAGAGTCCGTTGCAGTCGGTGAGTGCCAGCGCCGGACAACCGCTCCTGGCGGTAGCACGTACCAGATCATCGATGCGATTGGCTCCCGCGAGGAAGGAATAATTGCTGTGGCAGTTCAAATGGATAAACATATTTAATAAGGCGAACAAAAAGCGAAAATAAAGGATAAAAAAAATCAACCGATAATAACTAAGAGGACAGACCAAATCGAAAATTTATACACCCGGACCAACGTTGGGTGAACGGTTCATCGCAAAACTGGATTTTGGTTGAAGTCCCTAAGGTAATTTATGGTACTGAGGAAGCAAGATAAAGTCAATAGCGGGCAATATGAACCCAGAGCAAAGGGCTTGCGTTCAACCGGTCTCCGGTTTCCTGCCTCCCATTATTTAATTGCTTGACGGTCTGAATTGTTCAAGCAGGTTATGATTTATTCCCACTGGGCGTGACCCGGGAAAAAATAGTTGACAAAAAAGGTGTAAGTAGATACAGTGAAGTTGATCTCCAAACGCTCCCAATAAACCACAGATACCCAATCCAAAAATATAATCTGCATAGTTTTTGAATAAAAAGGGTTTATCGCGTAGATTAAAATAGGAAGCCCAATCCGCCCCCATCTTAAAGGACCCCGAAGATCCGGTCAGCTATCAACAAGCTTGGTTAGTTAAGACAGTTGAAAGCAAGCCATTATTGCCGGTTTAAAGAGGTCCCATAAAAAGAATCTCAAACCCATAGGCCAAAACCCGATTAGAACCAAAAATCCAACCCAGGTCTCCACCACAAAAAATCAAATATGAATATTGAAGAATTAAAGGCCAAAACTATTTCCGAACTTACTAACATTGCAAAAGAACTGAAAATCCAAGGCCACAGCGGCCTTAGAAAGCAGGATTTGATTTTTAAGATCCTGGAGGCCAAGACCGAAAAAGACGGTTTGATGTTTGGTCAGGGAGTGCTGGAAATCCTCCCGGATGGATTTGGTTTTTTACGCGCGCCGACCTATAACTATTTGCCGGGTCCGGATGATATCTACGTTTCGCCGTCGCAAATTCGCAAATTCGATATGCGCACGGGGGATACTATTTCTGGGCAGATTCGTCCGCCGAAGGACAGTGAGCGCTATTTTGCCTTGTTAAAGGTAGAGGCCATCAATTTTGAGACCCCGGACAAGGGCAAGGACAAAATCCTTTTCGACAATTTGACGCCGCTTTATCCGGAAGAACGCATTCGCTTGGAAACTCCCACAGGGACGGATTACAGCGCTCGCATCATGGACCTGATGACGCCGATTGGTAAAGGCCAGCGTGGTTTGATCGTTGCGCCACCGCGTACCGGAAAAACTATGTTATTGCAGTCTATTGCCAACAGCATCAGCACCAATTTCCCGGAAATTGCTCTCATCGTCTTGTTGATTGACGAGCGGCCGGAAGAGGTAACAGATATGGTGCGTTCGGTGAAAGGAGAAGTCATCAGTTCGACCTTCGACGAACCGGCGCAGAGGCACGTTCAAGTGGCGGAAATGGTCATCGAAAAGGCCAAACGCCTGGTGGAACATAAAAGAGATGTGGTGATTCTTCTGGACAGTATCACCCGCCTGGCCCGGGCCTATAATGCAATCGTACCACCGAGCGGCAAGGTGCTCTCGGGTGGTGTGGATTCCAATGCCCTGCAAAGGCCGAAACGCTTTTTCGGTGCCGCCAGGAACATTGAAGAAGGCGGTAGTTTGACGATCATCGCAACGGCTCTCGTCGATACAGGGAGCAGGATGGACGATGTTATCTTCGAGGAATTCAAAGGCACCGGTAACCTGGAAATCGTGCTGGATCGCAAACTGGCTGATAAACGCACTTTCCCTTCCATCGACATCAACCGTTCCGGTACTCGGAAAGAAGAGCTTTTGATGCCGCCAGAAGATTTGCAACGGATCTGGTTGCTTAGAAAAGTTTTGCTCCCCATGGGCATCCATGATACTATGGATCTTCTCCTGCAGAAAATTAAGGAAACCAAAACAAACTCCGAGTTCCTGGCTGGCATGAACTCCTGATTAGAAGGGCGATAAACGATGAAAGAGGGAATTCATCCCAAATATTATGAAACTACGATAAGGTGTGCTTGTGGGCACCAGTTTGTCACCCGAGCGACCGTCAAGGATTTGCATGTAGAGGTGTGTTCCAATTGCCATCCGTTTTATACCGGTAAGCAGAAACTTATGGACACTGCGGGACGCATAGAAAAATTCAACCGCAAATACGCCAAAAAAGCTGATTCGCCTAAGCCTCAGGAAACCACTGCCGGTTAGCTGGCAGTTTTCCCGGTTTCCATCCCCCGGAGGCGGAATGAAATTCTCTCCAAAACATTATTTCAATTAGTTCCAGCGGGACAAGTTATTATTGTCCCTGAAGGGTGGGCCTATGTTTGAAAAACTTGAGTCTATTGAAAAACGATACGAAGAACTGAGCGCACTTCTCAGCGATCCTAAAATCATCGCTCAGCAGAACGAATACCAGAAGTACGCCAAGGAATCGTCCGACTTGGCCCCAATCGTCAAAGGCTTTTTGGAGCTGAAAAAAATCACTCAGAATCTGGAGGGCAATGAGAAAATTATTGCCGAAGAAGACGACAAAGAACTCCGCAGTATGGCAGAGGAAGAACTCGCCGACTTGAAAAAAGAAAAGGCAAAAGCCGAGGACAAATTGAAACGGCTTTTGTTGCCCAAGGATCCCCGAGACGGCAAAAGCGTCATCATGGAAATACGGGCTGGGACCGGGGGAGAAGAGGCCGCTTTGTTTGCCACCAAGCTGTTTCGCATGTATTCACGCTACGCTGAGGAACACAAATGGAAAAGTGAAATTATCAGCACCAATGTCACTGGGAAAGGCGGATTCAAGGAAGTGATCATCAACATTCAAGGCAAGGATGTGTTCAGCCGTCTGAAATATGAAAGCGGCACTCATCGGGTCCAGCGTGTTCCGGAAACCGAGAGTCAGGGACGTGTGCATACCTCTGCTGTCACCGTTGCGATTATGCCGGAAGCGGAGGATGTGGATATCACGATTGATCCCAATGATTTGAAAATCGATGTATACCGTTCTTCCGGGCCGGGAGGCCAGAGTGTTAATACCACGGATTCTGCGGTGCGCATCACCTATGTCCCCACCGGTTTGGTTGTCACCTGCCAGGATGAAAAATCCCAGCATAAAAATAAAGCCAAGGCTATGAAGGTTTTACGTGCCCGCCTGTTCGATGAGAAACAAAAAAAACAACATCAGGAAATGGCGCAAGCCCGGAAACAGCAGGTCGGCTCCGGTGATCGAAGCGAACGTATTCGCACCTACAACTTTCCCCAGGAACGGGTGACGGATCATCGCATCGGTTTGACCTTGCATAAACTGTCGTTGGTCCTCGAAGGAGACCTGGACGAAATTATCGAAAACCTTCAGCTTCACTTCCAGACTCTGGCGCTTAAGGGTGACCACCCGAAATCTGTATAATTAAGCCAGCTGGAAATCCGGGAGCGAAATGGAAAAAGCGCAAAACGTCGCATCATTTTTGCAGTGGGCCACCGGTGGCCTGACCAAGGCGGGTGTCGATTCTCCCAGGCTCGATGCGGAACTTCTTTTGGCCGAAGCCTTGAACGTCAGCCGGAAAGCGCTTTATATCGACCCGGATCGAAAATTGGATGCATCGCAAGGGGACTTGGCAAACCGGTTGTTGGAACGGCGCACAAGCCGGGAACCGATGGCTTATATATTGCGTCAACGCGAATTTTGGGGCCGGGCTTTCCAGGTAAACCGGCAGGTATTGATCCCGCGACCGGAAACGGAGATCCTCATTGAAGCCTTTCTAAAATGGAACAATAGAATCGCGCCGAAACAACCCATCAGGATTCTCGATATAGGGACAGGCAGTGGAGCTATTGCCGTTACCCTGGCATGTGAAATTCCCGACTGTCAGGTAGTGGCGACGGATATTTCTGCGCAAGCGCTGGCGGTAGCAAAAACCAATGCCATTGCTCACGGTGTAGACAAGCAAATCCAATTCATTGAGGACAATATTTTTCCAGCCAAACCGCAGGAAAAATTCGATGCGATTCTTTCCAATCCGCCTTATATTGAGTCGGGTGAAATTTCACGGCTAATGCCGGATGTTGGAGCTTATGAACCAGTTTTAGCTCTGGATGGTGGACCTGAGGGTTTAGATTTTTACCGGCAAATGCTTCCTGCATCGAAAGAATTTTTGCTGGACGAAGGTGTGTTGATGTTGGAGATTGGTCATGACCAAGCGAGTTCGGTGGTCGAGTTATTTCCGCAAGATTTTTCCACACCTATCGTGTTGCAGGATTATAGTGGCTATGATCGGGTTGTTATGGCGGAGAGGAATCGCGATGCCAATGGCTAGGATCATAGTCTTAGCAAAGGAAGGTGGCTATGGATAAAATTGTAATTGAAGGTGGCGTCCCGCTCAAAGGCCGAGTGGAAATCAGTGGTGCGAAAAACGCCATCCTGCCGGTGCTTGCCTGCACGTTGTTGACCTCCGGTAAAAATAAAATCCGTGGAGTCCCAAGGGTTCGCGATGTCAACACCATGATCCGCCTGCTGGAAAAATTTGGTGCCGTGGTCGATGAATTCAAGGACGACTACCTGGTGATCGATACTTCCGGCGTGAATAATTTTCGCGCTCCGTATGATCTGGTTTCCACAATGCGGGCCTCGTGTTTGGTGATGGGTCCACTCCTGGCGCGTCTGGGTCAGTCCGTGGTTTCCTTGCCTGGCGGTTGCGCCATTGGTGCGCGGCCGATAGATCTCCACCTGAAAGGCTTCGAAACACTAGGAGCGACCATTGATCTTGAACAAGGTTATGTGCATGGGACGGTAAAAAAATTTCGCGGCGCATCCATATTCTTCGACACAGTCACCGTCACCGGAACCGCCAATTTGATGATGGCGGCAGTTCTAGCCGAAGGTGAAACTGTTTTAGAAAATTCTGCCAGAGAACCGGAAGTGACATTTTTGGCAGATGTGCTCAATCAGGCAGGTGCGAAAATTACCGGCCATGGCACCGATGTGATTCGGGTCCAAGGGGTTTCGGCATTGAACCCACTTGATTGCACAGTATTTCCAGACCGGATCGAATTGGGGACCTATATGATTGCCGCCGCCATCACCGGAGGCGATGTGGAAATTGTGCGTTGCAATCCGGAGCATGTTAAGCCGCTCATCCGCAAGCTTCAGCAGGTGGGAGTTAAAATTGAGACCAGCAAAGAAACCATCCGTGTCAAAGGTGCTAGTAATTTAAAGGGTGCCGAGATTCAAACCGTGCCCTATCCTGGGTTTCCCACCGACCTTCAGGCGCAATTCATGGCCTTGATGACGATTGCAAAAGGCCAGAGCATAATTCGTGAAACTGTATTTGAAAATCGTTTCATGCACGTTGCCGAACTTCGACGCATGGGTGCGGACATTAGCGTCGATGGGCATACAGCTATTATTCGCGGAATCGATGGCTTGAGCGGTGCTCCCCTGATGGCGACGGATTTACGTGCCAGTGCATCCCTGGTGCTCGCGGCCTTGGCGGCGCAAGGCGAGTCGGTGATTTCCCGGGTGTATCACATCGACCGGGGTTACGAAATGATGGAGAAAAAAATGTCGCAACTGGGGGCAAAGATTCGGCGGGTCAAATGATCGGAAACATTGACGCTTCGCTGATGAAAGATGAAAGCTTCGATCATATCCTTTTGTGGATGCCCACATGGATCGGCGATGTCTGCCTGACTTTTCCTGCTCTCCAATCTTTACGCGCAAAATATCCTTCCGCAAGAATAACCGCCGTGGTGCGGGCTCCAGCGAATGAAATTCTCACGGGCCATCCGGCAATCGACACGGTGATACAAATTCCATTTGCCTCCGACGCGGGTGTGTTGGAGAAAATACGTTTTGGTCGCAACCTGAGAAAATACGCATTCGATTTGGCAGTGGTCTTCCCCAATTCTCTGCAAAGTGCCATTTTGGTTTTTTTGTCCAGGACTCCCGTTCGCCTGGGTTATAACACCGAGGGACGCGGCTGGTTCCTTACACATCCTCTACCGATGAATTCGCAAAAGAAACGAAGCGAAAATCGAGTGGATTATTTTGTGAATATTCTCCAGAGTTTGCAGTGTCCTGGTTTGCCGAAGGATTGTGAACCTCCTACCCCGCAGACTGGGGATCGGCCCATTGAAAGTCTTTTGGCGGCAATGGACATTGGGGAAAACGAGCGTCTCGTTGCCGTGCATCCGGTAGCATCTAAGCCTGAGCGAGGCTGGCATTTGGAGCGGTTCGGTGAGTTATGCCGACAATTGCTTGCGAGTGAGAATCTCACCGTGGTTTTGTTGGGAACGCAAGGAGAACGGTCGCACCTTGAAAAAATAGAAAAAGTCTGCACGGGCCAATCATTAAAAATCATCCCCAAAATGAATTTACGTGAAATAGCGCTTCTGCTCAATCACTGTTGTTTGTTCATCGGCAACGACAGTGGCATGATGCATCTTGCCGCGACAGTCGATACCCCGGTGGTGGGAATCTTTGGGCCGGGGAGCCCTGCGACTTCTGGTCCGCAATTGCCGGAGGAAAGAAAGGCACTCGTCACTAAGGATTATTCCTGTTCGCCTTGCCGCCAACGATTTTTTAAGGAATGCGAACCTTCGCAAAACAATAAACCTTTTTGTTTGGAAGATATTCAGGTGGAAGAGGTTTTAAGTGCAGTAGAACAACTTTTGCACTCATAGATGAAGCAGGATTGGAAAGGCTATTCGTTGTCCAGGGGGCTTTGGTTCGTGTCCTTTTCTTTTTTGGGAAAAGGTTGTGCTTTCCAGTACGGTTCTAAATCGAAGTAGCTCAGGATGCGTTCTTCTTCTTCCACCGAAACCTGTCTCACATCCACCGCATTCGGAGCGTCCTTGAGGGATTCTTTGCTCCAGTTGGCTTTCACTTTGCCCATATCCCCTCCTTCACAGATTTCGGTAGGAATCAGGATCTTTTTTCCTTCCACTCCCAAAAAACCACCGATAGTGATCACGATATATCGCGGAAGATAGGTGGTCGACTGGGCCAGAAGCGCTTCAATTCGAGCAACTGATTCATTATAACGGTCATATAGATAATAGCCGATAATGCGATCACTTTTTCCAAGCTGGTGAACATTGTCGGTGATAAACAACAACCGATTCGGTTTCATTTTAGGCTTTAACATGATCTGGCCGTGAAATGTGTTGGGGTTATTTAGTCGATTTAAATTATAGCAAAGCATAAGACCCGTTGTTATAATAACTTTGCCTGGATGGGATGCATTTTCCAGGTCTTGCGAATTGGAACCAATTTTCCAATTGTTTTCCTTGATCCCCTTTCTTATTTTTTTCTAAAAAATTTCCTTTTTAATTTCCGGAGAGTTCACATGGTTGATATTATCATTACTGTCGCCTATCTAGTTGTCGTATTGATTATTGGCATCAGGGCTGGAAAAAATACAAGGAATATTGAAGAGTTCTCGGTCGCCAGCAGGTCTTTTTCATATCTGGTCATATTCGCAACCCTGTCCGCTTCCTTTATTGGCGGTGGTTTCTCGATGGGCAATGCTGAAAAGGTTTATTTATTCGGCCTTGTCAATATTTTCGCTTTGTGGGGATTCAGCCTGAAGGAAATCCTGGTCGCCCAATTCATCGCCCCTCAAATCAAACGTTATGACGCTCCCATCACCGTCGGCGATATCATGGGCCACCATTATGGCAAGGGCGCCAAGGTGATCACGGGAGTTTTTTCCGTCATTCTCTGCAGTGGAATTCTCGGTGCCCAGGTGGGAGCCATGGGCTACATATTTAATATATTCCTGGGCCTCGATCAAATGTACGGCATTATCATTGGTCTGGGAATCGTCATCGCTTATTCGACTATCGGCGGGATGCGAGCTATTGTCTATACGGACATATTACAATTTATAGTATTGACGGTCGGCCTGCCGCTCGTTCTCATTTTTGGAGTGGTGAAAGCCGGAGGCATCGGCGCGGTCATGCAGGCCGTACCAGCAGATCATTTGACTTTTTTGGGCCCCAAAACCCTCATCGTCTTCTTGTCCTTGTTTATCACATTCATAATCGGCGAAACGCTGGTCCCGCCTTATGTACAGCGGTTATTTCTCGCTAAGGACGTGAATGAAGTGAGAAAAGGAACCCTGCTCAGCGGCCTTTTTTCGATCCCCTTCCTGTTTGTTACCGGTTCGATTGGTCTGGTGGCTTTGGTCCTCTTTCCAGGGATCGATGCGAATCTCGCAATGCCTACTATGATTAAGGAA
>SMVB01106021.1_pt1 | contig 12859 bp, 15 predicted proteins | sample 2456461 | NCBI WGS metagenome assembly SMVB01 (sample SAMN11095934, study PRJNA526329) | marine sediment metagenome | biome: Marine sediment; feature: Surficial sediment; material: Deep marine sediment; isolation source: Hadal surficial sediment | place: Pacific Ocean | collected 2014-05 | depth...
AACAGGAGCCCGGAGAAGCAGCTCGAGAAGGCCATCGCTCAGGATCTTGGTGAAGAATGGACAAATCAGATGCCGACTGCTTCTGGCCTCGTGACCAGTGGCGAGCGACAACGGAACATTGACTTAGTGCACCGTCGGGACGTTCGAGTGTTCGAGTTCATAGAGCTAAAGGTAGGATCTGACACGCCGCTCTTCGCAGCCATCGAGATTTTCAAGAATGGTCTGACCTACTTATTCAGCCGTCGGCATCGCGATAGGCTGGGGTATCGTGGGAGCGACCAAGCGCCCCTGTGGGCGGACGTCATTCACCTTCGGGTACTGGCACCGGTCGATTATTTTCAAGGGTACAACTTTAGATGGCTAGAGCTATTCCTGAATCAGTCGCTTGCGGCGTTGGTGGACCCAGTGCTCGACGGTTCTCTACGCATGGATTTTGGTTTTGAGCGGTTCGCAAGGTCTTTCAAACCAGAGGTCCGAGGGGATGATCTGGTTCGTGAGATGGCTCTGCGTGAGCCAGTGTGGTGAAGAGCATGTGGTCGTCGCCAAAGTTATGGGGCCAGAGCCAATTGCCAGAGTGAGATCTGATCTGACACGTGACTCTGACCCCAATTATTAGAAAAATATCTACCTCTGCACCAAAAAATATCGGGAACCCGTACCAACGAAATTGAAAGTCAGGTCATCTATTGAATGAAACCCTACTTCGGTCAAAAACTGATGTACTTTGTCGAAACCCCAATACCGAATTTTGAAGCTATCTGTATAGAGCGTCTGGTCGCCGTCTCGAGTTAAAGTAGTGTTTTCTTCGTACGTATATATATCATCGCGACATGGTTTCACGATTACATTGCGCTTAATCAAACTTGTATTGCACTTGAAGTTGCTAAAGATTCCACGGGAAGGCACATCAAAAAGCAGGTAGCCACCAGTGCGCAGAGCAACATATGCTGCCTTGAGTGAGCGCCTCAATGACTCCTCATCAAGGAGATAAATGAGGACGGTGAATACGCAGATGGCTATATCAAATGGCGTATCGGTTTGAAAATCTTGCATCTTGCCTGTGAAACTGGGTATTGCGTCGCCTCCCGGTTTTTTATGCATTTGATCGAGCATGGCGCCACTGGGTTCTACGGCTAACACATCATAACCACAAGCGGCCAATGGGATAGAGAGACGTCCTGTGCCAGCACCGAAATCGACGATGCGTGCCGGAGATTCAACAATATCCTTTATTTGCTCGACCGTGGTCTCGGTCAGTGAATTGTAAAAGTCACCAAACGACTCTTCGTAGACCAGGTCGTAAACATCCGCCCATGACGCATGCGGTTCCGTCACGAAAGCACCAGAAGCCGTCGACGAGGGAAATAGCCCAATGTTCGCTCCATAAGAATCTCATTGCCGATGACACCCTCAACACCGGCTATGCCAAGTGTCATCCCGAGCATTCCCGGAAGCGACCCACAGATAAGCTCAAACTTTGTAGTGCCAAGCATCGTATCGACCCGATAAGTCTCCGTCTCGAATTCACCAAAACCGGGGTAAAAGTCGCTAACCACACCAATGGAAGGAAAGTTCACAAGCGAATCATCCTGTAGATAGGATATCTGCGCCCCGGTATCGAAAAACATTTTCCTGTCCGAACCGCCAATATTTACCTGAATAATAGGGATACCCATGAAATCAGTCATCTCTACGGTTTCGCCTTCGAGCGAAATCTCTTCTGCCGAAAACAAAACCAAACCTTGCCTAATATCGATGAGAGTATCGAAGCCATTGAGAACATCTGCGCCAATGATTCCCGAGGTAGGGCATTTCACAAATCCGGATAACTCTTCCGCATCTAAACCCATGTAATTGTTTGGAATCGGAAACTTCTGCCCTCCTATCGCCACGCAATTTGTGCCAAAACTAGTAGGTGCTCCAGTGTCGAGCAACCAGTCATCACCATCAATATGAATAAAAAGATGGCCTTTCTGGTGCCTTAATGAAAATTGTTGTGTGACCTTGCCCTCATTCATGGAATCAGTATTTTCTTACACTGAGCCCAGAGATCGGCTTTATCCAAAGCAACTAAGTGCGCAACTTGCGACCAATTTGTCTTTCTGCCGGCCTCACCTTGCGGCATACCTGTAAGAGGAGCAATATTGGGGCACCTCCCGATGCCTCTTTCATCTAGCATCGCGACGATATTTCCAACCTTCATTTTCACGGAGGAGACAGAACGGCCACCATAATTAGCCACCCTTGATTCGGTAAACAGTCCAGTACCGTACCTCGCAATATAGGTGCATAAGACAATGTCTTCACTTGTGTAGGGTTTCCGCGGCATGTGTCTTTCCTTTGTGTTTGTTCAGAGTTAAAACTTATTTGAGCCAATCTGGTTAATTACCTCCATATACCGCCAGTCGCAACCAGCGCACGTAACATTTCAGCACCCTGTGCTGTAAAAAGCCACCCGAAAGCTACACAGTTAAGAACAACTGTCGCCCAGAACATGAACTGAAAAGCATTCTTTCGCGACTTGTGCCGCAACACCTGCTGAGCGATAAGCGCGCCCGGCCAACCTCCAATCAGTGCCAATGTATGTAATGTGCTTTCCTTTGTGCGCCAGCGATACGCCCGGGCGGCCCGTTTATCCTTTACATAGACCAAAAAAGTGAAGGCGCTTGCTGCCAGGTACAGGTATAGAATTTGAATGGGCATGTTGTATGCCGACACCGACCAACCCACAACTACGATGAATCCAATACCGATCAGGGTTTTGAACAAGCCGGTAACAGGTTTTGAATACCCGAGTGGTATTTCTATGGCTCGCATCACCTTAATGGCGCATGGCCGGCCCTGCTTATCGGTGGATAGAGCATACAGGACTACCTGGTTAAGTTCGGGTGGCAAATGGTGGTTTTTGAATGCGCGGATGTGGACGAATACCCGGCCTTCACCCGAGGAAGGGGTGATGAAGCCGTAGCCTTTTTCTTCATTCCAGTGCGTTATCTTTCCCTGGGCACGCATGGTTGTTTTGATCCCCCGGTTATTGTGGGTGTCAGTAAAGTTTTCTCACGCAGAGATTTGAACCTCTTTAAATGTGTTGCCCGCCGCCTTTCTGGCATCAAGCCGATTCATTTGAAGTGCTTCCTGAAGCGCAGACTGGAGATTTTCCAATAACTCTGCCCTCGATGTTCCCTTGGAGTTTACGCCACAGATTTCTTCGATCCAACCGACCCAGAAATCGCCTTCTCTTTCCAACCGATCCAGAAATCGCCATCTCTTTGGATTACTGCCGAGTATTGTTCATGTTGATCATGATACTACCAATATGAACTAATCGCTTGGTGGTTGATATGGGTAGTTGCTTAATTTCTTGTAGGGAAAGGAAAGACTCCCATGTCTCTTGATTGATGCACATCCTGGCGTTTTCACTCAATTACGATTTAATCAACAGCCCTCTAACAACCTGTATTTTATATATAATATAGACTGTATCTCATATATACTATATACTTGTACAGTATAAAACACAGCGAACAACCCCATGCCAAACACCCAACAAACTACACCAACCAACCACCACCCACGCGCCGGCTACTACCCTGATCACGAACGCGTCACCAAGCTAAACCACCTGGCAGATAACATCACCGAGCTGGTCGCCCACATCGATGCCGGTACTTTCCAATTACTGAAGTTGATCTGCGAGTTCGACAAGAATGAGGGCTGGTCAGGCCCAGGTATTCGTTCCTGCGCGCACTGGCTGAACTGGAAGTGCGGTATGAGCATGGGCCCGGCCCGCGAGCGGGTTCGTGTGGCAAGGGCCCTGCCGGAATTACCGGCGATCAGCGCAGCTTTTCGTCAAGGGAAAGTCAGTTATTCCAAGGTACGGGCCATGACGCGAGTGGCAACACACAAAAATGAGGCGGCGCTCTTGCAGGTGGCGCTACACGGTACTGCCAACCATGTTGAAACCCAGGTGCGTTTGTACCGTAAGACAAAGCGCATTGAAGCCCTCGAGGATGAAAACCTGCGTCATGGCCACCGCGAGCTGAGTTGGTATATTGATGATGATGGGTACTGGGTATTTAAAGGTCGCTTCACGCCTGAGCAGGGGGCCTTGCTGCAAAAGGCGCTGGAGGCGGCGGGAGATCAGTTGTTTGAAGAACAGCAACATGTACCGGAAACTGTTTCTACGGAAATCGACGCCAGCATTCCGTTGGATAGCACCACACCGGAACCCATTTCTCAAAAACGTGCCGATGCGCTTGCGCGGGTGGTTGAAGGGTTTTTGGCCAGTGCAGGTAGTGATCAGTCCGGTGGTGATAAATACATGGTTAATATTCACACTGAGCTCGAGACACTAAAACAAGACGGCAGCGGTGCCGAGGCAGAGATTGAAGACCGCGGCCACGTTCCCGCGGAAACATCCCGTCGCCTGGCTTGTGATTGTTCCATCGTTCATTGGCATGAGAATAAGCAGGGCGAGCCCCTCAATATCGGCCGGAAAACACGCTCCATTCCACCGGCAATCCGGCGAGCTTTAAAACGCAGGGACCATGGTTGCCGTTTCCCCGGCTGTACCTGTAACCGTTTTGTGGATGCGCACCATATTCAACACTGGGCAGATGGTGGCGAGACCTCCATGGATAACCTCGTTTTGTTGTGCCGCACACACCACCGTCTGGTACATGAGGCGGGTTTTGGTGTTCGGTTTGAAGCGGGTAAGGGTGCTGTTTTCAGTCTGCCGAATGGAACGACGATTCCGCAAGGACCGAATACGCGTTCCCGCGGGAACGTTTTTGCGATCACCTCAAATAATCAAAAGAATGGTTTGGAAATCACGCCTGAGACAGCAATTCCAATGTGGCATGGCGAGCAGATGGACGATGAAGTGGCGGTGGAAATGTTGTTGCAGTGTGAATAAGAGTGCTGATGCTTTTTGGTTAGTGAGTTTCACTGCGGGGCGCGCCTCCTACACATTACCGAAATGAGGATAGAAATATTTGGGGACGGAGAATATTTGGAGTCAAAGTGAGCTGACCCTAAATATCATTACCAACCGAGCAAATATCCTACAAAAACCACCCATAACCACCACTTCTGCTCTGGTCCCCTAAGCGGCATGCTGTCCCGAGACAAGTATAATTTTTGTTGTTTTGTTCCAGGACTGTAATTATGGGGTTGTCAATTGACAACTTCATGGCGTGTATATACCCTATCTTCATGAGAACAAATAAATGCCACGAAAAAGGCACCCAAAAAACTGCAGGTGTGGAGAGTTCTGCATCACAAGTATCTGGGGCACACCTGCCAGCCCAACAAATCATGGCAAACAAATTCGACGGGGAGTCGATAACTGCACTTCAGGAAAAGCTGTCATGGATAGGGCTCCAAAATGAAAACATACAATTTTGAACTGAAGTTCAGTCTCCCCGGAACCACAGAAGACCCGGAGTTTCTTATTGAAAAACTTGGTGAGGCCGGCTGCACTGACGCGCTGGTTGGTATTGGGCAAAGCGGGCGTCTGGCTTTCCATTTCACCAGAGAAGGGCATAGCGCTTTTGAGGCTGTATTAAGTGCTATCAAAAACATAAAACAGGCAATACCCGAAGCTTGCCTGATTGAGGCCGCGCCCGACCTTGTTGGCTTATCCGATATCGCAGAAATACTGGGTTATTCGCGTCAAAATATCAGAAAACTCATGCTGAATAACCTGGCCTCTTTCCCAACACCTATTCATGAAGGGAAAACGATACTTTGGCATTTATCCAGTATCCTTACCTGGGTAAAGAAAACGGATCGCTATCATATTGACGAGCTACTGCTGGATGTTGCTAATGCGAATATGCAGCTCAACATCGCAAAAGAGGCTGTGCATTTGGATGCATCAATGCAGAAACAGTTTCTGGCTGGACTTTGACCAGGGATGTCATCCAGTCTGGCATCACGACCACCACCGCGCATTTCAACCAAACCTTCATCCCTCATGAGTTACACATCGTCTCCATGTCTTTTCTTACCATTCAGTGCAAACAGCACTTCTTGAATTTCTTACCGCTACCACAGGGACACGGGGCGTTGCGCCCAATTTTTGGCTCGTCGTGCCGGAAGGTTGCCATAGGTGCATTTGGTGATCTTCGCGCTAACCAGAATGCATGAATTTCACGCACATTCGGTGTGATCGCTTGCCGCAAGTTCTGGATTTCCTGTTTACTGAATTTTTCATCGGTAAGGAATGCCTGTTCACCTTGGAACGCTTTAATGGGAGCAAGCAGGATTTTCATCTCTATTGATTCCTGTTCCCACATTTCTTCTGCCATCAACACACCTCGCATATAACCTTCGCACCACTCATCAACAATGATGTACGTTCTACCATCAACAGTGTTCTCTTGAAACATTGGTTCGAAATCTTCGGGTTGTTCCATCAGTAAGCCAGCGATACTGTTCATGTGACGCATGAATAAGGACATCACCGGCTGCAATTCCCCCTCGTCATACCAGGGTGGTGGAAAATCACCCCATACCCGCGGAATCCATTGGGACGGCTGTATCATCACCGGCCCACTCACTACAGCCGTCATCAAGCCATCTAACTCAGACACATCCAGAACGCCTTCATCCTTGCCCTCAAATTCAGAGTCCTCATCGATACGGTCGAGAAGAAAATCATCCAGCCAGCTCAGTTCGTCTTCGTTCAACGGTTCAAACATATCGTTCATTTAATTAATCCTGTAGTGGTCTCACCAAAGAGTGGTTTCCACTCTACTACTTACCAATATTGGATTCTGACTAGTGGTAGCAGTAATATGCCATTTTATGAAGAAAAGAAAACATAGCATCGTACAAGCGGACTCTTCTGAAGGCCAGATGGCCGGTGAGGGGATCATTGAGGCAATTGAAACCCAGATTCGGGACAACAGCCCACCTGAAACCCGCATCACGCTGGATAGGTTGATGTCTTTGGGCGAATCAAGAAATAATGCAATGCGGTATATAGGAGCCGTTATGGCGCAAGAAATGTTTGAACTTCTCCAAAACAAGCAGCAATATAACGAAGATCGCTACATCACGAACCTGAAGAATCTTCCAGAGCTGCCTTTTGACGATTAAAAGTGTAGGTCCTAAAACAATTTTATTTTCTTGGCCCTGCATTAAAACCTAATGGCTACCCTGTATCTTTTTGTAATTACGCTGGAGCCAGTTGATCAACTGCCGATGCCACTTTCTGAGCGGCCACAAACAAGTCGGTTACAAAACGTTCGTCCAAAAATATTTGGGGTCAGAGTAAAAAACAAATTTACTCAGGTCATTACAGCACCCAAAGTGTCTGTGTGGTTTTCACTCTGACCCCAAACATTTTGAAATTTGACAGGTGTCTTGTTACTTTATTGAAGCAATCGCAAGTTCCGGATCAGCCAGCGATTGTTCGCTTGAAAGGTGGGTATCCAGGCGATATCGTTGTGCAGAGTATTCCTTGAACGTCTTGTCCAAATTTAATCCAAGCTCAACTGCGATGTCAGAAAGCGTACCAATTGTCATATTTGAGCTACCACCCAAAAGCTGAGTAATCCGGGGTTTGCTTTTCCCTAATCTCTTTGCCAGTTCAGCCTTGGTTACGCCAAGGTCTTCCATAGCAACAAGAATATCTTCAGTCACCCGAAACAAATACGAACCTCTGGCGAGATCACGTGCTCTATTGCCTTTTTCACGTTTTACCAAGGCAGTCATTTTGATGCTCCTGTATTCTCACTTTCCCAATTCAATTTTACTTTCTTAATATCTTTAGTTCTCAATTTCTGCCACTTTTTATAAACATAATGACTGATAACAATTGTATTTTTGTGCACATCCGAATACCAAAAATATGCTCTGATTGGGATTCGTTTTATTGCAAAAAACTTTTTCGTTTTACTGAGACCCCCCTCTGGTTCCGCCCAGTGCGAATGAAGACGACTGTTATCATTCCATGCATCAAATAATGCAATAAGAAAACCTTCTATTTCCGTGGCTTTTCGTTCAGATAGCTTTGCAGCTTCCTTTGCCCAAGAGTCCAGAGCCCCAGGCGCATGAATAACTCGCCGCTTGAGGCCCTGTTTATCGGCAAACTCATGTATTGACCGTTCTTTCATTAGTTAATATATATGTTAACTATCTAGTTTGCAATAGATTGAGCATGAAAAAGATGATTGGCTTATACAGTTGATCATAATGCTACTAATATGCGCCAATCGCTCGCCAACGAATATGGCCAATTGCTGTATATCTTGTAGGTGATTTCAGTCCGGAAAAGGGGTCAGATCAGAGCCCTTATTCTAAGTTCGAGACACTAAAAGAAGACGGCAGCGGTGCCGAGGCAGAGATTGAAGACCGCGGCTACGTTCCCGCGGAAACATCCCGTCGCCTGGCTTGTGATTGTTCTATCGTTCATTGGCATGAGAATAACCAGCGCGAGCCCCCCAATATCGGCCGGAAATCACGCCTGAGACGGCAATTCCACAGTGGCATGGCGAGCAGATAGATGATGAGGTGGCGGTGGAAATGTTGTTGCAGTGTGAATAAGAGCCCAATTTCCTCTTATTCGTCCTCTACCTGATCTGCCAGGATGTCAAATCTCCGCTCCTCTTTTAACATCATGATGCTGGTCTTATTGAATCACTTGAATGCTTTCCAGCGCCATCAGGTAAGCCTCCACATTGTCCAATGTGATCGTATCGGCCGCAGGTGTGAACTCTGCCAGTAACCAGTTGCGGATATCGCTGACGGACCGAAGACCATTCACCAGGTTAAGTGCCTCGTAGGCAAGCGCGCCCTGCAGTGCCAGGTCAGATGATTGTTCGACCCCCAAGTGGTCTTCAATATAGCTATAGTCAAATGCATGCATAGGTCCCTTGATGTTGGCATTTCGCCGGTAGACGCGGTCATTGGAGCGAACCGGGCTATGCTCAGAATCAAACCTTAAGGTCAATTCATTCAATGCGGCAATATAACGCTCTGCTGCCATTAGTTGTTGCTGCCCGAGACTGGCAAATTGCGCGATACTTTTCACTTTATCGATTTCAACGGTTGCCTTGATCACAGCCACCGCTGGTTGGTCGTCGATATTAAGGCCAGCTTGGTTTCTAAGGGACTCGCGTGACCGCTGCAAGGCGTTGGCGCGCAACAGGTCCAGCACCGGTTGGACGTCAGTCTCATCAAAGTTAGCCAGGTACCAGCCCTGTAATGCGGCGATAAATGCGGCACGTTTGAGTTTGGTGGGGTCAATCATGGCAGCAGTATCAAAGTTGGTATGAATGTAACGGTCAGGCCAGTCATGCAGGTAAACACCCGGTATGCCCCAGCTACTTTCATTAAAAATCTGGTGGTCGCTACCCAGGCTGATACCTTCCATCTGGGCCAGCTGCGGGTTTTTGCTACCTTCTTTTGAAACCAACGGATAAGCCACATCTTCACCGGATGCATATCGAAGTGTCTGCTGGTTGACGAAATGCCCGATCTCATGCGCCACATCGGCAATAAAACTGGGCTGGGACATGGGTCCGCCTGAAATCCGGAACACCGATTTGGTTTGCTCACCACCACCGACCATATCCAGGTGAATATTTGCCTTGATATGTGATGTGTCCTTTAATGTACTCAAATATATCAGGGTGCCTTCAATTTCTGCCGGCCAGATAAAACGGATACTGCGTTTGGGCGCGGGCAGCAGCCCAGTACTGACCAACTGCTTGAGTGTTCTTGCCGCTTCCAGAATGGCAACACAGCCGGATGCATTATCATTGGCGCCCGGACGCGGGTGATCGAGATGGCAACTGTAAACAATCTCCTCAGACTTCAGTTGTTCATCAGAGCCCTGTAAAACTGCCGTGACCAACGCGTACTTTCCCTGCTTCTGGCTGGCACGAACCTCGGCATCAAAGAGGATGCTCTCACCCGCAGCCAAGCGCTGTTGCAGTTGTCTTGCAACACCCAAAGACACCATAAATCCAAAACCTTTTGTTTTGGCAAAGGTCCCCATGTGACCCCAGCGCACCAGGCGGTCATCCTCCTTCCACCAGGCCGTTTTCTGATTAGGTGCATAAGAGATAATACCCAGCGCACCCAATTCACCCACGGCTCTTTCCACCACCTCACCGGGCTGGCTGCTGGTCAAGACCAGGCTGCCCTTGATGCTTTTACCGGCGTAATCATCATCGCTGGTACCCGCACCTATATCGACCAACAAGCCCCTGCCTTTACCGGAAAGGGAATCCTGGGCCACTGATAAGGGCATCGCTTCCCAGCTGCCATGGCGTGTCACACGTTTGCCTTTTGTATCCAATTCCCAAAGCTCGGCGAATTCGACATCCCAGGCCGGACGCGATTTTTGGGTACCGAACATGGTTGTACCATCAGCCGGGTATTCGATGATCTCAGCCGTCTCAAAACCGTATTCATTCAGGCGCTTCAAAATATGGTCCGCAGCCTGGCGGAATTGCGAACTGGCGCGCGTGCGGTGGTATAAGGTAATGGTATCCAGGTTTCGTTTGGCAGAAATACCCGAGGTTTCCCTGGCTAAAACATCAATGGTCGATTCGGAAACAAGCTGGGTCAGATCCGCCTGGGCTGGAAAAGCGAAAACCGATAAAACACTGGCTAACAGTATGTATATCTTCATGGGTATCCTGAGTTTTTTATATTTTGCTGTGAGAATCCTACCAAAGAATATCCACCGGATACTTTTTTCTGTCAACTGGCTGAATGGTTTAAATTCGGCTTGGCTTCAGGAATAAAATTTATTTCGAGCCTGTACCCCGCAGCATGTGCATAACGCTCAATAGTCGAAAGTGTCGGTGAAACTTTTGAATTTACATTTTCCAGCCTGGAGATATTGCTTTTTTGCGTCTTCAGTGCGCTGGCCATTTGTTCCTGGGTAAAGCCCGCTGCAACTCGTATTCCAATCAATTTTTTACGTAATACATAAGCCGGGGCCAGGCGCTCGTATTCAGCCTTAACCTCTGGTCGTAATAGTGCAGCTTTTTTGAATCCTTTAAGCGATGGTCTATTCATTTCCGTACCTCTTTCATTCGTTTTTGCGCCAATACTATTTCTTTTCTTGGCGTTTTCTGTGTCTTCTTAATAAAGGCGTTCAGCATTACCAATTCCCTTTCTGCCAAGCTGCAGTACAACACTCTTGCTATCCCCTCTTTACCTTTCGCCCGGATTTCAAACAGACCTGAGCCTATTTTGCGTGTGTAAGGCATCCCAATTTGAGGGCCGAACGCTTCAACCAGTTCTGCAATATGAAGAAAGTTGGCCAGAATGCCTTCCGGGAAAGCCAGCACCTTTAATTTCAGCTTTCTGTTATAGAACGTAATGTGCCAGTTCATTATAGCGAGTTATCATTTATGATAACACATAAGCAATTCATTCGGATTCCCCTTCAAACATTCCTTTAACCGAAACCAGTATGAAATTAAATTGACGGCAGCAGAAGTCGCAAGTGGAGCGGTTTTCTGTAAGCAAAAATCACCAGGCTCTGTAAGAGACCGCTGTAGCTTGGTGCCAAAGCACAAAATACTTACGCCTATGATGCTTATCTGATTCAATGTGCACAGCAAACAAGCACATCTTTGCTCACACTGGACAAAGGATTAAAGTCTGCAGCCCGCAGGTTAGGTGCCAATGTTCTGGAGCTTAAACAATGAGAGAGTATAGTTTTACCGAAGCACGAAAGTCTTTCGCGGCGATTCTGAATGAAGCCAAAAAAGAGGGCGTGGTGTGCATCAAAAAGAGAGATGGCGATACCTTTTACCTGCGGCCCGCCCCGCCAGGTAAGTCGCCATTGGATGTAAAGGGTGTTGATTTGGGATTGTCATCCGATGAAATTGTGGATCTGATTAAACGGGGTCGAGAGCGGCACTATTGAAAGTTGATGAATTTCTTGTTTCTTTCGAACCATCGCAAGCGTATCCCCAGCTACATACGGATGAGTTCACTATCAGGATGAAATTTCTTCCAGGAAAACCAATACTCATCCGAAAGAGCAATAGGTTCCAAATCTGATTTAATCTCGCCACTCATATGCTTGCCGCGAAGATCCCAGACGGTTCCGCTGGAAACGTCGGATAGGGTCTTGTCGGCATTCAGGTTTATGTTTAGCGATCTGCCGTTCAGATTCCCTTTGAAGCCATTCACAGTGTTATTGACGGCGACCAGCAATATATCCAGTTCTTTGTTTTTTACCACACCATGCTCCATCAATTCCTGCTTGAGATAAACCACTTGAGGGTTAATAGCCTGCTCAGTTACACCTATCACATGGGTTCTCGATGGGAAGGATTTGTCGCGGTTTTTTGAAGGTAATCCTGGCGTGATATCGCTTGCCATGATCTTCCTCCAGAGCCCCGGTATTGGTAGTTCAAATTCTCTGAAGTCCGCTTCTGTTACCTCTACCACCTGCGGTGGAGAAGCCAGCCTTTTCACCTCGCTCCAGGCTAAGACCTGGAATGGGATCATGGTCAGGGTATGTGGGTGTAGCTTGCCAATGATGGATTCAAAGCTTGCTTGCTGGAAGAATGTTTTGGTTTTTCTGTCGGCAACGATCATGTTCGCTTCCTTGAACGAACCCACAAATAATGGACCGATATCGGTCACGTCAAAGGGGATGATACTGCGGCACATGGCGCAGTAAGTCAGTGCGACAATACGATCGCCAAAGCGGTCGTTGATGATGTGATGATGAATCACGTAATCCAATGGGTAAGCCCTGGTTACGCCTCCATATTCTATGATCGCCAACTGCATATCGTCTTTGATTGGAAGACTGGATGCATCTTCTGCCATCGTGGGGAAATCTACGGCTTTGAAGGCGGTTTCCTGGTGCATC
>SMVB01453562.1_pt1 | contig 12858 bp, 5 predicted proteins | sample 2456461 | NCBI WGS metagenome assembly SMVB01 (sample SAMN11095934, study PRJNA526329) | marine sediment metagenome | biome: Marine sediment; feature: Surficial sediment; material: Deep marine sediment; isolation source: Hadal surficial sediment | place: Pacific Ocean | collected 2014-05 | depth 0-1...
GCTAAATTGCGGCGGACCGGGGCCAATATACTTATTGAAAGAGGTCAGTCCAAGGTTTTTAAAATCGGGCACTTTCCTACCGGACACATTCGCGGTATCGCCCGGCGAGGGCACAATTGGTCCTTGGAAGAAATCATAGCCAATTGCGGGTGCATTATCGCCGTAACCGGGAGAGGGCTGAGTTTTGTACATGTAACCCAACGAGAGCGTGGTATCGCAACCGACTAAATCGAGGGCATCATCAATATCGATGTCCGCCCAAAATGTAACAAAGCTATCGGTAATGTCTGTGCCGCTTTTGTTTATGAAAAGAAATTTAAAAAACATCATATCCCCAAAGGCGTCCAAACGGTCAAAGGCCCAGGCGGTCATCTGTACTTCAACACCCATAGGTTTAGATTGAAAAAGGTTGGTATGAAGCGAATCGTTGAAATCATTAAACACGGCCCACGCAGTAGAAGTGCCGCGCAAAAGCGGCTTGCCATTTTCATCCACTGGCGCTCCGTGTTCAACCGGCCAGTTGAGATAATCCGGGTTCCGAAACGGCTCGAGCTCGTCCCCTTGATTAATGATATAAACTTTGAACCGTTTATCCTCGGGGTTGGCAGGCGTGCCGGCTAACCCGGGTGCATGACCGGTCACATTCCCAGGCTGAAACTCGGTGATAAATTCAGCGGCGGCGGTGACAATCTCACCATCTTTCATGCCAGCAAGCCAGAGACCGGAAGCAAAGTTTATATGGTTTCCAGAGCCTAAAGGCCATTCCATACCTGCGCTGCCGGTTGGAATATGGCTGACAAGCTGGCCATTGTTGGTGATATAATTACCAATGCGGTTTGGCGTCCAAAACGGGCGGTCAATGCCGTAAACTTTGGCAAGTTTTGAGCCCTTCTTTTTAACTTTGTTGGCTGGCTCGGAAGTTTCGGCTATGCTGGCGGTAAAAAGAGTCGAACTTAAAACGACGGATATAATATATTTTAGCATGATCTGGTTAGGCTAAAAAAACCTAGCTGAAAATACCGAAGTTTTCCTGGCTGTCTATAAAGTTTCTCAGTGATTCGGTCTCTTAAAGTTTTATTGAAAACCTGCTGCAAACAAAAAAGGGTCGGCTTTGAAAGCCAACCCTTTTGTCTCAACACTAAAGCGAAATTACATTAGAATACCAACGATAATGTAAACCACTGGTTGTCATCAAAGAACTTGGTTGAGCGGTAGGCGTAGTCAAGAAGGACGTTGAAAGAACCTACGTTAAGATTAACTCCGGCTCCGAAGCTTGGTCCATAAAGGAATTCTTCATCACTGCTTACGAATTCAGAGTTGCCCGGGTTGAAGCCGGTCACAAAACCGCCGCGAAGGAAAACCCATTTATTATATCCATATTCTGCAGAGAGGCCGTATGTATCAAAGCCAAAGTTGTGGTTCATGAAATTCCCTGCAATCGTCACAGCATTATTCTCTCCCATAGACATGTCATAGGAAAGACCTAGTTCCAGAGTCGAGGGAAGTTCAAATGCTGCCAGCGGCGTTCTTAAATTGCTATTACGCGTACCCGGTTCGGTACCGGCTGGCGGCAAACGGGTTTCTAAATCAGCACCGCCAAACTTCATATTCGGTCCGATATTCTTTAACGCAATTCCAAGTCTAAGACCGGTGCCACCGGCGATATACTGAATTCCAAAATCAAAGGCAACCCCACTTGCCGAAACATTCTGGATAGTCTCAGATATAATCTTCGCAGTGGTACCAAAGGCGATACGGTCCGTCATTTGTTTTGAAAAGGTCAACCCTACGGTAATAAATGTTGGGCTGAATGACTGACCGGTCCCTTCCGGTGCCGCTTCTGTGGTAATGGGAATATCACCAAAGTCCAATGACTTAACACTTATTGCAATGGTTCCGATGTCAAATTTTGACGCCGCAGCGGCATATGCAACATTGATTCCGGCAATATACTCAAAATGTGAGGCCATAACTTCGGCTTTTGCGGTTGACACAGCCAAACCAGCCGGATTCCAGAAAATAGCCTCACAGCCAGTAATGGAAGCATTAAAGCTGCCACCCAAAGCGGTCCCGCGGGAGCCCACTGGTATCAGCAGCTCCATCGCGCCGGCCGTTCCCCGCCTTTTTTCGCTGCCCGCTTCAGCCTGGACCGCGAAAAAAACGAGGGAGAACAAAACCAAGTAAATTAAGATACTAAAACCTTTTATTTTCATCATGTTGTCTCCTATTTGGATTTCTAACTCATTTGCTCTTTTAGTTTTAAAAGAGAATGGTTTGGGGATGTGGTTTTTTTAGATACCACACCCCGACAAATCATTCAAAATTTAGAAAATGTCCAATCTTTCCTCTGGTGTAAAGATTCCGAGCTTCAGTACTTTTATACCGATAGTACCCATATCAATGTGAGCGATATACATACCGCTTGCTACGGGCAGATTATCTTCGTTCCGTAGATCCCATTGACTGAACTGAGTACCATTCTCATGATCGATGGTCTTAATGAGTTCACCAGCCAGGGTAAAGATTCGAATTTTCGCACCGGCTTCGGGCAAATGCGTAAACGTTACAAAGCGTTGGATAACGTTTAATTGCTCGATATTAAATCCGTTGTAAGGATTCGGCCAGACATTAACCAACTCAGCAGCTTGCTGGGCGCTCAATGCAGCGCTACCGGTAACCGGAGCAACAGATGTAAAAGTGAAGACATCGTCAACTGTGTTCGGTTTGGTGGTGACGATTCGAATAACCGAACCTTCTTCCGGAAACAGTTGCAAATCAGCAGGAACCACGCCACCGCTGACATCCCCGCCGTTAAAACTGACCAGGATGGTTCTGGCGAATGCTTCACCGCCACCACCCGCATAAGATATATTGCCAACAGCACCCACTATTGTTGTATCGATTTGAGTTAGATATGCATTGTAGCCGGCTTCTCCTGGAGTAGCATCCAAATGCTCCTCCGGTATTCTCCAGTAAATCCATGGGGTATACGGGTCATTTGTACCACCTGAAGCCCCACTATCGTTAGGATCTACCTGATAGGTCAAACCGGCAGGGTCGGTTTGCAGCCCCCCTACACCGCCATTGGACAGAAACCAGGGGATACAGCGATAATCATCGCTCGCATCATCAGGGGTACCAATGCCGATGTTCCATAGCTCAAAGGGGACTTTGACAAGAAAATCGTCCTCGAACCACCTTATCGCCCAACTACCTCTGGCAGTAAAGCGCATTTCCCAGTCAAACGGAATCACGCGGCTAAAGTTGGAACCGCGCAGGGACCTTGCGATAAAGGTCTCGAGAGTACCATCATTGGCTCCACCGCCTACATTGAAAAACCACTGTCCAGTACCGACCTGTTGATCAGCATTAGCCCGGGGCGTGCTGCCGGGGAAGCCACGGAAGTCGGAAGCCGCGCCTATAGATGGCACAAGAGGTCCCGCGCCGTTAGCTACCATTTGAAAGCTCTTGAACCCGTCTGGCGCGCCATCAACCTTTACCAGTACTCCGTCAACAACAGGATAATCATCAGTGCCAAGGGCGTCGCTCTGGTTTTTGAAACCCGAGGCTTTTACTTCACTTGTGTTCATGTCAACCACATCATAAACGATTGAACCGGAATCCGGTCCCGCATCGGCTATTCTAAACCGCACTTCATAAGTATGACCGGTTAAAGCGCTGCGGTCAACAACAGTCGCCGTGATGCTGCCATCACTTGGACCTGCAACACGACTGGATGCAAGAACCTCGCCAACTGCAGAAGCTTCGGAGAGGTCCGTACCCAGCGGCGGACTTTGCGGCCGTATGGTCTTAACGTCCATCGGGCTCTCAAGTGTCCTTGGAATACCGAGCTCGTTGTAACCAAAAGCGGTCACCGCGAAGTAATATTTTCTGTTCTGAATCAGTGGTGCATTGCCGCTAACGGCGTCAACATTAATTTGCAGATGTCGTTTGATACCGGAGTCCGAGGCATTCTGCACTACCAGGTTGACCGTCTGACCAATCGAAAGCACAAATACGTCATCGCGGATATCAACAATGCCGTCGATCACATCAAAGGTCGCCAGTTTTTTGACAGTCGTTGCCGGAGTGATAATCGGGGAATCAAGCTGATAAACATTATATCCCTGAAATGTATATTCGGTCGGATTTCCAAGCGAATCAACATCAATTGGATCGTTTGCCGTATAGGCTTCTTGTGCAGAGTCCCAGGAGAGAAAAATTGAATTCTCTTCCGTGGTGACGTCTACCCTCGGATTATCAGGGGTCGGCGGTAATGCAAAGTTAATATCGTATGCTAACTGGGCAATTCGATCTGCCTGTCTTAACAAATCGACGCTCTGCACACCGGTCGTTCCCTGGGCGATCATGATACTCACAACGATTTCCTGGGTGTCGCCGGCGGCAAGGGTAAACGGACCGGAATTCATCAGGAAGCGTTTGTCATCGTGATCGGTATCCAGCCAGCCCGTACCCGTCACCGGGTCGCCGGCGTGCCAGAATTTCGTTTCCAGTCCTGTTGTTTCATCTATAATAGGGGCGCCAAACGGATCCAGCCCTTTCATAAAATTATAGGCCTCGGGGCCATTTTCCGGATCGCTGAGCTGCGGCGGACCGCCGTTAATATACTTCGCAAACGAGGTCAAACCCAGATTCCTAAAATCAGGCACCGCTCGTCCGGAGACATTGGCGACGTCACCCGGGGAAGGAACAATCGGACCCTGGAAAAAGTCCATGCCGATCGCCGGTGCCGCATCACCAAACCCTGCTGATGACTGGGTTTTGTACATATATCCCATGGAAAGTGTGGTATCAGCGCCCACTAAATCCAGTGCGTCATCGATGTCGATATCATTCCACAATGAAACGTACATCTCCGTAATATCGACGCCGCTCTTATTAATAAAGGTGTATTTATAAAACAACATGTCGCCAAACGCATCGGGTCTGTCAAAAGCCCAGGTCAGCTGCTGCACTTCTATGCCCATGGGCGGGGTCTGGAACACGTTATTGTGCAGCGTTGCGTTGAGGTCATTAAAAACACACCAGGTTGTTTCAGTACCGATTAACAGCGGATCGCCGTTTTCATCTACCGGCGCGCCATCCGCGACGGGCCAGTTAACAAAGTCAGGGTTTGCCAGGCGGTCGGCGAAATCCGACTGCTTAATAATATAGACTTTGTATTTGGAATCTTGCGAATTGTCGGCTTCACCGTTTGCAAGAATTTTTCCGGGTTGAAACTCAACTACGAATTCCCCGGCAGCAACGACAACCTGACCATTTTTTAAACCAGCGAGCCAGATACCACCTGCAAAGTGCATGTGGTTACCGGAGCCTAAAGGCCACTCCAAACCGGCGCTGCCAGTAGGAATATGGCTGACGAGCTGGCCGTTATTGGTAATATAGTTACCTATCCGGTTTGGGGTCCAGAATGGCCGGTCAATTCCAAAGACCTTGGCCAATCTCGGGTTATACCCCTTCATTTTACTCTCTCCCGTCATGGCCTGCTGGCTTAAACCGAACACCAGAGCCATAACGAATAAGAAGAGAATAGACATCATAAAAGTTCTACGCATATTTTGCCTCCTTAATAATAGCCAAATAATTTTAGCAAATACTTTAAAAATAGAGTGTTCTGCATATCAAGTACACAGAACACTCCTGTCGTGATTATCTGAAGTTAAACCTCAACCCTAAACGATATTGTCTCGGTTGTTCAAAGTTGAAGGGGTTATTTACCCGTGCCGTATAGAATGAAGCAGGATTGAGCACGGTGGAGTTAAGGGGATCGTTTGCGCGATCCGTAAAAACCTGACCTTGAGGTGTTTGCAGATAGCCATCCGTATGTGCCTCTCCGGATTGGTCATAAACATTGCGAATGCCCTCGCTACCCAGCAGGTTGATGGCCCACAGGTAAACGTTAAAATCAATATTACCAAATGTGAATGACTTATCCCATTTGGCATCGAGATTGGTCAGGAAAGGCTCATTGGCACTGTTGATTTCAGCCTGAGGCCTGTTTTGTGCAGCAGGACCGGTATCGAAAATAGCAGAGCGTTGCTGACCCGGGGTGTAGGGTCTGCCACTATGGAAGGTAAACAGCAGGTTGAGACCCATACGACCAAACGGATGACCGCCGCCAAACTCGGGACCGTCGCCGGCCAGGGTTCTAAAGTCCAAATTAATCGCGCCCGTGTGGCGTTGGTCAAAGTCAAGCGGCGCTACAAATGTCGGATAAACCGGTGGCGTACCCAGCCAGTTGATGGCAGAGGCGTCTGCGCCGTCAGAACCGGTACCAGCAGCAATCTGCAATGTATATTGTGCCGTAGCCGCAACTCTATTGGTGCGTCTCAGCTCAAAAGTTGCAGAGAGCCCCTTGATGGTGCCAAAATCGCCATTGATATATAGGGCATAAGAGCTAGGCGTAGCAGTAAGATTTCGCTGCTGAACCAGATCTGTGAGCTCTTTGTAATATGCGGTAATATCAAGAGCCGCATTATCGCCGATTTGCTGACGAAAACCGAGCTCATAAGACGTGGTCTTAACCGGTTTCAGCGCCGGATTTTCATTTTGCGTAAAGTTACCGGATTGCAGATTGTTGGCAAAATCCGTATAAGCAATAAACAAGCGGTCGAGCTCAGGCGGCTGGGTGAATTTGCCGTACTGTGCATGGAAGACCGTCCTGTCCGTAACCGGGAAAGAAAGCCCGATTCTCGGGTTCAGGTCGTTGTAAACTTTAGCGTCGCCAAGCTGGGCCGGATCGATCTGCCCATCCTGCGTAATAATGATATTGCTCGGATCATTGAAAGTCGGTGCATCGGTTTTGAAATAGTCCCAACGCAGACCGAGGTTCACAACCATATCCTGAAATTCCAGCTTGTCCTGAATGTAAACACCGGCGACGACCGGCTTACGAGGTTTGTCAATTCCGGAATTGATTTCGTTTTGTCCGGTAATATCATAACCAATATTGCCGGCGAAAGCTGATTGGTAGACACTTACCTCGCTTGCATCAGGATTCGCGTTACGGGCGCTGGCAATCCGCATAGCACTTACACTATAACTGCGAACCGTGTATAAGCGCGCTTCAAAACCGACTTTAAACTCATGGGTTCTGCCTCGCTGGTGAGTTAAGTCGCTCCTGAAGGTAAAATTGGTATTCTTGGAATGGTTAGGGACCGCCATAGTCGTGCCTGCGGGCCGAAACCTTGCATGCAGATCATTGGTTCGCGGCTGGTTGCCGGGCGCTGGCAGAGCCGAGTTTCTGGTCGTGTCGCCATAAGCTGCGAAATCCGAACCGAAGCGAGGATCATAGTCTGTTGCCTGAACTCGGAACCAGCTTGCGGTGGCAGTGTAGAAGGTATTGCTGCCAATCGTGTGCGTTGCTTTGAGATAATAAGAATCTGTATCCTGCGTTCTGGCTGCATTCAGATCTGTGTTAAACGCTGCATTAAGTTGATTGAATTCGTTAAACTCATCCCTGGTAGAATTACCGCCAACCTTAAACCGCAGCGGTTTATAATCAAAAGTGAGATTAACGTTCCAATTCAACCGTTGCAGATCATTGTTGGGAAGAGGGCCGCCGCCTAGCGCAACGTCACCCAGAATTGGGGCCCCCGCCCCCTGGTTTGCGGTGCTGTCAAATCCCACCGTCTCAATTCCGGTCACATGCACACCGGCAGACCTTCTACGATCATCGAAATCACTGACTTCGAACGCGCCGTAGAATTTAATCCTATCCATGTTCGGCACCGGGCCACTAATGGCAACGTTGCCAATATTGTAGCCATAGCCAAATGCGCCCAGTTTCTCGCTGGTTTTGCTTAAGAAGGCATCGGTAATGACTTCGCCACTAACCGTATAATTACTCCTACCGGTTTTGGTGCTCACCTGTATAATTCCCGAATTTGCAAAACCGTATTCCGCGTTAAAACCGCCGGTTTGCACTTGAACTTCTTCAATGGAACCACTGATGAGGTCCCCGGCCTGATTATTTGTAAATGGATCGTTTTGAGAAACGCCATCTACATAATACTGTATCTCTTCAGGACGCCCGCCACGAACATAAAGCGTACCACCAATTTGGGTAACCCCGCCTTGAAGCCCGGCTACGTTAGTATAGCCACGCAGCGGCAGGTTTTCAATTTGTTCTGCGGTAATAATATGCACCTCGTTGGTGGCGTTTTTGTTGACCAGGGGTCGTTCGGCGATAATAATCACGTCGCTTACCTCCAGTGCCTCACTTGGAAGCGCCAGATTGGCTTCAGTGGTCAAACCAATACTAACCCGAACATTCTGCAGGGTTACAGATTTGTACCCGATAAAAGAGGCCTTAATTGAATAAGCCCCTACAGGTACGTTCAAAATAATAAACTCACCACTTACATTCGACGCTGCGCCTAAAGTGGTCCCTTCAATTACAACGTTAGCGCCAGGTAAAGCATCACCTGTCTCTCTATCGGTAACCGTACCTACTATTTTACCGATCGTTTGACCAAGCAAAGCAAATGGCATTAACATAGCAATTACAATTAATAAAAACCTTCTAATCATAATTACCTCCATTTAAAGATTAAATAAAAAATTAATAGAATTAATTATAGAAGCGGACGATTCTCTCCCTAATGAAAAAACAGTGTCACCTCCTTCCGTCATTAGGAGTTTTTTATTTTTTAAAAAAAAGTAATTTGAAATAGGATTGTTACAAAAATTGCATAAAATATAGGTTCACTGCCACAAGGCCACGAGACACGCAAAGTCCATGCCATCTTCGAACTCGTATTTATGGTAGATTCTATAGTTTCAATAACTATCTATAGATTAAAAGTTTACGAGGAATAACAAATGGAGGGTTACAATGAAGGAGGCAAAGGTTATGCAAATTCTTTCACTATAAGAATGACAATATTTTGCACAGAAAATAGGAGTGATGTTTTGTCATGCCGGTATGCTTTTAGGCCGGCATCTACATCAATACAGAACTGCAAAACTGGATTCCGGCTGAAAGCACGCCGGAATGACAGGAAAAAGCCGTTCAGTAATATCATTTAAAATCTTCGGTGACCCTCGGCCATTAGCTTTGTTTCGGTGGAAATTATTTTTCTCCCCGAAAGTCGTGGAATAAATTGGTTATTTTAGCCTGCATTATTCATAAACCTACGTTTTAGGTACAAAACAACAATAGCAACCTGTCAAAAGTAGAGATGACATAGTTTGTAGTTCACGCTTTAGCGTGCTCATGGCAGCCTAAAGGCTGTACTGCGAACATACCTCATCAGAATTCATGAATAATGCAGGTTAGATGAAAAATTATTGTCTTAACAACATTATTTTATGGGAAACCGCTCCTGTCCCCGCATCAAAACGAATTAAGTAAAACCCGTTCGTGACTTCTTTTCCATAATGATCACGGCCATCCCAAAGCGTGGTAAAAATACCTTTTGAATGGTGTTTTTGCAGGAGTTTAACAATTGGTTTACCCAGCAAATTATAAATATTTACAGAGATTTCAGTATCTTTTAGAACTTCGTATTGAATCGATGAGCCGGGATTGAACGGCATCGGTAAATTTCTTAATGCAATCGGCGCGGCAAGCGTTTTATGAGCCAAAGCAGAGTTTTTCTCCAAAAATGACGGTTCTGCAGACATATTGCGCCAAAAATTCAACCCGCCGCTATTATTGCCGACAAAAAGATCCAGATCACCATCGTTATCGATATCCCCAAAGGCAGGTGTACTGAACAGCCGCACCCGGCTGTTTAGGTAGTCAATGTCCACCAGGGAAAATTGAGGGTTTGTGCGATCTCCGATGTTCTCATAAAACTGAATGGTTCCCTGCTGGGAGCCGCTAAACAAATCCAAATCGCCGTCGTTGTCGATATCCACAAAAACCGGCGTAACCCGGCGCAGGGCCTGATTGTTTACCAAATCGTTCTTTATCAATTTCCATTCAGCCTTTTCAGCCGTTCCTATATTCTCAAAAAAAGAAATTCCTTTTAAATTTTTTCCAACAAAGAGATCAAAATCCCCGTCGCTGTCGATATCTGCGAAGGCAGGAGACATGGTTTGGCTGTCAAAGCTCAAGTAACCATAATAATCAGTAACGAATTTCCAAACTGGGTTAGTGTTGGTGCCGTCATTTCGAATGAAGGCAAGCCGGCTTTGTTTTGGTACCGCTGAACAAATCCAAATCACCATCATTGTCGATATCCACAAACGCAGGCGTACTCCAGTTGTTTACTGCAATATCGCCAAAATAACCTGCAACGAAATTCCATTGAGGGTGAGTTTTATCGCCATCATTTCTAAAAAAATGAAACTTCTGGTCGGATGAGCCGAGAACCAAATCTAAATCGCCGTCAGCATCCAGGTCCACAAGCTCGGGAGAACTTTGAAATCCCACATCAATGGTTTGTAAATCAAAGTCCACCGGGTCGGGATCAAAAACCCACTTTGACTTGTTGCCTTGATTTGTAAGGATAGTTAATTTCCCTTCTGCTTCACCAATTAACAAATCCAAATCTGAGTCTCCATCGAGATCGGCAAAAGCCGGCGCGGTCATACTACCGATACTCAGGTTTGCAAAAGTCTTAGTGGTCAACTCAAAAACCGGCTGCGAAAGCGTGCCGCTGTTTTTGAAGAAGTAAATCCCCTTTTCGCGCGAGCCGGCGAAAATATCATGTAACCCGTCCCCGTCAATATCTGCGAAAGTGGGCGCGCTTAGAGGTCCGGTACCAACACCCTGAAAACTTGTGGAAACCAATGTCCAAACCATTTCCGAAATGGTTGAATCGTTTCTATAAAAAGCAATTCTGCCGGATCCCTGACCGATAAATAAATCAAAATCTCCATCTTGATCTATATCGAAAAAGGTTGGCGTGCTGATCGAGCCAACATCGATAATCTTCAGGGATGTATCGACCAACTCACCGACAAAAACCCAAACCGGGCTCAAAACCGTACCGTCATTGCGAAAAAAATGAAGGGTTCCTTTTGAATTTCCCACAACCAGGTCCTGATCGCCATCCTTATCAAGATCGGCAAACGCTGGCGCGCTATTATCGCCAACATCAATTGCCGCGTAATAGCTGTCTACAAAAGTCCACTCTGGCTGGGATTTATCCCCGTCGTTGCGATAAAAGTTAATATTCCCGTCATATTCACCGACGAAGAGATCGAAATCGGAATCATGATCGATATCCACAAATACTGGTCTTGACAAGCCGATTCCGCCCGAGTAAATATTGGCGGCAAATTTACCATTCAATTCCCCGCTAAATTCTTGCAGCCAGCCCGGGCCATGGGACAATTTTACTTTATCAATAAAAACACCCTGATCTGAATCTGAGCCGTCGCTTGCAAACATGAAGGCAACCCAAACCTGCGGAGAACCGTTCAAATTTCCTAAAACCGGAATTTCATTCAAGCTAAAATTAACGAATTGCCAACCCTGTGAGTCGCCACTGGCGCCGATGCCGTAAAAATCCTTAGCATTTACAGAAGCGCCCCAGAAAAAGATATCCGCATTTATTTCTGTCTTTACCGAAGAATAGAAATTCAGTTTCACGTTTTCTATTTCGGAAAAATCATAAGGCCCGGAAACCAACCAGGTCAGGGTATTGTCAGGGTATTCACCGGATAGGGTGCTAGAATTATAAAACGGGTTTGAGCCGCACCATAGGCTAAAACTCCCTGAAATTGCGTCAGCATCATATTTTCCCCAGGCGCTGGTTTGAGGTTTGTGTAAAGTCTGCCAATCTTCCCCCGGAAAAGTACCTTCGAAATCGTCTTCTAAAATGGTAAAATTGCCGCCGACGGGTCGAATTAATTTTTTCTTCAAAACCGAAGCGTCCACTAGTTGTTGATTGTCCTGCACCGCCAGGCTAACCTGCATTTCTACCAGGTTTTGAGACGAATTTTCTGATGTCTCCAGGTAATCTGCCGGTTTGATCACTTGAATTCCAAGCCGTTTAAAATAAACGTTAATTTTATCGTCAGATTTATTTTGAGAAAAAACTAAGGCGGTGTTTGCAAATAAAACGGTTATTATGAAACAGTTGATTCTAAAATACAATGGCCTATTCCTTATAGAAATTTTAAACAGTTGAGGGAACCTGTCTAATAACCACAATTGTGATTTTTTAGTTCCACAAGATTTTAAATGTTGTTATTTTTTGACAAAAGTGATGAGAATCCGAGTGGCGTGTTCTCCGGTAGATCGCTGTGCAGATGAACCCAATCAAAAACATCTCGACCGTAACCACCTTCGTGGCGCACCGAAGCCCCAATACCAGAGTAAACACAGCGAGGACAAATTGAAGATGATTAAAAAAGGTTGGGGAAAACTAGGTTTACAGACCATACTTTTTTATCTTATAACGCATGGTTCGTAAACTTATGTCTAAAATCTTTGCCGCTTCGGATTTGTTGCCGCCGGCTTCTTCAATGGCTGTTTGCAGAATGGCTTTTTCCGCCGCTGCCATTTTATCTTTATAATCCTTGCCCACACTATTGAGAAAGCCAAGCTGCAACATCGACTTCTTGTGCCCAATCAGGCCAAATGGTAAATGTTCCGGCAAGATGGTCGCCCCTTCGCCGAGGACCACGGCGTTCTCCATCGCATTTTCCAGTTCCCTAACATTCCCTGGCCAATGGTAGTCCAAACTCATTTTTAAAGCTTTGTCGGATAGCTTGGGAGGAAGCAATTTATTTTCAATACTAAACTTCTTGATAAACTGTTCCACCAAAATCGGGATGTCGTCTTTTCGCTCACGCAAAGGGGGTAAATGAATTGGAATAACATTCAGGCGGTAATAGAGGTCTTCACGAAACGTGCCATTCTCTAATGCGAGTTCAAGA
>SMVB01056716.1_pt1 | contig 12857 bp, 13 predicted proteins | sample 2456461 | NCBI WGS metagenome assembly SMVB01 (sample SAMN11095934, study PRJNA526329) | marine sediment metagenome | biome: Marine sediment; feature: Surficial sediment; material: Deep marine sediment; isolation source: Hadal surficial sediment | place: Pacific Ocean | collected 2014-05 | depth...
AACGGCTCGGCAGTGGCGGGACTTGTCGGATCCTGAGTGAAGCTGTCGTTCAGCTGAAACATTGTTCCGAGCAAACGATCGTGATCGCGGACTCGGGAAGCGAAAACGTCAACGGAGCAGTGGACGAGTTACTTGACGGAGAGGCATTGACGCGTGTCCTGGCCCAAGTCGAGATCACGTTTTCCAATTCGATGATCGAGGCGTTCTGGCGATCCTTGAAACACTCGTGGCTCTATCTTCATTCTCTAGACAGCATCGCCGCGCTTCATCGCCTCATCGAGTTCTATGTCAAAGCCCACAATGAAGTAATGCCTCACTCCGCATTCGAAGGTCAGACTCCGAACGAGATGTTCTTCGGAACGGGCTATGAGGTCGGCGAAGAGCTTGCCAATGCACGCAAAATCGCTCGCGCGAAACGGATGGAGGAGAATCGAGCCGCGCGTTGCGGCGTATGTGTCGAAGAGACGACTTCGGGGCCGTTGCTATTGCAACGGGCGCGCTCCAGAATGTCGTGAGACGCAGCGGCGCTGCAAATAAAGCCGCCCCGCGCGAGTGCGCGGGGCGGCGTCGGTTTCTTGAAGCACGAGACCGGATTCGAACCGGCGACCCTCACGTTGGCAAGGAGAATGCGAAATCTCCTAAAGCGTCGAAATAGAATGGGAATCTCGGAATCTTGGTCCGGTCACTCTAGGCAGGCGTGTGCATTGAGAGGCACCCATGAACCTGCCCTTCCGCCCTGCCGGAAGACGCGAACGGGAATCTCAGTCTGCGTTCTACGCACCACCTCTACGTACTGATATGACAACCGTGGTCTGACCGAGGCTTAATCGGCCCGTTCGGGGGAAGTCTAGTTGTCAGAAGACTACTTAGCGGTGGTACTGAAAACGCTGCTTGAATTTACTATCCGCCATGAATCCCCGCGCACATAACTCGAAGACTGTTATGCCAGAACTCGGAATTGGAGACGACGAAGTGACGGCCATCATCCGGGAGCTGCGCCGGGCGAAGTAGGCGATCGGGATCGATGGAGCTACTTGCGCGTTTTCGTGTGATCAGAATCCCTCGATCTGTAATTTCACAGCGTGGCAAGCAGGTCTTCGAAGAGGGGGTTACGGCGAATACTCCCCAACATCTGCGACTGAATTCTGGTGATCGCGTCAAGCAGAGCCCGATACCAGCTCTCGTTCTCGGGCATATATTCGCGCCCCCGCATCCTGAGACAGTTGTCTCCTATTTCCGAGACAATTGCATCATGAGACACGTCTGACGTAGGAAGATTTCGCTCTTCAGCCAATTTTCGGGCCATAGCCGACCGAAAATGGAGAGAAAGACGCTTCCCTCCTCCTTTGCTGAGTTCAGCAGACATCGCTGTCTTGCAGCGGTCAGGTCCATATTTTTCGAATACTTACGGAGACGACCGGCTCCGCTGGCTTGGAGCAAATGACGCGTCCGAAGGCGCGTCATGCCGATTTGGCTCGGCCCGATGCCACAATGGCGGACTTCGCCGAATTTCTGGCATGAAATCTGCTTTACACATGAGAGTAGGCTCGAACCAGTAGCTGAAATAAAAAAAGGGGTACAAGGGAATGGGCGGGGAAGGCGGCCGTATCGGGGGCCCCTACCAAAGTAGTGCAACGATCGGCCACGTTATGGCGACACGCACTTCCCCGCCTAAACTTCTCGCCCGTAATCTGGGATGCCTACGCGGCGACGGCCGTCGGCTCGCGAACGGAATTAGGGTGCGCGCAAATCTCATGAGCGCGAAATCCCAATCTCCCAAGGAGGTGAGTTCGGCGTAGCCGTCGTCGCATCGATTCGCTCCGCTAGCAATTGCGGACCGATGATGAGTGCTGGGTGGAAGGAGTCAATTCATGGCCTCGCCCTACAGTCACAGTCGTGGCGATCTGATGATCCAGGTTCGATCAGCGACATCGCTACGACGCTCCACTCAAGAGGCTGACTCCGAATGCCACTGGTCTAGCGAGACTACGCGAACGTCACGCCGTCCAACCGATTCAGTTAATTTGGCCTTCCTCCGTCGAGACGACGGCCACAGCGATCGCGAGTGTCCGTGTAGACATCGACCTGGTGTATCTCGGGGCATTTTTCTCGGAGTCGCGTTCGGCGCGATCGGCTGGGGAGCAATCGCCGGTTCGCTTTACTTGCTGTGGAACTGACAGCAATCCGAAGAGACGCAAGACGACAAACTCGACCGGATTCTGGCGAGAATTCGAACGGAGCTGACGAAAAGAAATTTCATGCCAGTTTCGTGCCTCTCGTCGAAGGCTGGACGCGGATGGTTCGGCTCCGTCTCGCCATCTTGAACGTTGATTCCGATCGCCGGAGCTTGCCTGCTCATCGAAACGAGTTCCCTGGTCCTGATCACAGGGAACTTGGCGCTACGATTACCGATATGCTGGGGAATCTCGGACCTGATTCGACCAGTGGAGCCTGATGTCGGAAGTTTCCCCGTATTTTCCCCGCCAAACAGGGATCCGCCCTCAGAGACGAGTTCTCCCCAGGACTCCTATAGCACCGCCATTGAGTCTCCTGCTGCAGAGACTTTCCACACGCATGCATGGTTCGACCGAGAAAATCCCGCGATTCCGCGGGGTTTTGCAAAGATCGGATTTCTGAAGCGAACCGGAGACGGCGAGTCCGGGGCCCGAATGAAGCGGCGGCCCACGATTTTCTCTGCGGCCCGGAACGGGCCGAATATGCCTCATTCGATGTGTAGTTGTCAGAACACTACTTATCGGACGTGCAGAAAACGCTGCTTGAATTTACTATCCGCCCCGATGTACCGTTCCATCCACTTGCCGTCTGTCGAGGGCTCCCCCCCTTCGTTGGGGATTGTTGAATCGTCAACTCGAGGATGTCCGACGATGCCGGGAGGCACCCACTTTCCTGTTCTCCGGGGACTGGGCTGCGGCTCGCAGACGCCATGGCCCTATGATGCTTATCCGCCGATCGTCCATAGAATGCTGACCCGCATCGTGCCCTTCCTGGTCTGGTTGCATCGCTTCGCACCGCGCATCGGAGAGATTCGCGTTCCCTCACTGTACGGGCCCTTGGGCACATGCTCGTGTACGTGGCAAGGCAGGGGCCGGAGCGGCGTGGGCTCATGTCCGGCCCACCCGTTGCATGATTCCTGGCAACACCGACCAATAGCCGGAGGCGAGCGACGCTCCCCGACTCAACGGTTGGTCGGATAACCTACACCTCACTTCGTCGGCCGCGATCGGCGAGTGCCTCCGCGGCCCGCAAAGCGAGCGCCTGGATCGTGAGCGAGGGCGAGTCCCCCGCACCCTGGGTCACGAGTACGCTGGCATCGGCGATCACCAGGTTCGGATGTCCGTGGACGGCGCCGAAGGCATCCACGACCGAATCCTCCCGCGTGTTGCCCATCCGACAGGTCCCGCCCACGTGGGTCGCCGCCGGAACATCGTAGGCCGAAATCTGTCCGACGAACCGCTCTACCCCTGCCGCCTCACCGAGTTCGCCCAGCCGCTTCCACATCGTGGAGAGCACCTCGAGATCGATGCGATCGAGACGGGTCTCTACACGTGCAAGCGGAACGCCGAAGCGGTCGGTCTGCGCGGAGAGCGCGACGTGGTTCTCCGCTCGCGGAAGCTGTTCGGCCACGCCCAACAGCTCGAACCCGGCTCCAAAGCTGCGCGCCATTTCTTCGCGATGGGCCATCCCGAAGCCGGCGACGCCCTCGCGTGCGAACCCGGCCGGCCCCTCGAACCAGCCCGCGAGCTGGCCTAACACGAATCCGGAAGGCTGCTCGTCCGGACCGGCCGCGCCATTCCAATCCCAGATTCGCGCATCGATCGGGAGCCCGACCCAACTCTCGAGAGGGCGGTCGAATACCACACCCCGTCGCAGGTAGAGTGACTCCATCAGGCGGAGACCCACTTGTCCGCTAGCGTTTCCAACACCGTGGGGATGCGATCCGCCCGCCGAATTCAACAGCAGACGCGGCGTCTCGATGGCACCAGCAGCGAGAACGACGCTTCGGGCACGGTGTCTTTGCTCGTTGCCCGATTCGTCGAAGCCGATCACGCCCGTGATGTCACCCTCCGCGCTGGTCTCGAGACGACTCGCGTGAAAGCCCGTCACGACTTCGAGCAGACCGCTCGCCTCGGCGTCGGGTAGCACGGCCACGTCGACGCTGCTCTTGGCGCCGACCATGCAGCCACGAATGCATCCGTTGCAGTAATGACAAGCCGCGCGATCGGGACGAGGCTTGCGCAGGACCGCCAGGGTATTCGGCAACGATTGCCATCCGAGCCGCCGCGCCCCCTCGGCCAGATGCAGGCTGGCGGCGGAGCGGGGATGAGCGGGATGGGGAAACGAACCTCGCTCGGGCTTGAAGGGATTGCCGGGATCACCGGCGACGTCGAGCAGTCGCTCCACCCGCTCATAGTAGGGGGCGAGTTCGTCGTAACGGATCGGCCAGTCTGCAGCCACGCCTCGTTCGGTCTTCATGCGAAATGTGTGGGCCGGAAAGCGATGGGCCTCTCCCTGGTAGTGAAGCGTCGAGCCACCGACGCCCAGCACTCGGCTCCAGACGAAAGGCAGGCGCTGGCTCAAATTTCCTGGAATCAGGGTCAGGGTGCGACTTCCCAGATGATTGAAGTCCGGATCCAGCGCTTCGCCCGGCGCACTCTCATAGCTCCGGCGCTCGGGATCCAACGCGACCGCGTCGAAGCGGCTCGGGTCGAGCTCCCAAGCCTGATCGTGGGTCGCATAACGGGCGGAGTCGAAGCGCGGCCCGGTCTCGAGCAATCGCACGCGGACACCCTGACGAACCAGCGCCCAGGCAGCCACGGCGCCGCCCGCCCCCGCACCGACGATCAAGACGTCGACCTCAGCCAAGAGAATCGCCCAGTGCGTCGGGCGATGCGTGCGCAGGGCCCGGATAGCCGACCGAGGCCCAGCCGGCGGGACTCGTATAGTAGGCGAGCAGTACATTGCGGCGCAGGCCTTCAAAATAGCTCGCGGGAAGCGAGGGGTCGCGCTCGGTTGCATAGTCGCGATGCCACTGCGCGAGTACTTCGTGGAGGACCTCGGAATCAGGGCGCCCAGCCCGGAAGGGAACCCGCTGGCGGATCTCCCGCTCGAAGAGGGGCCAGTGCCGACGAAAAACCTCTGGCCCTTCCGGACTCGCGATCAGGCAGCGCTCGAGGCGCGGGAGCAGCTTGAACTCACCGGCGCCGGGGTGCTCTCCGAAACGCGGGACGATCACATCTGCGACCGCCAACAGCAGCGGGACCGAATCCGGAGGAAAAATCGTCGATTCGAACGAGGACCTCGCAGCCTCCTTGGCAAAGGAGATCTCGAGCTCTCCGAGTTCGCCGGATGGGCGTGGCGGGTGCATGAGGCGCCAGACCCCTACTGCGAACCCAGCAAGCAGAGCGCCCATCACGACCAGGATCCGGCGGCGCGGGACCTTGGGACCGTCACCGTTCGTCGAGATTTTTGGACGCTTCTGATTGGTCATGAATCCAAACGATAGCCGCCCTGATCCCGACTCGAATCGCACGTGTGCTGAGTAGACCGGGACGCTCCGCGTCCGCTCGCCCCCTCGCAGGGCGGCGCGATCACAGAACTAAGTCGCTGTGTCACGTAAGTAGGCGAACCACCGCACCTGATTCGATTCTCAGGGGAGCAGTGCAAGTGAAACCGACATCAGCCTGGCACATGGATTGCTGCTAAGATCGCGCACTCACAGTGTCGAACTGCTCGAGATGGAATCATGGACGAAGGAAGACGGATTGGGCAGATTCCACTACTTGGCCTGAAGCGGGCCGGAAGGAGCACAAATGACCGAGACAACCACGAATCAATCGGAACGGTCTACATCTTGGGCGCCGATGGCGCTTGCAGCGATCTCTGCCTTCGTTTTGCTGTTCATCGCGGGAACCGCCCATGCGGGTGTCGTCGTGTCACAGATACACTCATTCAAGGTCGGCGGAACCATCTTTGCCCAGGCAGTGAGCGAGAAGACCGGGGACGACATTCTGGACAAAGATAAGTTCAGCGAAAAGGTCCTCGGCGCAAACTGTCTGCTTCAGGAAAAACTCGAGAAGGGCCAGTTCCCTGTCCTCGTTCTGAACGATGCCTGCGGCGACATCAATGACAATGAGATCCAGATCCTCAGCCAGTCACCCCCTTTCACGACGGTGCTCGGCCAGATCGACTTCGATGTCGACAACCAGATCGTCAACCAGAAAAACGGCGTGGATGATACGCTGACAATGCCTGCGACAGTCGAACTGGCCTGCCTCGGCGGCGTCGACGTCGATGTCGAAGCCAGTGGCATCGCCACCATCAAGCTCGGCAAAGAAACCGGATGTTTCGAATCGATGAAACTAAAGAATGGCTCCGGCACGGGGACGATCGACGGCACCGATGTAATCGTCGATGGCCTCAAGGCGGCCGCGAAGAAGCCGTCGGGCTGATCGGCGCCGAGGGCTGATCGCAGCCTGCATGGATCGATGCCGCGGATCATCCGATCCCGGGCTCGTTGGTTTCGAGACGACACAATGAGAATCAGGCCATGGTGAGACCCAATGCTCGCGGGATCGCCGCCTCTGTCCTGCTGCTGCTGGGACTCGGCTGCAGCGATCAACAAGACAACGGACGAGGACCCATCTCGGTGGCGACGGACGCCACCCATGCTGTCGAGCTTCGTGACGGGCGCGTCTGGCTCGATCTGCCGGAGGGTGGACAGCTCGTCGCGCTCGGGCAGCTCGCGGAAACGGCTGACTTCGAGCTCGAGCTGCACGCCTTCCGCCCGCGACGTGTCGCGCTTCGGCTCGAAGGCGTGACGATCGTCGAGGCGGTTGCGGCTCTGGTGGGCGAAACGAGCTTCACGTTCAAATACGCCTTCGACGCTGAGCAGGCGAGACACGTGATCGTGGTCCTGCACGTCGGCGCATCGGGCCTGTCGCCCTCTCCTGCTGCCGAACATAACAGAGACGTTCGAAAAGAGGTTCGACAGACCAGGTCCACGCCCTCGGCGGTCCGTCCCGCATCGGATTCCGATGCGTTCGGCGATCCAGGTCGGAGCGTGACCCGGGAGGTGTCCAGCCGGGCGCGCATCGAGCGTGCCCGGGAGCGAGTCACTGCGCTCAAAGAGAACCTGCATCGGGCGAAAGGCGAGGAGCGACGTGAACTGAGAGACGAGTATGACCAGGCTACCGACGCCTTACAGGAGCAGTTCCGCCAGGCGCTCAGTGATCCGGACCCCGTCGTTCGCGAAGAAATGCTCGAAGAAGTCGAGATCGATTCTGGCGACGCACGAGACAGGATCGGCGACCTCGCCCACGGAGATCCCAATCCGCGTGTCCGGGCGGCGGCAGCTGAGACGCTGGGTGACGACGGAACCTTCCAGGCCGTCGCCGAGCTGATCGGGATGCTCGACGATCGCGAGCCGGATGTCCTGATCGCCACTCTCGAGGCGCTCGATCTCTCGGGAGACGAATCGATCGAGCCCTACATCAGACCGCTCTCCAACCATCCGAATTCCCAGGTGCGCGAGATGGCGAACGAGATGCTCGAGTTCTGGGAATAGAGGATCGAGACTCGGGGGACGGATCTCCCGACTGACGTCGCATGGTCCCGGCGTTGTTGCACAAATCGAGATCTGACAACAGCTCCGCCAATTTTCCTATTGCCCTCAGGCCCCTACCTCGAAGGATTCTGGCATTCCAAGACCCGTCATCTGATTGAGGACATTGCAGGCAATGATCACCTCAGCCTTTTGCGACCTGGGATGACGAGCACGAAGTTTATCGCCGATGATCGTTTTATATCGAAAGAAAGTGTTTTCGACTCGCGCCTGGTGATGGTATCCCGACTCCTTCTTCCACCGGCGGCGCCCGATTTCCTTCACCCTCATGATCGTACGATCGCGAGCACTTGACCGAGATCTTCGTTGACGCGATCTCGTCGCACTCTTCGAGGGTGGAACGACGACCTCAACCCCTCGCGCGGCGCTCGCTTCGTAGATTGCGAGCGTGTCATAGGCTGTGTCTGCCGTGATGCTCGTGATGTCGCACTTGACCTCATCTATAAGATCGAGAGCCGTCCTCCCGTCGTTTGCATCCCCGTTGGTCAGGATCTCTGCCACGATCATGCCGATGCGATCAACGCCGATATGGAGCTTCTTCCAGCCACGTCTGCCGCGCCCTCCATACTTGGCAGCGACCCATTCACCTTCGCCGACAATAGATAGGCCAGTGCTGTCGATTACGTACGCGCGATGGTGCCGCCTGGGTGCCGTATGCCGTCTCCATTTCATCCTATCGCCGCTTGTTGCCGCTTCTCTCCGGTGGCTGAGGCGTAACCTATTGATCTTCTTCGGGTTCGGTTTCTCTTGCCAACGTGAGGGTCGCCAGTTCGAATCTGGTCTCGTGCTCCAGCTAAGCCCCCGAATAGTCTCGTGTTTACGAGGTGTTCGGGGGTTTTCTGTTGTTAGGCCTGCTTGACCAATACTTGACTTAAGTGGGCTTTCTTCCTGTGCTGGAAGAAGGGCGAATTGTTCTAGGGGCACACGTTAAGTCTCGCCGTTCTGTCTAACCAACAAATTGCGTGAGCCTCACGTGTGTAACGTGATGGTCGTGTCTTGAATGGAAGTCGTATACAGAATCCGTTTTCCCAGCCTGCTGGTCACCTTGAATCCAGGCGACGCTGAATGGGCAGGAAGGTCGCAAGGTCGAGTGGATCCATCCATGGGCTGATGAACTTCTGATCGGATTGCAGCGGAACGCGCGGATCGATCTTCGGACCCATCGCACCCATGCCGAAGACGATCGGACGCTCGGCTGAAACCAGGTATTTTGAGATTCCCGGTTGAGATGCGAAACGGGAGTGGAACTCAGACATCTCGTTGAATCGTGCGATCGCTGCGGGAAAGAACGCGTCGACTTCGTCGAGGTAGGCGAAGGCGATACAGTCGACGTAGCTAAGCGCATCGCCTACCCACCACTTCCCGCCGGCCCCTTCTCGCCTGAACCAACGCGCAAGGTTCTCGAGACGCGGCGTGAGTGTCTCGTCCGAGTACTTCTCCAGGTGGTCGTAGTAGTTCTTTACCCAGGCAAAACGCCAATAGTCTTCCTGGGCCTCCGAAAAGACTTCCTGTGTCGTGTCGAGTTCGACGGCCCGAGCTTCTTGGATGGGCTCGGAGGCCAACGTACTGCCGAGGTGACGCAAGATGGCGTGACTCTGACAGATACGCAGCCCGCCGGACTCGTAGATCGGGAGTCCGCCGAACGGAAGCGTGGGCTTGAGTTCCGTCCATTCGTCAGCAGTATCAACGCGGTGATCGTCGAACTCGATCCCATTTGCGTGCAGAAGGAGTCGAATCGCCTCCGCCCGGCCGCGCAAGCTGAAGTAGCTCAAGCGGGGCGGGCTCATCGTTCCACTCGCTTCCGCAGCGCTGCGAGGCTTCGAGTCTGCATTCCGGCGAAGCTCGCCAGCCAGCCGTCTCGAATGGCAGCGATAGGCCGCGGATCCAGTACGTAGTTCTGGGACTTTCCCTCGCGAAAGGAAGTCACCACGCCACACTCCCGAAGCACACGCAGGTGCCGAGAGATGCCCGGCCTCGAAACGGAATCGAAGCTCGCTGCGATCTCGCCCGCAGTCTGCACGCCGCGGGCGCACAACAGATCGAGAATTTCGCGCCGCGTCGGGTCCGCAATCGCGGCAAACACGTCCCTAGTTCTCAACGATCCCTCGGAGTGCTTTCAAGTGTTTGATGTCCCAGCCGTCCTCGTATCCTTCCAAAGTATCCGCGCCATCCACGCCGAGTCGTTCAAAACCGTGGTGAAAGATCTCGACCATGGTTGCGTCGTAGACGGGGGTCAGGCGGATCGTGAAGAATGTTGGAACAGGCCAATCGTTGGGCGCGTCCCAATTACTCTCGAAGGTCACCTCGCGCATCGGATCCAGGACGATGACCGGCCCACCATAGTGGCGCCTTTCCTCCCCCATCTCGATGCTCATATCGACCCGACCGCCAATCTCGAGTTCAAAGCGGTGCAGCTCGTGCCCGCGACCGAACCAAGCCGATACCGCCTCGAAGGTCTCGAACTCCTTCCAGACTCGCTCGGGCGTGGCTCGAATCAGGATGCTCCGCCGGACATTCAGAAGGCCGATTTGAATTCCCATGCTGAGAGAATACGCGTAACGAATAGGGTACGCAAGTGTAAATGCATCGACGGTGCTCTAGCGCTTTATACATGAGCGGCCCGCACGCCAGCTCAAGCCGCAGACGATCGTCGCTCGAACCGGAGCGGCTCAGTTTCACCATGCGGCCCTGGATTTTTGACTTGACCTGAACTTGACCTAAGTGTTCGCCACGCACCTCTACGCACGTGTAAACACGCAAAACATCAATGAATTCAATGATTGCAACACGTTGCCAACGGAAGGGGGAGCCGCGAGCGATCAGCGAGTGGCGAGTACGAACGACTGGCCGTTAGGCCAGACGGGCGTCGCCAGTTCGAATCTGGTCTCGCGATCATCCGGAAAGGGGGCTAGTCGCCTTCCGGGGGCTTAGTTATCAGAACACCCAGAATTGGTGGTGCGGAAAATGCAGCTTTTTCCCCCTGTCCGCTCCCAGAGTAGATTTGCCACTTGGCGAGGCAACTCTGCGACCGACTGTCCGAAATCTGCGACGCAAGCACGCACCACTGAAATCTGCTCTCGGAACGCGCGCGCTGCGGAACCGGCGCTATGGAAACTTCTCAAGGGGGTATTATGCTCCCCAATATCCGCGGAAGGTTCCGGAGGAAAAATACCGAATGACCGATAGCGCACTTGAAATCTATGAGGGGCGGTACCTGCACCGGATGGGGAGCGGCATCATCCTGGAGTTCGCCGCCATCGACGACGTCCTGCAGGTAGAGGCGTCCGAGTTTCCTTCGGGCAAGTTGAAGCGGACCGGCGAACATGCCTTTGTCGGCATCGATTTTCCACGTAGCTTCGAGTTCGAACCATCGGAGGCCGACCACTCCCTACACTTGACCGTGGTTCCCCCCGAAAGTGATGAGCCTGGCGGCGACGTCTTCGATCGCATTGAGCCTTGGGAGCTATCCGTCGGTGCCCCAGCCGAGTCCATCGACTTGGGTTGGCTATCATTGTGCATTCACGCCGACCCGCTGGAGCCGACTACGGAGTTCTACGCGCGGCTCGGCTTCCGATTCGTGTCGTCTCCGGGAACCCGTAGAGGGCCCTTCCCATCCGGGGCGCGGCCCGGAGCGCCCGATCCCAGGACCATGCGACGGGGCGAAAGCCAGCTCTTCTTCATGGAGTTCGTGGAAAAAAGCCTCACCCAAGCGGTTACCAACACGCCGATGAATTTCCGTGGCGGCAACATGCGCGAGCTTGCGTCCGAACTCTCGCGGCGGGGCTTTGAACCGAAAACCGCTTCCCCAAATACGAGGGGAGACGTGGATCTGACAGAGCTGCCAGCAGATGGCGGTGGAGGGTTCCTTCTCTACGACCCGGATCAGAACGGGATCTTCTTTAACACGTTTCCAGCCGAGCTCATCGACTACGCCCGCTGGACACGGGACAAGACGCCGACGCGGCCAGCCTCGGAAGTCAGTCTTCCGCTCGGTCGCCTGGTGCTCTGCTTCGACGTAAAGGACCTCGAGAAGAGCTCCCAGTTTTACCAGCGCATGGGCATGCAGTTGGCCGAGACGACGGACGACTCGGCGACGTTCACGGCAATTCCGCCCCACGCGACGGCAGCACAGTTGGAAACCTCCTACCTATTGCGTCTGCGCCAGGCGAACGAGTCCGGCCAGGGCCTCGCGTTCATTTGCGAAGATCCGGCAGCGATCAGCGCTGAGATCCAGAAGCGCGACATCCCGATGGTGGAGACCCAGTACGGGCCGGCCTTCATCGACCCGCAAGGGCGGCAGGTCGCCCTGATACCTGGCTAGCAACTATCGCGGGTCACATCGGGCACCCTAGGACGCCCCGGAAGGGGCCACGTCGCCTCGCAGGGGGCCTAGTTGTCAGAACACCCGGTATCGGGGGTGCGAAAAACGCAGCTTGTTTTGCCTATCCGCACGATCGCAAGAATTCATGTTGCCGAGGCCACTCGCGTCCGAATCTTCGAGTTGACCTAAACTTGACCTAAGTGTTCGTCACGCACCTCTACGCACGTGTAAACACGTAAACATCAATGAATTCAACGATCGCAACACGTTGCCAACGTGAGGGTCGCCGGTTCGAATCCGGTCTCGTGCTCCAGTAAAACTTCAACCCCGTCAAGTATTTAGCTTGGCGGGGTTGTTGCGCTCGGGGCTCCCCCACATATTCGTCCCCCACTATATCCCGCGTAATCAGGGAGGGGGCGGGAACTACACTAAAGGCATGGTGAACATTCAACTTGGATTCTCACCGTTATGGCACGCACCACCAAGACCCCTCATAAAGTAAGCCGCAACAAGAGCGGTAGTCCGATCGTCCGGGCTTCGAAGCTTTCCCCGGTGCGTCCGACTCGGACGACGCGCGAGACCGCATTCGAGACCGAGCAGCAGGCGCGGGTTTTTCCGAAACCCTCAACTTGGCCGCTGTGCCGGACGGCGATTGGCGACGGCTCAAGGGCGAGGACAGGACTGCACAACTTCGCTACATCCATGAGATGCTTCGGATGTTCGCCGAGCAGTCGATCGAAGCCCCGGTCGCGGATAACGCTCCTGCAAACGGCTCGCTGCGATCTCACGCCTACTTCGAATCGGTCTAGCCGCGCGACGGCTGCTCTCCCTTCATTAGCAACAGCGAGACGCCGAACAACACAAAATGCGCGACGTTCATCGCAATCGGCATCA
>SMVB01408427.1_pt1 | contig 12857 bp, 12 predicted proteins | sample 2456461 | NCBI WGS metagenome assembly SMVB01 (sample SAMN11095934, study PRJNA526329) | marine sediment metagenome | biome: Marine sediment; feature: Surficial sediment; material: Deep marine sediment; isolation source: Hadal surficial sediment | place: Pacific Ocean | collected 2014-05 | depth...
AGCAACCGCAGGGGGCGCTTACCAACCCGGCATGAGCGATTACAACATCTTCATCAAGGGGCAATCCCAGGTGGCCCTTGGAGGCCCGGCGCTCGTGAAGATGGCAACGGGCGAAGATCCCGACTATGAAGAATTAGCGGGGGCCGACATGCACACGAGCATTTCGGGTCTCGGCGACTACCTTGCGCTCGACGAGTTCGACGGCATCCGGATGTGCCGCGAGGTCGTCGCTCACCTCAACTGGCGAAAACGAGGGCCCGGTGCCTCCATGCCGGCGGATGAGCCGCTGTATGACGCCGATGAACTCCTCGGAATCGTGGGTGAAGATCTGCGCATACCCTTCGACATACGAGACGTCATTGCCCGCATCGTCGACGGTTCGCGATTCGAGGAATTCAAGCCGTTGTACGGTCCTACTCTCGTCACCGGGTGGGCGTCGATTCACGGCTATCCCGTTGGCGTTCTTGGTAACAACGGTCCCTTACTGTCCGAATCATCCGAGAAAGCCGCTCAGTTCATTCAGCTGTGCAATCAGATCGACGTGCCGATGTTGTTCCTGCACAACATTACCGGATACATCGTCGGCACGGATTTCGAGCAGGGGGGCATCACCAAAAATGGTTCGAAGATGATCAACGCGGTCGCAAATTCGACGGTGCCGCACATCAGCGTCATCGTCGGTGCTTCTTATGGCGCCGGCAACTATGGGATGAGCGGACGTGCCTACGGCACCAAGTTCACCTACATCTGGCCGACCGCGAAGATTGCCGTCATGGGGCCGGCACAAATGGCCGGGGTCATGTCGATCGTGGGTCGCGCCGCCGCCAAACGCCGGGGGTTGGAGTTTGACGAGGAGGCGGACGCCAAACGCCGGGAGACGGCCGAATATTGGGCGGAAGAGCGCTCAAAGGGGCTGTTCGCGACGTCACGCGTTTCGGACGACGGCATGATAGACCCCCGCGACACGCGCGACGTCATCGCCATTTCGCTGTCCGCCTGTCACAACAAAGAAGTTCAAGGGACGAAAGAGTTCGGCACCTGGCGCATGTAGCCGTCAACGCAACCGTTGCAGTCGGCGACCCTAGTTTTCCCTGTTTTGCGGTGGGACGAAGTCTTGTTTGTTGGTGTCGGCATGGTGGACATCTTTGAACGCGAGGTATGCCTCCCACTGATCTTCACGCACGATGTCTTTGGCGGTCTTGTCGAGATCTCGATAGAGTCTCTTAATACTGCGTTTCATGCGCTTCTTCATATCGCGAGCACTCATGGTACCGGAGTTACGCATCCTTACTTTGCGTATCGCGCCGTCGATGTCTCGATTCAGCCGTCGCATCATGACGTTGAACTGGGTCTTTTGCTCACCCTCGAGGCCTACAGCCATCAAGGCGACGTTTGGGTCCATGCTTGCAGCGCTCGCGCTGAAGACGAATGCCAGAGCCAGAATTCCTAATATGCGTTTCATCTTCACCCCTTCCCCTCAAGGTTGATGTCCAACCAAGATATTCCTAACAGGAACATTGTTCAAATACCAACCCAGCTTCAAAATCGCACTTGGAGGCGCTGATTTTCTGAGTAGACCCTTCCCTAAAACTGACCTATCGTTGCCGACTCCACGCTACGGGGTTCTCTCATGACCATGAACCGGGATGAAATCGATCCGCGTGTCTTCGACTTGTACGATGAATATTGTCACGGGGGCATGGATCGACGCGCATTCCTGAAAAGAGCCGCGGTCATAACCGTCTACGGTGTATCGGGTCTCGCCATGGCTCGCGCGTTGTTACCTCGCTATGCGCAAGCGCAGACAATTTCGTTTACCGACAATCGGATCACGCCTGAATACATCCGTTATCCATCACCCGGGGGTAACTCGGGCGAGATGCGCGGCTATCTGGTCCGGCCCGAGGGCGATGGTCCGTTCCCCGCCGTGCTGGTCGTTCATGAAAACCGCGGGCTCAATCCCCATATCGAAGACGTAGCGCGTCGCGCGGCGGTGGCGGGTTTTCTTGCGCTTGCACCGGACGGTCTACACCCCGCAGGCGGCTACCCGGGGAATGACGACGACGGCCGCACCCTGCAGCGCAGCCTCGACCGGACCAGGTTACGTACGGATATGCTCAATAGCGCTCACGTTGTCAGATCCCATTCGTTATCCACGGGCAAACTCGGCGTCACCGGGTTCTGCTGGGGCGGTGGCGTGAGCAATTTCCTCGCGACCGTTATGGGGGATGAACTCCAGGCTGCCGTGCCTTTTTACGGGGCCGCCGCGGACACGGAGAAAGTGGCGGGGATTCGTGCCGCGATGCTGATTCAATCGGCTGAAAACGATCCGCGCGTCAACGCGATGTGGGCCGGCTATGAAGCAGCGCTCAAACAACATGGGGTCAGCTATCGGCGCCACGTATACCCGGGCACGCGCCACGGGTTCCATAACAATTCGACACCAAGGTTCGATGAAGCGGCGGCTGCGCTTGCGTGGTCCCGTACGATAGAGTTTTTCAACAAACACCTGCATTGACTCCGGTTACCCGAATCCGATATGTAACGTTGACAATGCCGCGGCACCATGGGGAGGTGAGCGATGACAAAGAGAATGATTTTCTGGGCCACTGTGGTGGGACTGAGTGCCGGTGCTGCCATGGCCGATGAAATACGCCCCGGGGTTTATCGTACACCCGATGCGCGGTTCGAAAATTTGCCTGGCTACGACTTCGAGCCCCACTACATGAACATTCAGGGTTACCGTGTTCACTATCTCGATGAGGGACCTGCCGACGGCGAGACGATACTGCTGATCCATGGCGAGCCGACCTGGGCTTATTTGTACCGGAAGATGATCCCGGTGCTGACCGCCGCCGGCTACCGCTCAATCGTGCCTGACCTGATCGGTTTCGGCCGTTCGGACAAACCGGCCAGCATGGACGTACATACCTACAAATTTCACGTCGACGCGATGGCAGAACTGGTCACGGAACTCGACTTACAAGAGGTAACCTTCTTCGGTCAGGACTGGGGCAGTTTGATCGGCTTGCGGGTGGTTGCGGAAAACGAAGCGCGATTCGCCCGCGTCGTGGTCGGAAACGCCGGTTTACCCGTTGGCACCGCGTCCGGCCCGGACGCGTTTCCCGAAGATAGCGCATTCATTCAATGGAAACGCATCAATCAGGGCATGATCGACCGGGGTGACATACCGACGGGCATGATGGTGGCGAACAATGTGGGCGATCCTGCCATCGCCGCTGCCTACGATGCGCCCTTCCCGGAGCCGAGCTACAAGGCTGGTGCATTGATCATGCCGCAGCGGGTTCCCGTTTTTGCTGACGATCCGGCCAACGATGCGAATCGCCGTGCGTGGGAAGTATTCAGACGCTGGGAGAAACCCTTCCTGACCGCGTTCAGTGACGGTGACCCGATCACCCGCGGCGGCGAAGTCATCTTTCAGCAGTCAATCCCGGGAGCGAAGGGTCAAGCGCATACGATCATCAAGGGCGCCGGCCATTTCCTGCAGGAACAAGCGGGGGAGGAACTGGCCGGAGTCATCGTCAAGTTCATCAAGGACAATCCGCTGCACTAACTCGAGGCGTCCTTTCACAGCCATTTCGAATGACACAATCCAGACCGTGAGGAGCGACTAACAAATGAACGAGATCCAACAGAAAACCAGAAGAAACTTCATCAAGGGAACGGGTATGGCGGCGGGCACCCTGGCGGTTGGGACGGCGATCGGCGGGAACACGGCGCACGCTCATGAGGTCGACATCAACGCGATGGGACCCACGCCCGAACAGATGCAGCAGTTCATGGCGTTACCGGACGGGCCCATCGTCATGGTGAATCTGCTCAAGTTCAAACCCGACGGCGGTGCCGAAGAGTACGGAAAATACGGCGCCAAGATTCAACCGATTCTTAAGCGCATCGGCGCGCGCATCCTCTTTTCCGGTGAAGCCAAGGTCTGCATGATCGGCGCTGGCGATTGGGACCAGATCGCTCTGGTCGAGTATCCGGACAAAATGGCGCTCATCGAGATGTCTCGATCGGATGAATATCAGGCTATTCATCACCATCGCGCCGCAGGGCTGCAGGGACAGATCAACTACGCCGTGGTGCAAGCGGATATTGGCGGCGCGGCTTCCTGATCGATCGATTCGGATTGCGGGATCAGCCTTTGGGTGCCGATCCCTGCTCGTGCAGCGCCTCGAGTGGGTCACCCGCGCAATACTTCTGCGCAAGCAAATCGGGATCGAACTCGACACCGAGAGGATTCTCTTGAAACTTGTCTGAACGCATCCAGTTTGTCAGTCGGTCGTCGTCATAATTGTCCACCTGTAATTCGATCGCGTTACCGTCGGGGTCGCGGAAGTACATGGAGGTGGTCGGGCCATGGTTGATGCACCACCAGGGTAGGATGTCATCAGCCTTCAGCCGCAAATAGGTCGCGAGCAAACTTCCCAGATCCGGCAGTGTGTAGGCGACATGATTAACGCCTGCATATTCCGGCGATTGTTCTTTGAGATCCGGCAGGTTGACCAGTGCGAGGCGATGATGTTCGTCATCGAACGTGAGGAAACACAACATTCCGTTGTCGACCACGATTTCCATGCCAAGCACATCACCATACCAACGTTTCATCGCTTCGTACTGCCTGGTGTTGATCACCATGTGCGCGAACTTGGTCGGAACAGTGGTGGTCTCGGTATCCAGTGTTCTTTGTGACATGGCATCAGCCCCCTCTATTTGGACTCTGCAGGCGATCGCTCGGAACATAACCCGCTTGAGAGCATAGTGACACCCGAAAAATCAAACAACTGCAAACAATATGTCGATGCTGCCGTTCTCAACCCATCGCAGATCGACTACCTGATAGAGAGGCGCAATCCCTACGCCAGCCAATTCCGGGAAAGATTCGGCGATTGGACCAGCCGGAACTACCCGACCACCCCCCATTAGGGGGTCTGGTATTCTGGAAACCCGTTCCAGTCCGCTTGTGTCCGCGACAACTGCGGCGTGCGGCGTGTTCCCGGCTTCGTTATGCTCTGGAATTCTGTTATTCGTCCGGAGACGCCCATGCCATCAGTTGAATCACGCATCGCCAAGCTCGAAGCAAAAGACCAGATTCGCGAACTAACGGGACGCTACTGCCACGCCGTTGTGGACGGGGACGCCGCTACGATCGTCGAACTTTTCTGTGATGACGGCGTGTTCCGCTCGCACACGTTAGCTCCCACGGGCCGGGCGGCACTATTGGAATTTTACTCCGCGGGCGTCGGCGCAAAAACGCACAAACCATTTGTGCAGAATCATGTGATCGAGATCAACGATGAGACCCACGCTACGGGGCGTTGTTCTGTCGAGATTCGGGTACTGGTCGATGGCGAGGCTTATACCCAGGCAGGTCATTATCTGGACAGGTATCGCAAGGAAGAGGGTCACTGGCGTTTTGAAGAAAGGCACTACATCCGTTACCACAACGTACCCTGGCGGGAAGGGTGGAAGAAGTGAAACGGAGCCGTGAGGGGTTGACCGAATCATCAGCACCGTCAGGACCAGCACAGACCAATACAGGGAGTTCGTGGTAGGGCTCGGGAAAACGGAGCTCCAGAGCGCATCGGTGAGTCGATTGGCTATGTCTGAAAAAGGCCCCCGAATCTCGGCGGCCGAATCCTTGATACCGGAATCCTGCAGAAACTGCTGGACCTCTTCGCTGCAGGGGGCCTTTGCCATCAATGAAGTTCGCCATCTCCGGATTGCTTCGCTCGCAATCGGGTCAGGGTCTCACTACACCCGGATGCACACCAGTTGATACAGCCGCCCGTTCCTGAGGGTAGAACCGTGATGATTCGTCGCTGAGTGTAGGGAATAGGCTGGAAAGACAACCGCCCGATTAAACCGATAGCCAACACGATCAATTTCGGTCCAACGGGAACGTCGCACCGTATCGCGCTTCAATTCGTCCGCAAGATCATCACAGGTCGCCTCGAGTCGCTTCTCATCCGCTCTCACCGGAGCGCGTGTGAGCCCCGTTCGTTTGTGCTCCCACAACGAGGTCCCGCAGTCGGCCGGAAGATTGGGGGTCAGGTAAATGAGGACGAGATAAGAGTCCTCGGGCTCATCGTAATGCACGCCCGGCATTTCGGCTCGACGGCCTCTGTCAAAAGACGGATAAACGGTTCCATTGGGGCCATAAATCCGGGAGGGGAGAACGGTCGTCTGCTTTCCGAAATACCGTCTCAATGCGGGCATCGTGCCGGGAAACACTCGTGAACGCTCACTGCGCCAGCCGAGTGCGTTGTCCGGGGTGTAATAGGTCTGCTCCAATGTCCAACGTCGCGCCTCCAGCGGGTCCGATGGAAAATCGTCGATTACGACTAAGCAGCGGCGGGGCCAATGGATGGTGTTCTTAGCAAACATGAGCGCAAGGCAGAATAACGCATGGGCTCGGACGAGCGAAGCGGGTCCAGAACTGCTGAACCGTCATGAAACGGCCGATTAGCTCCGAGACGATCCAAAGAGTACTGAAAACTTCGATAAAGGCCTTCGTTGTCAATACAATCGACGCTGTTTTCACCCGGCTGAAACTGATGAACATCCACACCCTGATGGAACCGGATTCGCTGACCGGTAAAGATCCGCTGTATGGCTGGATAATGGTTGCCGTGGTGTTTCTGCTGAGTGGACTCGCGTTTGGCACCGCAGGCGCGCTCTCGGTATTTCTCAAACCCCTGAGCGCCGAGTTCGGCTGGGGGCGAAGCGAGACCGCTCTCGGTTACACAACGCTCGCCATGTCTTCGGCGGTATTTGGCGTGTGTTGGGGATACGTGGCCGACCGCTGGGGTACACGCTACTTCGGCATCGTGGCTGCGCTTGTCATGCCTCTGGCGCTATACCTCCTCAGCGAACTAACCAGCCTGTGGCAGTTTTACGCTTTTTACTTCCTGTTTGGCGCCCTCGGCACTTCCATGGTGTCTTCGCCGCTTTTTGCCAACGTGGCATTCTGGTTTCTCAACAAACCCGGACTCGCACTTGGCATAACCGCCGCGGGTGGTGCCGTGGGTCAGGGCCTGGTGCCGATGCTTTCGGCTTGGGCAATCGAGGCCTACGACTGGCGAACGGCCTACCTGATCCTCTCGGTTTTGTATCTGGTCGTGCTGCTGCCGGTATCCCTGCTGGTGCGGGAGCCTCCCGGCAGGGTGGCACCTTCAAGGCAATCTGCCGTCACCGCACCGCCCTCGAGCGTAAACGAAATCGAGGTTGTCGCGTGGATCAGCCTTGCGGTGATCTTCTGTTGTAATTGTATGGCGGTTCCCATCGTGCATCTGGTGCCGCTGCTGACCGACAACGGGTTTTCACCTGAAGTGGCCGCGAGCGTTCTGCTCACGCTGATGCTTACCGGAGGAATCGGACGCGTGATCGGAGGCAAGCTTTGCGACAGCTTTGGCGCTCTGCCCACTTATCTGTTCATGTCGCTCGGTCAGACGGTGTTTGCGTTTGCCTTTCCCCAGGTGTCCTCGCTGTTTGGCCTGTATCTGCTCGCCGCGTTTTTTGGTTTCAGCTATTCCGGCGTGATGTCATCCATCCTCGTGTTGACTCGCATGATGGTGTCTCCGGGATTTGCTGCACGAGCCATGAGCATCACCGCCTTTTTTGGTTGGTTCGGCATGGGTATGGGTGCATTTATCGGCGGACTGTTTTTTGACTCCTATGGGAACTACGAGCTGTCTTTTGCCTATGCCTCCATGATGGGTATGGCCAATCTCGGGATTCTGCTGCTGTTTCTGACTCGGGTTCGAAGAATCAACGACGCCGCTGTCGCCGTCTGAGTCCTTAAGACTGAACCAGGAACATTGCGAGGTGCCAGAGAAGAAAGTTAACCTGGCAGCCTGGATCGGGCTAGGAGTTTGCGCGTTTTTGCCTGTAAACTGCGCCGCCCTATTTACGATAGTTCGAAGTATCAAATGAAACGACTCAGTTCGCCGCGGCATTGGTTGCTGCCCCTCATCGTATTCGCACTCGCCGCCTGTACGCCGAAAGACAACGAGACGGCGGCCGATGATGAGCTCGAATCACAGGAAAAAGTAATGACGGACGATGTTACCCAATCGGATGGCGCCGCCGACTTAAAGGTGCTCGAGCAAACGGCGTCCATCGGACCCATCAGCCTGTTACCCGTATGGGAAGCGATCGAAGCAAAACACGTTGAGCCCGGAATACGCACGCTATTGGCGGAAGTGGAAGCGGCATTCGAAAAGCTCGAGGGTGACTATTCGTCTACCTGGACGGGCTTGATGGAGCCCCTCGAGCGACTGCAATGGCGCCTCGATCGGGTCATCAACGTTGTTTCACACCTCAGGAGCGTCAAATACACCGACGAGTTGCAAGCCGCCTATGACGCGGTACGGCCCGCCTATGTCGAACTCACCAACCGCATGAGCCAGAGTCGCGCCATCTACAATGGCATGGTGGCAATTCGCCAAGGTGACGAGTTCGACCGATTCAACCCGTCGAGACGGCGCATCCTCACCGAATCTATCGTCTCTATGGAACGCGCCGGTGTGCACCTCGAGGGCGCTGCGAAAACGCGCTACCGGGAGATCACTCAGAAGCTCTCGCAGTTAAGCAACGATTTCTCCTCCAATCTGGTGAAGGAGGAAAAACAGAACCGGATTCGCGTGAGTGATGTCGAGCAGATTGCCGGTGTACCGGAAGCGTTATTGACGCTCGCGGCAAAAAAAGCGGAAGAGGATGGTGTGGCGGATGCCACGACCGCTACAGGTCCCTGGCATTTTGTCGTCAACGGCGTGAATTACACGGCAGTTCTTCAGCATGCATCCAACCGGTCGCTCCGAGAGGAATTTTACCGGGCGTTTCGCGCGCGTGGCACGACACCCGGTTTTGACAACCGCGAAATCCTGGCGGATATCATCCAGCTACGCCAGGAGCAAGCCGTGCTGGTGGGATTTGCCTCCTACGCCGATCTCAGCCTGGCGGGGAAAATGGCACCTGATACCGAAGCGGTCTGGGCGCTACTCGGCAAGATCGAAACGGCCGCCCGCCCGGCAGCGGAGCGCGAATATTCTGATCTTTTAGACTTCATGCTCGCCGAGGGAGCCGCGGCGGCTGAGAATCCGGAACCGTGGGACATGGGTTTCTGGGTCGAAAAACTACGCACCGAAAACTACGACTACGACAGCGAAGCACTTCGGGAGTATTTTCAGATGCCTCGCGTGCTCGATGGCCTGTTTGCGCTGACCAGAAAGCTCTACGGCGTAGACATCCAACGCAGCCAGGAACAAGCACCCGTGTGGGACGACAGCGTCGAGTTTTTCGAAGTGCGTAAGGAGGGCGAGATCATCGCCGGGTTCTATATGGACCCCTACGCGCGCTCCGGGGAAAAACGCGGTGGCGCATGGATGAACACGGTTGTCGATCGCAGCCGTTCTTTCTCTGGAACGAGTTCCTCAACGCTACCCGTCGCACTTTTTGTCATGAATGTGCGGCCCCCGACAAACGACGGGCCTGCACTCATGTCGATGGATGAAGTGCGCACGCTGTTTCACGAGTTCGGCCACGCAACCCAACACATGTTCACCAACATCGATGAGGGTGGCGCGTCCGGCATGAACCTGGTCGAATGGGATGCGGTAGAACTCGCCAGCCAGTTCAACGAATACTGGATGGACTACAAGCCGTTTCTTCGCAACCTCACCTCACATTTCGAGACCGACAAGCCCCTCGACGAAGCCACGCTGGATCGGATCATTGCAAGTAGAAACTTCATGATCGGCACCGCAACCCAGCGCCAACTATGGTACGCCAAAACCGACATGGCGCTGCATGAGCGTTACGGTCGCAGCGATACGGAAGACGGCACCACGCCTTTCGAGATCGAACAGGAGTTGGCAAAAACGACCATCGTCACCCCGATGCTGCCTGGCGAAAGCACCTTACCTGCGTTTGGCCATTTGTTTTCCGGTGGTTATGCGGCAGGCTACTATTCCTACAAATGGGCCGAAGTGCTGGCGGCGGATGCGTTCGGCGCGTTCAAGGAGGTTGGCCTCGACAACGAGGTCGAAGTTCGCAAGGTTGCCGAACGGTTTCGTAACACCGTGTTGGGGCTCGGTGGCAGCCTTCCCGCCAGAGAGGTATATCGGCAGTTTCGCGGTCGCGATGCGACCCCGGATGCGATGCTGGAGGATCAAGGGCTCCTCCAGGAACCTATGCACTAGGCGAGGTACAACTGCACGAACAAGATCGTATCCATCATGCCATGGGCGATGATGTTGACCCACAAATTCCGGTGAACGCGAAGATATGCGTATGCCAGTACGAACCCCATGCATTCTGTCTGTATGACCCCCATGACCCCCCAGTCGTAGTGAATCAAGGCAAATAGACGGTGCTGAGCAAAATGGCGATGCGATTGCCAAGTTTCTGATCATCGAAAAATTCCGCGCAGCGGGTCATCAAATCTCCTCGAAAGAGTACTTCCTCTCCAAACGCGGACACGACGTAAACGCCTGACAGGGATAACAGCAGCATTCCCAGATTACCCTGCAGATATTCGTAACTTTGAAAATCCGCCCCTTCCGGGAATACCCACGATGTTCGCCGCAACCACCGAACCGAGCGCAAACGCGACCGCCCCACAGACGAAAACGATCAGTGCCTGGCGCAGCGTAACGCCAACCCTGGGCCACCCGGCAAACTGGAAACTCACACCCAGGTGAGACCAGTTATCGCCCTGCATTCGCAGTGCCGTATACACGATTGCCAACATGACAACGTAAACAACCCAGATGACTACCTGGTATGCGATTGCATTGGTACCAACTCAGGATTCAACAAACAAGATGGCCAACATCGCCGGGAGACACACCAGCATCATCTCCATGGCTCTTTTTGAATCAGTCACCGGCGCCCTCCTTCATCTTTCGTTCTTTGTTCAGTGAGCTGATCGATTCTTCACACCAGGCCAGACGTGCCTCTACGGCCAACACGCCGTGTCGAAGAGATATGAGGAAAAACAACATCTGCTGCCTGGACGTGAGGCCGAGTACCTGACTGAGCTCTTCCACCGCATCGTCTCGTTCCAGTGCCGCCGTGAGGATCTGTTTGGATCGAGCGTACATCTCTGCAATTCCCTGCTGCTGGGTGCGGTAGTCTTCGAGTAGAGATAACCCCTGAGCCAGGGGTAGTTCGCTCGCGAGAAAGAACTTCAGCTGAAATTCATTGCGGATGCGGGGTTGATCAGTGGGTCCGGCCAGCCACTCGAGAAACCGTTGGCGCCCCGGGTCCGTAATGCTGAACACGTGCCGCTTGCGCTTTCCTGTGGACTCACTGGACTTCGTTGCCAGACCTTCTTTCACCAGCTTTTCAAGCGTCGGATATAGCTGCCCGTAACTCTCAGCCCAGAAATGGGACAACCCCATTGTGATCATTTTCTTGATGTCATAACCCGACATCGGCTGCCAGCTCAGCAGTCCCAATACGGCAAACCGGGTTTTACTCTGGGTTTTCACATCAGGTTTTCTGTTAGTACATATCTGTAAGATATATCAAATAGATACATATTTCACTTCTCCGATATCTCAACGACCCGCCTGGTAGGCAGACGGGTGATGCTTGATGCTTTCCGAAGCGGTGGTGCTGACGGGACGCCTCTGTAAAATAGGTCTTCGCCAAGGGGTCACAAGGGGACAAGAATGATGCAGATCACACGCGTAGCGAGTTACTCCGCGGCGTTGTTAGCCGCACTACTCACCACAGGTGGCGCGCTCGCTAACGATGATGGCGTGCCCGCCGACAATGATGTCATTACTACCGATACGCACCGGCTGCAGAAGGTGGCCGACGGGGTGTATCTGGCTCAGAGCACCGCGCGGATTTTCAACAGCAACGCGCTGATCATCATCAATGAAAGCGACGTTACCGTCATTGATTCCCACATTACTCCCACCAAGGCACGCGGGTTGATCGCATCCATCAAGCAGCTTACCTCGAACCCGATTACCACGCTCATCAACAGCCACTTCCACTACGACCACTCCCATGGCAACCAGGCATTCGGTCCCGATGTGCAGATCATCGGCCATGAGTACACGCGGATGAAGATGGCGGGCAAACCCATGGAGGAAGGGACCTTCATGCGCGGCAAAGCAGGCAATATTGCGCGCCTCACGCGCCTGCAACAGGAACTCGATACCACCGAAGATGCCGAGCGACGTGAAGAAATAGCCGCACAAGCCAAGGTGCTGGCGGCCCACGTCGAAGCGTGGAACGAAATCGATCCGGTTGCACCCAGCATCACGTTAAACGACCGCCTCACCTTGTTCAGAGGCAGCCGCGAGATCCAACTTCACTTCATGGGCCGTGCCCACACCGGCGGTGATCTGGTGGTCTATTTACCTGCGGACAAGTTGGCCTTCACCGGTGACATGATGCTCCAGGGCCCGTCCTGGCTCGGCGACGGATATGTCGATGAATGGGTTCAGACGCTGGAGAATCTAAAGGGTCTGGACTTCACCCTGATGGTGCCGGGACACGGCTCACCCTTCACAGACCGCAAGGTGATCGACTATGTCCAGGCCTATTATGAGGACCTCTGGGATCAGGTTGCCAAAATGCACAAAGACGGCACCTCGGTCGCCGATGCGGCGAAGGCCGTTGACCTCACGAGTCACACCAATCTGAGAATCACGCGAGTCGGGACGGACCCACTGGCCGTCGCAAGAATTTATCAACGCCTGGAAGGTGCGGACTGATCGCGAACCTTACTCGTCCGGGCTAGTCGACCCTCGACCACTCGAACCTGGACGAGGGGAAATTGAAATTCCTGGTTTCGCACAAACTCAGATCATCGA
>SMVB01418135.1_pt1 | contig 12853 bp, 10 predicted proteins | sample 2456461 | NCBI WGS metagenome assembly SMVB01 (sample SAMN11095934, study PRJNA526329) | marine sediment metagenome | biome: Marine sediment; feature: Surficial sediment; material: Deep marine sediment; isolation source: Hadal surficial sediment | place: Pacific Ocean | collected 2014-05 | depth...
TATTGAAGGGCCCGCAGGGCATCCTGTTTGGCAAAAACACCATTGCAGGCGCGGTCAATATCACCACCGCCAAACCCACTGATCAATTCGAAGGCTATGTTGGTGTGCTGTACGAGCCAGGGCACGACGAACAAATCTACAATGCGGTAATTTCCGGACCGATCACAGATGGCTGGTCCGGCCGTCTGGCCGTACGCTACGACACCTTTGGCGGTTGGTGGGACAACAAGCAACTCAACGAGGAAGGCCCCGATAACGAGAACCTGTATGCCCGCGCTACCCTGCGCTGGGAGCCCACCGACATGTTGGAAATTGTCGGCAAAGTCGAGTTGGGCGATTTTCAGTCGGATGCCAAGGCCGCAGTGGTCTATCAGTCTGACCAACCGACCAACTTCCTGGGTGATAATCCCTTTCCGATCGTGGACGATATTGACAAGGCGGCCTTTGACTTCAGCGATACCGACGACACGCAGACCGATGTGTACTCGCTGACCCTGAACTGGGATATGGAGTTTGCCGTGCTGACGTCGATAACAGCCTATTCAGCCTATGACTTTGAGGGGCTGCGCAATTCCGATTTTTCCGCCACCCCCGGTCTCCATCGCTTGGTGGAGGAGGAGTATGAGCAACTGAGCCAGGAGATTCGGCTGGTGTCGCCAGGCGGTGAGATCATTGACTGGATTGTGGGAGCGTACTACCAGGAATCAGAGCTGGATATCAGCAAGGCCAACCCGGTGCTGGATTTTGCCCAGAGCGGCCCCTTGGCGGTCCCTGCACTGGTGGCCACCTTGCCCGCTGAGCCCTCTATCTTTGACCAGGAATCCGATAGCTGGGCTGTATTTGCCCAGGGCACCTGGGCGGTGACAGACTTCGTGCGCCTGGGATTGGGGCTGCGTTATAACGAAGAAACCAAGGAGTTGGACAAGCAGACCTTTGCTGACGGCCTGGGTTCGCGATTTGGTGACTTGACCACGATTACAATGACCCGATCGCCGGCCCACCCGACTACCCCCGCCGGATTGATCGAAGATGTGCGCAGTCATAACTTCCCAGGGCTGGAACGCAACGAAGACAAAGTTACCTGGATGGCGAATGTGCAGTGGGACGCGTCCGACGATATGATGCTGTATGCCACTGTCAGCACCGGCTTCAAGGGCGGCGGTTTTGACGAAGCGTATAGTGGTAATGGTGGCATCATTCGCCAGGGTACGTTTCCTACCGGAACACCGCTGACGGGCACCGAATTTGACACCGGCGTGGACTCTTCGGTGCTGGAGTATGACGAAGAAACCGTGCTGGCCTATGAAGTGGGGGCGAAAATGTCCCTGGCCGGCGGTGCTGCCGAGTTGAACATTGCGATCTTCCGCATGGAGTACGACGACCTGCAGGTGAGTTCCCTGGTGGGCGATGTTTTCGTGGTGGGCAACGCGGGTGAAACCATCAGCCAGGGTATCGAAGTGGACGGTCGCTGGATGGTTACGGAAGGGCTGACCCTGGGTGGCTCTGTGGCTTACCTGGATGCCTACTACGAGGACTTCACCGGCGCGACCTGTACCGTTTCCCAAGGTCAGGATCCTCTGAATAATCCCGGCTGCCTGGATCCCGATGGCAACAATCTCACGGCGCCTCTCACCGCGCTTAATCCCGGTGGCCAGGATCTGTCCGATGAAACCCTGTATTTTGCGCCGGACTGGAGTGCCAACCTGAACGCCAGCCATGTGATGCCGCTGGGCGATAACCTGGAATTACGCAGCTCACTGGATATCAATTACACGGACGAATATTATTCGGCCCTGGACCTTGACCCGAACACCGTGCATGAAAGTTATACCAAGGTGAATGCGCGCATCGCTATTGCCAGTGTGGATGATACGTGGTCGGTGGCCTTAATCGGTAAAAACCTGACTGACAAGGATACCCGGGTGTGGAATAACGATGTGCCGCTCACCAACAGTAACAGTTACTTCGGTATTCCCGAGCGTCCCCGCTCAATCGCCATACAGGCCAGGTACCGCTTTTAGACTATAATAAACGCGCACATCCACTAATACGGAGCCCGGCCCCCATGGCTATAATGCAAGCGAAGACTGCAATTTTCTCACTGGCGTTGTTCATCATGGGGGCTTTTTTTGGCCCCCAGATAAATGCCGCGGATAAGCCCAACATCCTGGTAATCTGGGGTGATGACATAGGCATCACTAACATCAGCCGCTACAGCATGGGCATGATGGGCTACCAGACACCCAATATCGACCGCATTGCCAATGAGGGGATGATCTTCACCGATTACTACGGCGAGCAGAGTTGTACCGCGGGTCGCTCGGCGTTCATCACCGGTCAGAGCCCCTTGCGCACCGGTCTGTCCAAAGTCGGTATTCCCGGCTCGGATTTGGGTCTGCAACCGGAAGATCCTACCCTGGCGGAATTGCTCAAGCCACTGGGTTACACCAGTGGCCACTTCGGCAAGAATCACCTGGGCGACAAGGACGAGTTTCTGCCAACCAACCACGGCTTTGACGAGTTTTTCGGTAACCTGTACCACCTGAACGCAGAAGAGGCGCCAGAGGATCCGGATTATCCGAAAAACCCCGCGTTTCGTAAGGCGTTTGGCCCGCGAGGAGTGATTCACAGTTACGCAGATGGGAAAATCGAAGACAGCGGTCCCCTGACCAAAAAGCGTATGGAAACCGTAGACGAGGAATTTCTGGCGGCGTCCCTGAAGTTTATCGATAAGGCCCACAAGGCAGATAAGCCGTTTTTTGTCTGGTTCAATTCAACCCGCATGCATTACTACACTCACGTCAAGGACGAGTCGATAGGCTTATCGGGGCAGGGATTCTATAACGATGGCATGGTCGAGCACGACGGTCACGTGGGCACATTGCTCAACAAATTGGATGAGTTAGGCATTACTGACAATACCATAGTGATTTATTCGACCGACAACGGCCCCCACTTCAGCCAATGGCCCGACGGGGCGATCACCCCGTTCCGGGGCGAGAAAAATACCAATTGGGAAGGGGGCTATCGTGTGCCGGCAATGGTCCGTTGGCCGGGCAAAATTAAACCCGGCGTGATCAGTAATCAGGTTATGTCCCACCTGGACTGGGTGCCCACGCTGTTGGCTGCCGTTGGTGACACAACGGTCAAGGCGGACTTGAAGAAGGGCAAACGGGTGGGTGGGGACACATTCAAAGTCCACCTGGATGGTTACAACTTTCTGCCATTTTTAACCGGCCAGCAAAATGCAGCACCGCGCCGGGAGTTCTTTTACTTCAGTGATGATGGTTTGTTAACTGCCGTGCGAGTTGGCGATTGGAAAATGGTATTCGCGGAGCAGCGGGCACGCCGCTTTGACGTCTGGCGGGATCCCTTTGTGATTCTGCGTATTCCCAAAGTGTTTAACCTGCGCCGGGACCCGTTTGAGAGAGCCGATACCGATTCCAACAGTTACAACGTTTGGTGGGACCACAAAATAGCGAGTGTGGGAATGATGGGAATGGGGGCGGTGACGCAGTTTGTAGGTTCTCTGCAGCAATTTCCCCCTCGGCAACGCCCCGGTAGTTTCACGATTGACCAGATTATGGAAGCGGTTTACAAAAAGTAATCATCATCCGTCGCGCATGGCGGGAATTAGTACCGTCCTGCATGGCGTTTTTTCTCTGAAAAAGCTTTATTCGGGAGTCGGTAGTGAAACGAGTGAGTCCAGCCGTGCGTAGTGCCGGCAACGCGATCAAATTTCTGAGTGCTGTGGTTTTCCTTTGCGCCACCAGTATTAGTTCTCATGCTGGCGCAGAGGGCACCTCCATAGTTTCGAAATCCCAACCCTATTCGCCTTACGCAGACCGGAGCTATCCAACAAAAGTTCTGTTCGGTGATGTTCATGTGCACACGGGGCTTTCCGGCGACGCCGGGGGCAGCGGTACACGCCTGATGCCCAGTGATGCCTATCGCTTCGCACGGGGCGAGCAGATCACATCCAATACCGGACAGCCGGTTCGCATCAGCCAGCCCTACGACTTTCTCGCCGTTGCAGATCACACGGACGGAATGGGGGTGATTCTCGACATTCTCGCCGGCACACCCAATATCATGGCCGACCCCTACGGGCGAGAGTTAAACGCTGCGTTTAACAAAGGGGGGAAGATTGCGCGGCAGGCAACAGTGGGCATGATTGCAAAGTTTGCCCAGGGAGAAATCAATGAGGCGCTTAATTACCAGCCCGGAAATCCGGCTTATAAGGCAACCTGGGAGACGATTGTTCAGGCAGCCGAAGATTATAACGAACCCGGTGTATTTACTGCGCTCATTGGCTTCGAATGGACATCACTGGTCAAGGGCAACAATTTGCACCGTGTGGTATTGATGCGCGATGGCGCAGACAAGGCGACCATGATCGAGCCCTACACAACCACACCGCCGAAGGGTAGCCCAAACCCCCGGGATTTGTGGCAGTGGATGGAAAACTGGGAGAATAAAACCGGCGGCCAGATGCTGGCCATCCCCCACAATGGCAACTTGTCGAATGGCTGGATGTTCCCCCTGGTGGACAATTTCGATAACAACAATCCGCTTGATGACGCCTACCTGACAGCCCGCAGCCGGTGGGAACCGCTGGTGGAGGTCACCCAGGCTAAGGGTGACGGTGAAGCGCACCCGCTACTTTCCCCAGATGACGCCTTCGCCGACTTCGAGACCTGGGACATGGGAAACCTCGATGTGAGTCAGCGCAAGACTCCGGAGATGCTTCCGGGAGAATATGCTCGGGCGGCGCTGAAGCGTGGCTTGGAATCACCGGGAATCAATCCCTATAAGTTTGGCATGATTGGATCTACAGATACCCACACTGCACTATCCTCTTCCGCCGAAAACAATTTTTTCGGTAAGATGGCGAGCGCTGAGCCCAAGCCCGGGCGCTCCTTTGGGGTCGAAAAAATAAACCGAGAGTTGGGGATCAAGCGCCTGGGTTGGCAGACCGTGGCGGGGGGAGTGGTGGCCGTGTGGGCGAAGGAAAATACCCGCGGTGAAATTTTTGATGCCATGCAACGCAAAGAAACCTTTGCCACCACCGGGCCGCGTATCCGTGTGCGATTCTTTGGCAGTTTTGAATTCACCGAAGCGGATGCCCGCACCCGCCAGCCCGCCGCGCTGGGCTATCGCAAAGGGGTGCCCATGGGTGGGGACTTGCCAGGTGCGCCCAAAGGCAAGGCCCCCGCCTTTTTGGTGGCCGCCATGAAGGACCCCCAGAGCGGAAACCTTGACCGCATCCAAATCATCAAGGGCTGGCTTGATGCCAGGGGTGAAGCGCAAGAGAAGGTCTATGATGTTGTCTGGGGGGATGCCGATAAGCGCACGCTGGATCGCAATGGCAGCGTGCCCCCGGTTGGCAGCACGGTTGATGCTAAAACAGCCACATGGACCAACACCATTGGCAACGCCGAACTAATTACCGTGTGGCATGACCCCGACTTTGACCCTTCAGCGAAAGCCTTCTATTACGCCCGGGTCATCGAGATACCCACACCGCGATGGACGACTTACGACGCGGCCAGATTTGGTGAAGAGATTCCCAGTGGTGCACCTGTCAGTATTCAGGAACGCGCTTACACTTCGCCGATATGGTATACACCGAATTCCTGATGCCTAGCCCTGGCGTACTCAATTGGAGCCAGTTGTTCAGTGTTTCAGAGCATCGCTGATTATTGATAAGCTGGATCTAAGAGAATCATCAGCATCGATTGACATCTTCATCAGCATTCGCTGGGCATTACTGAGTGTGGTGCTAACTGAATCGGTCCGAACCCTCGCCTTCAGAGCGCTATCAGCCAGTCTTTGCATGGATTCCTGCTGATACTTTTCCGCGGCCAATTCATCAAATTTTATGCGTTCACGCAGCCTGCTGTATTGAGAGTCTTCCGTCGCCTCCAGCACTGGAGAATTATCTTTCATCCAGTTTCTAACATCTCTCAGTGGTTGGACTACCTGCTGCCTCCACAAAGTAGAAAAAATGCATAGTTGTTCCAGTAACTCATCATCGAGCTCACCATACTGATCTGCGAACCAGTAACAGAACAGCAGTAAGTTCACATCTACTCCAAATCTGTTCTGCAATTCCAGGCATGCATCGGCAACACCATCTCTTGCATACAGCTCGACCGAGAAGGGCCAGAAGTTTTGTGAACGGGATGACATATTTTCCACCAGGGCTTGTAGTACTCCTATGCTACCGAAGTTTTGTGCTATAAACAGCTATCGGCTTCAGACACGTACCAGCAGTAAGAGTAGTCCGTGCACATACATATATTAGGGATCTGTGGCACTTTCATGGGCAATCTGGCTGTGCTTGCCAAACAGCTCGAGATAGTCACGCCTGTGGCGCAGATTAGCAATAATCTGTCGTCTATTCTTAAGTTTAATGACATGCGAATGAGTAATCTATAATCATTAGAAACAAGCCTAAATAAGAGGAACAACTATGAACACAGATAGCATGAGTATCATCCGTGACGGCAATCAGGAATGGGTAAGAATTCCACTACCCGGCGCAGAGGGCGTATCCATCAAAGTTCTCAAAGCAGACGTTGAAATGGACCGTGTGGTCGTCAAGATCAAGTTTGAACCCGGCAGCAAAATGCCGCGTCATAACCACTACTGTAGAGCGATTGCCTATACTATCAGCGGCGAGTGGGCTTATGACGAGGGCAGCTTTGGTCCGGGTGAAACCGCTTGGGAAGAGGAGGGTAACGATCATACCCCCTGGAGCGATAATGGCGCGGAATTGTTTATCGTATTCGATGGCAAAGAGGGTCGCTACCTGGACAACTATATGGAGGACGGGTCGATTGTTAAGCTCGACATGCCGCTCCTGAAGGCCCTGGAAGGTATCACCCAGGCCGAGGCGGACCAGCTGGACATCATGAGCCTGGTTGAAATTATTCCCCCGGCGGCCTGACTCGTGTCCGTTCCACTGTGCCAAATCGCCATGAGCGTGACCGATTTACCGCGCACCCATGCGTGGTATACCGGTGCTTTCGGCTATGTACCGTCCTCCGGTACCAACTCCTTTAAAGGCTATCTGGCAGAGAAAATCCAGGGTATAACGGGTGCCCGCAGTACCTGTTGGTGGTTGTCAGATCAACAGGAATTTTTCCAACTTGAGTTATTTCAGTTCCATCGACCGGAAACCCGCCCCATGCCCACGGATTGGCGCCCCTGCGATATTGGCTACAGTGCTCTGGGCCTGCTGGTCCGCAACTTCGATGAAACATTGGAGCGCTTGCGCGTGCTGGGCACCGAGCCATTGACCGCACCACAGGGAGAACCTGGCGAGCGGCGCGTGTGTGTGCGTGACCCCGAAGGCGTACTACTGGAATTATTTGAAAAGGATCCGCTGGCACACCGGGGTATTCCGGTGCGCCCCGAGATCCCGGTGCTTACCCTCAGTGTGACCGTTTCTGTGCCCGACCTGGCGCAAGCCCGCGCCTACTTCTGTGATGCCCTGGGGCTGGAGGCGGTCGATTTGGACTTGCATGGTCCCGAACATGAGGCGTTGTGGGGGCTGGCGGGAGCCACGGCTGAGCGCATATTGCTGCGCGCTGGTGACTCCCTGGTGGAGTTGGTTGAATATCGCGACCCTGTTGGTAAACCCCCCGCCGCAGATTATCGGGTGAGCGACCAGGGCCTGCTCAACATTGCGCTGGGCTTTCGCTCAACCAAGCTTTTTAGGGCCGTTTATGAGCGCGCCATACAAGCGGGCAACAGAGCCAATTGGCGACCCTTCAGCATGGGTGCCTGGAATGTCGTTTATGTCAACGATCCACAGGGGTTCAGTGTCGAATTGCTGCAGGTACAGCCCTGGTATGACGGTCGCATGGGGTTTTCCCCGACCCAATCGTCGCCCAACCTGGCAGTGAATGGGCTTAGAAATCTCACGGTTGAGACGCCGATAGATGCGTCGCCCGACGTGGTATGGGCGAGCCTGGCTGACCATGAATCCATGCCTGGGTGGTGGCCGTTGAAAAGTGTGTCGCTGATTGTTGAGGGCGCCCCCGACCGAAACGGGGTGGGGGCGGTTCGGCAAATGCGCGGCCCCGGATTTACCCTGGAAGAGGAGGTCACCGACTGGCAGCCTAACTTCGGCTACAACTACAGTCTGAGAAAAGGCGCTCCGCTGAAGGATCACCGCGGCAGTGTTCGGATATTGCCCCGGGGAGAGGGCTCTTTGGTCCAGTGGCGGATTCAGTTCCGGCCGACCATCCCGGGAACCGGCGCGTTGAATCAGTGGTTGCTGCGCAAGCTTATTGGTTACGTAATGAAAAAATTGAAACGGCAGCTGGAATTGCCCAGCCCCGATTCCCCCTCTTTCACCTGATTAAGGAGTACATTATGGCCCATTGGAATATTGCGTTTATTACCGGCGGCGGCAGCGGCATTGGTCGTCGCATCGCCGAAGTTCTTTTGCGCGAAGGCAGCTCAGTGGCGATTTTTGACCGCAGCAATAATCCTGAAGTTGTTGCGGAACTGGAGGCCATCGCGGCACAATTGCCCGGCGTGAGCTGCAGGTTCTACCAGGCCGATGTAACCGATGCGGCGGGCCTGTCCGAGGCCGTTTTGGCAGCGATACAAGAGGTGGGAACGCCCGATTTTGCCCTCAATTGCGCCGGTATCCAGATCGCCAAGACCTTTGAGGAGTTAACGGCCGCGGAATTTGAGACAGTGGTTGGTGTCAATCTTTTCGGTAGTCGCAACTTTGCCGCTGCGGTGCTGCCCCACATGACCCGAGGTGGCCAGTTCTCCCTGATTGCCTCCCTGGCGGGATTGGTGACCAGCTATAGCTATTCAGCTTACAACGCCAGCAAACACGGCGTGGTGGGTCTGGCTGGCGCACTGCGCCTGGAGTACATCGAAAAAGGGGTGGAGGTGTCTGTAATTTGTCCCCCGGAAATTAACACGCCGATGGTGGTAGAAGAGCGCAAGATGTTGGCGCCGGCGGGGGCAAAATTGAAAGATGCGGCTGGCACCCTGGAACTCGAACCAGCGTGTGAGTACATTCTGGCCCATATCAAGCGACGCCAATATATGATAATCCCGGGCTTTCGCGCTCGTTGTATAACCGTGGTGGCTCGCTTTTTCCCCGGGATCATGCGTAAATTTAGCGAGCGAACCGTCATTACGACATTGCGTGAAAAGAGCGCCTAGGCAATCGCTGCCTGCTTTTTCCAGGCGCGGGGAGAGACGCCGTGGTGATGCCGGAACGCATTGGAAAAAGCGCTCAATTCCGAATAACACAACATATGCGCCAGCCCGGTTAGAGAACCGCTGGTTTCGCGCAGGTAGTTTCGGGCTATTTCAAATCGCACCGCGTCCTGTAGTTGCTTGTAGCTGAGTCCCTGGGCCTGCAGTTTACGCTGCAAGGTGCGCTTGTTCACCGCCAGAAAACTCGATACGCGCTCGATGGAGCAGTCCCCTGTGAGCAGCGCCTGCTTGATTAAATAGCTCACCTGGGCAGAGTAATCATCCGGAAAGCTTTGCTGTAGCTCGGTGAGGTGTGTCTCCAGCAGGCGGTGCAACTGCGGGTTGGCTTCGCTCAGTGGAATGTCCAGAATGGCCGCGTCACTGGCGATGACCGTCCTGTCCCAGTTAAAATACACGGGACAATCAAATAATTTCCGATAGGGGCGGGTGTCGGCGGGCGCGCTGTGGGGCAGGTAGATCGCCGTTGGCTTCCAACCCGCGTAGAGAAAGCGCATGACATTCACCGCGATGCCGGCGACCAAATCACTTTGCTGGCGCATGGGGGAATTTTGCCGGGGCTTGGCGGAGAATGCCCAGAGAGTAACGTCATTCTCCACGGTGGTAGACACGCTCGCCCCCTGATTGTGATGACTAAAATACTGGCTGAGTTCGTGCAGTGCCGTGCGGATATCGGGTGCCTGCTGAATGATAAAACCAACCGCGCCCAGAATATCGATATTCTGTCTTTGAGAAAGGTGCAGGCCAAAATGGGCGCAACCCAAACTGTCGGCGGTGTTCTCCAGTAGTTGTAGATAAGCGCCATAAGAAACCCACGCCTCCGGGTCGGTATCCACGCTGGGGAGTCCGACCTGGGCCATGAGCATTTCGGGGTCGCCGCCCAATTCAAGTACGGTTTCCCTGTAGCCATGCAGAGCGGATGCGCGAACCAAATAGCTATTCATATCAAAATTTTAGTATCACCTTGAGCAGGAGCGTGGTTGGAGTGCCAGTGCCATTAGGAGCAGAGTGCTGAAATGGGCCGCTAACATTCTTATTGACCGCGTGCCTCATCCAGGCCCTCTCGCAGTATCGCTGCCCAGCGCTTGAGCGTCCTGTTTGCGTCGGCCATGTTGGTGACGCTACTGGTCCAGGTAAGGTGGCGATCGTCCATTCCGCGTCGCTTGTCGACTGCCCGGGCCAGTACTTCGCCGGTTGTTGCATCGGTCAGTTCCAGCGACAGGGTCATCTCACCGGAGGATGTTGTGTAGGAGCGAGACATACTGGCGGAACGCACATCCGGCGCGTTGATGTTGAGGTTGATGATGGAGGGAGAGATGATTAACACCTGCTCGCCGTTGTCGAACTCTTCCACCAGAGCGTAGGGCCTATCTTCGAGCAAGGCAGAGCGGAACTGTTCATCACAGGCGGCACTCAGACTGTCTTTAATACGATCGACATCCCTTTGGGTTACCCTATTGGAAAGGTCAAGCCGATTGGAGTTCTGATCACGCAGCCAGTTTTTCTTGAACGCCACCTTGCATGGCGCAAGCCCAAATTCCTGATAACTTGCCAGGTCTGCACCGCTCTTGCGATAAACCGCCTGAAACTGCGTATCGGGGACTAGAGTGAGGCCATCATGGGTTTCTACCGCCGGGGTACCCCCGGTGGAGGCGCAGGCCGCAAGAGTGGCGATAAAGCCCGCCGCCAGCATGGACTTCGCATTCGTTAGCTTCTCGTACATCATAATCTCCGGGCTCAGCGCTTGACACGATTTTGGATAGTAGACCAAACTTCCGCGAATCGAAATACATTCCAGGAAAATATTGGGGTTCCTGTGGGCAGGATCAGTGAGGCTACGATGATAATCTGCTCTGTAGAGCGGACGTGCTCGAGATAGCCTATACTGGCGGTGCGCCAATGGGCGGTGTGTTGCCCGAACCACCCAGGGGGCACAAGGCGCCCACATTTCTGGTCTTCGCCAACAATGGTGCATTGGGATCAAGCCTGGATCGCATGCAGATAGTGAAGAGCTATAGGGTGTTCGATGTTGTATGGTCGGGCAATCACAACGATAGGAATAGCGACATGAGCGACCCAAACAAGGCAATGGAAATATTAATGGCCATGCAGGAAGGCCCGGTGATTTCGCGCGACGATGCACGTGAAGCCATATTGATTCACGACGAGGATTTACCGCACGTTAATCTGCCCGACGGCTCCACCTTGCAATTATTGCAAGTAGATTTGAACCAGAATATGTGGATTGTACGCAGTAAATTCAAGCCGGGTCTCAGCCTGATCGACACCCATTATCACACCGGCCCGGTGTTTGCCGTGACCCAGTCGGGCGAGTGGTATTACAAAGAATATCCCGACAAAATTAACAAGGCCGGTTCCTATTTGTATGAACCAGCCCACTCTGTTCACACCATCACCGTGGCCGAGGATGCCACCGAAGATGCCGTTGTGTGGTTCGCGATTTTTGGTAGCAATATCAACATAGACGACGAGGGCAACGTAATCAGTGTGCTCGATGCCAAGACGGTACTCAAAGTCTATCGCGCGCTGTGCGAGCTGGAGGGAAAGAGCGCAGATAAAGTGATCGTAATGGGTGAATAGCCCACTTTTCATGTGCGGTGGAAATGTTCGCCTGTAATATGACCCTCGTCGAGATAGTCCGCCGTCAACCATTTGGAAAGTGTTAAGCATGCCCACTGCAAGGCCGGGATCCAAGCAAAGCCCAAATCCCATAGATCTTCCCCAACGCGTCATTTTTTTACACATCGCGAAGACTGCGGGCACGTCTATGGTGCACTTTTTCCGCAAACGTCTGCCCCGCAGATTCGTCTGTGCCCATGGCGATTTCCTGAACCTACCCGAGGGTAAACGTGCGCGTATGAACACTTTACGACGTTATCGCTTTCTCTCCGGGCATTTTGGCTACGATATCATTGCGCCGCTGATGTCGGATTCCTATTCCTTTACCTTTCTGCGAGACCCGGTGGACCGGGTTCTATCTTTCTACAAATTTTGTATGCATCCCGATATGCAAAAACAGTTTCTCGTCGCAAGGATGGCTCGGGACGAGGGCATAGATGGCTTTATCAGCTCCACCGTACCGGAAATAGTTGAAATGCTGGATAACCAGCAGACCTGGCAGCTGGCCAATACCTATTGGTACAAAGATCGGCAAGCTATGAACCATCTAAGCGATACCGGGTTATTTGACCTGGCTGTCTCTCATCTGGGTGAGTTTTCCCGGGTCGGTTTGCAGGAAACATTCGATCGGGATTTTGCGGCGATCCTGGCTGACCTTAATATCGACCAGGAAATACCGGAATTTAAGCACTACGTTACCCCTGAGCCCATCTCCCGGGAGTCCTTGAAAGCATCGACGCTGGAAACGCTGCAAAACAGAGTGGCCCTGGATCAACAGTTATACCAGCGGGTAATTGCGGATCGAATGAGCTCTACCAGTGGGTAGGCTGGCTTCCCCACACGTTTTTATCCGTTGGATTCCGATTGCAGGAATTGGGCTTGCGCTGTTTTTCTATGGCCAGTTTTTATATCTCCATGCCATGAACATTCCGTTTGCCGATGACATACTGGATGTACTTCA
>SMVB01184334.1_pt1 | contig 12852 bp, 11 predicted proteins | sample 2456461 | NCBI WGS metagenome assembly SMVB01 (sample SAMN11095934, study PRJNA526329) | marine sediment metagenome | biome: Marine sediment; feature: Surficial sediment; material: Deep marine sediment; isolation source: Hadal surficial sediment | place: Pacific Ocean | collected 2014-05 | depth...
CATGCGCTGGACGGACGGCAACGCACAGAGCCGTCCGGACGCGAGCCGCGCGCAGCTACCCGAGGGTGTGAGCCTGCCCGGCGCCGGTTCCTTCCTCGTGGGCGAGAAAGGCGTCATGGTCCTCCCCCACTGGAGCGCGCCGCGCTTCTACGACTCGGGCGAGGTCATGGACGTGGAGGTGGTCGAGCTGCCCAGCCTCGATCACTATCACGAGTGGGCCGACGCATGCCGCGGCGAGGGGACGAGCTCCACTCCATTCTCCTACTCCGGCCCGTTGACCGAAGCCGTCCTGGTGGGCACGGTCGCAGGTTGCTTCCAGGGGCGCGAGCTCAATTGGGACAGCGCGGAGCTCTCCTTCGGCGATGCGGAGGCGGACGCGCTCGTTTCACGCGACTACCGCGCGGGCTGGGAGCTCGAGGGGGTGTGAACCGACTCCGGCATGAGAGCACTTCGAGGGTAGGCTCGCGGGCCCACCGTGGTTACGGGTTCGCCGAAGACTGGCTCGGGGGCTCGAGCTCGGCCCAGTGGAGCGCGGCAGCGGCCGCGGCGCGAGTGACGGACTCGAGGAACCCGTAGTCGATCGTGTCGGGCGTATCGCCCGGGCCGTGATACGTCGACCTGCGGAACTCGCCCGTGCCGGTCACCATGATCGCGGGCACTCCCGCGCTGCCCGGATGTGTTGCTTGCCCCTCATCCCGAAAGGGCCTCGGCGGACCGACATCAATACCGGGATTCCGGGCAGCCTGGACTCGACCCCCGTCCTGGACCGTCCCATGGCGCCGATCGGGTCCGCGCGGCTTTGTCCTGACTCCTCCAGCCCCTGTATCGTATGAGCGCCTTGATCAGGATCCGCCCGCACCCGATCTGGCTCTCGCTGCTCTGCGGCTGCGCCGCCACGTCGCAAGTAGCGCCAAGCCTGCCCAACATCGTCATCCTGTACACCGACGACCAGGGCTACGGGGACTGCAGCGCCCTCAATGCGAGCTCGAAGTTCGCGACGCCGCACATGGACCGCATCGCGCGGGAGGGGCTCGTGTTCACCGACGGACACAGCGCCGGGACGGTGTGCACACCTTCGCGCTACGCGCTGCTGACCGGCCGCTACGCGTGGCGCACCCGCACGGGGGGCGGCGTGCTCGGCGCGGACGCTGACTGCCTGATCGAGGACGGGCGTACGACCATCGCGAGCCTCTTGCGCGCTCACGGCTACTCGACGGCGATCTTCGGCAAGTGGCACCTCGGGCTGCAGATTCCGGGCACACGCGGTGACCGCGACTGGTCGGCGCGGGTGACCGACGGGCCGCTCCAGAAGGGCTTCGAGACGTTCTACGGCCTCCCGGCGTCGATGAACTTCGGCGCGTTGACCTGGTTCGACGGCGATCGCGCGACGACTCCGGCGACGATGTGGACGCGCAAGAAGTTCCCCTCGGCGGAGATCACGACCGCGCCGCTCGACTACCGCATGGCGCCGCCCTACGACGCCGAACGGCAGAAGCAAGGGGACATCGAGGTCGCCCCGGACTTCGCGGACGTGGACGTGCTGCGGATCATCACCGAGCACGCTGTCGAGTACATCGAGGCGCACGCGGGCGCGCCGTTCTTCGTCTACGTCGCTTTCACGTCGCCGCACCTGCCGCACTGCACGGCGCCGGAGTTTCGCGGCACGAGCGGCATGGGCAACTACGGCGACTTCATGGCGGAGACCGACTATCGCGTCGGTCAGATCCTCGCGGCGCTCGACCGGTGCGGCCTGGCGCGGGAGACACTGGTCGTGCTCACGTCAGACAACGGCCCGGAGAACAACTACAAGGACTGGCTCCGCATCTACGGTCACGAGTCCGCCGGCGGATTCCGCGGCGGGAAGCGCGACGTGTACGAGGGCGGGCACAGGGTTCCATTCTTCGTGCGCTGGCCGAGCGTCGTCGAGGGCGGCCGGACGAGCGCCGAACCCGTGGGACAAATCGACTTGCTGGCGACGATCGCCGAAGTCGTCGGCGATGAGCTGGAGCCTGGCGCGGGCGAGGACAGCTTCAGCTTCCTACCCTTGTTGCGGGGTGAGGAAGTGCCGCGCGGCTCGCGCGGCCCGCTCATCCACCATGGCCGTGGCCAGTTCGCGATCCGGGACGGCCGGTGGAAGCTCGTCTTCGGCAAGCACCCCGGCGACGCCGGAAGCCCCGGCCCGCCTGCCGAGCTCTTCGACCTCGCCGCAGATCCGGCGGAGACGACGGACGTTCTGGGCGCTCATCCGGCCGTGGTCGAAGGGCTGCGGCGACGCGCGGATGAGATCATCCGCGGGCAGCCGGCGAAGTAGTCGGGCTCCTGCGGCCGCCGTTGCGCCAGAGGTGGTCTGGCATTCCGAGATCGCGCGTAGCTCTGGATCCGATCCGCGAAAAGGGAGTACCCTCGCTGCCCGATGTCTCAACTCCTGATCTTCGTGCACGTGCTCGGTGCCACGGTCTGGACCGGCGGGCACCTGGTGCTGGCGCTCGTGATCCTCCCGCGGGCGCGACGCGCAGGCGATGTTCGCATCGTGCAGGAGTTCGAGACCGGCTACGAGCGGCTGGCGGTGCCGGCGCTCCTCGCTCAGGTTGGGACCGGTGTCTGGCTCGCATTTCGCGCGAAGCCGGCCGACGTGTCCTGGTCCGACCTCACGACGTTTCCCGTCTCACACATCACGCTCAAGCTCCTGCTCCTGCTCGGGATAATAGCGCTGGCGGTGCACGCCAAGCTCCGCGTCCTGCCGCGGCTGGAGACGGGGGAGCTCGGCGTGTACGGCAGACACGTCTGGGCGGTCACCATCCTGTCGGTAGGCCTGGTCGCGGTCGGCGTGGGGCTCTCGACCGAAGGCTTATTCTAGGTCGCCCATCAGGATAGGATCCCGGGCGCGCGCGCAGAGGCACCGGCGCGCTGGGCGTCCCCCACACGTCAACAGTCACGCGGGCTCCGCGGCCTCGCGTCTGATCTACTGGCTGACCCTGACGCAGGAGAGTACGGTTTGCGGATACGGCGCCTCGGACCCCCCGCTCGCTCGCACTTCCCCGGAGCCGGCCCGACGCAGACCCAAGAGGAGCTCGCTTGACACTGGAACCCGCAAGCCCTGGCGAACGCAGCATCCACTACGCCAGCGTCGCCACGAATCTGGTCCTCACGATCCTCACGTGCGGGATCTTCAATCTCTTTTGGAACTACCGGCAGATGGAGGCGTGCAACGAGCTGCTCGGCCGCGATGAATTCAGCTTCGGAATGTGGATCCTGCTCTCCATCCTGACCTGTGGCATCTATCACTTCTTCTACCAGTACAACATGGGCCTCGCGATCAACGAGATCCAGCGCGGTCGCGGGCTACAGATCACCGAGGGGCTTCCCGTGCTGAGCGTTCTGGCGGCGATCTTCGGTGTCGGCGTCGTCGCGGACTGCATCCATCAGATCGAGCTCAACAAGATCGTCTCCTGAATGCGACCTTCCGGACCGTCACTCCTCCGCATCGCAGTGGGCGCCGTGCTCGTCGCGTTCGCGGCGTCCGCGGTCGGCCACGCGTGCTGCGGGTTCGACGCGCTGCAGCACTCGGGGCTTCTGCCCCCGTGCGTGTTCAACACGCTCCTTCGGATCGACTGTCCAGGGTGCGGGATGACGCGCTCCTTCATCCTGCTATCGCAGCTTCGGATCGGCGACGCCTTCCGCGCCCATCCGGCGGGTCCCGTGCTCCTGGCGACGATGGCGTGCTACGTCGCGGCGCCGCGCGGGCGAATCGTGACGATCATGGAGCAGGCCGCTCCGGCGTTGCTCGTCGCGGTGCTCGCGATCTGGATCGCGCGCTTCTGAGTCGCCTAGCGGATCCAGTCACTCGGTCGCCGGTTGCTCCTCCGCGGCGAGCCAAGCCTGATAGAGCTTGAAGGTGAGCGCGAGCACGACCGCCCCGACGAAGAGGCCGATGATGCCGTGCAATAGCATCCCTCCGATTGCGCCGAGGAGAATGGCGAGCATCGGCACGTCGACACCGCGACCGAGGAAGAGCGGCTTCAGGAAGGTGTCGCTCACGCCGACCAGGAGACTCCAGATCATGAAGATCACGGCCGTCGTCGTGGTGTCCACGGAGAACACGTAGAGGATGATCGGGCCCAGGATCAGGATGGTCGGCAGCTGAATCACCGCGAGCACGAGCACGAGCATGGCCCAGAGACCGGCGAGCGGCACGCCCACGACGAGCAGCCCCAGACCGGCGAGAACGGCCTGGATGACGGCCACACCCAGCACGCCCTGGACGACGCTACGGATGGTCGCTTCGGCGACCCTGACGAGGTTTCTCGCGCGGTCCCCGGCCAGCCGGGTGCACACGATCTCGGCCGCGCGCCTGCCTCCCGCAGGCTTGGCCAGGAAGACGCCGGCGATGAGGATCGAGATCGTGAACTGCAGGACGACGAGCCCGATGCCGGCCACGGCGGAGAGCACGGACGCGCCGTGCGCTCGCACCTGTGGCTCGAGCAGTTGGATCGCGGCCTTCAGGTTGGTCGAGGCCAGGCTCCAGATCCTGTGGATCGGCTCGCCGACCAGGGGCCAGGCGGACACCGTCTCCGGCGGCGGTGGAACGGTCAGCGTCGCATCACTGAGGCCCTGCGCGAGCGCCTGAAGTCCCTTGATCGCCGAGTCGGCCAGGAACACGGTCGGTGTGATCAGGAGCGCGAGCGCGATCAACGTGAACAGGACCGCGGCCAGTTTGTCGCGATGGCCGCACGCCGCGCGAAACCGGCGGAACATCGGGTAGACGCCGATGGCGATGATGATGCCCCACAGGACCGGCACGATGAAGGGACTGAGAATCAGGAAACACCAGTACAGCAGCAGGGCGACGACGGTGATTCGGATGGCCGCATCGACGGCTCCGTTGGACTGCAAGCGCTCGTCTACCGTCGGTTTCGCATCGCTCATGGGAGTGACCTCGAAGGGTCTGCCGGGGAGTCAGGGGTGGTGTTTTCGTGGGCCAGAACGGACTACGGTCCGCGATCCTCGCGTGCGTAGCCGATGAAGACTTCTGCAAGGCAGATTCCTCCCCCGTGGGTCCTGGTGCTTTCTAGCGAAGTCCCCGCGGGAGCACAACGGGATCCCGCGGGCGCCGGGTTTCGGACGCGACGGAGCCTCGCCGCCGCGGTGGAGCTCGGGACACGTTCGGGAGCACGTCGATGGCTCGCGGCGCCTGTCGCGAGTTGAGACAGGGCCCTGACGCACCCGCCTGCGTGCGGCAGCTCCGACTCGATCAGGCGGAGGACGTCGCGCTCGCCGGCGGTGGGCGGCACGCTGCGGGGTTCAGGGGCGCCCCGCTCCCCGGTCGCCGATCCGGAGCGATGCCGGCTCGCACGCTTCGAGTGCCCCCTCGCTTTGCAGCCTGCCCGTCGCGAAGTACCATGCGGGCGAGAGGAGGTGACAGGCATGGCCGCTAATGACCTCGCGGTGCCCCGCGCGCGTACCTACCGGATTCTGCAATACCTTGCGTGGTGCGCGTTCCTCGCCATCGGTACGGCCCTCGGAAGCGTGCAGGGCCTCGAGCCCCGTCGGGTCCTCGGCGCCGAGCTGCTGCTGATCCCCTTCGCTCTGGCGGGCGCGCGGCTCGGCCATGGGTTTCTGCGCAGGCGCGACGGGCGTCGGACGAACGCAGGGAGCGCCGACCCGGAACGCGGTGCCTCGCTCTACGGCGCGGCGGCCCTGGCCGCGCTGAGCGCAGTTCCGGTGGCACTCCTCTGCGCGCTGCCGCCGGCCGCGTTCCTCGACCTGGCGGTCATCGCCGGGCTCGCGGCGCTCCTGCCGGCGCGCCTGGGGTGCCGCGCACGGGGCTGCTGCGGCGGACATCGGCGTGGCGCTTCGCACCAGCTCCTGGACGGGACCGCCGCTGTGGCGAGCGCGGCGCTCGCCCTCCTACTCTGGTCCGGGCTATCACTCCCCGGCGGGGCAGCCGCTCTGGGCATCGCGAGCTACGGGGCGCTGCGCTGGCTGCTCGACGCGCGCCGAGCGGGTGGTGACCGGCCCGGCTCGCGACTCAACCGCCGCCTCTTCGGGGCCACCGCGCTGGCGAGCGCTGCGCTGCTGGCCACGCTCGCGCTCCTGGGACCGGACGGTTCGGGACCGAGCGCCCTCGACCTCCACGCACTCCGACTGCCACTCGAGTGGTTCGGTGCCGCCGCCCTGCTGGCGCCGCTCGCGTTGCTCGTCCGGTTCGTGGGTTGCGGCCTGCTGCTGGACACGGACCCGCCGGATCCGGAACCGGGGTCGCCGATTCGTGTCGGCCTGCGCATCACCCTGCCGCCGGGGGCGGACACGTCGAGGATCACGGCCGAGATCGAGGCACGGGAACTGGGAGTCGCGGGTGCGGTCCCCGTCATCACCCCACTCACGATGACCGTGCTACCGGGAGGGGCCGTGTTCGAGGGCGTCGGTGATTTCGCCTTTCGCCGCGAGCATCTGGTAGTGGCACGGTTCCTCCGCGCGGGAGCGACGGTGCGCATGGGCGACTGCACGGGCACGCCTGACGCCGCCGGACAGGGCATCGAGTTCGACGTGGACGAGACGGCTCCCGGAGTGCTCCGCACCGTCTTCTGCTTCGGTCCACGTTTCACGTTCAGGGGCGGCGGGGGCTTCGAGATCTAGGGTGAGCGCATGACGAACCGTTGGACGGGCGACTACGACGTCGTGGTCGAGGCCAGCGAGAGCGGCGTCGATCGGCTGCTCGCGGCCTTGCACAGAAAGGGCAACCCCACGGCGGCTGCCGCGGACGGGCCGCGGCTCTTCCACAGCTTCTGGATCAACCTCCCGCTCGGCGCCGTGGCCGACGGAACGGGCGCCCGCGGGCTCCTGCGCCTCGTGACCGCGCCGGCGAAGGTGTCCTTCCCCGACTCCGCCGGGGCCGACCGTGTGCGCGTCGCCATCGACCTGTACTGGCACTTCCTCGCCTCGCACGCGAGCGCCGCGGCCCCCGAGTTCGCGCACGGCCGCGTCGAGGCCACCGCCGCCGTGGCGCTCGATCACGGCTCGTCCGAGCTCCTGGGCATCGCGGCCGTGGACGAGGCGAGCCTCGACCTGCATTTCCTGCCGCACAGCGGCGCGCCGCTCGCGCCGGCCGAGCTCGACCTGGTCGAGCGCGTGCTGCGGAACATCGCGCTCGAGGCCCTCGAGCCGGTCAGTCTGCGTTACGGCCTGACGCCTGAGCTGCGCGGCATCGACTTCAAGACGTTGCCCGCGGGAACGCCGGGCGCGGCCGTCGCCATGCTCACGCTGGGCGACGCGCCTTCTGCGCCCGACCCCGCGCGCGTGACGGAGACGTTCGTGCACACCGGCGAGGACTATGCGCTCGCCCTCGGCGGGGAGTTCGCCACGCGGCAGCTCGTCGAGCTGGCGCGCGGCTTCATCGCCGATGTCGCAGTGCGCGGCTCGGGCAGCTTCTTCTTCATCTCGTACGGCTTCGAGGCGAACGCGCGCGCGTCGAGCCTGACCATCGAGCTCAGAGCTGGAGTGATCCGGGTCACGATCGGCGGCGACGGCCGCGCCTGGTTCGCCTTCTTCCGCAGCAGCTTCACGTTCACGCTCGTCCAGGACTTCCGGCTCGCCGTGAGCGGGGGCCTCCTGAACGTGGAGCCGGCGGGCGCGCCGGACATCAGCGCCAGCGGACTGGCTGGGTTCCTCCTGGGCCTCTTGCGGGGTCGCGCCCGTGAAGCCCTCGCGCCCACCATCGCTGACATCGCGCGCCAGGCCACGACCGAGCTGCGCGCGGCCGTCGATCAGGCCCTGGCGAGCCTGCTGGCCGCCGTCCAGATCGATCCGCTCCACCTGGCATTCACTGCCGCCTCCGTGGACCCGGACGGCATCGTCCTGCGCGGGAACCTGAACCTCGAAGTGTTCCGCGACCCGGTGGCGCTGTTCGAGAAGTACTTGCGGCCCGTGCCCGAGTCGGATCCACTCGTCTCGGTGCTCGAGCTCGACGCATTCGAGAGCTGGATTCCCGGCGGCGAGATCCAGCTCTACCGCTGGTTGCTCATGCGCGGCGACGGGACCGTCGTGCACCAGATCGACGCGCCGCACCGTTTCGTGGAGCGCGTACCGCACGACATGGCGCTCGGCCCCGGCTGCTTGTGGCCCCCCTGCCAGTGGTGCCTCGAGGTGTCTGGCCGGCAGACCGCACCGCTGCCCGGCCCCGATCGGGCGGTCGCGTACCGCTCCTGCGCCATCGGCGGCGGCGTCCCGACCCTGGACATCCCCGAGGGCCCGGGTATCGGCCTGGCCGTACCCGATGGATCGGGCGGCGTCGTGGCCCACATCGATCCGTGGGGCAGCTTCCGGCCGGGCGGAGCGATCGCCGAGGCCGGCGGCACCACCTACCTCGTGGTCCACCGCGCAAAGTCGAAGGCCGAGACCGCCATCGCCCTCCTGGCCGAACGCGCCGCCAAGGCGGAGGAGAGCGGGCATCGCCTCTACGTCCTGGTCATCGTCGACCCTGAAGTGGAGCTCGGCAAGCTCCAGGCCGCCTGGCCGCGCGTCGCGTTCGGCGTCGATCCGGATGGCGCCTGGTCACGGCACTTCGGCGTCGCGCAGCCGGATACGACGGCGCTCTTCGGGCTCCACGCCGAGCGCCTCTGGCGCCACGAGGGCGCGCTCGACGAGGGTCTCCTCGCCGGAGTGCTCGCCGAGCATGTGACCGAGCCCGCCGGCGCCCCGCGCTTCAGGCAGATCCGGCTGCGCATCGGCGACTGTGATCACGCGCCCGACTTCCACTTCGAACACGCGAGCGGTCACCGCATCGCGATCCGCAAGTTCCGCGGGCGCGAAGTCGTGGTGTGTTTCTGGCGGAGCTGGTCGGCGCCGTCGCTCGAGGAGCTGAAGCGACTCGACGCGAAGGCGCGCAACACCAAGACGCCCCCGCTGATCCTGGCGGTGAGCGACGGCGAGCCCGCGGAGATAGCGATCGAGCGCTTCGAGCAGGCCGGCCTCGACCAGGTCACGCTCGTCACCGATCCGAAGCGCCGCATCGCACGCAAGTACGGCGTGCACTGCTGGCCGACGGTCGTGCGCATCGACGTCGAGGGACGAGTCGTGGGCGCGCGTTTCGGGCTCGAGGGGCCGCCGGGCCCGGGCCCGGACCAGAAGCAGGGCTAGAGATGGGTGGACCCACAGGGGACGCTCGCCTGCTGGGGCCGTAGACGAAGAGGCCGGGTTGCGACGCGACCGCTCCGTTCACGGTGATGGAGAAGTTGTTCTCCGTGATGCCCGTCGAGCCACTCGACGTGATGACTGCGACCGGTAGCTCACGCCGCGGGTCGAGCATCCCGTACTGCTCAACGGCTTCACGCCGCACCCTGACGTCGTGCGCTTCACCGTCGTCTTCGCCGGCTCACTCGATCCTCAACTGGTGCAGTCGGTCCGGGGCGTGACACATTTCCGGAATACGGCGACGCCGGATTGACGGGCCGTTCGGGACGAAGCCCCGACACCGATCTCAGGTCAGGCTTTGCGCGGAGGAGCTCGTCAGCAAGATCGCGCCTTGGCTACCAAGTCCACACGAGAACTGGGCCCGAAGCTCCGCTTCGGTGTCTGGCTTCCGATCGGGACGGCGGCCCTCCTGGGCGCCACGATGGTGTTCATCCTGCCGCAAGTGTTCCGCGCGCCGGAGGGGTCTTCCCGGGCAACCCGACTGGCCGACATGGCCCGCGTCCTTCCAGCGACCGTGACGTGGTGCCGCACGGGAATGGTGCTGGTCGTCAGCCTCCTGCTCGCGGCGTGCTCCTCCCTGGTGGCGATGTCAACCGCCCTCAGGGATCGTCCCCGCGCTCGCGTGAGCGTTCTCGCGCTGTTCACGCTCCTGGCCGGGGGCTACTTGCTCTACGACGTCTTCTGGCGGGAAGAGCGGGCAGCTGCTCTCCGCGTCTTCTTCGACCTGCTCGGCGACGGGAATGAGCGCTTCAGCGGGGTCTACTCCGGCGCGCGCGTCATGGGCGGGTTGGGCGCATCGGTCTCGATCCTGACCGTGGGCGCAGCCTGGGCGCTCTCGTCGACCATCGCCAAGGCGTTCACGGCGGCCGCGAATTGATGTCCATGCCGGGCGGGTCCCAGGTGAGAGTGAACCCGTTCGGCAACGGACAACGGTGCGTCGGCGCTGGTCAGACGGCGCTATCCGGTGCAAGCCGGCGGCGACGTGGGACGATCATGCTTACGGCGATCGCCTCCTCCGGCGGCTTCGTATCGGGAGCTACGGGCCATTCCCAGGGCTGGTATCGAGACCCCGCCCGGATTCACGGTCGCCGCGGCCGGCGCTCGGTATCACCGCAGCCGACTGGTATGCTGAGGCACGACCCGGAGACGGAACGGCTAGAGGACCCGATGGCCCGCGAGATCCGCTGCTACGACTACGTGAACCATCCGTACGAGAAGGTCAGCGAGGCCCTTGGCGGCGACGCCCTCGCGCTCTTCCGCGACGCGACCAAGGCCGCGTCATCCCGCGCCCAGTCGGTGGCTTCGGAGCTCCGCGTGAACATCGGTGCGATCGAGATTGCGACCGACATCGACATCACGATCCACAAGATCGAGGAGCGCCCGCGCGAGACGCTCGCGGCTCCCTCCACTCGCCTCGAGCTGGAATGGGAGGCCGCGAAGTCCCCGCGCTTGTTTCCTTTCATGCGCGCGACGCTCTCCATCTATCCGTTGACCGCGACCGAGACCCAGCTCGAGTTCGCGGGGCGCTACGAGCCGCCGCTGGGCCCGCTCGGCAACGCGGTGAACGCCGTCGTGGGACACCGCCTCGCGCAAGCGTCCGTCCACCGATTCGTCAAGGACGTGGCGGATCACCTCCGAAGCGCGCTCGCCGAATCTTGAGCCGCTCCTGATGCGTTTCCTCGCGGTCCCGGCTGAAGCAACGATCGGCCCACAGCATCCTTTCGATCCAGAGGAGAGCTCTACATGGACCAAGCAGTGAGCCCGCGTGCGTTCGGTGAGACCACGCGCAGCGATACCTGGTGGGTGAAGCCGCTCGCAATCCTGCTCGGGCTGTCGACGTTCATCGTGTACTCCACCTGGGCGGCCTTCCAGGGGGATCACTACTACTCCGGGCCTTACCTCTCGCCGTTCTACTCACCCGAGCTGTTCGGCGACTCGCCCCATAGCTGGTTCGGTCCCAAGCCCGGCGTGTGGCCCGGATGGCTGCCGTGGTCGCCGGCCTTCCTCATCCTGTGGGCGCCGGGCGGCTTCCGGCTCACGTGCTACTACTACCGCGGCGCCTACTACAAGTCGTTCTGGGGCGATCCGCCCGCCTGCGCCGTCGGCGAGCTGCGCAAGGGCTACCGGGGCGAGCACTCCCTGCCACTCATTCTCCAGAACGTGCACAGGTACTTCCTCTACCTTGCGCTGATGTTCATCTTTCTTCTCGCCCACGACGTCTGGCAGGCCCTCTGGTTCGAGGACCCGGCCACGCGCGAGCTCACCTTCGGCGTCGGCCTGGGAACAGTTGTGCTCGCCGTGAACACGACGCTGCTCGCCAGCTACACGTTCGGCTGCCATTCGCTGCGCCACTTCGTCGGGGGCGGGCGCGATCGGGTCTCGCAGAATCCGGCACGCTTCCGGGCCTACCGGTGCGTGAGCTGCCTGAATCGGCGACACATGATGTGGGCGTGGCTGAGCCTTTTCTCGGTCGGCTTCTCCGATCTCTACATCCGGCTCTGCTCGATGGGCGTCTGGACGGACTGGAGGATCCTCTGATGGCCGAGTACCGCGTCTTCGAATACGACGTCCTCGTGATCGGCGCCGGCGGCGCCGGTTTGCGCGCCGCGATCGAGGCCTCGGCCACGGGCGCCTCGGTCGGGCTCGTGTGCAAGTCGCTCCTCGGCAAGGCACACACCGTGATGGCCGAGGGCGGGATCGCCGCGTCACTGGCCAATGTCGACGACCGCGACGATTGGAAGGTCCACTTCAGCGACACGATGCGCGGCGGTCAGTACTTGAACAACCCGCGGATGGCCGAGCTCCACGCGCAGGAGGCGCCCGAGCGCGTCCGCGAGCTCGAGGCCTGGGGCGCGCTCTTCGACCGCACCAAGGACGGACGGATCCTCCAGCGCAACTTCGGCGGGCACAAGTACCCGCGGCTGGCCCACGTCGGCGACCGGACGGGGCTCGAGATGATCCGGACGCTCCAGGATCACGGGATCCACCAGGGCATCGTGGTCCACATGGAGTGCACCGTGTCGAAGTTGCTCGAGGGCGACGGGCGCGTCACCGGCGCGTTCGGGTACGAGCGCGAGCACGGGCGCTTCCTCGTCTTCAAGTCCAAGTCGGTGGTGCTCGCCACCGGGGGCATCGGGCGCGCCTACAAAGTGACCAGCAACAGTTGGGAGTACACGGGCGACGGGCACTCCCTGGCCTACGACGCCGGAGCGGACCTGATGGACATGGAGTTCGTCCAGTTCCACCCGACCGGGATGGTGTGGCCGCCCAGCGTGGCGGGCATCCTCGTCACCGAGGGCGTGCGCGGCGAGGGCGGGATCCTGAAGAACAACCGGGGCGAGCGCTTCATGTTCAACGACATCCCCGAGCTCTATCGGGACCAGACCGCGGACAACGAAGCGGAGGGCTGGCGCTACACCCAGGGCGACCGCGACGCACGCCGGCCGCCCGAGCTCCTGACGCGCGACCACGTCGCCCGCTGCATCGTCCGTGAGATCAAGGAGGGCCGGGGCAGTCCCCATGGCGGCGTATTCCTGGACATCGCCTGGATCGCGGAGCACCTGCCGGACGCGGCGGCTCACATCCAGCGCAAGCTTCCGAGCATGTACCACCAGTTCAAGGAGCTGGCCGGTATCGACATCACGAAGGAGGTGATGGAGGTCG
>SMVB01252232.1_pt1 | contig 12846 bp, 9 predicted proteins | sample 2456461 | NCBI WGS metagenome assembly SMVB01 (sample SAMN11095934, study PRJNA526329) | marine sediment metagenome | biome: Marine sediment; feature: Surficial sediment; material: Deep marine sediment; isolation source: Hadal surficial sediment | place: Pacific Ocean | collected 2014-05 | depth 0-1...
AGGGCAGGCCGTCAGTCGTGGCGTCGCTCGTGTTGAACGTCGTATCGCCGTCGAAGATCTCAATGCGATCGGCGCAATCATCATTCGTCCCCGGACACGCACTTGCTGTGATGTCGAGCAGGTACTCGCCACAGTCGCCAGCAGAGAAGCCGTCGACCACAATGTAATATGTATTGCCGCCGGTCATGGCAACACCGTTGACGTTCGACTTGAAGCCATCGTCGCCGCAGGAATCGTCCGCACAGGCGATTTCGCCTGCGTTGCACGCGTTTTCGTAAACATAGAGCTTGGTGTCGTACAGGGAGTCGCACAGACTGACGTTCATGCACTCAAGGTCCGCCGTGGGTGTGTACTGGTAAACCACGTCCGGAGCTCCCGGTGAATCGAACGGGCAGATCGCATCGTGGTCGTCCGCGTGCGCGCAAGTGTCGCCCGTATCGGAGTAGGGTAAACTCGGGATGACGGTCGCAGTAGCGCAATCCTCGCCAGCGAGCCCGTCGTGGCCTTGCACCATTCGCCGGCCTGCGGATTTCGGTGCCGCAGCCTTGCTAACGGTGGGTATGACATCCGCCGTCTGCAGCGTGGGAGTGACGGACTGCACCACTTTCTGTGGCTGAGATACCTGGCCACTCTTCTTGTCTGACCCGTCCGCCCGATCAACGCTCACCGCCGCAATCAATCCAAAACAGCAAGTGAGCCCAATAATTCTCGTCGTTTTCCAAATCGCTTCCATCGTATGACCACTCCAAAAAGACGTAACTAAAACCTTCTTGACATGTGTTTCGATTCGCGCGTCCGCCAAATTCGACTTCGACACGATCAGCCGACTAGTACATTGCTCCTCCTACTGAACAACTGGTTTGCCCTGCCGCACAAACTTATCGTGAATCCTGATTGCTCTTGAATTGTCAGCTCCAATTCCCTACTTCTTGGCCTGTCCCGCCTCTTGCATCCTCACGCTGGGCTATTGCAGAGCCCCGCAACGCCCGTCAGCCTGTTCGCTCGGTGGGTCCCTTTCCACCAAACCGACGGTTGTGCGAATATGTTTACCGATGAAAGATCGCGATTCATTTTGTTCCAGCCCACAGGGACACGAGGCAAACCAAAATTTCCTTAAGACGGAAAACCGTCTGTCGCAAAGAGATGAGGCCCATTCAATATATTAGGACCTCCTGCCTACGTCAACAGCAATGACCGACGATATGAGGGATATTCTTATTTTTCTTGCTTGGCTCATTCATCGTTCCAGGCGGGCGCCCTGCTTCATCGCGAGGGGCGCGATGGAAGTAACTACTATGTTGACAGAGCTTTGGGCGCGCTTCGTACGACGCGCATCTTACTGCAACCATTAGAATCCTCTAAGAAGAATGATATGGAGAGTCTCTCTGGAGCTATTTTTTTTTCGCGCGTTGCTCAGGGCACTGCAAAATGTTGGCGTGTTTCGGTCAGAGATGGGTGAACAAGCGACCGCACGGGAAGGCTGTTCTGCAAGTTCGACGGAACGGTTCGAGCCTATCCGCGCCGCACACGAAAAAAACGCAGGATGGACACAACTGCGTTGGTAAGTCGATAACGATGGACCCACGGCGTCACGGCGAGGATCGCTCAGGACCCCGAGAGGATGGTCGCCGCGATGATGGAGTGCGAGGAGGCACCGGAGAACAGGCCCAGGAATGCTGGAAACGCAGCAGATCCGTTCTTTCTCGCCTTCGGAGGTAACTGATCACGGGTTGGGGCACGAGGCCGAAGAATGGGCCGGTATGGACGATCCAATGGAAAGACAAGTCGGGTTCGTTTGGCAACCGCGACCAAGAATTGAATTAATCGGGGCGAGAGGATTCGAACCTCCGGCCTCCTGGCCCCAAACCAGGCGCTCTAACCAGGCTGAGCTACGCCCCGACTGAAAACCGCTTCCTTAATATCGTAAGTGTAAGCGCTGCCGTCTTCACGAGTCAGCACTCGCCGCTTCAGGCAGCGATGCCAACGGGCTGTCCGGTGGAGGCTCGATGTAGATATCGTCCAGCTCGGTGTCGTCTACCCGCGAGCGCAACAGCAAGTAAATTATCGTCGAGGCGGAGAAATAGTAGGACACGAGGTAGCCATACAGCAGGAAGCCACCGATGCTGACCCATACGCGTATCAGGGGCAGCGTGAAGTTGCTGGCCCCCCAGCTCTCGATCTTGTCCGAATGGGCCGGCTCGGCATAGAGCTGATCGAAGCTCGGCGTGGCCCACATATCATCCAATACAGGGTATGCCGTGCTGACAAAACCATGCGTGCTATAGGCCAAAACGAAAGCAAAGACACGCACGCCGAGCCAAACCAGGGCGCCGTACACGATGGCCACCAGGGCATAGACGACGGTTCTTTCAGCCTGTTCATAGACATAGCCCAGGCTGCGGCTGATCGAATCGAAAACGTCTGAACCTTCGACGGCGGTTGTCGGCCACATCAGGCTGAAACCGGCCACGCCACCGATCACGAAGAACGCGATGAGTCCTCCACCCACCAGCGCCAGCCCGAACAGCAGTCCGCCCGGCAGCCAGCCAACGTAAGGCCACGACATGATCCAGCCGCCTGCCAGAAGGGCAAATCCCGTGAGCAAGACAACTCCGATCGGAAAGAGCGGAGCGGCGAAGAAGGCACCGAACCTCTTCCGACTGTAGGAAAGGGCCTCGCCCATCGATAAGTGTTCATTTCGGGCGAACTGCAGCGCACTGATCCGGCAAATCGCCCCGCCAAACAGTGCCCAAATCGTCAGCGCTAAGGATCCAAAGATAATCGTGTAAAGAAGTTGATGCGTCGCTGTCCAATACAATCCCTTGCCCATCGCGAGGATGAACGCGACCAAGCCGTAGCCGTCGCCGACAGTGGGCAGCTTCTGGGCCTCGCCCGATTGATTCAGCCGCGACCAAATGTCACCCATCCCGCCGGTGAACTCGAACTTCCGCGCAGCCTTGAGGGCCTGATCGACGCAATGTTTCTCGTGAAGGACCAGCGCGTCGAAGACGCCCATCATGGACTCTTCGTCACTGGCGGGCTCGACCATCAGCGGGCTGGCCCGCAGCATTTCCTGATCCAGTCCCCAGCCTACGCTGACCCAGATTCGGTCCATCAGCAGAGCACCGATGACGAAGGTAATTATCAATCCCAGGGCCGCCAGACAGATCTTCTCCGGCTGAAGGGCCTGGCGCGAGGCTTTGAAAATGTGGCACCAGTCAAATTGGTTGCCGCCGCAGGCCGGCATCGAATTAGTTTTCTCTTCCATAAGTGGCTCCTGCACAGGCCCGGGGCGAACCTCATACTGGCAAAGGGTCGCGCTCATCGGGCGTCGGCTGACATTATATCGGCTGCTGCGGCATGGGCAATCGAGCGTCGAACGGCGGTCTGATGCGGCTATTGGGCAGAATCGTCGTTCGGGAGGGTGTTCAGGGGCGTCTCGATGCGGTATTCCTCGTCGAACCACTTGGCCAGATCGAGCATCTTGCAGCGCTGACAACAGAAAGGCCTCATCGGCGCATCTTCCTTGCGTGCGACTTCGACCGTCCTCTGGCAAGATGGGCATGTGTAAGTGGGCATAAATCCCTCTCCCCCAATGTCCGGGCGTCCTCTTCGGCGGGAAAGACTATTTCTCCGACTTCGAGTTCGCCGCGCCGGACCCGCTTGTGTCTCCTGCAGGCTTTGACGGACTTGATTCGCCTTTTGAAGACTTGTCCTTTGGCTTGCTCTTATCGCCGGCGCTCTTGTCGGCCTCAGCGGATTTCTTGTAATCCGCGCTGCGATAGTCGGTTTGGTAGAATCCGGAGCCTTTGAAGATCACGCCGCCGCCCGTGCCGATCAAACGAATCAATTTTCGCTGGCCGCATGAGGGGCACTTGCGGAGTTGCTTGGCCGTGATGGACTGATACTCCTCGAAAGCATGCTCGCAAGCCTCGCACTGGTAGTCGTATGTCGGCATGGTTCGTACCTCCGGTTTCGCTAGGCTCCGGCCTCGGTCTTGTCTTGCTGTTCCGAGGACTCGGGCGCCGTCGAGATCACGACGCGCGCGGGACGCAACACGCGGTCGTGGAGTTTGTAGCCACGCTCAATCTCCCGAAGCACCGAGCCGGGCGGGAGCGTCTCGCACGGTTCCTGCATCAGGGCCTCATGCACGTGTGGGTCAAACGGTTGGCCCAGTGCCTCGATCGGCTCGACGTGATAGTCGCCCAGCAACTTCAAGAGCTTCCCGTAGACGAGCTTCACGCCGGACATGATAGAATCCTCTTGCGGGGCATGCTCGGCGGCCTGGAGCGTGCGCTCGAAATCATCGAGTACTTGCACCAACGATCGAGCGAAGTCGGCGTTGGCGTAGCGAATCGCGTTTCGCTGCTCCTCGGCCGCCCTCTTTTGCAGGTTCTGGTAGTCTGCCTTGGCGCGGAGGTATCTGTCCTGCCAGTCCATGTCCTTTTTCTCGGCGGCGCCGGACTCGGATGAAACGCTGTTCCCTTCCGAAGGTGCGCCCGCTGGCCCGATCGAATTTTCGCCGTATTCACCCACTTCATCCGAAGTGGCGATCTCAATGGTCTCGCCGTTTTCGTTCTCTGTTTTGTGATTCTGTTTCTTCATAGCAGCCGCTGACCCGGGCTAGTCATCCTCACTGGAGAGGTATTCCACCAATCGAGAGAAAAAGCCCTTGGATTCGGGCAACACTTGCTCATCCTCGGTTTCTGAGAAATCGCGGAGCAGCGTCTCTTGCTGCGCGCTCATTTTCTTCGGAATCTCGATGAGGACTTGAATCAATTCATCCCCGACCATCCCGGTCCTCAGATCGGGCAGGCCGATGCCGCGTAGCCGAAAGACCTGCGCGTATTGCGTGCCTCGCGGAATACTGAGTTCTGCCTTTCCCTTGAGCGTCGGAACCTCAATACGTGTGCCGAGGGCGGCCTGCGTGAAGCTGATCGGCACTTTGCAAACCAAATCATTGCCGTGACGCTCCAGGAACGGATGCGGCTGGACCGCGACCAGACAGTGCAAATCGCCGGCAGCGGCGCCCTCAGGTCCTGGGTCGCCTTCGCCGCGAACGCGCACCGCCTGGCCATCCTCGATACCGGCCGGGATTTTCACGACGACCGTTCTTTTCTTCGGGTGACGGCCGGAGCCCCGGCAGATTCGGCAGGGCGTCATGATTCGCTGGCCCTGCCCGCCGCAGGCCGGGCACGCGGCGATCAGCCGGCCGAAGATCATGCCGAAGCCGCTGTGTTGTTCGACCTGCCCGTAGCCACCGCACGTGGCGCAGGTCTGCTTCTCGGTGCCCGGTGCAGCGCCGGAGCCGGTGCAGTCTTCGCAGTGTTCGTTTCGCTTGAAATCGATCGTCTTTTGGCAGCCCGTGGCAACCTCCGCCAAACTGATTTCTACTTGCACCTGCAAGTCAACGCCCCGTGCTCGCCTCTGCCGCCCGCCCCCGAAAATGCCGCCGCCAAAAATGTCCTCGAACACCGAGAAAATGTCGCTGACATCCATGTGCGAGAAGTCGTGCCCGGCGGCGCCGCGCAGGCCGGCGTGGCCGAACTTGTTGTAGCACTCGCGCTTTTCTGGATCAGACAGCACCTCGTACGCTTCTGCGGCGGATTTGAATTTCGTCTCCGCATCAGCGGAGTCGCGGTTGCGGTCTGGGTGGTATTTCAGCGCAGCCTGGCGGTAGGCTTTCTTGATGTCGTCCGGGTCGGCATTCTTGCCTACGCCCAAGACTTCGTAGTAATCCTGTTTCTCGGTCGACATCACGATCAGGTCCCCGCGGCGCCGATGTCGGCGTGTAGAAAAGGGCGACTCCTGCCGTTCCGGCGAAGTCGCCCCTCGTTCACGCAATCAAAACGATCTATCGGACGGAACCCTGTATTTCCTTATCTTTGTCCTTGAGATCGGTAACGAGCACCTCAGTCGTGAGCATCAGGCTGGCGACACTAGCGGCGTTCTGCAGCGCGACCCGCGCCACCTTGGCCGGGTCGATAATCCCCGCCTTCATCATGTCCACGAACTCGTGCTTCCGGGCGTCGTAGCCCCACATGCCGCCCTTCTCACGAATCTCTTCCACGATTACTGCACCGTCCACGCCCGTGTTTTCGCAGATTTGGCGCGTCGGGGCTTCGAGCGCGCGCAGCACGATGTCAACGCCCGTCTTTTCGTCACCCTTGGCCTTGCTGCGAACGGCTTCGACATTATCCTGAACCTTCAGGAACACCGTTCCGCCGCCCGGCACGACACCTTCCTCGACAGCAGCCTTGGTGGCGTTCAAGGCGTCATCAACCAGATCTTTCCGCTCTTTGACTTCGATTTCATTGGCCCCGCCGACCCGAATGACCGCGACCCCGCCGACCAGCTTGGCCAGACGCTCCTGCAGTTTCTCTGAATCGTAGTCGCTGGTGGTCTTCTCAATCTGCGTTCGGATTTCATCACACCGCGCCTTGATGTCGGCCTTGCTGCCGGCGCCTTCGATGATCGTGGTGGAGTCCTTGTCGATCACGATCTTCTTGGCCCGGCCTAGATTGCTCAAATCGACGTTCTCGAGCTTGATGCCCAGGTCATCACTGATCATCTTGCCTTTTGTCAGAGCGGCGATGTCGCCGAGCATGGCCTTGCGGCGATCGCCGAAACCCGGCGCCTTCACCGCGGCACACTGCAAGGCTCCGCGAAGCCGATTCACCACCAAGGCCGCCAGCGCCTCACCTTCCACGTCCTCAGCGATGATGACGAAGGACTTGCCTGTTGTGGCGATCTTCTCCAGCAACGGGACAAACTCCATCAAGTTCGAGATTTTCTTTTCATGGATCAAGATGTACGGATTTTCGAGCACACACTCCATCGAGCCGGGGTCCGTGATGAAGTAGGGCGACAGGAAGCCTTTGTCGAACTGCATTCCTTCGACCACTTCCTTCTCGGTCTGCAGGCTCTTGCCTTCTTCCACTTCGATGACACCTTCCGTGCCGACCTCGTCGAGGGCGTCCGCCAGGAGCTTGCCGACTTCGGCGTCACCGTTGGCGCTGATGGTTCCGACTTTGGCGATGTCGTCCCTGCCTTTGACCTTCTTGGACATGCGCTCAATGCCTACGACGGCCGCGCTGACGGCCAGGTCGATGCCGCGCTTGAGCGCCATCGGATTGGCGCCCGCCGTCACGTTTCTCAGGCCTTCCTGCCAGATGGCCTCCGCGAGGATCACCGCCGTGGTCGTACCGTCGCCGGCCACGTCGTTGGTCTTGCTGGCGACTTCATTGACCATCTTGGCGCCCATGTTTTCAAACGGCTGGGGCAGTTCGATTTCCTTGCTGACGGTCACACCGTCCTTGGTCACGCGGGGCGGGCCGAATGACTTCTGCAAGATCACATTCTTGCCCGTGGGACCCATGGTCACGCGAACGACCGAGGCGAGCTTGCTCACGCCTTCGAGCATGTTTTGCCGGGCGTTGCCGCCGTGCATCACTTGTTTTGACATTGATCAATACTCCTGTGGTTCATTTCTAATTCAGCCGCTGCCCGGACTCGAACTCAGGCGGCAGGGCGGCAAGCAGCATGAGTGCCGCGACGCTGGTCCTTGGCCATCCTCAATCGACGATCGCGAGAATGTCATTCTCACGCACGAGCACATAGTCCTCATCGTTGACCTCGACCTCAGTGCCGCTGTACTTGCCGTAAAAGACCACGTCCCCTTTCTTGACGGACATCGTGCCGCGCTTGCCGCTGTCGAGCAGTTTGCCGGGTCCGGTGGCAATGACTTTGCCGCGCTGCGGCTTCTCGCGGGCGCTGTCCGGCAGCACGATGCCGCCGCTGGTCACTTCTTCCGGATCGTCCGGTAGTACGACGAGTCGATCATCGAGGGGCTTGATTTTCACTTTGGTTGCGGTTGCAGTAGCCATCGAGATATCCCTTTCCTGTATCTAGTTCGGTATTGCGTCTTGATTCACATCATGTCCATGTCGGCCATGCCATCGTCACCCATGCTGGCGCCGTCCCCGTTCTTGTCCTTAGGCTTCTCGGTGATGAGACAATCGGTACTGAGCAGCACCCGCGCCACACTGGCGGCGTTTTGCAGGGCGGTGCGCGTGACCTTTGTCGGGTCGATCACGCCATCCGCTACGAGGTCGGTGTATTCGCCCGAGTCCGCGTTGTAACCGAACGAACCCGTCTGCTTCGACACTTTGTGCAAAACAACCGTGCTTTCCACGCCCGCGTTTTGAGCAATCTGCCGGATGGGGGCCGTCAACGCTTCGCGGACGATCCGCACCCCGACTTGCTCATCGCCACCCAGCTTGAGTTTGTCGAGTACCGCGCCGGCGCGCAGCAGCGCCACGCCCCCGCCCGGGACGATGCCTTCTTCAATGGCCGCCCGGGTGGCGTGCAGCGCGTCTTCAACGCGGGCTTTGGTTTCTTTGAGTTCTGTTTCGGTGGCGGCGCCGACGTTGATCTGGGCCACGCCCCCCGACAGCTTGGCCAGGCGTTCCTGCAGTTTCTCACGGTCGTAATCCGAAGTGGTCGATTCGATCTCTCCGCGAATCTGTGCAATGCGCGATTGGATGTCTTTGGTCGAGCCTGCGCCTTCGATGATGGTCGTGTTGTCCGCGTCGATGTGGATCTTCTTGGCCTGGCCGAGATCCTTGATGGTCAGCTTTTCCAATTCCAGGCCCAGGTCCTTCATGATGGCGGTTCCGCCCGTCAGGACTGCAAGATCTTCCAGCATGGCCTTGCGGCGGTCGCCGTAGCCGGGCGCCTTGACGGCGGCGACTTGCACGATTCCGCGAAGCTTGTTGACCACCAGCGTGGCCAGCGCCTCACTCTCGACATCTTCGGCAATGATCAGAAGCGGTCGTTTGGCCTTCGCAATTTTCTCAAGCAGCGGAACGATTTTCTGAACATTGGAGATTTTGTCTTCGTGAATCAGGATGTAACACTTCTGCAGGCGCACATCCATGGATTCTTTGTCGGTGACAAAGTGGGGTGAGAGATACCCACGATCGAACTGCATGCCCTCCACGACTTCAATCGTAGTGTCGGCGCTCTTGCTTTCCTCAACGGTGACCACGCCGTCCTTGCCGACCTGATCGAAGCAATCCGCCAAATGTTTGCCGATGACACGGTCGTTGTTGGCGGAAATAGAGGCGACATTGATGATCTCATCGCGCTTGGTCACGTTGATGGGCTTCGATATTCGTCCCAGTTCCTCGACGACCTTATTGACGGCTTTCTCGATTCCACGATTGATGGCGTTCGCGTCGGCGCCAGCCGCGATATTCTTGAGACCTTGCCTGTAGATGGCCTCGGCCAAAATCGTGGCGGTGGTTGTGCCGTCGCCGGCCACGCTGCTGGTCTTGGTGGCAGCTTCCTTGACCATTTGGGCGCCGAGATTCTCGTACTTGTCTTGCAGGTCGATTTCATCGGCGACGGTCACGCCGTCCTTGGTCACGGTGGGCGCGCCCCAGCCCTTATCAATAATTGCATTTCGGCCGCGGGGGCCCAGCGTGGCCTTAACCGCATTGGATAGTTTCTCCACACCGGCCAGCAGCGATTGGCGGGCTTGTTGGTCATATGACAGTTGCTTGGAAGCCATCTCTATCGTCTCCTTTGGGCATTCTGACTCGTGGATTCGATCATTCTAGACGCTGACTGTAGCAGCATATCCGAAGCTTTAGCAAGGCCGATGCCATCAGCGGTGTGAAGGAACTATTGTTAACTACTTGATGCTACGATGTTTAGGGGATTGCTGAGGATCACGGCAGCCGAGCCGGCTGTCACTGTGACAGAGTCGGGGCATCGCTGCCCAATCAAAATGCCAATCTGACAGCCGCCTCAAGGGGTCCAGGGTTTGCGCTGGCGCACACCTGCCGAGCCGAAGAGCCGCGTGACAGCTGTGAAAAAAACAAGGGAGAGGCCCATCGCGGCGCCCGTCGCGAAGCCGACACTCGCCAGCCTCGATAACAAGTTGACCGGCCAGGTCGAGGCCCGAGACTCCTCGACAAGAAATGGAGGCCCGGCCTGTTCGAGCGATGCAAGCTCCTCAAGGCGAACTTGCCGCTTGAGCGCTAATTCTTCAACGCGGGCTTGTGCCCGCTTCACAGCATCTCCGTTGTGTGGAACGACCTCCGTGGTGGCGCCGTATTCCGCGATGTAAGGCAACAACGCATTAAGTTGATGCTGCAAGCTGAGCAGTTGCGCAAATCCTCGATCACGATTCTTGAGCAACCCGTCAAGCTTCGCCTGCTCGTTCTCTATTGCCAGCTTGCGATCCTCGGCCACCTCGTTGCGCCGGACCAGCGACAGTTCAGTCTCAATGGCCGCCTGACGATTTTGAACCCGTCGTGTCAAGCCGACGATCGAATGCAGCATGTCACTCAATCGAAAATCGCTGGTCGTCAGCACGCGTCGAGACAAGTTAGCGAAGGCCTGCTGGTGTTGAATCATGTTCTGGACGCGATCGACAAACTCGCCCCGCAACGCGAAGTGCTCCGCAGAAGCATCATTCTGAGAGAATCTCTGATACTCCAGTTGAAGCTCCTTGAGGATTTCGTTTGCATCGAAATGAAAGTTTCTGACCAGCTCCTCCAGTTTGCGTTGCAGCTGCAGGCAGTCTCGCTTCCGGGGATCGACGGTCATTTGCTGTAGGATGCGGTGCTGTTGTAGCCAGCGCTGCTCAAACTCGAGAATTGCCGTATTGAGCTTGTCCGCCTCTGCGGTGACTGCTTCAAGTGAGGATCGCGCCTCGGATTCGTCCACACTCAGCATGGCGCCCTGAACATAGGCACGCAGTTCGTTCGACGCGGTCACGTACTTGCGGATTACGTCTCCCGAGGCAACAAAAACTTCAAGAAGATGTTCGCGCAGCCGATTCAAGCGCACGCGCAGTGCCTCCAGGTCCGCGCGCAGGTAGCGGTCAATCTTGTTCGCCTCGTCGCGCGCGGCGTTATCGACTTCCGGAAAATCTGGAATGACGGTCCTGTGCAGCGTTTCAAATCGATCTTCGCTCTCGTGAATGGCTGCTTGAATGGACTCAAACTCAACGCCGGTTTCCTGGATCCGCTGGAGAAGGCGGTCCAGATCCTGCTTTGGATTAGAAGATTGAATACGGAGTCGCTCGTCCGCCTGTCGCCGCAGCACAAGATGATATGCCGTCTGTGCCGCAGCCAAGTCGGACTCGATTTGCCGTACTGTGTCACCAATCACTGTTACAGAATGCACTCTTTCTTGCTCAACGTGCGCGAGATAGTTCAGCGCGAACTGTTTCAACTCTTTCATTCCCGCCTGGGGCTCGATCGCCGTTGCTTCGATCGTCAATCGCCGCGGGCCCGTTTGCGTGACCGGCGTCAGGCCGACAGACGCGATCGGAGAGTTGGATTGCAAGAGTTGCGATGCCAATGCATGTGTCAACTGTAACTGATGCTCTTGCAGCTGCTCGGGCGTGAGTTTCGTTGGGTCGGAGGACAGAACCGCGGTGACACGATAAGTGAAAGTGGTTGACGAGAGGACCACACCGCAGACGATCAGCGCCAAGAGCGAGGAAGCCCCGAAGCGCCACTGCAGAAAGCGTCGGCCGACCGCAGGCGTGTGTTGGGAGTCAGGTTCGTCAGCCTGCGGGAGCACGGCGGCCACCTGCCGCTGCAAGTCGGCCATACGCAGCTCGATCGCATAGCGCTCATCGAGCAGTGTATCGATTGACTCCTGATACTCCACCGCGACCTTGTCGAGGACGCTGCCCTCCGGATTCACTTCGGCCAGTGGTCCGCCGTTTTGACGGTTCGGCCCACCACTGGTATTCGCCCGCGCGCGGAGTTGGTCGTTGCTCTGGTTGACGTGCTTGTGGAGGCGCTGGCGCAGGATCTCGAGCTGGGCCGTGCGTCTCTCGAATTCGCCCTGTTGCCGCTGCAGCTTCTTCCAGGTATCGGACCGCGTCCGCTGGCCGTTGGCCGAATCCTTTTTCTTCGCTTCCAGGGTCTGTGTAATCAATGGCTGGTCCTGCTGATCGTCGGGTGGGGACTGCGATTGGTCGCTTCCATCACAGTTTATATCGGACGTTGGACCGGCCTGGCCGGAACTCGTTCGAGCGGGCTGAGGCTTATCGGTTTTCGACAGACTAGGCCCATCAAGTGATTCCAGATTGTCAGCGCCGTCGCGAGGACTCATCACTTCACACATTCAAAGGGTTGCGATCGCGGCCCCATTGATATAAGTCGCTTTGTTGTAATTGGTTACGGCAATTCCCAGTCCACAGAAGGACGCCTGAGCTATGTTATTCTATCCCTCAAACCAAGAAATCACAACCAGGAATGAGGGCGAAGGGGCAACTACTGAGAATTTGAGGGCAGGGAGCCGAGTGGGGGCGTGACCTCAAGATCCGCCGACGCCTGCAGGACGCTGCCGGTGAGATAGTCCAGAAACCGCACGCTCACGCGGACACTCCGTCCCGCCGGGGGCCGCTGTTGCCATAGGCACTCGATCTTGTAGTGGTAGGTCAGCATCCGGCCGAACCACAATTCCTTGGCTTGGTCGACATCGTACTCGTAGCTGGCAATCAACACTGGAGCCCGCGGATTGCTGAGGTCGTACACGAATACATCGATGGCCCCGGCGGCCTTGAACTTGTGGCCTTCTTGATCATAAAGGCTGGCGTAGACGACGACACCCTCATCACCGATCACGCCGTCGGTATTCAATCCACCAGAGAGCCGATCGATCGTGATCGTCTTCGCCGAATACAGCTTGTCCAGACGGGTTTCCTTCAGGTCCCCGAGGATCTGATTGGCCTCCTTGAGCTTCTCGATTTCCTTATCTTGAGCTTCGAGGTTGGCAACGAGCTTGCGATTCGTGCTCTGAAGTGTGGAGATTTGG
>SMVB01432533.1_pt1 | contig 12846 bp, 8 predicted proteins | sample 2456461 | NCBI WGS metagenome assembly SMVB01 (sample SAMN11095934, study PRJNA526329) | marine sediment metagenome | biome: Marine sediment; feature: Surficial sediment; material: Deep marine sediment; isolation source: Hadal surficial sediment | place: Pacific Ocean | collected 2014-05 | depth 0-1...
AGCGTTTGCTGCGCTTGGAAAACACGCTCGAGAGCGATGGCATGGCGGTAGTTTATGAGGAAGGTAATTGATGAGTGACAAGGTTGATCTGGTTATTTTTGGCGGTACGGGGGACCTGTCCACTCGCAAACTGCTGCCCGCACTGTATCAGTTACACCGCCACCAGTTGGCGGGTCGGCTGCATCGTGTTATTGCCACCGGGCGCGGCGAGATGGATACGGCTACTTTTCGCAGCGAGGCACGGGAGAATCTGCAAAAATTCCTGCCGACCCAAGACTGGGATGAGGGCACTTGGCAGGTATTCAGTGACAAATTGTTCTACCAAAAACTGGATGCCAACGAGCCCTCAGACTATCACGATCTGGCAACTATATTGACAGACGAAGGTGCGCCCATTCGACTCTTCTATCTGGCGACCCTGCCGTCGCTGTATGGCACTATTTGCCGCCAACTACACAGTGGTGGCTTGGTCAACGAGCGGAGTCGGGTGGTGTTGGAAAAACCTCTGGGCCACGACCTGAAATCCTGCCGCGAGATCAATGAGCAGGTAGCTTCAGTTTTTACCGAGGAGGAGACCTTTCGCATCGATCACTACCTCGGTAAGGAGACCGTGCAGAATTTGCTGGCCATTCGTTTTGGCAACCCGCTGTTTCATCCAATGTGGAACAACACCTTTATCGACAATGTGCAAATTACGGTTGCAGAAGAAATTGGCGTGGGCGGCAGGGGGAGTTATTACGCTGAGATTGGTGCCCTGCGCGACATGGTGCAAAACCACTTGTTGCAGGTGTTGACTATTGTGGCTATGGAGCCACCCGCCAGCTTGGATCCTGCGAATATTCGCGATGAAAAAATGAAGGTCTTGCGCTGTCTGGAACCTATCACCGCAGGCAATGTGAAAGAGCGTACCGTCAGGGGGCGCTATGCAGCTGGTGCAATTCGGGGAGAGGTGGTGCCGGGGTTTCTCGAGGAAGGGGAATATAAGAACGCCGATTCCACCGAGACCTTTGTCGCTCTGAAGGTCGGTATAGGCAACTGGCGCTGGGCGGGTGTGCCATTTTATTTGCGCACCGGAAAGCGCATGGCGAGGCGTTACTCCGAGGTAGTTATTGAGTTCAGGCGTCCGGCGTTTTCGCTGTTTGCCAACGATCCCAATGAGTTGACCAACAAGCTGGTTATCCGCCTGCAGCCGGAGGAAACCATTACCCTGCATACCCTCAATAAGAAGCCAGGCCTGGGAAGAGGGCTGAGTCTGAAGCCGGTGGAACTGCACCTGACCGATGACTCTGACGATGATAGCAGGAGTCACGATGCCTACGAGCGCCTGCTTTTGGATGCCATCCATGGTGACCAGACCCTGTTTATGCGCCGGGACGAGGTGGAAGCCGCATGGATGTGGACCGATTCCATTATCGAGGCCTGGCAGCAAACAGGTACAGCAATTAAATCCTATAACGCGGGCACTATGGGGCCGGGCGCCGCGACGGCGCTCACTGCTTTGGACGGGCGCAGCTGGCATGAGTAGCTGGCGTTCTTTTGAGTGCAGGGAGCAACTCGATAGCGAGCTGGCGAATCAAATAGCAGCCTGTCTCAAGCTGGATATTGAGCGGCACGGTACGGCCAGTTTGGCGGTGTCCGGAGGCAATACGCCCAAGGCGATGTTTCGGCATCTATCCAACTGCGAGCTAGCTTGGAGCAAGGTGGATGTTATTTTAGTGGATGAGCGCTGGGTGGCGCCGGACAGTCCCGATTCCAACGAGCGCCTAGTGCGCGAAAATCTGCTGCATAATAGGGCATCCGATGCCCGGTTACATGGCCTGAAAACCGCCGACGCGGACCCCGAGAATGCCCTGGCTGAGTTGCACGCGCGGTTGGCTCACATAAGCCGGCCATTTTCCGCGGTAGTTCTGGGAATGGGGGGCGATGGTCACACGGCGTCATGGTTCCCCCAGGCCAGTAATCTGCGGGAGTTACTCGACCCCCTCGGTAGTGCAGAGCTTGCCGCCACCGATCCGATAAGCGCGCCACACCGGCGAGCCACCCTGACATTAGCCGCGGTATTAAATAGCCGTAATATTTTTATTCACATTACCGGTGATGATAAAAAAGCTGTGCTGGAGGGGGCGGCGGATACCGGCGCCCCCGTAGCCGCTATTCTTGAACAGACAATCACCCCGGTTACAATTTGGTGGGCACCCTGATGATTAACGCAACTCTGGCTGAAATTACCAATCGAATTATAGAGCGTAGCAGCTCTTCGCGACGCAGCTACCTGGAGCGCATAGAACTCATGCGCGAGGAGGGGCCACTACGCGGCAGTCTATCGTGCAGTAACCTGGCGCATGGTTTTGCCGCCTGTGACAAAGGCGACAAGCAGAGTCTAAAACTGAACGAAGCCGCCAATATTGGCATCATTAATGCCTACAATGATATGTTGTCGGCCCACCAGCCACTGGCGCAGTATCCAGACCTTATAAAGCGGGCCGCTCACAGCGTGGGCTGCACGGCACAAGTCGCCGGCGGTGTGCCCGCCATGTGCGACGGTGTCACCCAGGGAACTGCGGGCATGGAGCTCAGTTTATTCAGTCGGGACATCATTGCCGGTGCCACCGCTATTTCTCTCTCCCACAATATGTTTGACGGCGCGCTGTGTTTGGGCGTGTGCGATAAGATTGTACCGGGCCTGTTGATCGGCGCGCTGAGTTTCGGCCATTTGCCAGTGATTTTTGCCCCCGCCGGGCCTATGACCAGTGGCCTGGGCAACGAAGAAAAGGCAGCCGTTCGCCAGCTGTTTGCCGAGGGGAAAGTGGGGCGCGATAAGTTACTGGCGGCGGAATCCGGTGCTTACCACGGCGCGGGTACCTGTACGTTTTACGGTACTGCCAACAGCAACCAGATGCTGATGGAGGTGATGGGGCTACATGTTCCCGGTGCGGCATTTGAAAACCCCGGCACTGAAATTCGCGAGCAACTCACTATCGCTGCCGCCCAGCGCCTGTGCAAAATTACGGCACTGGGTAGGGAGTACACGCCCCTGGCAGGTATCGTAGACGAGAAGTGTATCGTTAACGCCATTGTCGCGTTGCTCGCCACCGGCGGTTCCACCAACCATAGTATTCACTGGGTGGCCATTGCCCGGGCCGCCGGTATCATTGTGGACTGGCAGGACTTCAATGATCTGTCGGCCATCGTGCCGCTGGTGGCCCGGGTATACCCCAACGGCAGTGCGGATATTAACCACTTTCACGCGGCCGGGGGAACCGCCTATGTTATTCGTACCCTGTTGGACAGTGGCTTGCTGCACGAGGATGTCAACACCGTGTGGGGTCGTGGTTTGCGCAACTATACGCTGGAGCCGCGCTTGCATGAAGGGGCTGTGCAACATGTGGAGGGCGTTGCCGCAAGTGCCGACCTGGAGGTTTTACGCCCAGCCGAACAGCCCTTCCAGGCCGAGGGTGGTTTACGCCTGCTGACCGGAAATCTGGGCCGGAGCATTATCAAGGTGTCGGCGGTGGCGGAGCAGCACAGAGTGGTTGAAGCGCCGGCCCGAGTATTTGATGATCAAGTGGAGTTACAGCGAGCTTTCGAACGGGGAGAGTTGCGCGGCGATATGGTCGCCGTGGTGCGCTTCCAGGGCCCCGCTGCCAACGGTATGCCCGAATTGCACAAGCTCACGCCCTATCTGTCCAGCTTGCAAGATGAAGGCTTCCGCGTAGCGCTGGTTACCGACGGGCGCATGTCCGGTGCTTCGGGAAAAGTGCCCGCGGCCATCCATCTCACCCCGGAAGCGTTGTCCGATGGCCCCATCGGCAAGATCCGCAACGGCGATATTATTCGTCTGGACGCCGTCACAGGAGAGTTGTCGGCACTGGTTGCAGATGACGAGTGGAACGCCAGACCCAACGCGGTGCGGGTATCACAGAGCAGTGAATATGGCACAGGAAGAGAGTTGTTTGCCCATATGCGGCAGAGCGTAAGCCAGGCCGAGTTGGGCGCGAGCACGTTTTTCTGAGAGGGCTAGTCGGCTGGTGTATAACCGCTGGCCCAGCGGCTTGCACTCAATGCCGAGCAGGTAAGTAAAAGTGTAGTGGGTCTGCTAGTTGAGCGTGCCGCGGTGCAAGAGGGCGATTTGGTAATTATCTCCAAAGGCACGCACGACAATGTACATGGCGGTACCAATACCATTAATATTGTTCGGGTATGGGGGAAAGCGAAGATATGAACAAGGCGGTTCAAATTGTCGCAGACATAGGTGGCACCAATGCTAGATTTGCTTATGTGCAGTCAGAGAGTGACGCATTGTTGGGAATAGAGGTCTTCCCCTGCGCTGACTTCCCGTTTTTCATCGACGCCATCCGCGCCTATATGGATCGGGGCCACGTCGAACACATCGATAAGATTTGCCTCGCGGTAGCGGGGCCAGTGGAATCGGATTTGATCGACCTGCCCAATAACCACTGGTCGTTCAGCCGCACTGAGTTGCAAACGTCACTGGGTGTGTCGGTCACGATTATTAATGACTTCAGTGCCCAGGTACTGTGTATTGACGGCTTATCCGATTCCGAGTTGCTATGGATTGGTGCCGCCCGTCCAAAGGGGGGGCAGGTAAAGGCCGTTGTGGGCCCCGGTACGGGGCTGGGTGTTTCGGCGATGTTGCCGGCCGGGGATATTCTTCCTTCTGAGGGAGGGCACGTGGCCTTTGCCCCGCTGGATGATCACGAAGCCGCCCTGCAAAAAGAGCTTTGGCAACGCTATGAGCGTGTGTCCGTGGAAAGGGTTTTATCGGGAATGGGACTCGCCAATCTGTATTGGGCCAATGGCAGACTGGACGGTTATGATAAGGAACTACCCGCGCCGGAAGTCACGGCTGGCGCGCTGGCTGGTGACCTGTATTGTCAGCGGGCGGTCGAAGATTTTTACAGGATTTTGGGGTCAGTTGCGGGTGATGTAGCGTTAATGATGGGAGCGACTGACGGGGTTTATCTCTCCGGCGGTATCCTACCGAGGCTGCTCGATCTTCTGGATGAAGAAGTATTCAGGCAGCGATTTGATAACAAGGGACGATTCACCGAGATTTGTTCGGAAATACCGCTGGCGATCGTGCTTGCAGAACATCCGGGTTTGCGTGGCTGTGTTAAAGCGTTGAGAAAGGGTGTCCTTACCAAAAACTCCATCAATTAACAGCTCCCTCTTTTATATCATCGAAGAATCAAGCTGCGCGTCGGAATTCATGGTGAAGACCACTGTGATGCAGAATGACAAATACGTACAAGATCCGGAATGTCGCCGTTGGTACGGCGGCCGGCGCTCCGGTGATGTACTGCATCAGCGACCGAGTTCGTCCAGGAACTTCAGCAAGACGGCATTAGTCCAGCCGAATCCGCTCTGTACCTCGTACTCGCCGCCACCGGCAAGGACACCGATATTCTCGACATCGTATTTTTCGACCAGATTGCCTGTTTTGCTGTACGTGTCCAGATTATTGTCGACCCACCGCCTTGCGCCCTCCCGGGCGTCGGCCTCGTAACCGTAATTACACAGGCCACGGTATACAATCCACTGCATCGGCGCCCACCCATTGGGCGCATCCCATTGCTGGCCGGTTCTGTGACACGTTGTCACCCAGCCACCGGTCATCAGGTGATCGGTCCGTAGTCTTTTAGCGAAAAGCCCGGCCTGTTCCGCTGTGGCGATATCGAAAAAGAGGGGATAGGCGGTGGCCACCGATAACGTGCCACTCGCACTCAGGTCTGGCAGCAACAAATCGACAAAGAAACCCTGTACCCGGTCGAAAAACAGGGTCTGCAGCAGCGCCTTGCGCGCCTCCGCACGGTCTTGATAGACGGTCTGTCGCGGGCGGTTCCCCGCGAGCCCACTTCCTTTCGCGAGTACGCATTCGAGCTTGTACAGTAGCGCATTGAGATCCACCGGCACGACCTGGCTGGTGCGAATCGTTGCCATGTTATGGGGATCTTCAAACCAGCGCGCACTGAAGTCCCAACCGGATTCGGCCGCCGCGCGAATGTCGCGATAAAGCTCTCCCGGATCTCGCGTTGTTGCGGCGGCTAACTCCACATCTTCAACATAGCTTTCTTGCCGGGGCAGATCCGAGTTGTCCCAATAGCGATTTAAAAAGACATCGTCGACACGTACTACGCGACACAGAGCCGCATGATTCTGTTCGAAATGATCGGCTCCAGCCATCCAGAATGCATACTCCCGCTCCAATTGCGGTAGGTACCGGGTATATACAAGTTCATCCTGTCTGGCCTCGGCCAACAACTCTACCATCAGGGCAAAAAACGGCTGTTGCGAGCGACTACAGTAATAACTACGGTTGCCATTGGGAATGAAGCCAACCTGGTCCATCAGGAAGGCAAAATTGGCGACCATGTGCTCCATCATTTGGACGCGCCCGGCGGCTGCCAGCCCCAGCATCGTGAAGTAACTGTCCCAGTAGTAGATTTCCCGGAAGCGTCCCCCTGGCACGATATACGGCTCCGGTAGCGAGATCAGCGACGAATCCGTTTCATGCCTGTCCCGCTCGCGTTGCAGAACATCCCACAGCCGTTCGATATGCTCTCGAATCGGACGGTGCATGTCCGCATTGAAGTGCGCCTCGACCAGGGCAGGCAATTCAAAGTTCCGTTTGACGAAGGACGTCAAATCGAATGCCTCGCTCTGACGTTCGCGCACAAAAGCGTCTACAATCGCATCGGGATCGCGCCTGGGAATTGAGTCAACGAAAGTCTTCGAGTCTTCAAAGATGTGGCCCGACTGAACCGCAACGATAAATTGCCATAGACCGCATCCGGTGTGCGTTCTATGATCATGATGATGCTCCCGTGGATTTGGATGCCATCATAAAATCTCTGTCATGCCCTCCAGCGTCCAGTTTATGACACCACAACAAGCTTGGCCTCCAAAGGCATTAGTTCCAGGGTTAGTGCTTCATTGTGGCAGGCGAGGCTTTCGGAGATGCCCCCCCGGATATTACTCCACAGCGCTTTCGCCTCGCCGGTTAGATCGGCGTATTCCAGCTTCTGCTTAACGGGAGACCTGGCAAAATTCAAGGCGGTGATTTGCCAGGCCTGGGTTTTACCTTCCGGTTTGGGAAGCTTGTTCAGCAAAATCACCACCCCTTCGTCAGTGACGGTTGGGACGGCGACCAACTCGCTTTGGGCAATTCCAAGGGTGTCGCGGAGGGACAGCAGGGACTTCAGAAGTGAAACAAAGGAATCCCGGTTCCGGAGCTGGTTGGGGAGGCTGCCATAGAGCGACCGCGCTTTAGGAAGCCCCCGAATGGAGCTATCCTCGCTTTCCGCGATTCCCAACAGGTCATAACCGCCGCGATTGATCCAGCGAGCATCGTTGTCGGCCACGAGCTCTTTAACCGACGCCATGGGGATGGGTAAGGCCCCCACGAGGTCCCACCCGGAAAGCACAAACACGCCGGCTTGAAGGGCGTTGTAGGCAGCGGCCAGCAGATGGATTCGTTTAATTTGCTCAACTTGCTCGGGCGTAATTTTGCTGAGGTCTTGTATGTCCAGGGTAGCCGCGATTAATCCCGGTAGGGTGGAACATATTCCCGGACTCATAGCAAAGACCTGGTTATAGGGCGCATGATCACCCGTGGTTTTGCGAATCACGGTTTGGTGAATCTGATCAAAGAGATGATCGCCCCGTTCTCGCGTCCCTTCGTAGTCAAACTCCTGGTCGCCATGGATACTCAAATGGGTCGTTTCCAGCATCAGTTCATCATGGTTCTGCAAGCCATGGACCATTCTGATCGGCTGTATCTCGTATTCCAGCATTTGCCGCAGCATCAACCTCAGCGGACCTCCATCTCCCGTAACCAGGGCAAATAAATACCCGGGCCGGGTAGTAAAGTCGTAGTTGAACTCTGGTCCGGACGACAAGGATTTCTTAACCTTATCTAAATCAGTATTGAGTTCCTGGAAGCTGAAGCCACCAAACTTACGGATCATCATGCCCAGCAGATCGGTCACCTGGGTCGATAGTGGGTGACCCGCTAACCAGCCTTTCTCCTGGTCGGGACGGGGTTCAATGCCCAGAAACATGGTGGCATCCAGGCGCAGGCCCTTGGTGCCCAATACCTGCAGGGAATGAAGCAAATCCGCCGTCAGCAGACGATGAGCGCCAAAGCTCGGATCTGACCAATTGAGTGACGGTTGTCCTTCTTTAAAGATATGCAAATAGGCCCAGCGGCGGTCTTGTCCGTCGACGCCCCGGACACTATCGGTAACGCTCCAACTACTTTCTTTAATTCCGGGACGGGCAAACACCTCCGCATCCAGTGGCCCGATCACATTATAACCCCGACCTTTGAGGGTTTCCGCGTTAGACTGGGACAGGTTTACACTGTCTTTTCCGGGAGGTATCGGGGGAAGCACAGACCAGTCTTTGGGATCAATTTCAATCATGGTAAAGATACCCGGAAACCCAGGGACATTCTGTTCCGCCAGGCGAAAATCGGGGCCTTTCCCCGTATGACCGGGCACGAGATCACCTATAATGGTAATGCCATGTCGCCCTGCGGTACTGACCATTTCCTGATACTGGGACTGGTCACCATAATCGGGATCCACAAGCTGTTCGATGCGATCAAAGTTGCCATCGATACTGGGCCCGTATTCTGTTCCAGTGAGGCTCCCCGACCGCTTCATCGGACCAGTATGGACCGCCTGAATACCGATTTCCGAGAGTGTCTGATGAAGTTCAGGCATGCCGAGAATTTCCAGTACTTTAGTGTCCTGCCGCCCCATAAGAGAATCAGGATAAGCCGCAAACCAGACAGAACTCTGCTTAAGGGTATCTTCCGGTCGCGAGCATCCAAAGGCGTATTGCCATTGAATCGACTTTCCTGCAAAGGATTGAATCAGAGACTCATATTTCAACAGCATGGAGCGGCTTTTTAACCATTCTATATGGCTTGAACGCTCTGATTGATCTGGCGATGCCGAGGTTTTGGAATTATCGCCCTTAGACCCATTCATGACGCTGACCCTGCCACCGGAACGACGTGACCCTCCTGATCGGTCGCCGGTATTTTGTCAGTTTCTCGTTTGAATAGATACAAAGCGAAAATAATCACCGTGATGGGTACCAGCGAACAATAGAAGGCTGTCTTGCCGCCATAATGTTCGAACAGGGTGCCGGTTATAATCGACCCGGTCGTGCCGCCCAGTGCAGAAAATACCACGATCAGTCCCGCCATCGGCGCGTGTTGTCGCTTCGGTAATGCGGACAGAATCACCGAATTGATTGCAGGGTAGATCGGCGAAATACAAAGTCCTATCAGTGGAAACATGAAGGCGGCAAGCGGCGCGTCGAACCAACTGGTGGCCTGCTGGGCACCGGCTGTTCCCGCCAGGGGCAAGGTGATCAGTATCAGACCTGCGGCCAGTAACAGACAGCAAACCAACACCTTGAACCAGTCCAGTTTCTTGAACACGAAAGCCGCAGCGAATCGCCCCAGGGCCGTCGAGGCTGCCAGGATACTGGCCATCTGGATGCTCAGCGATGGCGAGAGGTTCAGGATTCTGCTGTTGAAGGTCGGCAGCCAGGTCATGATGCTCTGTTCTATCATCACGTACAGAAACGCACAGATGATGAAGACCAGCACCAGTGGCTTGATACTGAGCCGCAGCATGTTTGAAAAATCCGCTGTCATCGAGCTCGACTTGTCGGCGTGCACCGCGGACTCATCCAGTCGGGTAAAAAACATCAGGGCAAAGGCGAGGAAAGACAGTATCGACAGGACGTAATAAACGTTCAGCCAGCCGTGTGAACCCGGATTTTGATCATCGACAAAGGCGCTGAAAATGAAATAGCCCGACAGCACCCCCACCATAAAGAAGGACTCGAGAAAATTCATCAAACTGACATGTTCCTTCTTGTTATCGGTAACCAGGCCAAGAGAGGCAAATACCGAAACCTTGACCAACGCAAAGCCAACCCCTGTAACTGCGAACATCAGCTTTGTCATCCAGAACGTGGGTATCTGCGGCATGGCCAGGCAGGCGGTGCCAATAAACCCCAGTGCTATGAGCATAGAACGCTTGTAGCCGATGCGGGCGATAAAAGAAGCCACTAGAAACGAGGTCAGAGCAATGCTGAGATCCTTGAACGCTTCCAACATGCTGGCCGAGGATTCACTGACATGAAAAGTATTCTGCACCTGAAAAATCACAGTGCCGACACTGTTCAGCAGAATCGCAAATATAAAGTAGTTGATGAACAGCGAAAGTTTGATTGCCCAGAATTTCATCAGCGAGTATCTCCACGCAGTAGCTATTAAGAAAACATCCGCTGCTCTCGATCAGATCGAGAGCAGCGGATTGCTCTGCCATAAGAGTGGGCGCAGCTCAGAAATTATAAGCGATGCTGGCCTTGAAATTTCTAGGCATGATGAATCGACCATTGGGCGCTGCCGGATTTCGAGGATCGCCCTCCGTTAGCGCATCCTCATCAGTGACGTTATCGGCCACGAGCTGGAACGAGAGGTTTTCGCTGGCATTGAAAATAAGGCCCAGATCCAGCTTCTCATAGCCATCCAGAACCACCGTATTAGCATTGTCTGCGTAGCGGTCATCGACAACCGTGACGGTGCCGTACAGGGTTGCCATCATGCCGTTGCCAAAATCCCAATCGTAGCTGGGCGTCAGGCGAAACTGATAAGGCGGCTGGCGTTGCGCTTCATTGCCCTCGTTGTCCGGGCTCTCGGTAATTTCGGTTTCCTGGATGGTGGCGTTAGCCGCGAGGGTAAAGCCACTTTCGTGATACCAGTGCGCGTCAATCTCCAGCCCGTAGGCCTCGTTGGTAAAGGTCTGGGGCGGCGCACCGGGGCGCGTGACAAAAGTATCGCCCTCTACCTCATTCCCAAACAGGGTCAGATAGGCGGATAGATTGTCCAAACCGATCTTATAGCCCACTTCGATTTGAGTGACTTCCTTGATCAGATCATCGCCACCCAGGAAGGCATCGTAGTTATCGCGAAAATCGTCAAAATAGGGGAACTTGACACCCGAACTGAAACGGGCGAAAACGCCCTGGTTATCCCCAATATCCCAGTTGGCGCCGACCGTGTAGGAGGTTTCCGTTTCATCGTATTCCACAAACTTGGTGATCACGCCGTCCAGGCCCTCATCAACACTGTAGTCAACTTCGTGATCCTCACGGCGGACGCCGACGTCCAGTGACAACGCGTCCAGAAGACGGTAGGTCCCTGTGGCATAGAAGGCAGTGGAGGTCGCATCACCCGTGGCATCGATATCGTAATTAAAGCCGCCGGGGCAGCTGTCTACATCAGGGGCATTGCAGGCGATACCGTCAATGTGCTCGCCACCTCTTTCAACCACGTAATAGTCCTGATTGCCCAGCGCCCAGAACTCGTCAACGGATGTCGTGGCCGCATAGTAGCCGAAGGTCAAATCAAACTTATCGTAGTTGCCTGTCAGGGCCAGGTTGTTGGTGAAAGACTCGATATCCTTGCGTACCTCCCAGATACCGAACTGCTGGATATATTCTGAGTCGTTGATGGCGCGGCCGGTGATCGTCCCCGTTAGCGGTCCGGTGACCACGGCGTTGGGATCGGTGTCCGGATCGGCCAGTAATTCACCGACGTTGACCGCGCCACCCGATGGCACCAGGCCCAGGGTGTCCGCGTCGCCGGACGTGTAGTTGAAGGCGTTGCTGAGAGACCAGTGATCGTTGATTTCGAGATCAAAGTTCACGCCGCTAACCGAGCCAATCCAGCCGCGGCCCTCACCCAGATCGGTAGATCTACTGTCACCATTGGGCCCTACCAGTATCGTGCCCTTACGGTTCAAGGTGCCAACCTGCGTATACTCGGGTTCATCCGCCTCAGGCGCATTCAGTGCGCCAGGTAGATACCAGGTGCCGTGATCATCCGTATTGCGGTGATAAGCACTGATTGTACCGTTGTCTAGCTCCTTGGTCAGCTTGACCGTAAATTGATTGCCTTTCTCCGCACTGTAACCGGCATCACGGATACCGGGCGAAGACGTGACATAGCCGCCAATCATGTAATAGAGGCCCTCACTCAGCGGCCCGCTGAGGACGGCATCGAAGCGCTGCAAGTCATAGTCCGATATGCTGTATTTGACCAGACCCTCTGTTTCCTCACCGCCGCTCTTGAGGAGGAAGTTGGTGGTCAAGCCCGGCTGCCCATTGTCCTGGACCGACTGTGGACCACCGCGAAGTCCCTCCATGCGCTCGACGGTTTCATCGATGCGAAACAGCGTGGTGTTTTCCAGGAACGACAGCGTCGGTGCGGGATAGACCGGAGCGCCTTCGATCTGCAGGGTCAAAAAAGGTGCGTCGCCGCTTGCCGGGAAACCGCGGACAAAGACGTTGGCGCCCGAAACTCCGCCGGAGCTTTCGGCCCAGACACCGGGTATAGTTTTCAATAGGTCAGCCGTACTTTTTGGTGAGAATTTGCGGATATCCTCCGCGTTAACATTGGTGATGGCGAAGCTCGCATCCAGTTTGCGCATTTCGGAGCCACCGGCCGTCCCGGTTACGATGACTTCCTCCAGCACCTGTGCCGAGACGACAGCAGGTGTACAGAAGATGATGCTTTGCACGGCCAGAGCCAGTTTTGACATTTTCATTATTGCTTCCTCGTTAGCGTGGATATGAATTTGATTAAGCCGACACCAAGTACGAATGCAATGGATGTTAGCAACAAATAGAAATGTCCGGTTCTGTAGCAAATAGATTGTCCGCTTTGGGTTTGATTGCTGGAAGGCTTTTTGAGCTGTCTTCCAGCTCTACTGATTGAGCCGCGGACATTAAGCTGCA